>ENA-OBIO01000309-OBIO01000309.1-metagenomes-genome-assembly--contig:-NODE-309-length-28158-cov-4.64879_pt1 | contig 28158 bp, 25 predicted proteins | sample MGYA00153383_OBIO01 | MGnify analysis MGYA00153383 | reverse complement strand
CTGTTTCAGGGGCGCTATAAGGCGATATTGGTCAAACGCGACCGCTACCTTCTGGAATTATCCCGTTACATCGTACTCAACCCCGTGCGCGCAAAATATTCAAGACACCTGAAACGTATCCTTGGAGTAGCTACTGCTCGACTATGGGGCTGGTGCCTGTCCCACTTGGCCTCACAACGCACTGGGTCCTTGGCCAATTTGCAAAGACCAAACCGGTCGCCCACAAACGATACGCGGAATTCGTTCATGCTGGCATTGGCAAGATTTCACCTTGGAAAGAACGGAAGGGGCACGTGATCCTCAGGGGAGAAAGCTTTGTTCAACAAATAGCCACGCAATTGAACAACAGCAACGGCATGACCGAGATACCCAAACATCAGCGCCAGCTACATCGCCCTGCACTCAAAACATTGATGCTGGGGCGGCACAATCAAAGGCCGCGCAAGATGATGCGATGGCACAAGCGCATCTGACATACGGTGACACGCTGGCGGAAATCAGCAAGGAGGTGTGTTTGCACTATGCTTCGATTAGTCGCCTTATTAAGGCATTGGCACAAATGCCTCAATACAAGATGTGACCCTTTGCTGCAAGATGTGACCTTTGCTTTATGTGCTTGCTTTCCTACGCCAAGGGGAACTGCGCTACCACTGGCTAAATTTGGTTGGTAAAAATGATGACGACAAGTTGTCACCTTGCAAAATAGTCCTTCTCCGAACGGGATAACAGTTAGAAATTAATTTTAATTGTCGTCACTCATAAGCAGCCAATCGTCTCTGCTCGTTAATATCAAAACCAGCTTCTCGCAGGCGCTGCAATGCGACTTGCCTTTCCGACTCAGGCAAATTGACGTTCGCAGCATTGAGTTTGCTACGCTCCGCCTGAAAGGTCGCAATTCGACTCTTCCACGCTGCTTCTTCCCGATCCAGATCGGCCAGACGTACGGCGGCTTCCGGCGTAAATGCGGCAGCACGGGCGCGATATACCTCATCATCGCTGGCACCTTGGGCGCGCATTTTCGCCACCGACTCTTCCAGCTTGACGACCACCAGCGGGACATCACGCTCCCTGCGCAATTCGTCTGGCATCGCAGCATCCAAAACCGCCATCTGTTCCTTCTTTTGATCCTCACTTAACGATTTGTCCTCGCTGATATCAAGGCGCGCCACGCTATCCATGTCGTGTGCATCGTCAGTGCCAAACATCGCCTGTGCGTCCTTTGCACTAAAGAATCGTAAACGTGCCTGCTGCATTGCAATCATGCGTGCCTTAATTGCGCTAACACCAGTGCCGACGACTTGCGGATTCTTTTCTACATTTACCAGGTCAGTTTTATAATCCAAATAGCGTCCCAACAAACGCTTTGCCTCAGCAGCTGCGCGTGGTTTAAGGCGTCGTTCCAGCTCACGTTCCATTTCTGCTCGAATTTCATCGAGCGGCTTTTCGCCAACCGCCGCAAGATAGTAATCGAACATTCTTCGCAGTTCTGCATCCACCACCAGCGTGTCATCAACAGCTACGGTAAGGTGGCCATCAGGATGGGTGCCGTCCATTGATTTCACGAAAGGAAAAAGACTAGCCTTGGCGCTTGGCGTTGGCGCGACCCTTTCTTCAGGCTGCATTAGTTTGATCGTAAAAAAAATGGCGGCGGCCCAAGCCGTCGCCCCAATTCCAAGATATACCGTTTTTATTTGCATCACAATTTTTGATTTCTATTTCACTATTACAGCCCAAGACCTTGCAAACGATTGGCTTGTTGACGATAAAGTGTAACCGGGTTGGTTTCAAAAATATTGACCAAGCCAACGACTTGATTCACTTCGTCCAAATGATTCATCCCATAATTGTCGCGAATGACCCGGCCCAAATGGCTAGAGCAGCTAGACACCAATCCGTCGTTGCTAGCGCCACCAAACGCAAGCGAAGTCAACACGAGGAATGGGTCTACTATGTCGAACACATTAGTATATGCGCTGCCACCGCTCCATGAGAAGTAAGATACGCCATGCACTTGATAGGCACCTTCACCACACGAAGATGTGGGTATACCTTCTGGATGCGCCGCGTTGAATTTTAATGAACCCGCCGTGCTCAGCGAAGTTTCAGCACCCATTAAATTCTGTGACAGATTCGGGCTACCCGACAACCAGTTGACCAATTTCGCCAGACCATTGCCAACCGAAGCGATCACTGAGCTGGATAAGCCTCCAGGTGGCGCAACATGGATCAGTACGTCAGCAACTGCTGAACCCTTGTTGACACCGCCGACGCTGGTGACTGATGCGACCAGATCTGGTCGCACGGAAGCAACGTAGCGTGCAGTCGGGCTACCTTGACTGTGACCGATGAGGTTGACCTTGGTAGCACCTGTGGCGGCCAGAACCTGTTTAACATAGGTCAGTAACTGTTCGCCGCGTACTTCATTGGTATTGGCTGCCGACACTTGCGACACATAGACATTGGCACCACCAGAACGCAGAGACGAGGGAATGCCGTAAAAGTATTCAATAGGGCCTATGTTGTCAAATCCAAATATGCCGTGCACAAGAACAATAGGATATTTTGTTTGGGTGTAACCGAGAGCCCAGGATGGGGCCGGCAAAACAGAAATTGCTAACAGCACTGCAACGAGATATTTACAAATTTGCATTTTCATATTTCTCTCCATTAGTGAAATTTTTTATTGGTTTTTACTGATGTTAACGGACTCAATTAGACGAGCACCGTCACAACATTTAAGCAGATTTCTTCGATTGTTGCTTTTGCCATTGCCACTCGAAGTCGTGCGGTGACTGGTTATTGATTTTTGAATGTCTTCTGACGGGATAATCCTCGGGGCAATTCCTTCGTAGACTAAATGACTTCGCCATAGTCACATATCGCCATCTGAGCTGGCCCCCGGTGGCGCATTTTGTCAGATGCACTTCTTCTTTCTTCAAGCTCGCAAACCAACTCTCCATCGGTGCATTGTGACCCAAGGCCCGAGCTTCGCGATCCCCGCAATCGCCCTTCCGGCTTATGGACCGCACCATGCCGAGCTGGGCGAGCAATCGCCGGTAATCCGGGCAGTGACAGCGGCGGGCCTCAACAATTTCTCGCCACAGCAGCTTGGGCCGCTCGCTTTGACAAAACAGGAAAATCTGTGGGAAATTTCCTTAACCGAACAGTATTGCGGTCTGGCCCCAACTCTACCGAAGCCGCCACCGATGATTACGACTCGATGCGAATTTTCATGCATCATTTATTATTTTGCCCGTTGAGATAGGAAGAGATTAAATTCTAGGGGCGATACAAAAAATGACACGGTCTCGCTTCAGAAAATTTCGCACAGATTCAGATGTTGCTCATGGCCGCGATCGGTGAAGCGAAGAGTCCCTCAAACCCCCAAAGCCCCAAACCCCCCAAAGCCGATCATTGGACATGGCCTGCAAGTGCTCGTCTAAAACATCAGCGACGGTGCCTCACTGGAAGGTGTGAGCCCACAAGCCGAAGGTATTGTGGTGCGGCTCCACTTCACCCACCAAGCGCAAATCACCAGCGCCAGCAAGAATGTGAGCGAGTCCAGCGCCTTCACTGACATCCAATATCAAGGCACGATGGCGGGCTCAGGTAAGAATGACATCGCCACGACCAATATGCAGCAGCGCTGAAAAGCGGATTTCACGCTCTTTCAGGGGACAATGACAAACCGCGCTGTCGAAACGTAAAAGTCACCCATGCGATAATTCGACGCTACGCCGAGAATACTTTTTGGCGCAGGCAATACACGCAGGCAATACATTAAGCCATTGATGCAAAAACAGAACATCGACAACCACAAAGGTAACGCCGCAGCCGCCAGCCACACGCCGATGATGGCGCAGTACTTGGCCATCAAAGCCGAACACCCCGACACGCTGGTGTTCTATCGCATGGGCGATTTTTATGAGCTGTTTTTTAATGACGCGATCAAGGCCGCGAAGCTGCTCGACATCACGCTCACGCAACGCGGCAATTCGAATGGTGCACCGATCAAAATGGCGGGCGTTCCGTTTCATTCGGTCGAGGGCTACCTTGCCAAATTAGTGAAGCTCGGCGAATCCGCGGTGATCGTGGAGCAGGTAGGCGAAGTGACCGGCAAAGGGCCGGTTGAGCGGGCGGTCACCCGCATCATCACGCCGGGAACGCTGACCGATTCGGCGCTAATGCCGGCTGCGCGTGATGTGCTTATCGCGGCAGTTTTTATGCAGGATGAAAAATTGGGCATAGCCGCGCTGTCGCTAGCGAGTGGACGTTTTCGGATTATGGAAACGGTTGCTTCAGCACTTGCATCCGAGCTAGAAAGACTGCAGGCAGCCGAGCTTGTGGTCACGGAAAGTTTCGCAATTCAGCTGAATAATGTTTCGATCAAGCGGCTGGCCAATTGGCAATTTGATGCTGAATCGGCAAAAAAACTTTTATCCAAACAATTTGGCACCAAAGACCTAGCAGGGTTTGGTTGCGTCGGATTAAATACGGCTGTTGCCGCTGCGGGCGCGCTGCTGCATTACGTGCAGCAAACTCAACGCGCGGCGCTACCGCACATTACGGGTTTGTCGGTTGAACGTGATGACGAATTTATTCGCATGGATGCGGCAACTCGCCGCAATTTGGAAATTTCTGAGACGATCAATCGCGATGCGTCACCGACCCTTTTTTCGTTGCTGAATACGACGGTTACGAGCATGGGCGCACGCATGATGCGCGACTGGCTGCATCACCCGCTGCGCGATCGGCGCGTTATTGCAGAGCGCTTACAGGCGAGCGCCTCCCTGGCGTCACATGTAATGAATATTCGCCACATCATCCGTGATTGGGCGGACATTGAACGTATCGTCACACGAGTCGCTTTAAAGACGGCGCGGCCACGCGATCTGAGTGCGTTGCGGGAGGCTTTAGCGGCAGCACCATCGCTACATCAATTGCTTTTCAATATTAAAACCCTAGCACTGACGAGGCGCTTGGAGCATTTTTGCCCGGAACCGCTGATCCACGCTAGGCTTGCTGCGGCCATTAAAGATGAGCCATCAATTATGATTCGCGATGGTGGCGTGATTCGCGATGGCTTCAATGCGGAACTGGACGAGCTACGCGGCATGCAGTCGAATGCGAGCAGTTTTCTGCTCGACTTCGAAGCCCGTGAGCGCGCCCGTACCGGGATTGCGAGCCTGCGCGTGGAATACAATCGGGTTCATGGTTTTTACATCGAGATCACGCAAGGGCAGTTGGACAAAAATGGCGCGCTGCCCGATGACTATCGACGCCGCCAGACGCTCAAAAATGCAGAGCGCTTCATCACGCCGGAATTAAAAGCGTTTGAAGATAAGGCGCTGTCCGCCGGCGAGCGAGCGCTGGCGAAAGAGAAATTTTTATTCGATCAAGTGCTGGATAGTTTGTTGCCCGATGTTTCAGTCTTGCATGCGCTGGCCCGCGCAGTGGCCGAGCTGGATGTGCTGTGTGCCAACGCCGCGAATGCGCGCGATTTCAAATTGGTAGCCCCCACGTTTATTGATGATGATCGCGTCTCGATTGATAGCGGTCGTCACCTCGTCGTTGAAAGCCAGGTCGAAAGTTTTATCGCGAATGATTGCGAGCTTTCCCGTTCGCGCCAGTTGCTATTAATCACCGGCCCGAACATGGGCGGAAAATCGACATATATGCGGCAAGTCGCACAGATTGTGCTGCTCGCGCACACCGGGTCATTCGTGCCCGCGAAATCAGCTGAGATTGGCAAGATTGACGCGATCATGACGCGGATTGGCGCTTCCGATGACCTCGCCGGTGGCCGCTCGACGTTCATGGTGGAGATGACCGAAGCCGCCGCAATTTTGAACAGCGCGACGATGCATTCACTGGTGTTGATTGATGAAATTGGTCGCGGCACCTCGACCTTCGACGGCCTCTCGCTAGCCTATGCAATCGCGCGACATCTGGCGGAAACAACGCGCTGCTATTGTTTATTTGCGACGCATTATTTTGAGCTGACGCGGTTGAATGCCGAGCTGTCCAATCTTGCCAACGTGCATCTCGATGCAGTTGAAATGAAAGACAAGATTGTGTTCCTGCACAAGCTCGAATCCGGCCCGGCGAATCAGAGCTATGGACTGCAGGTCGCGCAGCTGGCGGGCGTGCCAAAATCGATTGTTCGTGTGGCAAAAAAACAGCTTGGCGAATTAGAGCAAGCCCAAGCAGGACGACATCCCCAAGGCGATTTGTTCTCGGCAACCCCACCGGTGCTAGCGGTTGAATATAGTCCCGCTCTGGACGCGCTGGAAGATTTAAAGCCCGATGAGCTGTCGCCGAAAGAGGCGTTGGCTGCGCTGTATCGGCTTCAAGATCTGTTACGAACAGCTCTTAGAAAATAAATAAATGAACACACTTTTTGCAGCGTTAACAGCGTTCAGAAAGCCAATGCTTGTTGCCCACGGCGACCGCCCCCCGTCTTCGCGTTGAAACGTATCACAGCCCGCTGAACAAACAGACCATCTGCAACGTTGCCCACGTGCCACGCGTCGGCAGCCCGTTCGTGAACTGGGTCAAAGTGACTGTACGCGTAGGGTCGCGTGACTCCGCTTTCGGTCAAATCAGGTGGGCTTCTGCCCACAGCAGTGAAATGGCTCAGCGGCCATAGTTTCGGTTGTGGTCGCCTCAGACGAAATTAATGATGATGCCCGTGTTCACCATGCACATGGCCATGCGACAACTCTTCGGCGGTGGCTTCGCGCACAGTATCCACTGTGCATTTGAACAGCAAACGCTCGCCCGCCAAAGGATGGTTGCCATCGATGACAACCTGATCATCCGCAATGTTGGTGACGGTATAGACTACCCACTTATCATCTTCGTCGCCAGGGGGCAGACCTTCGAACTGCGCACCCACTTCGATATTGGCCGGAAATACCGCTTTGGGCTCAATCCGAATAAGATTCTCATCGTAGTCCCCAAAGGCATCCTCCGGCTCCAACGAAATCGAGAATTCATCCCCAGCTTTTTTGCCATTCAGGCCTTCTTCAACCAGCGGAAAAATTTCACTGCTGTGGGCAGACCCGCCGTGGCCGCCGTGAACATACGCTAATTTGGTGCCTGCCTCTTCGAGCACGTTGCCATCGCTGTCGGAAAGTTCATAGGTGAGACTGACAACGGCGTCTTGTGAAATGATCATTTATAAAGTGAATTGAGTTAAAAAATACTCCCGGGCATCAATGCCCGTGAATTTGTCGTACTAATCCTAAAACCTTGTCCACGTGTTCGCGTGGATTCATGTCGTGCAAAATATGTCGCAGGACACCTTTTTTATCAATGATGAAGGTACAGCGCCGGACGCTTTCATGCGACCCGCCATTGCTGCCCGCTTTGCCATTTTCATTGGCGTTGGCGTCAGCGCTATTGCTCGCACCATCGCCTGATTGTTCCATCATGACTTCATATTTCCGTGACACTTCGCAATCTGTATCAGAAAGCAGCCGCACCGATATGCCATGTTTGTCGCAAAATTCTTCATGCACCATCCAGTCATCGCGAGATACGCCCATCACGACGGTGTCACATTCAGAAAATTCTTCTTCACTATCCGAGAATTCGATTGCCTCGCGCGTGCATACGGGCGTGCCGTCTCTGGGATAGAAATAAAGAACCACGTTTTTTGCATACGGGCGTGCCGTCTCTGGGATAAAAATAAAGAACCACGTTTTTCTTGCCGCGAAAGCTGGAAAGCTGAATCATTTCCATCCTCGCGTCCGGAAGTTCAAATGACGGGGCAGCAGAGCCGATATGCAGCATTGTTTTTGATCTCATCAATAGTGAAGCGATTATAAAATTATTGATTGAATAGTGAACAGAGTGCGATATAACTAAAAAGTAACCCAGAACTAAAAAGTAACCCAGAAGCGACCAAGCGCAGCAAACTCAACAACAACGAACCGTGAACCGCGAACTTTGACGGCAAAATTACTAATACAGACTATGGCAGAATTTTGCCTACCTAATTCTAGCGCATTTTTATTTTTAATTCGCCACACGCCAATTTGGAAAAATTTTCATGAGAAAAAATGTTGCGCTGACGCATCTGAATGGCCTCACGCCAGCCAAATTTTTAAGGGACTATTGGCAGAAAAAACCGCTGCTGATTCGTAACGCGTTTCCCGATTTTGAAGCCCCGCTAACTCAGGCTGAAATTATCGAACTGGCGGGACGCGAAGAAGCCGAGAGCCGATTAATCACCAAACCCGAAGGAAGCAAAGGCCAATGGAAAATGCATCAAGGGCCGATTTCCAAAAAACTTTTCGGTACGGTGAAAAAGTTGGCTTGGACAGTTCTGGTTCAGGACACACAACATTTCTCGCGCGAGGCGCATCAGTTATTGCAGAAATTTAGTTTCATTCCGCATGCGCGAATTGATGATTTGATGGTGAGCTATGCCGTTAAAGGCGGCGGTGTGGGCCCGCATTTTGATTCGTATGATGTCTTTTTGTTACAAGGCACTGGCGAGCGGCGTTGGCAAATTTCGGCGCAATGTGACTTATCTCTCGCGCCCGATGTTCCGCTAAAACTTTTGGCGAATTTCAAGCCCGAACAGGAATGGGTATTGAAAACGGGCGATATGCTTTATCTACCGCCGGGCTATGCTCATCACGGCGTGGCAGAAACCGATTGCGTCACATGGTCTATCGGTTTTCGCGCGCCGGGTGCTGCCGAAATTTCATACGATTTTCTGGATTTTTTGCGCGATGAATTAGCCCCTGTTGGGGTCTACAAAGACCGTGATTTATCAGCAACCGAAGCGCCCGGCAGCATCGACCGCAACATGCAAGCTCGCCTCACGCAAATCCTTGCGCAAGTCACGCAGGCGGCGAGCCAAACGGTCATGATCAAACGATTTGCGGGTCGATTCTTTACCGAACCCAAATCGCACGTTTTTTTTGATGCGCCTGACAGAAAAATATCGACTCGAACTTTTCTCCAGAAAATTAAAACTAATGGCGTTGAGCTGGATTTGAAGACAAAATTTTTATTTGTCGATAATATGTTTTTCATCAATGGCGATGAACTGCAAATTTCTACAGATGTGCCAAACAAAGATCGCCTGATGTGGCGTGCACTCGCCAATACCAGAGTGTTGGCAGCTCGCGATGTGGCGCAGCTTTCGCTATCGTCACATATGCTGCTGCAAAATCTGGTGGCGAACGGTTACGTGCAGATCCTGTGACCCTGTTTTTATTCACTTATAGCCTCCCTTAAAGCCTCCCTATGACAACACCTGAAATTATTTACCAAATAATGGAATCCAACGCGGAAGCGCTGCTGGCCATTGATCAGGTGGTGGCCAACGCAACGCGCGAACTTCGAATATTTGACGCACAGCCCACCACGCTCCGCGAACGCGATTTTGGACGACCTGCCCGTATTGAAGTCCTAAAAACGCTGCTGCTGAAAAACCGCGCCAGCCGGATTCGTATCGCGCTGCATGAAACCACCGCGATCGAAAGCGAATTGCCGCGTCTATTGATGCTCATGCAATTGCATTCCACGCAGGTTCAAATTCATCGGACGGTCGGCCAGGCACGTGAGGCAAAAGATGCGATGATCATCGCGGACAATGCGCACTTTTGGCGAAAGCCCTACTTTCAAAATCAGCGCTCGGTGCTTACGCTGCACGATGCAAATTCGACTCAACCTTTTATCGACCGGTTTGAAGAAATTTGGGAAGGCACGGAACTTGTAGCGGTTGGCGGTGCCGCTGGTTTGTAATATGCAGGGATCAAAACAAGCAGGAACAAGCGCAACTCACGGATTTTTCTACATTTTCTTGCCTATATTGTGCAGTGCGTCAAACAAATGCTATACTTAAATTCGGTCGAAAATCGCTTTAGAACAGATCAGTGTTGAAAGAGCGTAGGGGTAATTTGATCGCTTTCAGAAAAGTTTTGCCGCGGAGCTGTTAGAAATCACAAAGCCGATAAAAATTTTTGATCAAAATTTTTTCATATTAATTATCAAGGGAAGTCGCCATGAATAAGTCAATCCTAGTTGCTGCAATTATTGCTGTTGGTCTTACCGCCTGCGGTAAAGAAGAAGCCAAAAAAGTTGAAATGCCAAAAGTAGAAGCGCAAAAAGTCGAAATGCCTAAAGCTATCACCGACGCTGCCACCGCAACCACCGACGCTGCCAAAGCGGGCGCTGGTGCCGTTACTGACGCTGCTAAAGATGCTGGCGCTAAAGCTGTTGAAGCTGGTAAAGATGCTACCAGCGCTGCTAAAGACGCAGCCGCTGCTGGTGCTACCGCCGCTAAAGACGTTGCTGGCAAAGCTGTTGAAGCTGCTAAAGATGCGGGTGCAGCCGCTAAAGACGCAGCAAAAGATGCAATGAAGAAGTAATTTTCGCCCGCTGCGAAAGGCTCAGATCCAAATTTATTTTGGTCTGACAAAAACGCCGACTTTCGAGTCGGCGTTTTTATTTGTGGCGTTGATTATTACTACCGACAGTTCCGACGCTACGGCTACTGCACCAACGGCCTCCACTCACCGCCATCAGGCATCGCGCCACTCGAATCCGGCATCTTGATCGGCAATGCCCACCCAGCTGCTTTCACAGCCCATCGCGCCCGCCAAGGCGGCCTGGGCTAGCGCGGGTGAATTATTACTGGATGACAGATGTGCCGCAAATAAATGGGTCAATGGGTCAAGCGGGTGCAATCAATGCGCGTCAGCAATTGCGCAGACGTGGCGTTGTCGAGATGCCCAAACTTACCGGCAACACGACGTTTAAGGGATGCCGGATACGGGCCATTCATCAGCATATCCAAATCGTGATTACATTCGAGCACAAGCGCATCACAACCCGATAGCGTTTCCTCGATATGCACCGTCAATGTCCCCGTATCGGTCAGCACCCCGAGCCGCTTCGCGCCATCGGAAAACACGTATTGCACGGGCTCGTTCGCATCATGCGGAACATAGTAGGGCGTCACGTGAATATCACCGATGGCGAACGGTTGGTGCGGATCAACATGGTGCAGCAGCACCGCAGGCACCGAAGTATCGCGCAACACTTTTGCGGTGCCATACGTCAACCAGACCGGTACTCTGTGTTTACGCGCAAACCGCGCTACGCCGCCAATATGATCCGAGTGTTCGTGGGTCACGGCGATGCCGTCAAGATCGCTGGGCGACAGCCCTGAACGCGCCAGCCGGCGTTCGGCTTCTGCCAAGCCGAAACCGCAATCCATCATGACGCGAGTGGTGCTGGAGCCTGCCGTTACTTCGACAATAAGCGCATTGCCTTCACTGCCACTACCAAGCGACGTAAATCTTAACGACATAGCGGCACATCAATTAAAAAATCGGTGAAAAAACCCATGAGCGATATCACAAAAAAGCTGGATAAAAAATACCGCGAAGCCCGCATGCGCTCATTCCCGATTCACAAAAAACGTCTGCAAGTGAAGTGGGCTCATCGCCTGCGACGAGCCCACTTTTTTCGCTTATTTTCAGTTTCCCACCACCAGAATTATTTCAGCTGTTCAAGCAGCAGTGACAGAATACGTTTCGCCGTTGCTGAGTTATCAGGCTTACCATCACCGGTCTGCACTTCAACATTGGTCACACCAGCAGCCTCAACGACGTAAATACGGTACTGCGGCTTCGACGCAGGATCGTCCTTACGCCAGAAAGCGAACTTATCCAAGAAACCTTTATCGGATGATTTGGAATCGCCTTCAGGATCAATATAGCGAACGAAGAACAAGCCCTTCGAGCGATCACGATCTTCGACTGTAAAGCCGGTACGGTCCAGCGCCAAGCCCACCCGACGCCATGTCCGATCAAACGGCTCGCTCACCACCAGCGGACCGTTTTTGGCTTTGTCGTAGGTCGCCTTGCTGACAGATCCTGGCACGGCCGGTCCTGACACGGCAGCCGTGGCCAATGCCGTCGCTTTGCTTGCCTCCACACCAAACTTCGCCATCATGCGATTGAGCGTTTCTGCCTCCAGATCGCGGTCGGGGGCTCTAGGCTGCCAACCCGTGCTGGTCTTGTCGAGGTTGGTATAAATCTCTTCCAGACCGCGGTGACTTAAAAATATATCGGTTGTACCGGCCTCAAGGCCCGGCTCGACGCGAACACGGAATTTATCGCGCGTGTTTGATGACCATAGACCATCCAAAAATCGCCCCAAGGTGTTTCTTATAATGTCCTGAGAAATTCTGGTGCGATCTTCATGCCAATCGGTTTCCATGATGCCAATCGTCGCGTTTTCACGATTCAGCACATAGCCTGCATCCGCCCAGAATTCTTTCAAAGCAGGCCATACTTTTTCCGGCGTCGCACTCACCACCAACCAGCGTTGCTCACCCGCGCGCTCGACCCGTGCGTTATCAATTTTGAGTAAGCCCACAACAGTACCGCTGCCGGGCACGCTTGCCGTACTGCCCGTGCCGCGCTGACTGTATTGTGAGTACGTCGTTGCCTTCCCATCCGGTATGACAAAGCGGTCATCCACCGTGGGTGAGGTGAGGTCAGGCGGTACTTCCAACGCAGCGATTTTGCCGCCTTGGGTGCGGTAATCAGTGTTTTTGTTTGCGCCGAATAGGCCAAACATGGTGCAGCCGGATACCGTGAGTGCTGCCACTACGCTTAAACCGCAAATGCATGCGGCTTTAGGAACAACAAACTTCGACAATTTCGACATATTCAGGCCGATTCCTTTACAAGATCATGAATGCCAGCCGCACGCATCGCCTCGCGCAACTGCGCGTGAAACCGGGATTCGAACGGCAGAAGCGGAAGACGAATACCCGTTTCAATGAGGCCCATTTGATTGAGCGCCCATTTTGCGGGAATAGGATTGGGTTCCAGGAACAACTGATTATGCAGGCCCATGAGCCGGTTGTTGATTTCGATTGCCTTGGCACGCTCGCCCCTCAGCGCGGCCTCGCACATTTCGTGCATCAGTCGGGGCGCCACGTTCGCGGTCACCGAAATCGTGCCGTGCGCGCCTAAAAACATCAGCGCGAGCGTCGATACATCTTCACCACTGTAGATGGCAAAATCTTTAGGTGCACGCATCAGCAAATCAGCACCGCGCGCCATATTGGCGGTCGCGTCTTTGATGCCGACGATGTTCGGAATCTGCGCCAGCCGCATGGTGGTATCACCACTCAAATCTGCGACCGTGCGGCCCGGTACGTTGTAGAGAATGACGGGGATATCAACAGCTTCCGCGATCGTGCGGAAATGCTGGTACATCCCCTCCTGCGTCGGCTTGTTGTAATACGGCACTACTGAAAGAGCGTAGTCCGCGCCCGCGCGTTTCGAAAACGCAGTCAGGTTTACGGCTTCTTTGGTTGAATTGGCTCCCGCACCCGCAATCACCGGCACGCGTTTCGCCGCATATTCAACCGCCGCCTTAATTAGCGAGAAATGTTCATCGAAATCAACTGTCGCGGATTCGCCAGTGGTACCGACGATCACGATCCCGTCCGTGCCCTCGACCACGTGCCAATCAATCAATGATTTAAGACGTGGATAGTCAAGCGCACCGTCGGGCAGCATGGGCGTAACAATGGCAACGAGACTTCCGGTCAACATAAGCGTGGAGTAAACATGAAGTAGATGTCAGAATTAATTAGGGACCGCACAGGAGCAGCCACATAAAAATAGGCAAGCGCGCATTTTAACCTATCCAAAGCGCCGGGTGCATTTCGCATTTGACGACCGGTTTTTTTGGTCAGCCCTGGCAGCTTGGGTTAACCTAACCTTTCGCTGAGGAGTTTCTTTAAGACCAACACCTTTAAGACCCGTGCCGCGAGGTTGGGTTCCGCACTTAGACCAGAACACCCATACTAAAATTCGCTTTATAGACTGCCATTGCGTCCTTGATTTCGCGGTCCCGGGCGCATTGCGTCCTTGATTTCGCGGTCCCGGGCCACCAGTCAAGCAGCCGACACCGCGATCACGGCCAAGCCAATTTTGTTGACCGCATCTGCAATATTGAGTACCACCCCAGGTGTCACAAAAGCGACAGGAGCAGATTTTGCAGTCGATAGCGTGTTGCGTAAAACACAGAGTGGCTACGTATAAATTGCGCAAGAAGCGTAAATATTGCATCTACGCCTGCAGCGATTTTTAGTGTTTGCAGACGGCGTGCGCACACTCGACCAACTATGCGAATTGACGCATGTGTCGGCCAACACGCGTGAGACGACAGAAAGTTTATTTGTTAATGATTTTATTGCGCTTAAACCCAAGCCCCATCCGGCACTCGAACGGGATGGCTTCCCACAAAAAAATCCTTATTCGAACGTTAGCGCGTTTAAGCCGCTTTTTAACCGCGTGCAAGCGGCGGTGCAGCGTCAACTAATTGATAAACTCCAGCATTGGCGCGCATTTCCGAGCACATATTTGCCAAACACCTCTCTAGATAAAGGGTTTCAATTACTGTCACAATTTTTACGGATCGCAGCAATACGCTGAACCGTCGCAGGCTTGGGTTCTTTTATGAACATATTTTCATACGCGATGACCTGCAATTCACCACGCACGGCGTCTATGAACATATTTTCATACGCGATGACCTGCAATTCACCACGCACGGCGTCGAGTAGCTCTTCAGGTTGAAGCAAAAATTCAGCGCGCGAAGGTCGTCCAAACTGCTCATTACCGATCGCAAATGTTTCATAAATCAGTATCCCGCCTGGTGCGACTGCCGCAACAATGAATGGTAGCAGGGGGCGATACAAATAGTTGGTCACCACCACTCCGGCAAATTGCTGATTTGCAAACGGCCACGGATTAAGCTCAAGATCAGCCTTAAATAAGGTCACACCCGGCGGTGGTGCAACAAATTCGTCCAAGTCACGATCTACCGCCAACATCGCATAACCCATCGCTGCCAGCGCGCGTGAATGACGGCCCGAGCCCGCGGCGAGGTCCAAAACCTGCCCTGCGGCGATATCCAAAGCCTGCCCTAGCGCGACATCTAGCACCTCGGCGCGAGCTAGGTTCAACGCAGCTTTCTGCTTCGGAATCATTTCCGCAAACCGCAGTACCCATGCCGAAGCTTGCAAAACCGTATGCGCGGCATGCCGCTCAGCGAGACGCGTAACGTTTAAATGATTTGGATTCATACAATAATAATAACCGAGGTTAGCGAGACCGACAGCTCTGCGATAATTGATTATGAAAACAATTTCCAAATTCACCGCCACTGCAGCGGCAACGCGTGAAGCCTGCATCCAGTTTGACAATCAAGATGCGGTAAGTCATGCCCGAGCGCGGTTCAGCTTGGATGACGGCATGGTCTACCTTGACGGAAATTCACTGGGCGCGCTACCTCGCACAACATCGGCGCATATTGCCCACGTGGTCGAGCAGCAATGGGGACGCGATTTGATTCGGTCGTGGAATCAGCATGACTGGATTAACCTTCCGCAAAAAATAGGCGCAAAGATTGCGGCGTTAATCGGTGCTGGTGCCGATGAGGTCATCGTCGCCGATTCCACCTCGATCAATATTTTTAAGCTGCTCGCGGCCTTACTACAATTGCCGCGCATAGCGAACGACGAGAAACGCCGCGTGATTATTTCGGAGCGCGGAAATTTCCCCACTGACTTGTACATCGCGCAAGGTTTGAACGAGCTGTTAGGAAATAAATACCAATTGAAGTTGGTTGAAGCCGATCAGATCGAAAATGCACTTGATCACACAGTTGCGGCAGCGCTGATCACCCAGGTCGATTACCGCACGGGGCATGTTCACAATATGACCGCGCTGAACCATCGCGCAAACGCTGCGGGCACTCGCATTATTTGGGATCTCAGCCACAGCGCGGGGGCGTTGCCGGTCGCGCTAACAGAATCCAGGGCCGACCTTGCCGTGGGCTGTGGTTATAAATATCTGAACGGCGGGCCGGGTGCGCCTGCGTATTTGTATGTGACCAAATCGCTTCAAACGCAAATGTCGACACCGCTTGGGGGCTGGCTGGGCCATATCGCACCATTTAGTAATCGCTTCAAACGCAAATGTCGACACCGCTTGCGGGCTGGCTGGGCCATATCGCACCATTTAGTTTTGCGACTGATTACCAGCCAGCAGCAAGTATGAATCGATTTTTGTGCGGCACTCATTCAGCCATTTCGATGGCGGCGCTGGAATGCGGGCTAGATACCTTCGACAATATCTCCATGGCAGCGCTGCGACAAAAATCATTGGCGCTGAGCGATCTGTTCTGGCAATTGATGGATAAGCATTGCGCTCCATTTGGCTTCAACTGCGTGTCGCCGCGCGAGCACGCGCGGCGCGCGAGCCACCTTTCATTTGCCCATCCGCACGCTTATGCGATTATGCAAGCGCTGATTGCGCGTCGCGTGATCGGCGATTTCCGCCAACCCGACTTATTGCGCTTTGGTTTTACGCCGCTGTACACCCGTTTTGTGGATGTATGGGATGCTGTCAACACATTGCGCGATGTCATGAACAAAAATGAATGGAAAGCGATGCAATTTCAGACAAGAAATGCAGTCACATAACATCAACACTTGTTGCTGGTGATTACCACGCACAATAAAGATTAAATATTCCTATGCCTACACTTGCCCCCATCCGTATTGAGTACGATCATCCTCGCAATTACAGCCCGAGTAAGCTGGACACTAAAATTTCCACCGAGCATGCGTGGGCGAAAGTTTTATATGAGCCTTCACCTGCGGAGCGGGTTGAGCTTAAAGCAAAAATAAAGCGATTGTTGAAAGAAAAAGACGCCGTATTGGTTGCGCATTATTATGTGCATCCTGATTTGCAGGATTTGGCCGAAGAAACTGGCGGCTGCGTTTCAGATTCGCTCGAAATGGCCCGCTTTGGCCGCGATCATCCTGCCAAAACTGTGGTGGTGTGCGGCGTGCGCTTCATGGGTGAAACCGCAAAAATATTGAACCCTGAAAAGCGTGTTTTTATGCCGGAGCTAGAGGCGGAGTGCTCGCTTGATCTGGGCTGTCCGCCGGATGAATTCAATAAATTTTGCGACGAGCATCCTGATCGTACCGTGGTGGTGTATGCCAATACCAGCGCTGCCGTCAAGGCACGGGCTGACTGGATGGTCACGTCCAGCATCGGGCTTAAAATCGTTGAACATTTGCACACGCAAGGCAAAAAAATATTGTGGGCGCCGGATCGTCATTTGGGTAATTACATTCAGGCGCAAACCGGTGCGGACATGCTGATGTGGCAAGGCTCATGCATCGTTCATGATGAGTTCAAAGCCTTTGAGCTGGAAGAATTAAAAAAGCAGCATCCGCATGCCAAGGTGCTGGTACATCCTGAATCGCCCGCCAGCGTGGTGCGGCTGGCTGATGTGGTTGGCTCAACCACCCAGATTATCAAGGCCGCACAAACGCTGGACGCGATTGAATTTATTGTCGCGACCGACAAAGGCATTTTCCACAAAATGAAAGCGGCTGCCCCGGGAAAAATATTCATAGAAGCGCCTACCGCCGGCAATTCAGCGACCTGCAAAAGCTGTGCGCAGTGCCCATGGATGGCGATGAACGGCTTGGCAAATTTGGCCGAGGTTTTGGACAACGGCAAGAATGAAATTGAAGTGGACGCAGGAATCGGTCGACGCGCGAAACTGTCCATTCAGCGAATGCTGGATTTTGCGAAAGACCTCAATCTCGGCGCGGGCGTTGCTCAATTGCCGGGCGCCAATCAGCACGGCGTTGGCCCAGCTTAAATCTTTGCATGCTCGCGCTTGAACAGCGCTTAGACCCAACGTCCGGCAGCCTTCCACCCGATCCGCGCAACAATACTTTTAGACCCCTAACAATGACGACGCACCATCATCCCGCGCTGAACAATGATGAAATTTCGCTATTGGCTGAAATCTCCAAAGCACTTCTTCCCGCCCACGGTGCGCGCGCTGTGGAAGTGGTTAAACGAGTCACGGATCAAACGCGCAATATCCGTGAAATTGTCCAGACGCTGGCGGTCGGTGTTAACGATGCGGAAAAGCGTGCTTATTTTATGCGTCGTGCCAAGCTGGCAGTTGAAAAACATCGTGCGCAAAAAACCTTCTTCGCGAGCGGTTCTGGCGCGAGTAAAGAGCGCCGTCTGAAGCCCCTCACGTCTGAACAAATGGTATGTGCCGAAGAGGTAGTGTCGGTCACGCTAGGTGCCCAGGCGTCTGTTTTGGTTGCGCGCTATGCCTCGTCCACTGACAATTCACGTGACTTTTTTGAGCAGCTATCGACCCATCTTCCCACCAGCAAAGAGCGTACTGCGCTTTTCAAAGCAGCGCGGAAGTTAAGCCGAAATAGTAAGGTCAAACAGTAAGCGTGGCGACGGCCCTTTTAGCGGCTAACCGCTATTTTTGCGTTTATTTTTTATACAGATCGCTGACGCGGTAGTTACGATGAACGTGCCGTAAGCCAACCAAAATAGCCGCACTGACCGGCAGCGCGAGTAATAAACCAAAGAAACCAAATACCTGGCCAAACGCCAGTAAGGCGAAAATAACAGCGACTGGATGCAAGCCAATTCGATCGCCCACCAGCCATGGCGTCACTACAAAAGCTTCCATTAATTGGCCCACACCAAACACTGCCCACACCATCATCACTCCCGTAATTGAGGGGAACTGCATCAACGCTGCCACAGTGCCTAACAACAGGCCGATGCCAATACCAAGATAGGGAATAAACACCAGAATTCCGGTGATGAGCCCGACCGGCAGCGCGAATTTCAGCCCAACCAGCCACATGCCCGCCACATAAAATGCGGCCATCAACACCATCACGCTAAGCTGTCCGCGCAAAAACTCTGACAGCACCGCATCGATCTCACGCGCAAGCGTCGACACGGTATCGTAAAAACGTCGTGGCACCATTAAATCGATGCTGGAAACGATACCATCCCAATCGCGCAACAAATAGAAAAGCACCACGGGCAGCAAGGCAAGGTTCACCATAAAGCCGACGACCGCCATACCGCCTACGCCCACCGAAGCGAAGACCCGTTTGGCAATGCCGCCAGCGTCTTGCAAATTGTCGGTCACAAACCGACGGAATACCGTCGGATCCAGCGTAAGCGAGGTGCCCAGTTTTTGATTGACCCAAGGCAGTGCAGTGGTTTTGATTTGATCCACCAACGCCGGAAATTGCTCTATAAGCTGCGATATTTCGGTGTAAAAGAGCGGCAGGATAATCACCAGCAACAACACCACGCTTAAAATGAGCGCTAAAACCGCCAGCACAGTGCCCATAACGCGCCGCAAGCCCCGCGCGACCAACTGCCCATAACGCGCCGCACGCCCCGCTCGACCAACTTACTGACCAGTGGATCAAAAATATAAGCCAGAATGCCAGCGGCCAGGAATGGTGCCAAGATCGGCGAAAGCGCCCACAGCAGCAACGCAAAGACAATCAGTACAATAATCAGCGTCACCAAATGCAAATCCAGCCATGCGAGCGGGCGAGCGTGCGCACGCGCGTGGAGCCGTGTAAGCCACTGCGGACGGCGGGGCTGGCTGAGCGGCAGGTGGGTTTGAATCAAAGAACGTTTCGGATTAGGCGTCATTTCCAGTAAAATTTGGTTTTGTTGCTCTTATCCTAACCGAAATTCAGCCAAATTCAATAGCTCAATTTATGGGTTTTTTTCTGCCTCTTTGCTTTCACTTTTCTTTATGACGCCCATGGCACCGAATTTTCTTTCCCCCGGTACACTTTCACCCCTGACCTATAAAGAGGCGGGCGTTGATATTGATGCGGGCGATCAATTGGTCGAAAACATCAAGCCGTTCGCCAAACGCACCATGCGCCCCGAGGTGTTGGGCGGCATTGGCGGATTCGGTGCGCTGGTGGAAGTATCAAAAAAATATAAAAACCCGGTGATGGTGTCGGGCACCGATGGTGTCGGCACCAAGCTGAAACTGGCGTTCCATTTAAACAAACACGACACTGTTGGCCAGGACTTGGTCGCCATGAGCGTGAACGATATTCTGGTGCAGGGTGCGGAGCCAATTTTTTTCCTGGATTATTTTGCCTGCGGCAAATTGGATGTACCGGTCGCGACTGATGTGGTCAAGGGCATCGCTTATGGCTGCGAACTGGCAGGTTGCGCGCTGATTGGTGGCGAAACTGCCGAGATGCCATCTATGTATCCCGCAGGCGAGTATGACCTGGCGGGCTTTGCAGTGGGCTTGGTAGAGCGTGACACGATCATTACAGGCCTGACGATGGCGCCGGGCGACACCATCCTTGGTCTGAAATCGAGTGGGCCACATTCGAATGGCTATTCGCTGGTGCGCAAAATTATTGAACGTTCAGGTGTGGATTTGAACGCGCCTGAAAACGCTCGCTTAGCCCTTGATCTTATCGCGCCCACTCGGATTTACGTGAAACCGTTGCTCGCGCTGATGCAAGCGATCGCGGTGAAAGCGATGGCGCACATTACCGGCGGTGGCTTAACGGAGAATATTCCGCGCATGTTTCCGCCGCACGTTAAGGCCGTGATTGATCGCAAATCATGGGTCGCACCGAGCGTGTTTGAATGGCTGCAGCAACATGGTAATGTCGATGATGCCGAAATGGCGCGGACGTTTAATTGCGGCATCGGCATGATCGTCGTTATCGCTAAAGACAACGCAGAACGCGCCGCCCAGTTGCTGCGAGAACATGGCGAAACCGTATTTGTGATTGGTGAAATTCAGGCGCGCGCGGAAGGGGAAAAGCAGGCGATTGTGCTTTAGCCTTTATCTGTTTTATTCAATTTGTTTGCTAATTTAAACAGCAGCTAGCTAAAAAACACACGACGGCGATTGCCTCTCAGTATGCCGCGACACCGGCATAACCGCCCACGTTTTCGGGGTTGAAAAATGGATGCCAACCGGTCGTGGACGGCCGAATCATCGTGTAAATCATAAACAGCAGCGCAAAAATCTGGACCTGCAGCAGTTGCTTGAAGCCGAGCCGGGTTTGTGGAAGTGCCAATAACCACTCCAGAGTGCTGGTCAACGTCCTTGCTAAGGAAACAACGTGTTTGCGAGTAAAGTTGTGCATGCGACTTTTGCTACAACCAAGCCACTGGAAAATATCGGATTTGCAAACACCAGCGCTAGCGCGGCTTCGCAACTAAAAGTGCGCCAGAATGCCCACTGGCAATCGATGTTCTATAATTTAGTTTTGCTATTGTTTATCTATTACTCATCGTAAACCATGAAATCGATCGTTATCCTTATTTCAGGCCGCGGCAGCAATATGGAAGCCATTTTAGGCTCGGCGCTGCCGCTTGATATTCGTGCGGTGATTGCCAACCGACCAGACGCAAAAGGCCTGGAAACGGCCGCCAAGCTGGGGGTGAGGGCGATCGGGATGGATCATACGGCCTACGAATCGCGGGAAGCGTTTGACGAGGCGCTGGCGAAGCAAATCGATGAATTCAAACCCGATTATGTGGTTATGGCCGGTTTCATGCGGGTGTTATCGGAGCCGTTTATTAAGCGTTTTGCAAAGCGCATTATTAATATCCATCCGTCGCTGTTACCGGCGTTTCCGGGCCTGCACACCCATCAGGCGGCGATTGATGCAGGCGTGAAAATTCATGGTGCAACCGTGCATTTTGTCACCCCAAAATTAGATCACGGCCCGATTATTTCGCAGGCAGCGGTTAGAGTCACACAAGATGATACGGCCGATTCATTGGCCGCGCGCGTATTGGCGGCGGAACACCAGCTCTACCCGCAGGTATTGCGCTGGTTGGCGGAGGGACGCGTCGATTTAAAATCTTCCGGTGTCGTCCAGATTACCGGATTAAACGTTCGTTCAGAGCGCAGAGCACAGCTACTTCTGGTCCCGATGGAATAACGTCAAGACATGTTCCGGCCGAATCTTGCTGCTGGTGAAACGTCATCTTTTTTCGAACAAATCGAGCCCGCCCTGTGAAGCTTTTTAGCACCATTACAAATAAACCTGACCTGCCATCAGTCTCTGCGTCCACTTCTCACGGCATCGAGGCCGGAGCCATGACTGAACCATCGCTAAGCAAACGAGTGTCGTTGCGTCCCTCACTCTTGTATCTGGCACTTGGGATCTCGGCGGTTGCACACGGGCTGGCCTATCAGCTGACGCCTCATTTCATCAGCGCCTGGAACGAACCCACACCAGGCCGTTTTGATGCTGTCATCGTCGCCGGCGCACGTGAAACAACACCACCGCGCCCCGCTGAATCGATATCCTCAGAAACCGTTCCAAGACAGCCAGCGCAGACATCGCGCCCGCAAAGAGCAATATCAAAAACTGCCTCACAACTGCCCAAGGTCGTAGACAGTTTGTTTCCGTCCACACTGGCGGATACACTCCCGCAAAGAAAAAACCGCAACGAAATTGACGCGCTCGAAAATCCTGATCTCACCGCCGCGCAAGCAGAAACGATTGCAGCCGCACCGATTGAGCCGATCATTGAACCCGTTCAGGCGCACGCCGGCGACTCATCGCCGACAAATACGTCGCCGAACTCGCCAGCAAACGATATTAGCCGCCCAAAAGCCATGGTCACAGCAGCCGGGGTTGGGTCCGGTACGGGTGCATTTTTGCCTCCATCCATATCCAACCCACGCCCGAGATTATCACCAACGGACGCAGAGGGTCCCGTCTTTCCGCGCAGCATCAATATTGACTACAAAATGACGTCTAGCGTGGCCAACGGCGTAGCCAATTTGGCATGGAAGCGCAATGGCAGCGAATATGAAATTGACACAAGTATTCAGGCAACTGGATTTTTTACCAGCATGTTTGTCGGCGTATTCAGGCAGACCAGCCGAGGCGAGGTCACCCGCGACGGCGTGCGCCCGAATTTTTTCTCGCTCACGCGTGGGGATGCCAGCGCGGACACCGCCGAGTTCAAACGCGCCACCAAAGAATTAAAAATTATTAAACACGGTGAAACTCATTTGATGCCGCTGCCCGAACGCATGCAGGACATGCAGAGCTTCCTTTTTCAAATGGCACACGATGCCGCGCTGTTGAAGCCGGGACAGGACGTGATTGACGTGCAGGTGACCAACGCACGCAAGGTTTATCAGTACAAATTCAGACGAATCGGCGAAGAAACCGTGCAAACACGCCTTGGCCCGCTGGCGGCGATACATTTAAAGAGCGAGGCCGTCGACCCAGAAGACGTCTATGAGGTTTGGCTGGCACCGCAATATTTCTACATGCCTGTCAAACTCAGATTTTATATGGGTAGATTTCCTATCGAGCAAGTCGCAAGCAATGTGCGGGTCAGCGAGCCTCAGCAAAACACTGTCGAAAGCGGTGTTCGCAAATAAGCCGAAAAGTACATTAGTTACCCTAACCATCCTTTAACACCTCGACTCGCGCGCAAAATCTTACGTCGGGCGCTTATAAACTTGCCGAAGATTTCGGGAGTCAATTATCGTTGTTCAGCTAAATTTCTCAGCTAAATTTCCCAAGAGGGGCCTCGATAAGCGATAATAAGCAGTTATGCCAATAACTCACGCACTCTTTAACGCCCTAGTCGAGGCGCTCACGCTGGTCTTGCCGCTGGTCACTCCCGCAGACATGAGCCTGAAACTGTTTTTTCGAGATCGCCCCAAGCTGGGTCATCGCGATCGCGGTTTCATCGCTGAAACCGTATTTGCCGTACTGCGCCATCGCCGCCTGATCGCCTATTTCTCACCGAAAGCTAATCCACGTGCGATGGCGTTGTTGGCGATGACGCGCTTCCAGAAAGTCAGTATCGGCGATTTAAATACCGTTTTGAAACGCGATGAAGCGGTGTGGTTGCAAGAACTTAAAGGCAAAAATCCGACTAACTTGCCGCTCGGGGTCGAAGCCGAACTACCTGATTGGGTGTTGAGCCGATTGGGTAAATTCATGTCGGATGACGAGATCATCAAACTCGGTCAATCAATGATGCGGCCCGCTCCGTTGGATTTACGCGTTAATTCGTTGAAAGCCAAGCGTGACGCGGTGTTGAAGCGTTTTGAACAAGAAGGTATCGCATGCGTGCCAACAACTTATTCGCCACTAGGCATTCGTTTAGCCGACAAAATTTCGCTCGCCAAACACCCGGCTTTCCTGGAAGGATTTGTCGAAGTTCAAGATGAAGGCAGCCAATTGCTTGGACTGTTACTAGATGCAAAACGTGGCGAAATGGTCGCAGATTTTTGTGCGGGTGCCGGCGGCAAATCGTTACTGGTTGGCGCCTCAATGGCCTCCACCGGTCGGTGCCGGCGGCAAATCGTTACTGCTTGGCGCCTCAATGGCCTCCACCGGTCGCCTGTATGCGTTTGACGTATCCGAAAAGCGCCTCGCCAATTTAGGGCCGCGCTTGAAGCGATCTGGCTTATCAAACGTGCAGGCGATTCGCATTGTCAGTGAGAACGACACTAAAATTAAACGGCTCGCGGGCAAGCTGGATCGCGTGCTGGTGGACGCGCCGTGCACCGGTTTGGGCACGCTGCGACGCAACCCAGATCTGAAATATCGCCAATCCGAGGCGGGGCTGGCTGAATTGAATGTCAAACAGACATCCATCCTTAACGCTGCCGCCAAACTCGTCGCGCCAGGCGGCCATCTGGTGTACGCCACTTGCAGCCTGCTACGCGAAGAAAATGAGATGATTGTTGAGGCGTTTCTCAGCACCCATGTTGGTTTCACACTGGTCTCGGCAGACGAAGTTTTCAAGCGTCAAAAGATTGGATTGACGGGCATGGACCCATACCTGCGTCTGTCGCCGCAGACGCATGGTACGGATGGCTTTTTCGCCGCGTTGCTTGTACGTTCGGGCGCTACCAAGGCAGCCGCAAAAAACGGTTCCAAAGCACCTGCCAAGGCCGACCCTGAATCAACAGATGACGCCGCCGCAAAAACCAAGCGCACCGCGCTGTCAATTGCCAAGTCAAAATCTAAAACCGCGGCTAAAACGGGTAAGGCGGACGCCGCACAGACGTTGAGCGCGCCGAAAACACGCAAAGCGAATAACAAGGTGGCGCCCAAAACAGCACCGAAAACCAAAACAAGCGCCAAATCGGCGGTTTCAGCCACTGTAGCCAAAAACACGTCCAAGAAAACAACCATTGCGCGCAAACCCACTGGCAAATGATCCCCGCAGGTTTTGATTTAGATGCAATCTTGCACTCGTTGGTTTCGGCGCAAGGTGCGGTGCAACTCGGATCATTGGCAATTGCAGGCAGCCTGGCGTGGCTGGTGGCGCGCACATTGCGCGCGAAGCTACCTGAAAATCTGAATCCGGGCATACGGAAAATTGGCGCAGGCGGCGCGAACCGGATTGCGTTCCCGGTATTATTTTTAATTTTGGCGTGGCTGACCCGACTCACGCTTACCAAATTTTATCCCGCTCCCCTGCTCAATATTGCGATCCCGCTAATTGCTTCGTTTGCGGTGATCCGGCTGGCTGTCTATTTGTTGCGGCACTTGATTCGACCGAGCGCATTTTTAAAATCATTTGAGCGATTTATCGCGTTTGCGGCATGGGGATTCGCAGTACTGCATTTGACCGGTGCGCTGCCTGATATTTTGCTCGCTCTCCAGGAAATCCAGTTTCCGATCGGCAAGCAGACTGTGACGCTACGTCAGGTCATTGAGGCGGTTTTATCTGCCACTGTCACGGTCTTTGTTGCACTTGGGCTGTCAGGGTTGATAGAGAAACGCATCATGAGTGCGGCCACCGTTGACATGAGTTCGCGAGTGGTTATCAGCAAAATTCTGCGCGCACTTTCGCTCGTGTTTGGCCTCTTGATCGCCATGCAATTGGTGAATATTGATCTGACAATGCTGTCGGTATTTGGCGGCGCGCTGGGTGTGGGCTTGGGATTTGGCCTGCAAAAAATAGCGAGCAGTTACGTCTCGGGCTTTATTATTTTGCTGGATCGTTCGGTACGATTAGGCGATTTGGTCACGGTCGATTCGCGTCACGGCCTGGTCGATGCAATTCGCTCGCGTTATACGGTCATCAAGGGCTTTGATGGCACCGAAGCGATTATCCCCAATGACACGCTGATCACCAACGTGGTTATTAACCACGCGTTTCCAGATCGCAGCGTCGCGGTCAAATCAAACGTGACTATTTCCTACGATAGTGATCTCGATATCGCGATACAAATTTTAGCAACTGCGGCCAAAGCACATCCGCGGGTCGTGACCCAACCAGCGCCGCTAGTGCTTATCACCCGCTTGGGGGAAAACGGGATCGATCTCGAACTGACAGTGTGGATTAGCGACGAGAATCAAGGCCAATCAGTGCTTCGATCTGATCTACTAATGGAAATTTGGCGCGAGTTTCAAAAATCAGGGGTGCAAATTCCTGCCCAGCAACGCAACATCCAATTCACCGATAGCATCGTAAAAAGTTTTGTCGCAGGCGGAAATGAAAATTCGCTCGAAAACACAAACGGCACCATCAGTACAAACCCACGTCCATAGTTAATCTCGGAAGCTCTAAAACTTTTGTGTCTTTGGCCCCATCTAATGGAAACAGCAGCGTTAAAACTTTTGTGTCTTTGGCCCCATCTAAGGGAAACAGTAGCGTTGCTGAACGCGTTTCGGCGTAACATTTATGGATGATTTAGTAGCGTTTTTATTTAGGAGATTTAGTTGGACATTTCTTTTTTGAGCGGTTTGATCGATTTACCATGGTGGGGTTACATTGTGGTGACGCTTGGCCTTACACATGTGACGATTGCCGCAGTCACCATTTTCCTTCACCGTGCGCAGGCGCATCGCGGTCTTGACCTGCACGCGATTCCAAGCCATTTTTTCCGCTTTTGGCTATGGTTGACGACCGGCATGGTGACCAAGGAATGGGTCGCGATTCACCGTAAACACCACGCCAAATGTGAAACCGCCGAAGACCCGCATAGCCCCATGCATTACGGCATCAAAAAAGTATTGACCCAAGGTGCCGAACTTTACCGTACTGAATCCAAAAATCAGGAAACACTCGAAAAGTACAGCCATGGTGTGCCCAACGACTGGATCGAGCGCAACGTTTACGAACGTTATTCGTGGCAGGGCGCTGGCTTGATGTTGATTACCAATCTGGTCCTGTTTGGGCCACTCGGCGCGACTATCTGCCTGTTTGGGCCACTCGGCGCGAGCATCTGGGCTGCGCAGATGGTATGGATTCCGATTCATGCGGCAGGCGTGATAAATGGAATTGGTCACTATTGGGGCTATCGCCATTACACCGTAAACGACACCAGCACAAACATTACCCCGTTCGCGTTTTGGATCGGCGGCGAAGAGCTGCATAACAATCACCACGCATTTCCGACCTCGGCACGTTTTTCAATGCGCTGGTATGAATTTGATTTGGGCTGGTTATATATTCGCGCGCTGGAAACAATGCGGCTGGCGAAAGTTAAAAAAGTCGCGCCAAAACCAAAGTTTAATTTAGACAAAGCAGTTTGCGATATTGAAACCGTGCAATCCGTCATTGCGCACCGATTTGAAATCACCACTCGTTATGCGCGCTCGTTAAAGGCCACCTGCCGAAATGAAATCCGTCGCTTGCGCGCAGATGGCAAGGCCTTCAGCGGTATGCGCTCTAGCCGAGGCTATAACCGGTTCAAAGAGTGGATGATCGCCGACCGCAACACCTTGGCGGTTGAGCATCAACAGCACCTCGATGCGGCGCTGGGCAGCAGCAGCGTGCTCGAAAAAGTCTATGCCTTCAAAAAAGAATTAATGGCAACGTGGGAACGTTCGACCATTTCCAAAGAAGAGCTGGTTGCGAATCTGGAAGACTGGTGCAAGCGTGCCGAGGCATCCGGAATATTGGCGCTGCAGCAGTTCTCGCGGAAACTGCGTGCTTACGCGTAAGTCAAGTTGCAACTCTAGCATTGGAGTGCGTCTGCTGGCACTTTTGCCCGAAACTCCCCGCCTATGAGTGAAGTGGGCGCCTAGAAACAGTAATGCTGTTCTCTGCGGCGACTTCAATCACCACCAAATAAAAAACCCGCTTAAAAGCGGGTTTTTTATTTGGTGAAACGGGAGAAGTAAAAATCGGGTTACTTCAACTTTGTTTCTTTATACATCACATGTTTCCGAGCTTTAGGATCAAATTTCATGATCTCCATTTTCTCGGGCATGGTGCGTTTGTTTTTGCTGGTGGT
>ENA-OBIO01000308-OBIO01000308.1-metagenomes-genome-assembly--contig:-NODE-308-length-28202-cov-26.8185_pt1 | contig 28202 bp, 23 predicted proteins | sample MGYA00153383_OBIO01 | MGnify analysis MGYA00153383 | reverse complement strand
AAAATTCTTAAAGAATTTGGAAATAATTATGTAATTAATTTTGCTTAACTACTTATAAGGCGTAGGGTGCGTCGCCACAAGTAACTCCCGCTGCTGGCGACTATTACCCTGCGACGCACCCTACCACTGAAATCCGTTACATTCTGTACAGTGCTCGTTGCCGAACTTCCTTCTTCCTTCTTCCTTCTTCCTTCACCTCTAATTACTCGTTCATATTCTTGTAAGTAGCAACAGCCGAAGGCGAACTGCGGTTTAAATAACGAAATATCCAATACTTAAATACCGTATCCAAGATAACTGGAAAAGTCGCAATGAACAGAAATATGAACTGCCGATTTTCTGGTAGTCCCAAATGCCTCGATAAACCTTCGAGAATTATTTCCCAACCGTGAGGCGAGTGGAATCCGACAAACACATCGGTAAATAAAATAATTACGAAAGCCTTCGCACTGTCGCTGAGGCCGTAAACCACATCGTCCATGAAAGACTTTAAAATCTCAATCTCTCTCTTATTAGTGACGATAATTGCGGCGAAGGCTATACAGGAAATTAAATCGGCAAAAATATTTTTAATAGCTCCATTACTTTCAGAGCGGTATTCCTCCGCTAGCTCAACTGCTTTCTCGGAAATCTTCTTTTCCGTTTCCTCCGAAGAAAGCGATGGAGCTATGCCAATTAATGTTTCAAATTTTAGGTGCTGCTCAAATCTCTCCAATTCTTTGAATGCTTCTTCTTCTAGGTCAACATTTATGAATAACGGAGCATTTTGCTTGATTCTAAAATGGTCAACTACTGGGCCAACTATAAAGTTTTTGGAAATTTGATTCGTCAACAACGGAACTAAAATCAAAAGCAAAATAAATCTTAGGGAAATGACTGTTTTGACTTTGGAATTGCGAAAATTTTTAACTACTTCTTTTTCCGCTTCCGGGTCTAACTCTTTCGTGATTCGATTCAAGGTTCCCAAAAGCGAACGTGGTAATAAATTTACCTCTCCAAAGTTAGTCTCAACCTCCCCAGCTTGAGTTTGATTGGAATTAGCTGAACCGTTATTTGCGTGAGGTTGAGAGCTGCTATTTGTAGATTTAATCTGCACATTTACTGAACTAACAAGTGGCACAATGGCAGTTGATTTACTATTATTGATATATTTGTCGATGATGCGATCGATAAACTCTAGCTTTTCAAATACAAGGGATGCTTGATCTTTATTGTCGAAACCTAATCCGTGCTGGCGATCGTCCGCGCTGTGCTGAGCCTGCCGTTTTGCTCCCACGCGATCGGGCAATTCCAAAAAAGAACGGCTAGCATTAAACTCGACCATCCTGGTTTCGATGATCTTGAGGTGTTTTTGCAGTTCGGATTTAAAGTAAGACAGGGTGCTATGTCCGTAATCGGACGATCGATCGGAGATTCCTTGGCCACCAAAATGCTCATCTTCGATCGCCTTAATTGCTAACGCAGCATCGTAAGCCTGTTCAAGAGCCCTGTCAGGCGTTGCTCGATACCATCGATGAGCGCTATAGAGAAATTTGACAATCCTGTTCCACGGAGAAGTATTCATAGCTAAAGCTGGCTAGTTTGCTGTAGACATTAGTGATTAAAGTATTCATGGTATGGTAACAAACTTAGATAAATTAGGAATCAATGGCTCGGATTCAATTTGGATTGTCGGAGCCGCCCGCAGCGGCAAAACCGCTCGTTTAGTCGAGCAATTCTGTATTTGGAGCAAAACCGTCAAGCCAATGCCAGAAACGGTTTCAGGTGGTTGGAACTCCGGGCGGCGACGGGCTGGACAAACCGCTCCAGCAATTTTAGTCTTAGCAGCTAACGGGGACAACCGGCTGGAATTTGCCGATCGCATCGCCGTCGCTACCCAAGGAAAATATGCCTTTCACTCGACAACACCCTTTGGCTTTTTTGAACAGGAAGTCTTGCTATTTTGGCCGCTGCTAGTTCAGTCGCTGAATTTGAAAGCTCAATTTCCCCTGCGACTACAACCTGAAACAGAACTGGAACTTGCCACGAGACTGTGGCGTCGCGAACTAGACGAAGGTATTTTGCAACAAACAGGAGCAAGTCCAAACCGCATGGTGCGTCGAACTCTAGATATATTACAACTGGCTGCTGTCAGCGGTACGCCCAGAGAAGAGATTCCCAGAATTCTCGAACAGGGATTTTCAGCGGAGGGCGGCTCAAACAATCTGTGGACTAGCATGGGCGAGTTGCTGGAAAGGTGGCGGGAATGGTGCTTGACGCGGGGATTCCTGACTTACGGAATTGTTTGCGAACTCTACTGGCGCTATTTGTTGCAGGATGAGACTTACCAGCAGCAGTTGGCTTCGAGATACCAAGCTGCGATCGCCGATGATGTTGATGATTATCCGGCCATCAGCGGTCATTTGTTTGATCGAATGATGTTACAAGGTGCAGCGGTGGCTTTTTCCTACAATCGGGATGGGGGAGTGCGTTTGGGCTTGGGGGCTGATACGGAATACCTGGGCCGACTCGAAACCCGATGTCGCTTCGTGGAAAAATTGGACGCAAAATCGGGTTTAGCCCCAGAGATTGGGGAATTGGCGGTAAATTTAGCAGTTAATTCTGACGGTTTTTATCCTTTAGGCTTGAATTTGCCCGGATCAGTTCGATCGCTCGAAACCACATCCCGCGCTCAACTGCTGCGAGAAACCGCCGAAATCATCGTGGATGCGGTGAAGTCAGAAGCCGTAGAACCGCAGGAAATCGCCGTAATTGCCCCGGGGATGGATGCGATCGCCCGTTACAGTTTAACGGAAATTCTGGCGCGATCGGGCATCGCTGCGGTATCCCTCAACGATCAGCGTCCCCTATCGACTACCCCAGAGATTCGAGCTTTGCTGACTTTGTTGGCGTTAGTTTATCCGGGACTTGGCCGTTTAGTCGATCGAGATGCAGTAGCCGAAATGCTGGTAATTTTAGGTAGTCAGAAACACTCGGAAGTGGAAACAGAAGACCCGAATCCGACTTTCAATCTACAATCTCAGAGCCAAAATTCCAAATCGATCGACCTGGTGAGAGCAGGTTTAATCGCCGATCACTGTTTTTGTCCAGATATTGATCGACCTCAATTGCTGGCAATTACAGCCTTTCCTCGGTGGGACAGACTGGGACACCGAGCCTCCGCCGCCTATGAGCAGATTGTGGAGTGGATCGAACAACAGCGATCGCAACAACAGGAGCGGTTGTTGCCGAGTCCAATTGCCCTGCTCGATCGAGCGATCCAGAAATTTTTGATGAACGATCGATATCTGGCGTACGATCGGCTATCAGCCCTGCGGGAGTTAATGGAAACCGCCGCCCACTACTGGGAAATACACGGGCGAATGCAGCGCCTAGAATCCACAAACGGTGGTGACTCAGAAACGATCGCCCGGTTCATCCAATTGTTGCGCCAAGGAACCGTCACCGCCAACCCGTTTCCAGTCCGTCCCGAAGGCCCAGCAGCCCGAGCCGTCACCCTCGCCAACATCTTTCAGTACCGCAGCAGCCGTCGCGTCCACAAATGGCACTTTTGGCTAGATGCCGGCTCGCCCCTCTGGCTCAGAGGCGGTGCGGCGACTTTGTTTGGTGCTCCCTTATTTTTGCGATCGCAAATTGGGCGTCCCTGGGAAACCGAAGACGAAACGGTGGCTGACCAACAGCGACTGCGGCGAATCCTGGTAGATTTGTTAAGTCGTTGTTCCATGCTTTATCTTTGCCACAGCGAACTAGCCGTCAACGGACAAGAGCAAACCGGCCCGCTTCTGCCCCTAATTAACAGCTCTGTTTCTAGTCAGCAGCTAGCGTAGGGCAAATGGTCGGAGATTTTAATTTTTTCCCCCTCTGGATAGATACGCAGTGCTGACTAGAATCCCGATTTTGTAGCATTGAACGGAGGCAGAGGTGGCGGTCGAAATAGGAAGATATTAAAGTATACCCAAAACAAACATCAAAACGTGCAATTAATATTGTTAGCTCGAAAGATGCCGAGGTTAAAAAATATCGATAGCCGTTGCAATTTTGACTTAGTATGCTAGAAATGAGCGGGATTATTAATCAATTTTAAGCCATACTTTTGGTGACAAACTGATACTAATCAGTTTTTAAAGTTAATCGGGATCTTCATTTAAAGGAGCAAAAATAATGCCCAGTGCAATACCAGCAGCATTTCTCGGAAATGGGCCAATATTCAACTTCGGGGGTGACGAAACGATCGGACCAACCCCTGTGACAGCGCCAACTCCGGCAACAACGCCAACTCCGGCGACAACACCAACTCCGGCAACAACACCAACTCCGACGCGAACTCCCACTCCCTCCGACGACACATTTGGCGGGATAGACGACACATTGAACGGAGGCAGAGGTACAGTACCGGCGATCGTCGGCGGCGTAATCCGCGGCACAGAAACCAACGATTCCTTAGTGGGCAGTCCGGGGCCAGACGTGATTTCCGGGCTTGGGGGCAACGACAACATCCGAGGAGCCGGCGGCGACGATTTACTATTTGGCAACGAGGGTAATGACTTACTCTTCGGCGGGCCCGGGAACGATACCCTAGACGGCGGGCCCGGGAACAATACCCTGTACGGAGGGAAAGGCAACGACTCTCTACAGGCGGGCAACGACGGGGATCTGCTCTTTGGCAACGATGGCAACGACACAGTATTGGGCGGTGATGGCAACGACACAGCTTTCGGTGGTAAAGGCAACGACAGTATGCATGGCGGACTCGGCGACGACTGTCTATCGGGTGGTAAAGGCGACGACATCCTGTGGGGCGACCAAGGCAATGACACCCTAGACGGGGGTCCTGGCAACGACCTGCTATTTGGTGGCGACGGCAGCGACTATCTGTACGGCGGCCCTGGGAATGACACAATTTTCGGCGGTAATGGAGACGACATCATTTTCGGGGGTCCGGGCAACGACTTGATTGATGGCGGTGCTGGCAACGACGTGCTTTGGGGCGAAGGAGGCAGAGATACATTGACAGGAGGCCCAGGCAACGATATCTTCGTCATCAGCCGATCGAGTTCTCCCAGTGGCAGCAACGGCACGAGCCCCGTATTTGTCACCAGCGGAGGCCCCGACATCGCCGACGCCGACATTTTCACAGACTTTCAGCAAGGCCAAGATTCAATTGGATTGGGTGGCGGCTTCAAATATGAAGACTTAGTAATCTTCCAAGGCACCGATATCAATGCTGGCAGCACCATTATTCGCAACGGCTCTAGCGGCGACTTTTTAGCAGTATTGCTAGGAGTAGACAGCAAAACCATCGGGCGTGGCACATTTGTGATTGCTCCCACAGTTGCCGGCAGCGCTACCCCTCTCCCCCTCCCGACACCGACAGACAGTCCGACTCCAACTCCGACAGCCAGTCCGACTCCAGCTCCGACAGCCACACCGACTCCAACTCCGACAGCCAGTCCGACTCCAACTCCGACAGCCACACCGACTCCAACTCCGACACCCACACCGACACCGGTCTTCCCGACACCGACACCAACTCCGACACCAACTCCGATCATCTCTTTCAATCAGCCTCCAAAAGCAGTCAACGATAACTTCACCACGGTTGCCGGTCAAACACTTAGTCTCAATGTCCTCTTAAACGACACTGACCCCGAAAATAACCCCCTGACTGTCACCACTTTTACTGCAACAACACAGGGGCAATTGACTCCCTTGGGCGGCGGCACTTTCAAATACACGCCAAACACAGGATTCTCTGGTACTGACAGCTTCAGCTACTCAATCTCAGATGGCAAAGGTGGCACAAGTCAGGCGGTAGCGACAATCAACGTCAACAACCCGCCGACACTATTAATTAACGATGGTTTAGTCGTTACCCAAAGTGCTCCTACCGGGATAATTGATGCGACTGATTTGTTAGTCACAGAAGCCAACAAGAGTCCGTCGGAAATTGTTTACACGATTACTCAAGCCCCCAGCGCCAAGCAAGGCTTTCTCCAAAGGGGCAGCTCCTTGCTCAGCGTCGGTAGCAAGTTCACCCAAGACGACATAAACAACGCCATCATCAAATACAACCTGTTACCGACGGGTAGCAGCGACAGCTTTACATTTACAGCTTCAGACGGGTTTACCACTGTCGGGCCGACATCCTTCAGTATCACTGTGGTGGATAATATTGCCGATCGCAGCAGCCTCCCAGCCAGCAGCTTTACAGGTGGCAGTCTCAGCGACTACATCATCGGCGGGGCAGGTAACGATACCCTGTTTGGAGGCGATGGCAATGACATCATTGATGGTAGGGCAGGAGACGACTTGATATTCGGTCAAGCAGGCAACGACTCCTTGTTGGGCGGTGCTGGCAACGACACCATTGACGGTGGCTCTGGGAATAACACCATTGACGGCGGTGACGGCAACGACTCGCTGATCGGCGGTGACGGCAACGACTCCATATTTGGAGGAGCTGGAAATGACACCATTGACGGTGGCTCTGGGAATAACACCATTGACGGCGGTGACGGCAACGACTCGATATTAGGAGGAGCTGGCAACGACTCCATACTAGGAGGACTCGGTAACGACACCATATCTGGAGGACTCGGCGACGACACCTTATTGGGCGGTCTGGGCAACGACGTCATCGACGGCGGTCCGGGCAACAACCTCATCGACGGCGGCTCTGGCAACGACAGTCTCTTGGGAGGCGATGGTAACAATACCATGTTGGGCGGAGATGGAAACGATACGGCAATCGGAGGTGCCGGCAATGACTATCTGTTGGGCGAAGCGGGCAATGACTCCCTGCTGGGCGGTGCTGGCGACGACACCCTAGACGGCGGTGCGGGCAGCGACTATCTCAACGGTGGGTTTGGCAACGACTTGTTGTTGGGCGGTGACGGCAACGACACCCTAGACGGCGGTGCGGGCAACGATATTTTGGGCGGCGGACCCGGTTCCGACTTGCTCACCGGCGGTCCTGGCGATGATTTCTTCTACTACGAAACTCCCGGCGACGGCGTGGACATCATTACTGACTTTAACAACGGTAATGGCAACGATAGCTTCTTGTTCAGGTCGGCAAACTTTGGTGGCTTTACCAACTCCGGCACTACTAACAATTTCACCAGTTTTATCGTCAGGAATCTTGGCAGTGGTGGGGACAACATCAGCAAGCAATCCGTGATTCTGTTTGAAAATAAATTCGACAACGCCCAAGCAGTTAATGCAGCGTTGAAAAATCAAAACGGTTCGGCCAAAGGAGCAGCTTTCTTTGTGTACCTGAATAATACTTTCAACAAGTATGTTCTAGGCTTCGACCCGAATGTGGCGGATGACAGTCTCCCAGCTTTCGATCTGGCAGTGTTGAATACTATTCCTACAGTACCTGGAGCTCTCAGCACCATCATTACTGCATCTGACTTTAAGTTTATTTAGGGTCAGATCAAATCCACTCTTCATCGGAATGATCTAAACGGAGGACACTCAAGATGCCGTGTCCCTACAATTGCTCGCGGTAGGGAAACGGCATCTTGAGTGTCCTCTAGATCATTCTGGCGCAGCCGGAATTGATATCAGTCATGCTTGATTGATTCGTCATTTGTTAAAAGGTAAAAATACAATTTCGCCGATCGTCCTCGGGGATACAAATTTACGAAAAAATTTGTTTTTCACCACGATCAAAATCGGGGGATTATATTTGTATGCAGGTTTTAGTCATTGAATTTTTGAGTAGCGTTTAAAGGAGCCAAAATAATGCCCAGTGCAATCCCAGCAGGTTTTCTCGAAGGACGGCCACCGTTCATATTACTGGATAGTAGGGGAAATGTTTCGGATATTATCGGCACGGTACCCTCGCCTGCGCCGTCACCTGGGACAACTCCTGCGGTGATGGGGACAACTCCCACGATGATGGGGACAACTCCCACAATGACGGGGACTTCTCCCACAATGACGGGGACAACTCCCACGATGACGGGGACAACTCCCACAATGACGGGGACAACTCCGACGATGATGGGGACGGGCCCGGGGATTTCAATCACGCCGGTGCCACGGCCTGCTGTGACCGTTCCCACGCCTCCTCCACAGCCAGTCTTTGTCGATGGTTTAATCGTCGCCAATGACGGCAATAACTATTTGATCGGCAGCTTGTTTAATGACACGATTTCCGGGCGTGGGGGCGACGACACGATTCTGGGTCGGGATGGGAACGACTCCCTGTTAGGGAATGACGGTAATGACTCTATCAATGGGGGCCCTGGTAATGACACTGTCTTGGGCGGGCCCGGAAATGACACCTTGCGAGGTGGCAAAGGCGATGACTTGATTTCGGGCGACCAGGGCAACGACCTAGCTTTTGGCGATCAGGGCAACGATACTGTCTTCGGTTCTGAAGGCAATGACACGCTGTACGGCGGTAAAGGGAATGACTGTTTGCGCGGAGGTGGCGAGGATGACCTGATTTTTGGCGACAAGGGCAATGACACTCTTTTTGGCGATACGGGTAATGACACTCTTTTTGGTGGCCAGGGCAATGACCTTTTGTTTGGTGGTGACGGCGGGGATATCCTTAGTGGCGGCGTTGGCAATGATACTCTTGACGGTGGCGCAGGAGATGACGTGCTCTATGGGGGCGATGGCAATGATTCTTTGTTTGGGGGCGCTGGGGATGATATTCTTTCGGGCGGTCCCGGTGCTGATACTTTGACTGGAGGCGAGGGATCTGATACTTTTGTCATCGGTCGAGTTGGCACATCCGTGGGGGGCAACGGGTTTCTAACTACTGGTGGGCCTACCATTGCTGATGCTGATTTAATCACAGATTTTAAGACTGAAGATTCGATCGGTCTAGCTGGAGGTTTAAACTTTACAGACTTAGATATATCGCAGGGTCAAGGATCGAATTCTAGCAACACAATTATTAAAGACAAGCGCACTGGTGAATTTTTGGCGATCTTAATGGATGTTAGGACTAACGCGCTAGACGAATCTAAGTTCACTACAGCCATAACACTCCGTGTAGACAACAATCCCTTCATAATTCAGGGGACAACTCCTTCTACAACCGGGACAACTCCTTCTACAACCGGGACAACTCCTTCTACAACCGGGACAACTCCTTCTACAACGCCAGCGGTGACAACTCCAACACCAGCGGTGACAACTCCAACACCAGCGGTGACAACTCCAACGCCAGCGGTGGCAACTCCAACACCAGCGGTGACAACTCCAACACCAGCGGTGACAACTCCAACACCAACCACAACGGGGACAACTACGACTCCGACAACGGGGACAACTACGACTCCAACAACAGCAGGATTGCCAACACTGATTACGAGTCCGACTCCAAGTGCGAGTACGAGTCCGAGTTCTTCCATCGTCCCAACCCCCACTTTGGCAAGCCCAACTCCGCCTGCTTTTCCATCTACGACTCCTAACCAGCCGCCCATCGTCGAAAGTGGTAAGACGCTGACGGGTTTGCAGAATTTGCCTCTGTCTCTGAGTATTTCAGCCCCTAGCGACCCTGAAGGCCAACCGCTGTCGATCGCGGTAGTAGGGCTTCCCAATCCTACTTTCGGTCAGGTAGTGACCGGTACAATCCCGATCGCCGTGAACCAAAAGTTAACCGTTCAGGGTTTACTCGGCTTGACATTTAAACCTGCAACTAACGCCATTGGGCAAGCTGGATCTTTCAGCTACAGCGTCGCTGACGATCAAGGTGGCACGGCGGCAGCGTCAGTTGCAATTAACATCAATTCTTTTGATACGTCGGTAACAACTCCGACTATTCTCGGGCCAGTTGCTGTCGATGACGGCATCATATTTACGAGTACGAATAATCCGGTGGCGACAGTCATCGACGCGCTAGCAAACGACTTAAACCCACAACAAAAAGGGCCGCTCAACATTATCAATGTCGGCACGCCGCAACTGGGCATAGCTGTGAATCAGGGATCTCAAGTGCAGTTCATCTCTGGGAATGTACCCGGTACAACTGCTTTCAGCTACAGTGTCAGCGATGGAATAGGAACAACCCCAGGCAGAGGTACTATCACTGTTCAAATTCTGCCGGCAGATAGCGGGCCTAACAATTTGGTTGGCGGCTCTTTGCCAGATAATTTGAACGGTTTGGACGGCAACGATACTATTGACGGCAAAGGTGGCAACGATACAATTAACGGTGGCTTAGGTAACGATGTCCTGATAGGAGGCCCTGGGGCCGATCTCCTAACTGGCGGCGGCGGTAGTAATCAATTCCGCTATACTAGCCCTGCCGATGGGGGACCGACATTTGATGCTGCTTCTTCGGCTGCAATCAATGCTGCGATCGCGGCGGGCGGATATGATGTGATTACTGATTTCACAGGTCTCGGTGTGCCGATCGCCGATCAGTTTAATTTTGCCCCCGGATTCCCCAATCTCAGCAATGGCAGTCAAGTTCTCTTGAACGTGCAGACAACTGTTTCTGCCAATATTTTGGGAGGAAGCGCCTTCTTGTTTGCCTACGATTCCGGCGGTAATACCTACATCATTTATGACGGCAATGGTAATAATCTCAACGGCGCTGATTCTCGCATTTTGGCGAAGTTAAATGGTGTAACTGGGATTTCTTCTCTGTCGGCATTTGACTTTACTTTTATCTAGAAACGAAGTCATTAGTATTGTAGGGTGCGTCAGCCCGCAGCGTTTCCCTTGCTGCTGGAAGCGATCGAGCTGACGCACCCTACAGCTACAAACTGATGCAGCGGACGTTCAAAAAATGATTTATAATCTCAAAAAGTGGTTCGTCGCCGCTGACCAGAAACGTTAGCCGACATCTATGCGCGAGTGACCGATTAAAACACTACACTTCTGGATTCGACATGCACAGCTTTACTGAACTTGTTGATAGATGCGCAGCGTTTACTCTTAATGCATTAAGAGAGGCAAACGATAGAACTATTGAAGGGCTTCAAACAAGCGGTTCGACTTCACTTGTGAAGACTCTTCAGATGGTGCAGCTTCAAAAGGCGATCTTTGCTGTCGGTATGTTTTCCATTTTTGAAGCAAATTTGCAAAAGGGATTGAGCTGTAGCAATGGATTTTCTGAAGCCAAGAAAATATTGGAGGATGAAGGAGAGCAAGAACTAAAAGAATGCTTTGATAATCTCTGCCTAGCTGTCAATGTACTAAAACATCGACGCGGCAGAAGTTACGATGCTCTTGTCGCGAAGGCAAAATCATTACCTTTTAGAATAAAACTACCAGACGAGTCTTTTTTCTTCGAGGGTGACGTGTCAGAGGTATCGACGTTAGTTGAAGTGAACGATACGTTCGTGCAGCATTGTGGCAAAGTAATCAGTGATGTATCTAGGGTAATAAGGCGAGTACGCCCAGAGTTTGCATATGCGTGAACTCACTGCTGGCAGCTAAAGCTAAAGTCGGCTAACAATCCGCCTGCACACTGACCGTATAAAGTATTGTAGGGTGCGTCAGCCCAAAGCGTTTACCTTAGCCTTTGGGGCGATCGAGCTGACGCACCCTACAGGCCTGCGTTCATCTGCGGTAAAAAATTAAATCTGATTGTCCTCAGAAAAAAGTCCCAACAAAGGGCCGAGAATAGCACCAAAAACAAAGCCGCCCGCGTGGGCCCAGTAGGCAACTCCCCCAGATTCCATGCCGACACTTGCCGGGGCATTCAATGAAGCTAGACCGCTCAATGCTTGCTGTGCAAACCAAAATCCTAGAAAGAAGAAAGCAGGGACTCTGACGGTGGTAATAAAGATTCCCAAAGGCAGGAGTGTCAAAACTTTGGCTTGGGGATATCGGAGAATATAAGCTCCCATCACGCCTGCGATCGCGCCGCTAGCACCCAGGGAAGGAATGGCCGATGCTGAGGAAAAAAACCACTGAGTTAGTGATGCTAAAACGCCGCAAGTAAGGTAAAATATTATAAATTTGACGTGTCCTAAACGGTCTTCTACGTTGTTGCCAAAAATCCACAGAAATAACATATTTCCGGCAATGTGCAGAAAGCCTGCGTGCAGGAATTGCGAGCTAATTAACGTCGTCCATTCGGGAAATGGCGAAACTGGCAGCGCCACCCGACACATATTGCTTAACTGGCAAGGAACTACCGCCCAAGAGTAGAAAAATTGCGTTAATTGTCGATCGCCCAAAGTGAGTTCGTACAAAAATACTAATATGTTTGCAGCAATCAGTCCGTAAGTAACGTAGGGAGTGATACTGGTGGGATTATCGTCGCGTAAGGGAACCACAGTTTTTTTGTCCTCAACATCAAAATATTGGCAACACGATAGCGTATTTATCGCCAAGCTGTCTCCTATCTAGAGGAATATGGTTGATTTTTTTACTATGGTGGGTGCGGCGGTATTCCAGCACTACTACAAACGATTAACGCAATTCGCCCATTTCTAATTTTCCCAATACAATTAAACTTTCTAGGTCTTCCACAGCATCAGGAAGGTATGTTTTTACTGTTTTTCTGACTAATTCTAAGGCAGTTTTGTCTGCCCCTCCTAACATCCGCGTTAAGTCGCCCATATCTATACCGCGACTCGCTTGCAATTTCATTATAATTAAATAAGGCAATCCGATAATTGGCAAATTGTCTGGTGCGGTGTTGGGGTTTGCGATCGCGACTCCAACCCAAGGTTGTTGTGATTCAATAACATCCAAAATACTGCCATCTGGTAGTTGCCAACTACTGCCACCTATGCTAAGTTCTCCAACTTTCATGCTGCCAGCTTCGGCTAATTCTCGATAGATATTGTCAGCATCTTCAGTTAATACTAAAATCTCAATCTTTTCAGTCATGCGTTCTGGCATATAAAGTCTAGTGGCAATTCCTCCTACTACTACGAATGGAGTTTGTTTGATAATAGATTTAATGTTAGTCACGGCACGATTCCAAGTTCTTTTTCTGAGAAATTCTAAGCTGCTGCCGCTACCGGGACGGCATCGGCGCAGCGCTATTTCAATGTATAATTTCCGTCTTTGTTCGGGAAGTTGCAGATTTTGCATTTGACAATCTCCTAATATTTTATATTTGCTCCTCAGATTTCGATGAAAACTCCAACACTTTCTACAGCCATGATACTCACCGCACACAAAGCGTAAATTCCCGTGCCTATTGCTACTTGAAATGTATCTGCATTCAGGACGTTGATGAGTTTCCAGTTATCGCCATTCTTTTGATAAAGCGTCCAAGAACGGATGTTAGGATCTGCGGTATTTCTCCACTGCAAAACATTGCTATTTCCTACTTTCTTTACTTCGACTCCTGTTGGGACAGATGGCGGAGTTCCCTTTTGCCAAGGCATAGCTGGGACGAGGGCTGGTTGTATATATGTTGTAGATTTGAAATTATCGTAAATTTGCTGGCGATTTTCGCTAAATGCTTTCATGCTGAAGAAAACATTACCCAAAGCTAGGTTTTCTTTAGAGTTTCGCGTAATCTCAATTTGCTGATTAATTTCGTCTACCGTCCACTTATTGCCGTCGAGTCTTCCTAAGTTATTTCCGACGTAGATATGTCTATTTTTCGGGTTGTTTTCTAGCCACCATTGTAGCAAAACTGGATAGCTTTGAGCTGTTTGGTCGATGCGCCAGTAAAGTTGTGGATTTAGATAATCTACCCAACCTGATTCTAACCATTTTTTGGAGTCGGCATACAGTGCTTCGTAGGCGTCTAAACCGCGACTTTGCGGCGGCTGTCCGGGGCGATAAATGCCGAAGGGACTGATACCAAATTTAACGTTTGGTTTAGTGGCTCGAATTCCTTCTCCCAGTCTTTTAACTAACTTGTTGACATTCTCTCGACGCCAGTCTCCTAAACTCATTTGCCCGCCTCTAGAGACATAACTATTGTAAATCTTACTGTCGGGAAATTCTCGATCGGCGATCGGATAAGGATAGAAATAATCGTCGAAGTGAACGCCGTCTATATCGTAGCGCTTTACTACGTCTAAAATTACGTTGTAAGTCTTATCTTGAACTAAAGAAATTCCCGGGTCCATCCACAAATCATCGCCCCACGGATAAACGCATTCGGGATTGGTAACAGAGAGGTGAGGGCGGACGTTGGGAGGGGTTTTAGCGGATGAAACTTTAGCGCGGTAGGGATTGAACCAAGCGTGAACTTCAATGTTACGTTTGTGGCTTTCTGCAACGACAAATGTTAAAGGGTCATAATAAGGTTGCGGCGGCTTTCCTTGGGTTCCAGTTAGCCACGCACTCCAAGGTTCTAATTCTGAAGCATAGAGGGCGTCACCCGCAGCTCGAACTTGGAGGATAATCGCATTGAAATTCATTTCTTCTAGCCTGTCAAGAATTCTTAGCAGTTCGGTTTTTTCCTGTTCTGCTGAGAGTTTGTCGCTGAATGGCCAGTCAATATTCCACACGGATGTAATCCAAACTCCACGAAATTCTCGCTGGTGGCTGACGCTAACTTTTGGTCGCGGCACTTTGCTGATAACTATAATATATTGAGAATAGATTTGTGGCGCTCTTTTGAGATATACTAAGGCTTGATAAACCCAGGCTGCGACATCGGCACGAGTGGCATTTCCGGTGGGATTTAATAAGTTTAAACTTGGATAATTGACGACTATTTCCGATTGAGTGGCTAGGACGATCGCCTTTTTGGCATAGTTGGGGATTTCGCTACTGTCTTGGTAGATGTTTGATAGGATAATATTAGTTGTTGGCGCAGTATTCGTCGCCAAAATTCCGCTAACTAAGGCAACTAATGCTTCGGCTCTGGTAATCCTATTTTCGGGTTTGAATAGGTTGTTGGGATAGCCGGATATAAATCCTCTTTTAAATGCTGTTTGAATGGCGGCGGCGGCCCAGTGGCTAGCAGGAACGTCGGTAAAGGGAATGTAGGGCCGTTTGTCGGGTACGGGAAAGGCTTTGCTGACAATGGCGGCAAACTGGGCGCGGGTAAGGTTGGTGTTGGGGCGAAAAGTGCGATCGGGAAAACCGCTGATTACTGCTCGTTCTACTAAGCCATCAATGAATATTTTTGCCCAATGATTTTGAATGTCGGAGAAGCGATTTGTACTGGAAACCATAGTTATAAAAGAAGGAAGAAGGAAGAAGGAAGAATTACTTGTTCCCAGGCAGAGCCTGGGAACGCAGATCCGGAGGCTCTGCCTCCAATTTTCCGGCTGAACAAGCGAGGCAGAGCCTCTGGACATCGGTTCCTAGGCTCTGCCTAGGAACCAGTAAAGAAGCCTTTTTCAGTGCCATTGGACTAAAGTCCTTACTACGAACCTACAAAGTCTGGTGATTGTGCTTACAATAAACTTGCATTTTCGTACAGAAGTCGGATGATATTGATAATTTTTTGTCCGTATTGCGGGTCGGAATTCCAGCGGCCTGCAAGTTCGTTGACAGTGGGCGCGACGCCGCGCTTGACAAAGCGAAAACGCACGTTTTCTTTAACTAAAGGTTGATTGATTGGTTCTGTGCTACCGTAAGCTTTTAGGTGCTGAATTTGAGCTCTAATTCCTGTCCTGGCGTCAGGAAACGAGAGGCCGGAATTTGTGGTGCTAATTATTCCCATGTCGGCAAAGTTAAATTGTTGTGACTTAACAGCACCGCCAAAGTTGAGATAATTTGTTTCTAAACACATTTGGCAAAAAGCTACGTCGTGGTTGACGCCTTCTGCGGCTGCTTCTTGTGTGTAAATTTGAGGTAAATTGGGAAATGCTGCCAGCGCTTTGCTGTTAGTTTTGGTGAGAAATACTGTGATTTGTTGGGGTGTGGTTAAACCGCGACCCATGATTTTGCCAAGGCCTGAGAGGATATCGCGACGCAATCGCAGGGATACTGATGTTGTAGACTGATCCCAAGCTACGGAGATGTTACGATCGCGCAAATCGATCGATCGCACAAATACGACTCCATTGTACGTGATTCGGCGATCGGCTGCCTCTGGCTTGATGTCGAGAACGTCTAAAACTTCCGAAGGAACAAAAGCATTTCCGTTTACCAGAATGCCTTTTTCTTCGTGGGGCGCCCCGTTAATTTGGATATTAATTAAGGGATAAACTATCGGTTTTGGTGTCGGTGTCTGCGAAGGTGTCTGTGCAGGTGTCGGTGCAGGTGTTGGTGTCGGTAAAGGTTGCAAATCAGTATTTTTTAACCAAGCTTCGAGTCCGTCAGCAAGTCCAAAGGCAACATCGCGACGACGAGTTTGAAGAATTCGTAAGTCGTCGATGTTAGTCAAGAAAGCGAGTTCTATTAGTAGCGAAGGAATGTTCACACGCCGACAAAATCCGAGGCTACCAACACCGGCTTCAGTATCTGCTTTCGCGCCGCGATTCGGTATTTCTGGACATCGGCGCAAATACCCATTTAAAATTAAATCCGCATCTGCTTTTCGCTTGGGGTTACTACCAATATAAAAGGCGCTAGCACCTCGAGCGTCGGGACTCGAAAAAGCGTCTGCGTGCATTTCCACCGCTACATCTCCAGGCTGACAACGGTTGTTAATCCATGCGATAGTTTCTACCAAACTCAAAATATCTGGCACGGAAAAAGTGTCTATCCCTCGCTGCCGCAATTCGGCTACTAATAAATCCCGAGTTAGAATCATTTCCTGGGCTTCAGTTGTGCCAAATGCGATCGCGCCCGAATCCCGCAAGCTTCCTTCAAACCCGCCGTGTCCGGCTGAAACAAAAATAGAACCCATTTAATAAAACTCTCCACCTTGCAGTTACTTCAATGTCAGCTTTTTAGTCTTGGGTTTTATTTTACCGCAAATTGTATATTTTTTTGTATAGCAAGTTTGTAGTTGCGCCCCGGAGTGCGGGTTTTCACCCCCTGGGCACAACTACAAAGATTTTTATCCGCCTGTCAGTTACATCTTTACAGCGGGGCTAGTCGAAGGTTTGGGAGCTTTAATTTCCTGCGAAACTGCACGAGCGCGGAAGAGTTTAGCAACGGCTTGCTCGCACTTGCACAAATCCGATTCTATCTCTGTAAAAATGGCAGTTGATACCGGATCTGTGAACTTCGTCTGCAAGTTGTTGAGATCGACAATACCTGTTTGCAAATCTCCGAGAGTGCTCCGCAGCAAGAACGTTTCATCGGTTCCTTGTACCGAGGCTTTTAATTTAGCGTATTTATCGGCAATTTGGGCGGGAATTGATGGTTTTTCGCCGAAATCGTTGAGGCGAGTTTCGAGAGCGAGGATGTGTTGCTGTTTATTTTGAACCATTTCTGTGAGGAGCGATCGCAAATCGCTATCTTGCGTTTTTTCCGCATAATTTTCAAACGCTTCGCAAGCATAGCGTTCGCCTGCGAGGGCGGTATTCAAACCTTTTACAATGTCGCCTTGTGTCGAACCTCCCCAGCCATTAGCTAATTTCCACCATTCTGCATTTGTGTCAGTTTCTTCTGGCAAACCGGCTGCTTTTCCACCGTAACCGAGGCGAGCCAGAATTGCGGTGGTAAATATTGCTAAATCGCCCGGTTGGCGGGAAGTAATCAAGTTTCCGTCAACTACTAAAGCTTCGTTTATGTAGTTAGCTCCGGCATTGATCATGTCTGTTTTAATTGCCAAGAAACCAGTCGCATTTTTGCCTTTTAGCAAGTCGCCTTCAATCAAAAGTTGGGGGCCGTGACAAACAGCAGCAACTATTTTTCCTTGCTCAAATGCTTCTCGGACAAAGCGTACTGTATTTTGGTTTGTCCGCATTGTATCGGGAGCCATGCCGCCGGGAATTATAACTGCATCGAATTCTGCGGGCACTGCTTCAGTGGTAGTTCCGTCAGCCTGCATTGCAACTTTTCCTTGTTTCCCTGCATATTTTTCATTTGTCCGGGAACCGAGGACAACTACTTCAAATCCGGCTTGTTTTAAGCCATTATAAGGAACTAAAAATTCCGAATCTTCTACTCCATTTTCGATGAGTATGGCAACTCGTTTGGTTTGGGCTTTGTTATCGGCTGTCATAATCAGTTTCTCTCAAGCTAGCATTTTCTCTAAATTTAATTCAATTGTTACTATTTTTGCGTCTGGCTAAAGTTATAAATTGGTGAGGGGAAAAATCGGCGATTGTGAGTCTTTAGAGGTAGTCGTAATCAGATGTTTTGTGCGAGTTGTGCGATCGCCTCAATGCACATAAGAGGCTCCATTAATGTCGATCGTTGTCCCAGTAGCGTGTGGGGCCAAACCCGACGCTAAAAACGCGATAACGTTGGCAACGTCTTGAGGAGGAGCGATTTTGCCGATCGGGATATCGCGCACAATCTCAGCTTCACCGCACTCCTGAATAAACCGATCGGACATTTCTGTACTGACAAATCCAGGCGCAACTGTAAAAGCCAAAATATTCTGGGCCGCAAACCCTCTAGCAATGCTGCGAGTCAGAGCAACAACAGCACCTTTTGATGCAGCATAGTGTAGATAATTCGGGTCATCGCCACGAAAAGCAGCGCGACTTGCTATATTAATAATTGTACCGACCTTGCGAGTCTTAAAATGCAGAATTGCTTCCCGGCACAAATCGGCAACCGCAACTAAATTAACTTGCAGAGTTTGCTGCCAAGCCGATGACCAAATATCAAATTCATCATCAACACCCGCTGACTGCATAATCCCAGCATTGTTAACTAAAATATCAATATGACCGCGCCATTTTATCGCATCTTGCCACAAAGTCGAAGCCGCATTTTGTTGCATCAAATCTGCCGCTAATAAATAACATCGATCGCCCTCCAGACTTGCTGCTACCGATTCCGCCGCTTGCTGACTGCGACAGTAATGCAAAATCACGTCAGCCCCAGCATTTACCAAAGTCCGAACCGTCGCTGCACCAATCCCTTGCGAGCCGCCAGTTACTAAAATCACCTTTCCAGTTAAATCAATCATTTTTTATCTCTATCTTTGCTCTTTCTCTGCGCCCTCTGCGCCCTCTGCGGTGAAAAAAAATAAATCTCATTCACAAACCAAATAGAATTTGCTATATGATAATTGTACATGATTAAATGTTCTCTTAAAAATAAACCGAAAAAATCGCCATGAAAGCAGTTACCTTCGATCGCTACGGTTCCGCCGAGGAATTGCAGTACCGAGAAGTAGAAAAGCCGATCGCCAAATCCGACGAATTGTTAGTACGAGTTCGCGCTAGCAGCGTCAATCCTGTAGACTGGAAAATCCGGCAAGGACACCTGCAACTATTGACAGGATTTAACTTTCCTAAAATCGTCGGTTCTGACATCTCGGGAGTTGTCGTGGAAGTCGGCCGAGATGTCACTAAATTTCAACCGGGAGATGAAGTTTATACCTCTTTAAATCCCCTAACTGGCGGTGCTTGTGCCGAATACTGCGCCATCACTGAATCGGTGGTGGCGATTAAACCTCAAAATATTACTCACGCCGAAGCAGCAGCAGTACCAATTGCAGGTTTAACTGCTTTGCAAGCACTGCGGGATTTGGGTGAAATTCAAGCAGGAAGCAAAGTATTAATTAACGGTGCTTCCGGCGGAGTCGGCATTTTTGCGGTGCAAGTTGCCAAAGCAATGAATGCGGAAGTGACAGGAGTTTGCAGCGCCAAAAATCAAGATTTTGTCAAGGGTTTGGGAGCAGATTTTGTGCTGGATTATGCGGAAGTTGACTTTGCCAAACAGTTACAAAAATATGATATAATTTTGGATGCTGTCGGGACGAAAACATTTGCTGAATGCGAAAATGTGCTGCAACCGGAGGGAGTTTATATCTCGACTTTGCCGAGTTTTGACAACCTCGCACCGATGTTTTTCAGCTCGTTCATGTCTGGGAAAAAAGCTAAATTAATTGTAGCAAATGTCAAGCCTAGCGATTTAGGGGTTTTGCGGGAGTTAATAGAATCTGGTAAAATTGAGCCGATTGTCGATCGTACTTACAGCTTAGCAGAAGTAGCAGCAGCCCACGCTTACAGCGAAACCGGGCGCGCCGTTGGCAAAATTGCGATCGTCATTGAAGAAGTCATTAGTCAGTAGTCATTAGTTGATTGTTATTTGTTGGTTATAATAATCAAGACCAATACTTTTAGGCTCGATTCCCGATTCCCCATTCCCGATTCCCCATTATCAATTCCCCATTCCCTATGACATCCCCATCAGACTTGGAGACATCCGAACAAAACTTCGACAATAACCTCGAACCTAGCATTGCACCAATCGCAGACGGTTTCATGGGTTCCCGCAACCTCGAAAACGAATTTCTCGACGAACTCCCCGACGAAGTTGAGATGTCTTTGTTCGATCATTTAGAAGAATTGCGGCTGCGAATTTTCTATGCCCTAATTGTAGTAGTAATCGGTGTAGTAGGCTGCTTTTTGTATGTAAGACCGATCGTTAAACTGCTAGAAGTACCCGCAGGAGCAGTCAAATTTTTGCAACTAGCTCCTGGAGAGTATTTCTTTGTCTCGATTAAAGTTGCTGGATATAGCGGTTTGCTAATCGCCACTCCGTTTATTTTTTACCAAATAGCTTTATTTGTTCTCCCAGGTTTAACTCGAAAAGAACGCGGGTTACTCGGCCCTGTTTTCTTCGGTTCTAGTTTCTTATTTTTAGGCGGGCTAGTATTTGCTTACATCGCTTTGATTCCGGCGGCGCTCAACTTCTTTATCACCTACGGGGCTGATGTTGTCGAGCAATTATGGTCGATCGACAAATACTTTGAATTTGTTTTATTATTAATGTTCAGCACTGGCTTAGCATTTCAAATCCCGATCGTGCAAGTATTGCTTGGTGTTTTGGGGATAGTTTCTTCTAAGACAATGCTATCAGGCTGGCGCTATGTAGTTTTAGGGGCGGCGGTTTTGGGAGCGGTTTTAACGCCTTCTACCGATCCTTTGACTCAAAGTCTTTTGGGTGGTGCGGTGCTCGCCTTGTATTTTGGTGGCGTTGGTTTGGTGAAGCTTTTAGGGCGGTGATTAAACTAAATTAAATCTTAGATTTTGCATCATTCTAACTAACTATGTTTTGGGCGGGTAGGATGCCCACCCCACAAGAAAGTCCACTTTTTGTGTTGCTGACAGGTAGGATGTAATAAAATCCACTTTTTGTGGAACAGGCCGGAAAGCCTGTTGCTGACAGGTAGGATGCAAAAAATATAGAGACACGATCGCCCGCGCCTCTATAATGACTAAAACTTAAAATTCAACATCAAAGTTTTGACAAAACTTTGACTACATTCGGAACTGTTCCACTTCGGGAGTGTAGCCGATCGGCAAAATGTAATCGAGATTCTCGTGGGGACGAGCAATTATGTGATACGATAGCAACTTTCCGCCATCGACCTTTTTAACAGATTCAATCCCAGCAGCAACGGCTGCTTGCACTTCAGAGATATCTCCTCGAACTATAATTGTCCAGTAAGCGCGGGTTATTTTTTCATAGCGAACTAAAGTAACTCGGGCTGCTTTCACCATTGAGTCTGCAACTTCTACGGCAGCGGGAAATCCTAAGACTTCAACCATTCCAACTGCAACACCCATTACAACATTCTCCTAAATTTGACAAGATATCTGCAATTCATTGTATGTGAAATTGTTGACAGAAATTGGTGGCGGTGATTTTGGCAAGCTAGAAACCCGATCGCCCAAAATTAACGAGGGCGCCGCCTGCCATCAAACGCTTGAATCCCACTGTTGGAGGCGCAACAAAGCCCGCCTGACAAGACTTTCAATCAAAAAAATAACTTTGAAAATTAGATGCGCCGCAGTTGAATTTCTCGCCGCAGGCAAGTCGGTTCACCCGATCGCCGATCGATATTCGGGATTTTGAGGTCAAAAAATGCAGCCCTGGGCGACACAAAACTTAATAAACTGCAAGATAGGCGATCGGCCCCGTCGGACTCCTGACTTCCGATCGATCGATTCACAACTCGTCTAGCAACCACTCCGAGGCCCTTTCACCCAAATCTAGGGGAAGACTGACAGCTTTGCCCAAGCGGGGACGATCGCGCGTAGTGACAATGAATTCTCTCACCTTTGCCGTGCTGCCCCAGCCGTTGAGGTAATTCGCCACCGCGTCCAAATGCTCGAAATAATCAGCCTCCGTCATCGGAAACGACGCCTGTTCCAAATATCTCCACATTACCTGCACGAAAATCTTGCCCCGCGTCCGCCGCAATCTGATATCGTAAGATTTTCCCCATTTTTCCAGCAATAACTGGTGTAAATCCTTGCCTGTCATGGTTTTTCCTGAATGAATACCTTAAACAATAAAAGACAAAGTTCAAAAAATGTAATAATACTCTAATAAAGGCTGGAAGGTGCATTCTTAAACGAATTTTCGCGGCCTCAAAATTGTGCGGGCAGATAGGCGGTAATTATCCTCCTTCTTCTGCACGTACAGATCCGCTAACAGCTAACAAACAAACGTAACTTAAAACCGTAAAGGCAGGTCATGGCTCAATCTTCTGCTGGAAATCCCGATGTCCCCGATATGGGGCGTCGTCAATTTATGAATTTGCTGACGTTCGGTACAGTCACAGGTGTGGCACTGGGCGCACTCTATCCGGTTGTCCAGTATTTTGTTCCTCCGTCGAGTGGGGCTCCTGGTGGCGGCGTGACTGCTAAAGATGCCTTGGGTAACGATATTATCGTTAGCCAATATTTGACTTCGCACCCTGCGGGCGATCGTACTTTAGCCCAAGGCCTCAAAGGCGACCCCACCTATCTTGTGGTGAAAGAAGATTTATCTCTCGCCGAATATGGCATCAATGCAGTCTGCACTCACTTGGGCTGCGTCGTGCCTTGGAATGCTGGCGAAAACAGGTTTATCTGTCCTTGCCACGGTTCTCAGTACAACAATGAGGGCAAAGTGGTGCGCGGGCCCGCGCCTTTGTCTCTGGCCCTCGCCCACGTCACCATCGCAGATGACAAGGTTACTTTTACCCCTTGGAAAGAAACAGATTTCCGCACCGGTGAAGCACCTTCGTGGTCATAGTTATTAGTCATTAGTTAGTAGTTAGTGGTTAGTAGTTAGTCGTTAGTGGTTAGTTTTAACAACCAATGACCAATGACTAATGACTAATGACCAATAACTAATAACTAATGACCAATGACCAATGACCAATGACTAATGACTAATGACTAATCAATAAATTGTCTGACCTTTGAGATTGAATACTCTGATGCCACAAATTAATTTATCTGCGATATTTCGCCACAGTGCCAGAACGATCGCCAAAACTGCCTTAATTGCGATCGCCGCCGCAGGATTTTTCCTCACCAGCGACATCGCACTTCCCCAAGCAGCATTTGCTTATCCTTTCTGGGCTCAACAAACAGCACCAGCTACTCCCCGCGAAGCAACTGGCAAAATTGTTTGCGCCAACTGTCACCTCGGTGCAAAAGTGACTGAAGTTGAAGTCCCGCAATCTGTTTTGCCTGACACGGTTTTTGAAGCTATTGTCAAACTTCCCTACGATACCAGCGTGCAGCAAGTTGTCGGCGACGGCACCAAAGGTGGCTTGAATGTCGGTGCAGTTGTGATGTTGCCCGAAGGTTTCAAGATTGCTCCCGCTGACCGAATTCCCGAAGAAATGAAGAAAAAAGTCGGCGATCTTTACTTCCAACCTTACAGCGAAACCCAAGAAAATATTGTTTTAGTCGGCCCATTGCCGGGAGAACAGTACAAAGAATTGGTATTCCCAGTTTTGTCGCCAAATCCTGAAACTGACAAGTCGGTTCACTACGGCAAATACTTAATTTATGTCGGCGGAAATCGTGGTCGCGGTCAGGTTTACCCGACAGGCGCCAAGAGCAACAATGCTGTTTATAATGCTTCGGTAGCTGGCAGTATTTCTAAGATTGCCACACCAGAAGATGGCGGTTATGAAGTGACAATTCAACCGGCAGAAGGTGCAGCGGTTGTTGACACAATTCCAGCAGGCCCAGAACTGATTGTTACTGAAGGACAAGCAGTTGCAGCCGGTGAAGTTTTGACGAACAATCCTAACGTTGGTGGCTTCGGTCAAAAAGACGTAGAAATTGTGCTGCAAAGTGCCACCCGAGTCAAAGGATTCATCGCTTTCTTGGCTTTGACCATGCTGGCTCAAGTTATGCTGGTTCTCAAGAAGAAACAGGTCGAAAAAGTTCAAGCTGCTGAAATGAATTTCTAAGCGCGGCTTTAATTACTTTAGTGTTGAATTAAGCTTGAAGTCCATAATAAATGTCGCTTTTAGTCTAGTCTAGATCCCCCTAAATCCCCCTTAATAAGGGGGACTTTGAGAATATTTCTTATTCCCCCCTTATTAAGGGGGTTAGGGGGGATCTAGACCGGGCTATGAACGAGAGATACATAAGGTTTTTTAGACTTAATTTGATACTAATGGGCGCTGGTGTACGCACCCAACTATTAAGTAAGTAAGGCGGGGAATACCCGCCTTATTCTTTGATCAATAATCAGTAAAATAATGTCAATTGATGAGAAAATAGTTGAAGTAGGCAAGCTGCAATGGTTTTATCGAGAAACTAATCCAGTTAACAAATCTGACAAGCCTCCGGTGCTGCTGCTGCACGGTTTGCCCTCCCAGAGTTTTACCTGGACTGCAATGATGCCAGACTTGGCTGCAAACGGATTTAGATCGATCGCCCCTGATTGGGTGGGCTACGGGCGATCGACCAAACCAGACAAACGCGACTTTTCCTACACTCCCGATGCTTTTGTTGAAGCACTCACTGGTTTTATTCAAGCTTTAGAAATAGACAAATTTTACCTAGTTGTCCAAGGATTTTTAGCTTCTGTCGGCATTCAATATGCCCTGAGAAATCCCGATAAAATTGAGCGTTTAGCCGTCATAAATACACCCGTTTCAGAAAATATAAAATTGCCTTGGAAAATGCAGCAATTTGGACTACCTTTCATTGGCGACATGATTACCCAAGACCCACTTTTAGTTGACAGAACCTTAGAAGGTGGCTGTCGCCAAATCATATCAGATGATGATTTAGATGTTTATCGCCGTCCATTTCTCAAGAGTTCCGATGCAGGGCGATCGCTCATGAATACTGTTCGCAATATTCAATTGCCACAGTCAATGGCAGAAATTGAATCCGGCTTTCCAGGATGGACACAACCAACCTTATTTGTGTGGGGATTAACAGACCCTTGGCTGAGTGTGGAACCAGCTCAAAAGTTAGTCGCTTCTATGCAAAATGCAGAGTTAGTAACACTAGAACAAGCGGGACATTATCCTCAAGAACACTCGTCAGAAAAAGTTGGTGATGCTCTGATCGATTTTCTGCGCCGAAAAGAGGTAAAATAGCTTGTTGTACATAACTCTCGGTGCTGGGTTAGCGAGGCAGAGCCTCTGGATCTGCGTTTCCAGGCAGAGCCTGGGAACGAGCTTTCTGTAGGGGGCGTTGTCCGCGCGATCGCAACGAGCAATCTAAAATCTAAAATCGACATGATTCGTCCCCGTTCAATTATTGCCTTAATGATGTCATTTCTGATGGCATTTCTCGTAAGTTGCAGCAGTGTGGAAGCCAAAGTTCCAACCACTTACACAGCAGCACAGATTCAGCAAATTCAGCGTTATGTTCCTACCCTCACAGAATTGCGATCGCGCATGGACAACCTAGGAGCCCTAATTCAAAAACGCAATTGGGTTGATGCCAAAACTTACATTCACGGGCCTCTAGGCGACTTGCGTGGCACCATGAAAAGCATCTCTGCCATTTTGTTACCTAAATCTAAAGCACAAGCTGTTGATTTAACCAAGAGTTTGTTTGCCGATTTGGTTAATGTCGATCTTGCTATTAAAGACCTTGATTTTGCAAAAGTCACCAGCAGTTATGAGAAAGCAGTAAATGATTTTGATGCTTTCTTACAGCTAATTCCTAAAGCTTAATAACTTTTGAGATTCGGGTAGGTTATATCAATTCCGGTTACACCGGAATTAATATAACCCGAAATCAGGAGACGGCAGTGCCGTTTCCCTACAATATTATTTGGGGTAGGGACACGGCACTGCCGTCTCCTCTATCATGTCTTCCTTCTTCCTTCTTCCTTCTTCCTTCTTCCTTCTTCCTTCTCCTAAATCTAAAATTGAATGATTCGCGTTGCAATTATTGGATGTGGTATTGTTGGAGCGTCGATCGCCTTTGAACTCAGCAATTATCCCGAACTAAAAATCACTGTATTCGACAAACAGCCGCCCGCACAAGGTTCTACAGGTGCAGCCCTCGGAGTTTTGATGGGAGTAATCAGCCACAAAACTAAGGGTAGAAGCTGGCAGTTGAGGGAAACCAGCCTTCAGCGCTACGAAACTCTGATTCCTGAATTGGAAGCAATGACGGGGCGGAAAATTCCTTTTAATAAACAGGGAATTTTGATGCTTTGTTCCGAAGGAGAGGATTTAAACAAGTGGGAAAAGTTGAAAGCTACTCGTGAGTCTCAAGGTTGGGAGTTGGAAATTTGGGATTTGGAGCAAGTGCGCGATCGCAATCCTCATCTTAACCTCAATGATAATATTATTGCTGCGATTTATTCGCCTCGCGATCGACAAGTCGATCCAACTGCGCTAACTTTGGCTTTAGTTGATGCTGCTAAAATCAATGGAGTTAATTTCGAGTTTGGGGTGGAAGTTCAAGCGATTACTGATTTAGATTCTCAGGTGTGTCAGATTCAAACAAGTTCCAGCAAACCAGAACTCGACTGGGTAATTATCGCGGCTGGTTTAGGCTCTTCGGCTTTGACAGCTTCTTTAAATCAATTGATTGATATTCGCCCAGTGTTGGGACAAGCACTACGTTTTCGGTTACAAAATCCTTTAGTAAATTCTGATTTTACGCCAGTAATTACTTGCGATGATGTCCATATTGTGCCTTTGGGCGATGGGGAATACTGGGTGGGGGCGACGGTAGAGTTTTCGGAAAATAGCGGGGAAATTCAGGCGAGTGCTGATATGTTGGATGGAGTGATGGCAAGGGCGATCGCCCTTTGTCCAGCCTTAGCAACAGCCACAATTATCAAACAATGGTCAGGATTGCGCCCGCGTCCCGAAAGGCGATCGGCTCCAGTGATCGATCGGCTAGGTAACAGCAACATCCTCATAGCCAGCGGCCACTATCGCAACGGCGTACTACTCGCCCCCGCCACAGCACGCACAATTCGAGAAATGATAGTGCAATAATTAACAAATGTTCATATAATTAAAAAAGCAATTTATCTCTTACATTTCCCGATGTCCGAAAAACCTTTAGGTAAACCCCGCCCTTTATGGCGAGTAATATTATTATCCGTAGTCAGCTTGATGCTCTATTACGGATGGTATAAATGGATTCTTCAAGAAGAATTGCGCCGCTATAACGGCACTGGTTGGTCGGGAACTCTCTGCTTATTTCCCTTTGTATTAGGAGTAGCGATTCCCCAAGCTTTACGAATCTTCGACCCCGACGTTCCCGGATGGTTTTCCTTCCTCGGCATTGCTTGGATTTACATCGTGCAGTTCAAACTTTACAACACAGTTAACGAACTGTATCGCCAAGAAGGAATCAAAGAACCGCTAACAGTTTGGTGGATTTTTGTACCGGGTTTAAATTTAGTTGTCGGCTTGCGGCAAATCCACTTTTTGAGCCAGTTTTGGGCGAGAAAACAGGGAATTGAAGTTAAGGATAACTTAGCAGAAAGCCTTCCTTTCCTCTCGGCTAACGCTTAATCTGTATTAAAGAATATGGACTTTTTGCTGCAATTTCCCTTGAATTTGCAGCGATCGCAAGTCGGTTAAGCTCATTGATTCGTGCTTTGACGGAAACCGGGCTAGGCAAAAATTTGTTGCTGGTGGAGTTGTTCCATCCAGGTTTTAGTGCCGTAGATGCCTCGGAGGAGGGATGGGACAGTTAAATCGACATCAAGAGTTTCCCAATGTAAGCCTATACCGGACGGGGGAACCTCGACGGCGGCGAGGTCATCTGCGGAGGCGTTGGCTAGCCCTTGTCCCAGGTGATGGGGGAACATGAAGGTGGAACCATCTTTGAGGTGAATGACGATATTACCGGAGGTACGATCGTAGCAGGCTGAACGGGCGCGGGGTTCAGTGGCATTGGCAAGGATGGCGGCAGCTTCGGCGCGATCGAGTTGTTCTTTAAGTGCTGCTTCTGTGAATTCAAGTTTCTCCATGAATTTGTCTCCATGCTTCTAAGTAGTTAAGCAAAATTAATTACATAATTATTTCCAAATTCTTTAAGAATTTT
>ENA-OBIO01000307-OBIO01000307.1-metagenomes-genome-assembly--contig:-NODE-307-length-28390-cov-45.8325_pt1 | contig 28390 bp, 30 predicted proteins | sample MGYA00153383_OBIO01 | MGnify analysis MGYA00153383 | reverse complement strand
ATTATATAATCCGAGCATTCCCTCATTTTCCCATCGATTTAACCAGTTATACATAGTCTTATAACTAAATTTAAAGATTTTTATCAGATTTTCATTTTTGACATTTTGTGAAACCAAAATCAAAAAATGTGCTCTTTGGCGCACTTGATGATGTCTGCTTTTGCGATAAATTCGGTTTAGCAATTTCAACGAAAGTGGATTGATATCTCGAAGTAAAAACATATAAAACCTATTTAAATACAACTTAATATTTTTAGTATATCATATTAGTTGTTTTGTGTAATTAATTTTGTTTGACTACTTACGAGCGGGCTTTCCGGCCCACTCATAACAATCAAATTTAACTATTTGTTGTGGAACAGGCATTTTGCCTGTTGCTGGCTTTCATGCACCCCAACCTCCGAATAACTAATGTTCAACAATCACCGGAGTTCCCACTTCTACCTTCTCAAATAAAGCCTGTGCATCTTTATCAAACATTCTCACACAACCGTGAGAAGCCGCTCGCCCGATCGACTCTGGATTCGGAGTACCGTGAAAACCAATCACATTCTTACCATCCGTCCAAAACCCGATCCACCTAGTCCCTAATGGATTATCCGGCCCTGCGGGTATAAGTTCTCCTGTCCAAGGATGTTCCCAAACGGGATCTTTGATCATGTGTGTAATTTTAAAATTGCCTGTAGGAGTTTCCCAGCCACCTTTTCCCACAGCAACCGGGAAACTAGCTTGCACCTTATTTTGTCGGTAAACATAGACGCGGCGTTCTCGCAATCTCAATACTAAACGCACTTCTTCAATTGGATTTACCGGAGGTTTTAGTTCCTGCGGAATATAGCGAAATGACTCTCCCAAGGGCGGTAATTCTGGGACTCCGAGATTCGGTTTTATTTCAGATTTTGGCTGCTGCTGTCCGATCGCACTATTACTTAAATTAACCACCGGTTCGGCAGCCACCTGCTGCTGTAGGGCGACCGACAGCGCGGCTGCACTCAAGCTCAGTGCTATTAACTTGTTAAATAAAAATTTGCTGTTCACCATTTTTTTGTTAGCTAAAATCCTCACCAGCAGTTCCTACATAGTTCCTATCTAATTATCCGCAAACTGCACCCGCTTTCAAAGGTTTTGAGATGGCTTTTTGACTGCCAATGCTGCGCCGTTTTTAGTTGAAATTCTACAACTGATAACTTGTAAGTTAACACAAGACTTATGCGCTAATACCAAAAAAACTGGGTTTTTACACGGGTCTTGGTGGCGCTGTGCAAGACAGTTTCGTGACAAAATTAGGTTGATGCGTAAGTCAAGCACAAAATGATTGAATTTTACCTCCGACTAATTTGATTTTTTAGCAATGGCAGGCTGGCGATCGACAATTCAAACTATGGCGCTGCTGCATCCGGCAACCACAATCTGTGTCTTGGCAGAGTTTCCCATCCAGCAGCAACAGTTAGGTTGGCGTAAAAAAGCTGGAACGGTCGATCGAACAAACTCAATATATCACGGCAACACAGAGACAGATGCGAACCGCTGAACTTGTTGTAAATCGGGAACTTATGATGTAAGGTTCAGTCCTTCAATACTTGTTCGATAATCTTTTTTTGAGATTGTCCTAAATTTCCTACTCCGGGGATTAAACTGGATCAGGTCTAGAGGTTGGGACTTTCGCGCAGCGGAAGCAAACCCGACCCTAAATAGCAGTTAATGTGAGGTTTCAATGCTTTTTCAGAACATCAAATTATTGACAGGTGCAACCCTGTCCGTGCTAATTTCGGCGGTCTCAGTGCATCCTGCGATGGCTAACCCTGCAACTCAAATAGCCCAAACGCAGACGACCACAACAGCAAACACTCAAACCGTTACCGGTTTTGTCAAAAGTATTGTCGGCGACGTAGTAACAATTAGCCCAGAAAATGCGCCATACAGGACTCTCAGGATTCAAAGATGCGTCCTGAGAATTATTGCTCTGGTACCAGGGATGAAAGTCAGAGTTTTGGTATCGGGAGATCAGGTGGAAAATATCGCCGTGATCCCCAATTATAAGGTAGTATCCACAATGGTTGTTCGTCCCGCAACCCCAGCACCCGCACCGCGTCCGGCTCCTGAACCGCCACCGCGTCCGGCTCCGGTTCCCCGTCCGGCTCCTCGTCCAGCTCCGGTTCCGGCTCCAATTCCAGCTCCCCGTCCGGCTCCTGTGAGAGGACTTTGGTAGAGCTAGGTTTTTAAACTGAATTAAGCCACTGCGCGTGCGGTGGCTTCATTTTTTAACAGCAGTTATGATCGTTGAGAAATAGCTGTGATAGCGGTTTTTTTTGAAGTAAGGACGGGGCTTTTACCCAAATTTCGAGTAATTAGGAGAAAGGACAGGAAGCACCAATATCCTATACCCTATGCCCTATGTCCTATGCCCAGGAACACCTAATTTACCTGAGAAAGGCTATATGTATTACCTGCGTTTCTTACTGCTAATTTTACTACTGCCGATGATTGCGTGCGATCGAGCAAAAGATGCCACAGCGACTGCCACAGCCACTCCTATTCCCGAACCAAGCCCACTGTCGCAACTTCCCTCCGTTGCACCGCTGTCAAATATTCGCACAAATCAAATTGTACCGACCAAACCGCTTTCGCCACAGCCAATCCGCATCGTTGCAACTTCATTGCCGCAGCCAGGAACCACCGAAAGCGCCTCAAAACCTCCTCAAGTAATACCCATTCCCGCATCACCAGTGCTGCGAGTCCCTCCCGGCTTTGTCGTCAACGTTTTTGCTGACAATTTAGACGCTCCCCGATGGCTGGCTTTGACGCCGACAGGAGATGTTTTGGTAACAGAAACGCGCCAAAATCGGATTATGCTGCTGCGCGATGCCAACGGCGACGGCGTTGCTGAGATAAAGATGACTTTTGCCAGCGCCCAAAATGGGTTAAATATTCCCTTTGGCATGGCTTTTGCCGATCGCTATTTTTTCCTCGGAAATACCGCTGAAGTTCGCCGATTTCCCTACACCAAAGGGCAGGAACAATTGACAGGTAGCGGTGAAAAAATTGCCGATTTACCGGGCGGCGGCTACAACCAACACTGGACGCGAAATGTTGTGGTTTCCCCAGACAACCGTCAGTTGTTTGTATCAGTTGGCTCGCAATCTAATGCCGATGTAGAACCGCTACCAAGGGCGTCTGTTCAAGTGATGAATTTGGATGGCAAAAACCAGCAAACTTTTGCTTCTGGTTTGCGAAATCCGGTAGGACTAGATTTTCACCCAAAAACCAATCAACTCTACACCACAGTTAACGAACGGGATGGTTTAGGGGATGATTTGGTGCCGGATTACTTAACGAGAATTCGTCAAGGTCAGTTTTACGGCTGGCCTTACGCTTATTTTAAGCCGAATTTGCTCGACCCGCGTCGCGTCAAAAACGGCAAGAGCGATCGACCTGATTTAGCTGCTAAAACATTGATGCCCGATGTGCTGTTTCAGGCGCATTCGGCGGCTTTGGGACTTCAGTTTTATGACGGCAAAACGTTTCCCAAAAGATATCATAACGGGGCGTTTGTGGCGTTTCGCGGCAGTTGGAACCGGAACGCTGGAACTGGTTATAAAATCGTGTTCGTACCTTTTAATGCGGCGAGCGGACGCCCTGAAGGTTATTATGAGGATTTTCTGACTGGTTTTTTGACCGATCCATCTGGCCCAAAAACTTGGGGGCGGCCGGTTGGTTTGCTGGTTTTACCTGACGGGAGTTTGCTGTTTACTGAGGAAGGGAACAACCGGATTTATCGGGTGCAGTATCGCGGGTGAGCAAAGGGCGATGGATTAGATCCCGACTTCTTCAATAAGCCAGGGAGCTGGCTGTTTAGTCAGCTTCAAACCTTGCTAAGTTGAAATTCACCGGAAATTTTTTGAAAAATTAATAACTTATCTTCTGCCGCAGTTTCGCGATTTAAATCCGACATTTCGTAACAGGAATCTGTTTCTGGCAAGTAGATTTCCGGTAAATTTTCAGGCAGGATTAAATAAGTGTTTTTCACCTGTAAAGCATTGTCTATATCTAATGAATATAGAAATCCGTCAACAGGATTTACAATTAACTCGTGCAATGAAACTTGTCCCTCTATGTAAAGCTTGAGAGTTGGTTGTGCAACTCTGAAAACTAACCAGCGATTGTACAAATTATCTACATCGCACCAAGAATAAAGATAGCTATCGCCGTATTCATTCTCAAAAAGCGATAGCAGCGGGCCGTCGAAATACTCTAAATTGACTATGCTTCTGAGAGATAAAGGAAATTTACTTAGTTTAAATCCTATTAATTGTTCCACTTTTTTTACCTTACACTAAACAAGATGTTATTACAAATTTTGCTGCTAAATCAGCACTAGCAAATTCATGTAGGCTCAAGTGACCGTTATCATCTATTTTGGAGACAACTCCATCTGTCTTGTCGATCGCTCCTGCTGCTATGTGAGTCCCCAGAGAATCGCGCAGTTTTTTTCTTTTTTTTGTTAATTTTAAATAACGTTTTTCGGCATTTTCCCTAGTATCAAATAATGATAGCGCATAACCTTGACATCTGGTAGCTTCAGTTTCTGGTTTTAGTTGGCGCTGCGGAGTTATTATCAGCACCGGTTTAAAGTTATTAATAGCTCGTTCATCATTGGGCTCAAATACAAATCTAAAAGCCAGCATTTCTTGCGGTTCATAGTCCTGTGGCGGGCATTGAGTTGAAAGCTTATCTATATATTCTTGGTGTTTGAAACACATATTGATAATTTTAGTAGCCTAAAGGTTTTGTGTACGTGCCCTAAAACCCTGAACCAGGTTGTTTTAGAAACTCCGTTTCTTCTATAGTTGTTTTGCGTCCGAGAATTTGATTGCGGTGAGGAAATCTGCCAAAACGCTCGATTATTTCTAAATGCCGAATGGCGTAGTCAATGACTGATTAGCTGTCAGGTTCGCCCTGAAGATTGCTAAATAATTCGACTGATTTTTGCTAGTTTTCTAAGTTTTCGCTATGTTCAAAAGGTAGATAAATAAACCATTTTTGTACAGTCAACAATTGGCTATAGAAGTTATTGTTAACAGCGTATTCGGCGGCGGCTAAGGCTTTGCTGTCTGTAGCGAAAGCTTGGGGAGTTTCGCGAAACATATTGCGCGGAAATTGATCGAGTAGTAAAATTAATGCTAGGCAGTTTTCTGGAGAATCTTGCCAAAATTGGAGTTGACTGGAGGCTGCTAGTTCGTATTGTGGGAGAAAGCCCGATCGCACTTTGGCATCAAAATCCGCATCTTTTTCAAACCACTTCTTTTGAACTTTGCCAAACTCAGGAGAGTTCGATCGACCAAACCAAAAATCTCAAACTTCATTCATTAGCAATCTAGCGTGCGATTGATTGTTAATTGTAGTTTCTGTGTCTGTAGTTGCACACAATATGCTAAGAGTGCAACTACAAACCGCAGTAATTAATGATTAGCAATGATAACTTAGGAACTTTTGTTGTCCGGTGCTGAAATTTACGAACTAGCAAACAGTCTGTCCCAAGTTTTGCCTCCTACAATTCCGTCTACAGGAAGGTGAGCTTGGCGCTGAAACTTCTTGACTGCATCGAGGGTTGTCCGGCCGAAAATGCCGTCAAGTGCGATCGGTTGTGGGCACAAACCCCGTGCGTTCAACAATTTTTGCAGTCTCCTGACATCTTCCCCTCTCGATCCGTGTTTTAAAATTCTTTTATGGGGTCTGACTTCTGGTTTATGGCAATCATTAGTGGGGCAAACTGCATCGCCGCCTACTGAATAATTTGCTGCATTTGCGCCAGTCAAAACTAATAAGGCTAGAAGTGCTACTAAATAATAAAAAGTCTGCGATCCAACCATACTTTCCCTGTTAATTTTATCAAGCGTTTTCTGGAATTTTGACGATTGTTTGAAAATGAGAAACCAGGTTTTTGGGATGGAGTTATCCAATCTCGATCGACCGGGTTTCTGGCAACAGTCAACCGACATTCTACAATATAAGTGGCTTTACTGCAAAATCTCCGATCGTGCAAGTAAAATTTTGTTGCTCTTTGGTAGCTACAAAACGAACAATTACTTCGCAAGCAACAGCAACCGTCAGCATCACCAAGTTTCTCGCCAACGGGTAATCGCAAACGTCATCATTCGCCGCTGAAGGAACCCGATAATGTTGGTTCCAAATTATTTCGGAGTAATCCGCAGCTAATCCGACGTGCACGCACGGAATGGACACACTCGCACAGTAATCTTTGACTGCTTGTCGGCTGACACTGTTATCAAAAGTATCGATGACTATGGCGCTGTTGGCAAGCCTGCGATCGGCATTTGCGGATGTTAATTCTTTTGAGTGCGCGTCGATGTTGACCCCCAAAGCCCTGTAGAGGTTGTTGGCGAGAATTTTGGCTTTGAATGCGCCGATGTCCGATCGATAGTAGGGTTGAGTGGACAGGTTGCGCTCTTCGATGCGATCGCGATCGATAACTCTTAACTGACAAAAGCCCGATCGCGCCAGACTTTCTACAATATTCGCACCCAAAGCACCCGCACCGCACACCGTTACCGGGAAGTTTTCGATTAGCGACATCACGGAGGGCGATCGATAAAGTTGTTCGTGAAAGAATATACTCATAGTAATTGGGAATGGGGAATGGGGAATGGGGAATTGGGAATTGGTAATTGGTAATTGGGAATTGGTAATTGGGAATTGGTAACTGTCAACTGTCAACTGTCAACTGTTTATCGATCTTCGACTACTCCAACTAACGACTGCAAATCGAAATTACTGTCTTCTCCACTGAGACAGATCCCAGCACTCATAACTGTCAAGTCATTTTTGGCGATCGCAGAAGAATGTCTTTCACCATTCCGGCTAGTCCATTCAACCAGCCAATAGTCATCGCGATCGCAAAAACCTCGCAACTCTCCTCCACCCATCTTCAATGCCCGCTGTAAGCGTCGTTCATCCACGATTTTGGGGTCAAAATCTTTGAGATTTTGGATTGCCAGTTCGTAAACAGTTCGCATTTCCGGCGTCATCCCTTTAAAGCGAACTTCTTCAGGAAAAGTCAATTTTTTTAAAGCTGCTCTCAATTCTTCAGAAGGCCGCGGATCGGCGCGCCTATCGATTTGATCGAACCACCAAGAACGACCATCCCATCTAGCAACTATCGGATCGAATTGTGAGCCGCCCTTTACTAGATGTATGGGTGCCGGCTTTGCTAAACCAGTGCGCTGTTTTACATCAGATTCATTAACAGGATAAGCCAGCCAAGTTTGCCCTTGTAGCACGCAAGCCAAATGCAAGCGAATGGGTACGAGCAGTTGCAAATACTCTGCCAGTTGTGGCAAACTAGGCTCATCAACTACAGCAGCAATTTGCTCATTTATCGGCTGAAAAATAGCCCATCCTTCAAAGTTCTGCGGCTGCGGTTGAAAAGTATAAACCATTGATTTGAACCCGATCCGCACTCTTCCCCCGCCCACGCAAGGTGCTAGGAATTGGGTATCGAGTAGCTGCGCTGATTCGGTAGCAAGTTGGTTGAGGATTTTGCGGATATCTGTCATTGGATTTTAGATATTAGATTTTGGATGTTGGATTAGAGAATTGACCTTACCGATAAATTTAGGTACTTGTGACTAAATTGTTTTGATAACAGCAGTTCACTCTGTAATATTACTTGGACTGCTAAATTAAATTTTACAAATGAATGACAATTTTGGTTGTAAGGGAGCAATGGCTGAAAAAATAGGATACCGATTCGGACTTCTTAAAGAATTCTGGGATCTAACTTAAGCCAAGCCAACACACCTAAAAAATATTGACATAAATCCAGATGATACTTTAATATTGGTTGAGTACCCAAACTTAACTCTGTAAAGGTAGCGAGTAAATATGTTACAAAAGTTATTTTCTAAGTCTATTATTGTGACAGTATTGACACTGCCACTCCTCCTATGTGCCCAAACAGCTCAAGCTCAGGATAACCACGGAGCTACTGCTTATTCTCCCACTTCTGACGCCACAGGTATCAGTTGGGATCATGGTACAGAAAAAGAAGCACTAGATGCAGCAGTATCCGCCTGCAATCAACAAAGTGCAGGGGCGAACGACTGCGAAGCACTAACATCAAACACCAATAATTGTGGAGCTATCGTCGTCGGTAAAGGAGGAGCTGGTGCTGGTTGGGGTGATAATAAAGCAGCCGCAGAATCTGAAGCTCTCGCGGCTTGCAGCGAATTACCCGGAGGCAGTTGTAAAGTGCAGCTTTCTGTTTGCAATAAGTAATTGAACTGAGCGAGGCGATCGATAGTTTGGATTTTAAATTTAAAAAAGAGTGAATTTAAAATTTCATAAAAATTCACTCTTTTTATTTTTCAGAACTTGCGATCGCATCTTTCAATGAAGTGCATCTGAATTTTGGAATGGCGAAGCATTCCGGCAAACAATTTATTAGTGAGAACTAGGGATTTACTGCCGAAATGCTTCCCCCCTACGAATATACTTACAAAAATTAGATGCACCCTTTCAATGTCCGTGTGCCATCAGCAACTTACCCCGGATAATCTCCCATTTCAGAAGTAACGGCATCCGGTTTTAGCAAACTTTCTAATCTATCTTTAGACCAATATTCAGTTGGATAAGCGACTGCAATAATATCTGAAAGTCGAATCAGCCAAGTGACTTGTCCGTAAGAATCACTATTTTCTCCGTGCTCGCTAGGAGGAACTATGACCAGAATTTCCGCGAATTCCCCAGACAAATTAATCGGGATGCCACCAAAACTGCTACTATTTGTTTTCATCCAAACTTTACTGCCTCTATCGAGGGCTTCTTGCAGTCGTTGGGAGAGCAAAGAAGACTTTTTGACCTTAGATTTTTTTCCCATAGTTCAAGCTTAATTAGTTGTACTGTGTGTTAAGATCCAGGCCGATCGCACTTTTGCTCAATAAACGGACAAAAGGGCGATCGAACTTGCTGCTCCTTACTGTACTGTATAAGAAGTTGACCGAGTGCGATCGGCATTACGGTTTAATCACAAAATAGGAAAAATGACTCTGGGACAAAATTTATGCAGTCTGCCAAGGAACGTTTGGTCTGTGCCGCGCCCAAATACACTATAACTTGTACAACCTTCTCAAATCGTTTGAGTAAAATAATGAACTGGCGAAAGTACATTCATCCAAAACCCAAAACTCGATTCAGGTAAACCAGAAGTGAAAGAAACTCGATTATCTGTAGAATTTTTACTAGGGCTGTTTGCTGCGGGATGGACGGAACAACAGGTGTTAGAGAAATATCCTGCACTCACTTCGGAAAAGTTGCGATCGGCTTTAGCTACTGCTGATTCAAAATTAGTCTCATCCATCGCTAATCCAGAATTACTAGAAATGATTGAGAAAACGAGAGAATAATCTAAAATAGGGAAAAATTGGCAAAAATAAAACTTCAATTCTCCTGTTACTCGCTTGAGTCTATTTCCTTGGGTTTAGTCACAAGTGCCAATCCTGCCAAAACCAGTAAATGTCTCCCTGACAAATTATCATTCTGTTTCTATGAATTATCGCTGATGCTGGCGCATTCCCTCTAGCATAGCTGGCTCTGACGGATCTAGTCGATCTGCACAAGCATCATTGATACCGTCTAGCAGTTGTCGATCGTTCTGTAAGCAGTCACTAGCGATCGCTACCTCATTTTCAGTATCATCCTCTTCATCAAGCCCAAATTTTTTGCAAATTTTATCGAGTGTCTGAGGTTGAATGACTCTTGCTTTAGCTTTCTTTAATGCTGTCAGCAAACGAGTTGCATTAACTGGCGATCTCAACAAATAAAGAGTTTCTAGCAAACTTTCTAATTCTGCCTTAGAAATCAAAATCGCATTTTTACCGTTAGGCCTATTAATAACTATTAGTTCCCCAGTTTCAACAGCGCGATCGCAGAGATTTTCTAAATTTGCTTCAGCATCAGTGTATGTAATCTCATTTACCATACAATTTTAACTCCCACTAAATTTGCGAGCATGGCTCGCCAGCTTAACTGACGAGCCATGCCCAATTATATCACTTATCATCCCTCACCGGCAGCGCCACATCCATAATTTCCATCAACAATTCCAGCCGCGAAGGACGGCTCAACATCGGCACTAAATTCGGCAGTGAGTAGTAATCTCCAGCAAACGTAAAGGTTTCCACCGATACTTGTTTGTCCTTCAATTGGTTCTGGACATATTCGCACCAAGCGCCAACTCGAACGATTACCACATCAGGAATTACCCCAAAACTGCGGCAGTAATTCTGATAAGCATCCACGAAATAAGGTGCAGAGTTTTCGCCTTCATCTGTCACCATGATGAATTGCTCAACTACTTGCTTTTTAATCCGCATTGCTTCCACCGCGCAACCGCAACTGGTGCCACCGCCAGCGCGAATGTGCTTGAATGCGCGCTCCCAATCGGTCAATTCGCTACCGTTTGCTTGCACTGGGTACGGCATCGTGTCAAAGGCGTAGACGAATAGCGCAGCGTCGGAAATGCCGGATATCAAAGCAGCAAGACGCTTGCCAACTTCGATCGCACTTTCCATACTTCCCGACTTGTCAATCAACAAACCAGTCGCTTTAACAATTTTGCCGCGCTTCTTGACTTGTTCATTTGTCACCGCTTCCAGTTTCGCCGTTGTGGCTGCGTCGAAGTTCGCGCCCGCGCCCGCAACAGTTGCTTTGTAAGCAGAAACCCGATCGCACTTTGCCGCTTCATCCAACTTGGAATCAATCAACAACTTGACTTCCGGGTGATCCATCGCGCCGCGAGACTGAATCGATTTCAGGTTGTTGATAACTTCCTGTGGCGACATCGAGTTAATCAACGCGGCCAAAACCATTGGTGTTAGCTGGGCGATCGCACCAATGGCGATCGTATACGGAATCTTGTACTCAACAATCAAATTTGCTTGTTCCGCTGGTGTCGGTGCTTTTGCCAATTGCTTCAAAACGAATGCCAGAGAGTCTTCCGGCGGATTGTTTTGGAACAGAATCGCATTAGCGCGTTCCCCAGGTTTGACGTGCAAAGTTGCGTACAAGTGCTTCATCGCCTTGCGGTTGCGGAGGGCGGCGCGATCAAAAAACTGCGGATTCTTTTCCCGCGATTTCAGATAGCGAGTGACAGCAGTGCGCGCGCTGCGGGGCACCTTATTCTGGTGCTGCTTCATGAAGTCCACAATCCGCGAAACCTCGTAGGGAGGAAACTGTTGCAACATCATAAACCCGGCATCTCGGTGTTCCGTCAGTGCCGAAGTTAGCAAATTTCCGACAAAAACTTCCTTGTGGTCGCGCACGTCGCCTTGACGCTGATACCATACGGCTAAATGTCCGTAAAAAATTGGGTCTAATTCGACAATTAGTTTGTGAATTTCTGCTACTTTTTCTAATTGGCGGTGAGGAGTTGTCAGCAGACTGTTGAGCATTTCTAAGCGTAAATCGCGCTCTAATAAATTCATATTCATTGGTGTCACCTAATATTTTGTACCTATTCCCTTACTCCGCCAGGGATTGAAATCCCTGGCTCAAAGCTTAAGTCCTCTTAAGAGGACTGAAATGCGTGTTTAAGAATGTATTTTCTGTGATTAAAAACCAATAGAAACAAATATCTTTAGTCCTCTTTAGAGGACTTTAGCTATTAGACAGGGATTTTAATCCCTGGCGGACTGTTTCGGAGTCGATCGCTCTCAAGTCGGGTTCAACCCAGGTAATCCTAGCTTCCGCAGACATCAGCCGATCGCGCGTGTAATAGCGAAATGGTAAAGTGCCATCGGCATATTGTGCAATTAAACCGTTAGCCAGACTTACGATCGATCGATTCCGACTTTCCTCGGCGAGATAGCCGCAAACAGTCCGAATCCAAAACAGCGTTAGCGTTTCGTGATACCCGCTATCTTTTGTGCTTTCAATTCCTTGAACCGAGTTATAACGTTTAATGCCATTCCGAATCGCATTTATCGCTGCTTGCTCCGAGTCATCAAACAAATACCAAAGAGCAACGGTTAAATGTGCTGCGTGAGTCCATTGATTTCGCGGCAGGCTGCATTCTTGGAAAGCATGAATCAGGCTGTCTATCTCCTTTGGCGATCGGTAAATTATAGTTGTATTTTTCATAATTTAATTCTCCTCTCTCACCACTTTCACATCTAACTTGCTTTTTTATAGTAGTGAAAGTCACTTCGCGCAAGTCAAGAAAGCCGTTGTTCATACGCAGGAGTTGAACCTGCAACCTTTTCTGTTTAAGAGAAATGCTCTACCAAGAGCGAGTATGTAAGCTTCCTCAGTTAGGGCGCGAAGTGTTTTTTTCACTACCTGACAGATACCCCGCACAAGTCATCAAAGCTTTTGACTATAGCGCTCTGCCATTGAGCTACATCCCCAAGGTGGGGATGATAGGAGTCGAACCTATAACCTCTGGTTTATCAAACCAAAAAGTGTGTAAGCTTCAATTGTTGGGGTGCGGTGTAGCTGTTTGTTACATCTAAAAAATTCAGGTATAAGAGGCAGCGCACAAGTCAGAGAAGCTGTCTTTTTTTAGCCTTTCGGCAAGCAGGAATTGAACCTGAAATTCGATGTTTAGTCGAACGTCGCCAGTTTGTAAGCTTCTTTAGTTGGGGTGCGCCCCCTAATAGCTGATCGAATTTTTGTTCCGCGCAAGTATGAAAGGCTTTGGACATTTTGGAAGTATGTAGGCTTCTCGAATTGGGGCGCGGAATAAAATTAAATTTCTAGCCGTAAACGGCTTCTGGGCGGACAATTAAATCGCCGCTGGGACGCCGATCGATCACATAGGACTCAAAGCGATCGCCCTTGACATCAAAATGCTTGGCCAGACGTTCCTTAATAGCTTTTTCGCTCATTCCTGTCGCGATACCCAGTTGGTTTTCTGCCACATCATAGGAACGTCCTTCAAAACGAATGTGAACCATTACTGATACCTCCTAGAGCAATTTTGGATTTTGGATTTTGGATTTGTAGCCTACGCAGAAACCGGGTTTTTTTCCAAATATACTGGTCAAAAACCCGGTTTCTCTGGTATTTATGCGTAAGTCTTATTTTGGATTTTGGATTGGTAGCCTGTCTGCTCTTTAGTCTTGCATTTATACTATAAAAATTGCCAGTCGTATTTCCCCAAATACGGCTATCTTTTACATGAAAAAACGCCGTTCTAAATGATAAGCTTGTTTGACATTGCGGATTTCGTCAGCCAATTTTGTTGATTTGACTTTGGCAGAACTTTCCTGTTCTGCATCCGCATGAAACTTGTTGAATTCAGTCTGATTCGATACAATCCCTGGCTCGGAGGGAGTCAGTTTGTAGCCGAACAGTTTGGTGTAAAGTAACAACATGACAATTCAGTCTCTGTTACAAGACTTTCAAATTGATGTTTCTTGAAATTTTGATCAATATTTAGTTGTCAAGGTTCAGAATTGTACGGAAAATACAGGTTTTTGGTTTTCCTGCGTTTTCCATACCTATATACTACATACATACTACAAAAGTGTCAAGGGGGTGGGAAAAGTTTTTTTTTCAGGACTTCGCACTTGACCAAAGAAACCGGGTTTTTTACGAAAATACTTCCGTACACCCACAGATTCGGTAAAAAACCCGGTTTCTGGGGACTCTCGTTCGATCGCCCGCTGTAACATCGCTCAAACATCCTTAACATAGGAAATGCTATTGCGAATATTGTGAAAGCCGACTGACTCGTAAAGCCGCAATGCACCAGAGGCATTTTCAGCATCGACTCCGAGAATCGCAGTTTCAACACCGGCAGCTTTCAGCCGATGCAAACCAGCCAGCAACATAGCTCGTCCCAATCCAATCTTGCGGAAGCCGCGCCTAGTTCCAAGACACGCAATCCAGCCTTCATTGCGCCTAGTTCGATCGCACTCACCGACACTAATTTCGCAGTAACAAAAAGCGACAAAAGTCCTGTCACCAGCCACAGCAATCAAATCTAAATCATTTCGGTAATCGGGTTTGGCTAAATCGTACTTGAATTTTTCTACTGTTAAGTCGTGGTGATTCCAGTGATCGATAAACGACTGATTGAACATTTCTACCCATGCTTCAGCATCCTGTTCCCCGGGGAACTGAATGAGGGTAAAACCTTGTGGTAATTTTGGTTCTGGGATGGGTTCAGAGAGCGATCGCGCCAACCGACAAAAATAGCGATCGGGCTTGAAACCAGAATTTGTCAGCACAGAAATGCGATCGCCATCCTCAGCGCGAGCCGAGGATCTGAGCTTCACTGGCGCACCCGGTATCGTAGACACCTCACGCATCCGCACTTCACCCCAGGCGATCGCGGCTGCTTCCAAATCGCCTCCACGCGCGTTGGGGTGAACGCGAAACCACAACGCACCGTCAATTACTTCCCCTGGTTCAGGAATCGACAACTGAGCAAAACCGATTAATTTTCCCTCCGCATCTTCCCAAAGGCGGATATCGCGAGCTTTGTCTAGGGATGGGACGTTAAATTCTTGTTGTAATTCCGAGATGGAAATGCCTTCATCGAGTCGATTGACTGCTTCGCAAGTATTGATTAAATGGGCGATCGCCTCTAAATCGCGATCGCCTGAATAAGAGCGCTCTGAGAGATTTGCCATCATCACTAAATCACCATTTCCGGTTATCGATCAATTAAAAGATAGCTTGGGCGATCGTCTTCGAGGACTTCACCAATGGGCGAGACTAAAAGTTTGATCGCCTAAAACTCAAAAATCATGGAAAACATCAAACATAATCACATGACACAACTGATGAAATCTTGACAGTAAAAAGGATTCGTGTAAAAATAGTGGCAATAAATCAGTCTTACGGTTGAATCAATGAAAAACGTAAATCACCGTAGCTTAGCAAACCTCACACCCTTTGAGGGCAAGTGGAAGCATGGGACAACCCGTACGATCCGAGTGCCGATCGTCCTAGCAGACAAAGTGCTGGCTCTGACTCGCAAACTAGACAACGGAGAATCCTTTGAAAAAAGCGAGCAACCTCGCCTGTACAGCCGAATCGGAGAGTTGACGGCGGAAGTAAATGCTTTGCAAAAAAAGTTGTTAAAGGCTCAGCACTCGATCAATTTAGCAGAAGATGAGATAGCCGACTTGAAACTTGAGGTAGCTTCTGCGAAGTCTGAGCTTAACAAAGTATCGGCAGAAAACAAGAAGCTGACAGAATAACTCGATCCAAAGCTTATCTACTAATAAAAGCAGTTTTGAAAATATTCAGCTACTTACAAAAGTACGACTGAGCGAAGAATGAGCCACAAACAAAAAACTCGGTGGTTTTAATACACCTGAGACTTTTGATTTATCGAAAATTAAACGGGATGGGAGTAGAAGGACTTGAACCTTCGACCTTGAGATTAAGAGTCACCTGCTCTAACCAACTGAGCTATACTCCCGCATCTGACCAAGTATAACATAACTATTCTGAAAATTCAACTGTTTTCGTAAAAAATTTGTGGCGATCGCCCTTACTCAATGCTTCAGACATGAAGGATCTCGAACAAGCGGCGGGTCAGTTTGTGCTTTACGAAGGCTTGCTGAAACGCTACTATCCCGAACACTTGCTATTTCTTGCAGTTACCGCAAACATCAAACACAGGGTTTTTGAAGAAGAAGCAGGTCAAAGTTTAATTGAAGATGGTATCATTCGTTTGGTTACTTTCGATCCTGTAGAGGAGGCGATAGAGCAATGGATTCCCTAAACCTTCAATATCGCGACATCGTGGAAAAAATCCTCCAAGAATATATCGATTTTCTTGGTAATGACGATTTAGCTGAGGTCAAATTAGTATTAGACGAAAAGCGCGATCGCTACTTGTTAGTTGAAACAGGCTGGCAAAACGGTCATCGGATCTACGGCAACCTAATCCATATTGAAATTATCGATAATAAGCTTTGGATCGAGCATGACGGCACAGAAGATGGCATTGCTTACGAGTTGATGGCGGCTGGAATTCCCGAACAAGATATAGTTTTGGCTTTCAAATTGCCGGAATTGCCAAAAGATCGATCGCTGGCAATTGCATAAGACAAAGCGATCGCCCCGGCTTAAGATTTCATCGAAGTGCGATCGCTTCTACAATTCGCGATCGAATACGGAAAATGGAGGAGTCGAACCTCTACAACTTTCGCTGCACGCTGGTATTCCAAACCAGTTGCCGTCCACACAGCCGCACTTTCCAAGTTTTGGGATTTTGCAACCGCAGATAAATCCAGATAGATTGAGAGTGGGTGGTATAGGAGTTGAACCTATCTGATACCGGTTAAAAGCCGGGTGCTTGACACTCCCCGGCGTGAACGCACGGGGATTCTTTGATCTACGACATGACTTGCTGATGCAGGATTTCTCCAGCAAAAGTAGAGGACTCATCTCCCAAAGCGTTGCTTGCATCTAGTGCAAAGATTTCGGTATGCCCTACCGTAGCCAATCCTCGACTTAGGATGTTTCTAGCTGCATTGAAATCTCTATCCATTACACAACCACACTGACAAACGTGTGTTCTGGTAGATAGAGTTTTGTTCACAATTGCACCGCAGCTAGAACATTCTTGGCTGGTATATGCTGGGTTGACAGCAACCGTGACTCTTTCAAATACTTTGGCAAAGTATTCAATCCAGACACGAAACTGATACCAAGAAGCGTCGTTAATAGACTTCGCCAGACAATGATTTTTCACCATATTTTTAATTCTCAAATCTTCGTAAGCTATCAAGTCGTTTGACTGAACTACGCACCTTGCAAGTTTGATTGCATAGTCTTTGCGCTGCCTACTTATTTTAAGGTGGCGTTTTCCTAAAACCTGTCTGGCTTTGCCTCTGTTCTTTGAACCTTTTACTTTTTTTGATGTTCGACGGTGACAACGCTTAAGAACTTTTTCACCTTTTCGGAGGAACTTAGGGTTTTCAACCATAACCCCATTGGAATCGGTGTAATATTCCTTCAACCCAACGTCTAACCCGATGGTATTACCATTCGGTTCTGTATTTTCTTTTCTATTAATATCAATACAAAACTGAACATATATGCCCGAAGCCCGTTTCAACAATCTCACCCGTTTTATTTGGCTAATTTGGTAGAAGTGTAAGTCCCGTGTTCCTTTTAGCTTGAGTTTACCAATTCCTTTTTTGTCGGTAAACTTAATCGACTTCCGATTTTCTGCTAGTTTCCATCCAGTTGATTTATACTCAACTGAGCGACAATCTTTCTGGAATTGCGGATATCCTTTTTTACCGGAAATCCCTTTTTTACAATTATCATAGAATCGGGAGATAGCAGACCAGGCTCTTTCAGCACTGGCTTGTCTTGCTTGAGAGTTGAGTTGGTCGGCAAACGGAAATTCATTCGCCAGTACCGCACAGTATTTGTTTAAGTCGTACTTATCTATTTTTTTGTTGTCCATCCAGTAGCGTAAACAGCTATTGCGAACAAATTGGGCTGTACGAATTGCTTCATCTACTGCTGCAAACTGACTTGATTTCCCGTAGGCTTTGAACTCAAAAACTAGCATAGTTTGACCTCCCACCTTATTCTAGATTTTTGGGCACTTTTATTGGCTGGAATTGCAACAAAGATTTATAATTAGGGTCGGTCGCTGAAAAAGGGGTTTTCAACCCAGTTTTCTGATAACCGCTTTGCTAACCACCCATAAAATCTCAACGGAAGCCGGAGGAATCGAACCCCTACAGTTGACTGCACTCTTGTTTTCAAGACAAGTCGCCATCCCTGCGGCAGCAGCTTCCATGTAAAAACTTTGATTGATGCTATTTCAGGCGATCGTACTCAATCTCAAATCTCAAATCAAGAAATCAGTTTTTGCTCCAGCATATAAGGCAACAATTTAGCAATATTTCTCGCATCATCTATGCCTCGGTGATGAGTTCCTTCTAGCGGTAAATCCACCAGTTGCAGAGCTTTCGCCATGCCATATCGTTTTCGCAAACCTTGTTTTTCTGAAAACAATTGTTTGAGATTGACATGAGGATAAGAAATCGGAAAAGGTACTTTGTGAAAGTTGCTGTCTTGTTGAAATTGTTTGCGATCTAAATCCCCCCAAGAACCAAACACGCCGTTTGAGTAACCAGACAGCCATTTTTTCAAAAGTGCGATCGCCTCCGGGTAACTCGGAGCTACATCAACTTGTGCTTGAGCAATAGATGTTAGAGATTTGCAGAATTCAGTTAAAATAGGATGGCGGATCGGTTTAATGAAGCTCTGAAATTCATCAATGATAGTTAGAGATTCTGGATGCACCATAACCGCTCCAATTTCGATGATTTCCATCTCAGTCTGCTTGATAGTTGCTTGTTTTTCGCAGCAAGTTGCTTCCAGGTCAACCACCAGATAGTAATTGTAATGTTTTAAATTCATATAATTTTAACCTCGAATAATATATTAATGTACACATCCTTCAAAACCTGGAGGTGTTTCATCAAAATCATCCGCAACGTAAGTAAAAATTCCTTTTCCACAGCCAAATTGACGAGGCTTGAGGACAGCAGTCTTTTCAGGTGACTTTTCTTTGAGTTTTTGGATTTCGTTTAAAAGTTGAGTATCCTTCAATAACAAAATCCACTGAATCAATTCTAATTTGAGAACTTGAATGCTCATGGCTTCTATGTTGAATGGCTAGCAAATCTAGACTTATTATAAACTAATTCATCCACCAGGGAGGTACTGCCCCTCCTATCCCCGCGTTATCAGCACGGTATCTCGCTTTTCGACTTCTGGTGGAAAGAGGAAGATGAAGGAATTGAACCCTTACAGTTAACTGTACCCTGGTTTTCGAGACCAGTTGCCGACCGTTTAGCGGCATCTTCCGAAGGGTGTCTGACGGGAATTGAACCCGCTATTACTGGTTCCACAAACCAGCGCCGCTACCGCTTTGGCTTCAGACACCATAGTGGAATCAAGGAGAATTGAACTCCTAACCTCTTGCGTGCAAGGCAAGCGCTCTACCAATTGAGCTATGACCCCAGTTTTTGCTGGATCGCGATCGGACTCGAACCGACATTTTCCTAGCAGCGAACTAGGTGCTTTTCCAATTAAGCTACAGACCCAAATTTGGTGGATTGCGATCGGATTTGAACCGATATCTTTCTAACAGCCAGTTAGATGCTTTTCCAGTTAAGCTACGAACCCATTTAACAGGAGCGGTAGGATTTGAACCCACAACATTCGAGGTAGAAGCTCGACACTCTATCCAGTTGAGTTACGCTCCCATGTTTTTTGTTGATGTCCGATCGCACTTTGCGTATAAGTTATCAGAGCATTGCGTTTTCTGAGTTACTAGAGGGACTCCGCCGATGAGTTGCTACACACTCTTTAAAGGATGGCTACTTTTAAGCCTACCTATCGGGTTTATTGCACTCCTCGTTTACAAACGCGCGCCGTTTTTTGACAGCGTTACCTTTCCTCTCGTACTAAAGTATGTAGGCTCCAAAGATTGGGATACGCAAAAGGGCGATCGGGCTTACGATAAAAAATTAATCATTCAATGGAATCAACCTCCTTAAATTTAAGCAAAAACAACGAGAGAGGTAGGACTCGTAGCTTGCTTCCGCGAAGCGGTACCCACAACATCCGCGTCCGAAGCGCGGCGCTCTATCCTTTGAGCTACACTCCCCTAAATTGGTAGTCCTGACAGGAGTCGAACCCGTAACATCTTGCTTGTAAGGCAAACGCTCTACCGTTGAGCTACAGGACTACAAAAGCGGATGACGGGACTCGAACCCATGCGCTGAGAATGGCATACTCAGATGCTAGCCGTTACATCACACCCGCAAACCGATTTGAGATTTTAAATTTGAGATTTTGGATTGAAAAAACCTCTTATTTAGCCAAGCGAATAACGAGGATCGAACTCGTGCCTAGAGTTTGGAGGACTCGAATGCTACCGTTACACCATATCCGCAATTTTGGGGCTGGTGATAGGAATTGAACCTACAACCGACTGATTACAAATCAGTTGCTCTGCCTAATTGAGCTACACCAGCACGCCAAGTAGATGGCGAGATTTGAACTCGCAAGAAAGCTTTACGCCTGAAAATTGGGTCTAAAGCCTCCCCGTTTAGGGGGAAATCAAACAAAATGATTCATTGCTCCAATCCTCTTCTATCGATGGAAGAGGTAGCTATCAACTGTCAACTGTCAACTGATGAAAAGAGCCTCATGTTGCCAATTACATCACACCTGCTTTTTTGGTGGCGGGGGCAGGAATTGAACCTGCTATGAAGAGGCTTATGAGACCTCCAAGCCTACCGTGGCTACGTCACCCGCAATGTCACCAAATACCCCTGACTGGACTTGAACCAGCACTAACTAGATCCTAAGTCTAGCGCCTCTGCCAATTGGGCTACAAGGGTAAAATCGATCGCACTTTTGGGTTTTGATACCCAATACCCCTAGTTGGACTTGCACCAACAAAACTCTCGCACTCAACAAGAGATGTCTACTAATTGCATCATAGAGGTAAAGTCGGGATGGCAGGATTTGAACCTGCAACCTTCGGCTCCCAAAGCCGCCGCGCTACCAAGTTGCGCCACATCCCGTTCATACTCTTGGTGAGACTCGAACTCACAATAAAACAAATTTTAAATCTGCCGCGTATGCCAATTCCGCCACAAGAGCAAGTAGAAACTTAGTTGAAAATTTGGTACTCCTGACTGGATTTGAACCAGTAACACACAATTTTTGAAATTGCGGCTTCTACCAATTGGGCTACAGGAGCATAATCTGCTTTGGTAATAGCAGAACTGGGAAAGCAGGGATCGAACCTGCATTTGTCCGCTTTCAAAGAGCGGTGCCATACCGATTAGGCGACTTCCCAATAATTGAATGCCGGGGTAGGCTTTGAACCTACATAAACTCCTGTTTCAGAGACAGGCGACTTTACCAATTTGTCTACCCGACAATTTTAAAAATGGCTGCCTCAGTAGGACTTGAACCTACAACCATCACGTTAACAGCGTGCAGCTCTACCAATTGAGCTATGAGGCAACGCAATCCCCCAAGTCAGTATCGAACTGACGACTTCTTGTTCTTCAAACAAGCACTCTACCAACTGAGTTATCGGGGGAAAACGGAGAAGGTGGGATTTGAACCCACGACGGTTGTTAAACCGCTCTTTCTTAGCAGGAAAGCGCCTTAAGCCGCTCGGCCACTTCTCCAGAGCGAGAACGGAGGGATTTGAACCCCCGAATGTTCAGTCGCGCAAACTGAATTGTTGTCCGGTTACAACTCATTCTCAAGATTGCAACTGCATATTAAATACACAGGACTTACCCAAGGGGGTCAAAAACCCGGTTTCTATCTCAATATCTCTCGTAGAGATGCAAAATTTTTCTCAGAAACCGGGTTTTTTGTGTAAGTCATAATACAGTTACAAATGGGTCGGGCTGGAATTGAACCAGCAACGCTTTAAGCTACTGTTTTACAGACAGCTACCCACGCCAGTAGGAGGGCCAACCCAGAAAATTTGGAAGTGCTGACGGGAGTTGAACCCGCAATCACTTGGGTGAAAACCAAGCGGCTTAAACCATTTGCCTACAGCACTAGAAAGTTGGCACAGGGACTGAGATTTGAACTCAGAAAATCAGTTTTGGAGACTGAGATGTTGCCAGTTACATCATCCCTGTATTTGGTAGCAGTCGCGGGATTTGAACTCGCAATTACCAAGGCATGAACTTGGGGCTTTACCGTTAAGCTACACTGCTATGTTATCTGATTTGAAATTTCAGATTTGAGATTGCTCCTATTAATAAATAGGAACAAAGGTTAGAGTGAGATTTGAACTCACGAAAATCGCTTTTGCAGAGCGACGCCTTAAACCACTCGGCCATCTAACCTGGGAGTCCCGACGAGGTTTGAACTCGTAATCTTCACGCCAGAGAGGGTGACGGCTTAAACCAATTTGCCTACGGGACTTTGACGGGAGTAACGAGACTTGAACTCGCAACCTTTCGCTCGACAGGCGACTGCTCTGACCGGTTGAGCTATACCCCCGCGAAAATTAAAAATATTCTGTTGTTGAATGACTCAAGTTTGGACGGGATGGCGGTTGATTCCGCGTACTACAACCTGATCGGGCTATTGTTGCCGGAGTCTACACCGCCAATGTCCAAAAGTATGTGACACGATTAATTATCTATTCTGTTTTCAAAGTTCATATTGCTTTTGGAGTAATGCTTTGAAGCTTTTCTCCTTCGCCATGTATTTATACTACATTATGTATTACAATACTGTCAAGGGGGTAATACAATTTTTTTTTAAATTGGGTTTTTTAGATGGGTGTCGATCGCCCAAACCAAGACTCCCAACACCGGAAACCATTGAAAAAATGCACATAAGGCTGCAAAACTGGTGGTATCTCCCCAGGTAAATCCGATCGCAATACTGTACTACACTCCGATCGCTCTGAATTCTCGCCGTCGCGCCAGCAATCCACCGGGCGATTTCCACCGCCCAGATTTGTTATCCCGGTTTTAGCCCGCTGTCAATCCCCGCCCAGACATATTTATCAAAAATTAGGTTTCTTTTCCCATAAATTCCCATTATGATTATCCCCAGTGTGGAGTGAAAGGAATCTGAAGTGACCGGAAATCATCTATTTCAAAGACTGCGAAAAAAATGGCGTTTTGTGGCGATCGCCCTGGCAGCAGCCGCGATTAGCTTTATCATCGGTATGCTACTACCAGGAAACCAACAGGGAAGCGACAACCCCGCAACCGCAGCGGTGCAGACGCAGAACCTCAACCAATCTTTAGCGGTAAATCCGTTACTCAAGGAAGTTGGAGACGATCGTACAGCGTTTAATCTCGATCGCACAGTTGAAGAACTTCTCACCGTGTTGGAATCCAAAGAAAAACGCTTGACTTTTGTGCCACCGCCACAGTTTCAGGAAACAACTGTTTTTGAAGGCAAAATCAAAGATTCTGAAAAAGTTATTGCTTTAACTGTTGATGACGGGCCGTGGCCGGAAACTACAGAACAAATGCTGGATATTTTTAAGCAAAATGATGTGAAAGCGACGTTTTTTTGGATAGGTAAATCTCTCGAAAGTTCTCCTGAAATTGGTCGTCGAGTTGTGGCAGAAGGTCACGCGATCGGCAATCATACGTGGCATCACCCGTACAATCGAATGGATGCGGCGACGGCGGCTAATGAAATCGATCGCACCGCAAGACTTATTTACGAAACCACCGGAGTTAAGACAACTTTTTTCCGCCCACCGGGGGGAGTTTTGAATAATGGCTTAGCTAAGTATGCTAAAGAGCAGAATTATTCGGTTGTGATGTGGTCAGTAACTTCTGCCGATACCGATCCGCGCGCTCAACCAGAAGCTTTTGTTGAGAATGTGTTGAAGGGTGCGAAGCCGGGAGCGATTGTGTTGATGCACGACGGCGGGGGCGATCGATCTCGGACTGTTAAGGCTTTACCGGAAATGATTGCTGGTTTGAAAAAAGAGGGATATCGGTTTGTGACAATTCCTGAGTTACTCGAAATGCAACAGCAAGCCTAGTTAATGGTTTAAGCGATCGATCTCAATGTCAACAATGCCCGTAGAGGCGGGTTCACCAAGCATAATTGCCTGAAACACACAATCTCGAAAACCCGCCTCACCCAACAAACAATCTAAATCTACATTTTGATATTCAATGTAAATGTCAGGTTGATGTGGGTTATTAGTCGGGCGATAGCGGGTTTATATACAGCAGATTACAGGTTGATGAAGTACATTCAATATCCCGTAGGGGCGGGTTCGCCAATAATCTCTGGCTTAAACCAACAATCTCAAAAACCCGCCCCCACTAACGGTAAATACAAATGTAACAGCATTAAAAGGGATAAATTTATGATAATTGTTCGCCCTTGCGCCGCGATTTCAAAACTATTGATCAACCATGACGCAGCGGAATTTCTATCCTAAATTTAGTTCCTTTCCCCGGTTCCGAAAAACATTTTAACTCTCCTTTGTGCTGCTCGACAATTATCTGATAACTGACAGCAAGTCCCAAAGCCCTGCTGTCTTCCGCAGGTTTCCTCATCAAAAATAAGTCAGAAATTTGGTCGGTGATATCTTCACTGATTGCCAGGCTATTATCAGCAATCTCAATAGAAATCCGCTGAGCATCGATTACCTGAGTGCTAATCAAAATCACAGGCTTAAATTTGACAGATTCCGATTCTTCCAACTCTTGAGTAGACTCTTCCAAAGCATCGATCGCGTGATTGATAATATTCAGAAAAGCTTGATTGAGCTGACCCGCGTAACACTCAACTTGCGGCAATTTTCCGTATTCCTTCATTACCTTGATGTCTCGCCTACCCTCGCGAGCCGGCAACCGGTGCTGTAACAACAACAGAATGTTTTCTAAACCGTCGGAAATATCGAATAACTGCCAGCCCGATCGATCGCTGCGAGAAAAATCCTGTACCGACAAAATTATTTGGCGAATGCGATCGCTCCCGGTACGCATTGAACTCACAATTTTCAACAAATCATTGAGGATGAATTCTACCTCCATATCTTGCTGTTTTTGCATAATTTCCGCTCCGGGATTGACGAACTGTTTTTGATACAATCGCAGCAGTTCAATTAAATCGGTAGCGTAACTTTGGACGTGAGTTAGATTGCTATAAATAAAAGTAATTGGGTTGTTAATTTCGTGGGCGATACCAGATACCAATTCGCCCAAGCTCGACATTTTTTCACTTTGGACAATTCGATCGCACGACAGTTGCAGTTCTTGCTCAGTTCGCTCTAACGACAGTTTCAACTCCCGCGATCGCATCCCAGCACGCACCCGCCCCAACAATTCCTGCTTAACTATCGGTTTAAATAGAAAATCGTCAAAGGGCGCGTCCAATTCTTGAAGTTCTTCAAATTGCTCCGGTGTTGTCAGCAGTACAAAATAGGCTGTCGCCAATTCTCGATCGGCTTTCACCCGCCGACACACCTCCAACCAGTCTATTTGAGCCGAAGTCCCGTCGCAAACGATCGCATCCGGGGACAACTCCCTCGCCAATTCTAAACCCCCGCCAGCATCAAGAGCGACTCTCACCTGATGTCCCTCCCTCCCCAGTAACTCTTGCACGACTTCCAAAGTCACAACATCCGCGATCGTCAAAATCTTTGCCATAACACCCGCTCCATAACTTACCTTTAAGATACAACTGCCAGAATTGCTCCGACATATTTTAAATTCTCAAATACTTAAATCACCAAAAAACAGCAGAGTTTAGCTTCCTCAAACGCCAAAATAGCTCAGTAGAAGGTATAATTTTAGATGAGCAATGCAAAAATGCAAATTCTCACCTTCCTAATTAGTCTTTAAATAACAACTTTCTGCCTTCATAGTTCTAACAACTATCCTAAATACTTTCTCAAGTTTTGCCCGAAAACAATAAAAAAACTTTAAAATCAGTAGATACTACCATCAAATTCACCTTCTCGGTCAGCGCCTGGGAATGCCAATTACCAATACTACCTCAACTTTGATTCAAGCCGAAACACTACAACTATTAGAATGGCCGCGCCTGTGTCAGCACTTGGCTACCTTTGCGGCTACCAAACTCGGCGTCGCCGCCGCCCTCGATCTCGAAATCCCAGCAACTCCAGCCCAAACAGCAGAACTCCTAGCCCAAACTCAGGAAGCCTATCAGCTAGAAAGCCGCCCTGGTGCTGCTTTGAGTTTTGATGGCATCCAAAACATCGGCACTTTCCTGCAACGAGCCGAACTGCAAGGTTTGCTCAGTGGCGAAGAATTGCTGGCAATTGCTACCACCCTCGCGGGGGCGAGGCAATTGCGCCGGATCATTGACTCTGCGCCCGAAGTACCGGCACTCAAAGAACTAGCATCCCAACTGCGGACTTATCCCGAAATTGAACAAGAAATCCATCGCTGTATAGACGATCGCGCTCAAGTAGCCGATCGAGCCACTCCTAAATTAGGAGGAATTAGAGTTCAAATGCGGCAGTTGCGCGATCGCATTTATCAAATATTGCAGGGCATTTTGCAGCGCCAATCCAACGCCGTCCAAGAACAGGTAATTACCCAAAGAAGCTCGCGCTTTGTGATTCCCGTCAAAGCTCCCCAAAAAGATGCGATACCGGGTATCGTTCACGACTCCTCCGCCAGCGGCGCGACACTGTACGTAGAGCCCCACAATACAGTAAATCTCAATAACCAAATGCGACAGTTGCTCAGGCAAGAACAAGCCGAAGAAGAAGCAGTTCGTCGCGCTCTCACGGAGCAAGTCGCAGCAGTCAAACCAGATTTAGACAGATTGTTGGTGGTAGTTACAACCTTAGATTTAGCTGCCACTAAAGCCCGTTACGGTTTTTGGTTAGAAGCAAATCCACCCAAATTTATCGAACTGGGAGAGTTAGAATTACCAGTCGAAGATATAGAAAATTTAGATGAAGAAACAGCAGAATCAGCAAATGAGGAAAAATCAAAAAATAGTCGATCGTTAATTCCCAACTTGCGATCGCAAATCACCCTCCGCCACTTGCGCCATCCCCTGTTAGTTTGGCAACAGCAATACGAGCAAGGCTTTGCAGTCGTGCCAGTCGATTTAACGATCGCACCGCACATCCGCGTCGTCGCCATCACCGGCCCCAACACCGGCGGCAAAACTGTCACCCTCAAAACCTTGGGATTGGCAGCTTTAATGGCAAAAGCCGGAATGTTTGTCGCCGCCCGCGAACCCGTAGAATTGCCTTGGTTCGACAACATTTTGGCCGATATTGGTGACGAACAATCTTTGCAGCAAAGTTTGTCTACTTTCAGTGGTCACATCCGCCGCATCAGCCGCATTTTAGAAGTTTTAACTAATAAATCGCAGCCTGAAAAGCCAGAAAATTTAAACCTCCCAATTCCGAATTCCCAACAGGACGATCGAGAATTCACAGAGACACAGATAGCTGTTTCTACTCTCCCAATTCTTAAACCAAAATTACAAATTCCTTCCCCCCTTGGGGGGGGCGAGGGGGGGGTTGCCCAAATCCCAATTGCCAATTCCTTCCCCCCTTGGGGGGGGCGAGGGGGGGGTTGCCCAATTCCCAAATCTTTAGTTTTGTTAGACGAAGTAGGAGCGGGGACAGATCCGTCAGAAGGTAGTGCACTGGCGATCGCCCTATTGCAATATCTCGCCCAACATTCCCTATTAACAATCGCAACTACCCACTTTGGCGAACTCAAAGCCCTCAAATATCAAGACTCCCGCTTTGAAAATGCCTCAGTAGAATTTGACGACAGTTCGATGCAGCCCACCTATCGCTTGCTGTGGGGAATTCCCGGACGTTCCAACGCCCTCACCATTGCCAAAAGACTCGGTTTGCTAGCAGAAATAGTCGATGAAGCTCAAACCTATGTTGGCGGTGCTTCTGTCGATGTCAATCAAGTCATCGCCGGACTCGAAGCACAGCGCCGCAAACAGGAAACCAAAGCCCGAGAAGCAACTCAACTGCTACACCAAACCGAAAAACTGCACAGAGAAGTTTCTCAAAAAGCAGCGGCTTTGCAAGAGCGCGAGCGAGACCTCAAAATAGCTCAGGAAGTGGCTGTAAATGAGGCGATCGGCACGGCAAAATCAGAAATTGCTCAAATTATTCGCCGCTTGCAGTCGGGCGATCGAACGGCTCAAAATGCCCAACAGGCGACGGATACCTTAAATCAAATTTCTGAAAAACATTTGCCGTCGCGGAAAGCACCGGCGAAACCGAAACCGGGTTTTATGCCGAAAACGGGCGATCGCATCCGCATTCCCAGCCTCGGCCAAACCGCCGAAGTCCTCAGCGGGCCCGATGCTAACGAAGAGTTGAGCGTGCGGTTTGGGATTATGAAAATGACTGTCAAACTGGCAGACATTGAATCCCTCGACGGTGAAAAACCGGAAACTAAGGCTCAATTAGCCAAGGTTGCAGCCCAAGCGCAGGCTACCGCTAAGGCCAAGCAAGCAGCAGCGGAAGTTGCAAAACCAAATCCCGAAATCGCCATTCGGACTGCTAATAATTCGATCGACCTCCGGGGTGCGAGAGTCTCAGACGCCGAGATCGAAATCGACAGAGCTCTTTCCAAAGCCGTCGAATACGGTGCGCTGTGGATAATTCACGGTAAAGGTACCGGACAGTTGCGGCGCGGGGTTCACGAATTTCTGGACACTCATCCGCAGGTTTCTCGCTACGAGCTCGCCAGTCAAAAAGAAGGAGGTGGAGGCGTGACACTGGTTTATTTAAAATAGTCGGAATTGAGGTATTTCTGATTGTATCGGAATTATTAAGTAGTTAAGCAAAATTAATTACATAATTATTTCCAAATTCTTTAAGAATTTT
>ENA-OBIO01000306-OBIO01000306.1-metagenomes-genome-assembly--contig:-NODE-306-length-28518-cov-28.6755_pt1 | contig 28518 bp, 22 predicted proteins | sample MGYA00153383_OBIO01 | MGnify analysis MGYA00153383 | reverse complement strand
TTAAAAACTGGTTTACTAATTGCTGCTACTGTACCTCATAACATCCGGAAGTGCTGTATTTATTATTATCTAAAAGGGACTGAGAAATACATTAAACAATTTGCTATTGGTACAGCAACTACAACTATTACAAAAGAATCAGTTAGAAATTTAGAAATATTACTTCCCCCTCTCCCCACCCAGCGCAAAATTGCTGCGATTCTCTCAGCATATGATCGCCTAATCGAGAATAACACGCGGCGGATTGAGATATTGGAAGAGATGGCGCGATCGATCTACCGCGAGTGGTTCGTCAAATTCCGCTTCCCCGGACACGAACAGGTGCAGATGGTAGATTCTGAATTGGGGCTGATTCCCGAAGGTTGGGAGGTAAAAACCATTGGTGATGCCTGCCTTGTTGGAGATGGCGCACACGCAAAAATCAAGAGACAAGCATCAGGCATTCTTTATTTGACCTGCAAAAACTTAAAAGAAGGAGGTCTTGATTTATCCAAAATTGATTATATCTCAGAAGAAGATTACAACAAATATTTTAGGGAGGATTCCAAAGCCTTAACCAAGCTCAAATCAGGTGACGTAATCTTTAGCATCATTGGAACGATAGGCGAACCTTATTTAGTAAAACCTAAAGACTATTTTGGTATTTCGAGTAGTGTAGCGATTCTAAGACGTAATAAAAGTCTTTTATCTACTAACTATCTTTATTACTGGGTTAAAAGTAAGATTTTTCAGAACGCTTTATATGGGATAAAAGGCGGAGTTGCCCAAGGGTATGTGAGTCTTGAGATGATTAAATCTCTACCTCTTTATTACCCGAAACTATTAATTCAAAATCAGTTTGATGTTCATGCTTCTTCTATATTGTCTTTGATTGACTTTTTAACTCAAAAGAACATAAATCTTCGCCAAACCCGCGACTTACTCCTCCCCAGACTCATCTCAGGCGAAATCGACGTAGAAAACCTCGACATCAACACCGGGCCAATCGCCGCCTAACCTCATATAATATAGATAGATTCCACCGACACACTCCACCAATTACCAACCCTTACAAAATTCGAGCAATTATGGTACTGACAAAACCCATCTCAAAAACCATCACCAGCTTAGACAACCTGGAAGAAAGATTTAATCTGCGTCCTACAGAAAACGCACAATTATTTCCTGAATGGAATCAAAACTTACCCGAACTCACCGACTCAGAAACAGCAGCACTAGACCAAATTAAAAACCGATTTATTCGTCATCGCAAACGCGGTTCATTAGCCGAAGGAACCATCAATCACTTAGTCATTTCTCCCTTATTAACCCTAGCCGGCTTATACGACGAGCCCTTCTTTGTCACCACAGAACCCGAAGTTCAACTCATCCTAGAAGACAGAGACGAAATACTGCGAGGACGCATCGACACCCTGATTATTCAACAGCAACTCTGGGTATTAGTTGTAGAATCTAAATCAACAATCGCCTTTTCTGTTGCCCTACCCCAAGCCCTCACCTACTTGATGGCAAACCCCAACCCAGAACGCCCCGTTTATGGATTAATCACTAACGGTGATGAATTCCAATTTATTAAACTTTTAATTCAACCTAACCCTCAATACGATTTATCTAATATTTTCTCCCTGCTACTCCCCCATCGCAATCAACTTTATGACATCATGCGAATCCTCAAACAAATTAGACAAATAATGATTCAAACCACAGTTGAATAATATCAAACTCAGTAGATTTGATTTTTCATGAGTCAATCCAATTTTTTATGAGGCTGCATAGAATCAGATCCCCCCTAACCCCCCTTAATAAGGGGGGAACAAGATTCCGATCAAAGTCCCCCGACTATCAGGGGGGAACAAGATTCCGATCAAAGTCCCCCTTCTTAAGGGGGATTTAGGGGGATCGAGATATGTGCAACTTTACATTAAATTCCTATCAATCCAAAATCTAAAATCTAAAATCTAAAATTACCATGCCTCACCCCGACTCAGAAGAAGCATTAGAACTCGACACCATCGCCCTATTTCAACAACTCGGCTACACCACCGCCAACTGCTACAACGAATGGATTAGCGGAACCAGCAACTTAGGGCGAGAAACCAGAAGCGAAGTAGTGCTCATCTCCAAACTACAACCAGCCCTAGAAAAACTCAACCCTCACCTCCCCAAACCAGCAATTAACCTCGCCATTGAAAAACTCACCTGCGACAGAAACGCCCTCACCCTCGCCAACGCCAACCGCGAAATTTACAACCTCCTCAAAGATAGAGTAACAGTCACCTACCGCAACGACGACGGCGAAGAAATCACCGAAAACGTCACCGTCATCGACTGGGAAAACCCCACCAACAACGACTTTTTCCTCGCTTCCCAATTCTGGATTACCGGGGAACTGTACCCCCGCCGCCCCGATTTAATCGGCTTCATAAACGGCATTCCCCTGATATTTATCGAACTCAAAGCCTCTGGAGAACGAGTCGAACTCGCCTATCAAAACAACTTCTGCGACTACCGAAAAGAAATCCCGCAATTATTTTGGTACAACAGCATCGTTATCCTCTCCAACGGTAGCATCAGCAAAATCGCTAGCCTCACCGCCACCTGGGAGTATTTCTCAGACTGGAAAAAAATCAATAACGAAGGCGAACAAGGCATCATCTCCCTGGAAACCCTAATTCGCGGAACCTGCGACAAAACCAAACTCTTAGATATTGTCGAAAACTTCACTTTGTTTAGCGAAGAAAAAAACAATTTAATCAAACTCGTAGCCAAAAATCATCAGTATCTCGGCGTGAACAATTGCCTAGAAGCCGTACAAAACATCCGCGAAAATCAAGGCAAACTCGGTGTTTTCTGGCACACCCAAGGTAGCGGCAAAAGCTTCTCCATGCAGTTCTTTTCCCAGAAAGTCCACCGCACAATTACCGGAAACTGGACGTTTCTAATTATCACCGATCGCGACGATTTAGACAACCAAATCTACAAAAACTTTGCCAAAACCGGCGCAGTCACCGAACCCGAACAAAATGTCCGCGCCAATAGCGGTGAACACCTCAAACAACTATTGACAGAAGACCACCGCTATATATTCACATTAATTCAAAAATTCCGCACCCACAAAGGCGAAACCTACCCCAAACTTTCCGATCGAGATAATATCATAGTCATCGTTGACGAAGCCCACCGTTCCCAATACGACAGTTGGGCCGCAAACATGAGAACCGCATTACCCAACGCCGGATTTATCGGCTTCACCGGGACACCCTTACTCGTGGGAGAAGAAGCCACCAAGCGCGTATTTGGCGACTACATCAGCACCTACAACTTCCGCCAATCCATCGAAGACGGCGCCACAGTTCCCCTTTACTACGAAAACCGCATCCCCAAACTAGAACTCACCAACAGCGAGCTCAATGAAGAGATAGCCGATGCTATAGAATCAGCAGACTTAGATGAAGCCGAAGAGAATAAACTCGATCGCGAATTTGCGCGGGAATTACACCTGATCACGCGAGAGGAACGCTTAGAGGAAATCGCCAAAGATATAGTCAGTCACTTTTTAGGGCGCGGCTACCAGGGTAAAGCAATGGTTGTCTCGATCGATCGCTTTACTGCTGTTAAAATGTATAACAAAGTCCATCACTATTTACAACAGCAATTAACTGATTTACAAAACCAACTCATCACCGCCAACACCACCGAAAGCGAACACCTAACCGCCCAGATTCAATATATCGCAGAAACCGACATGGCGGTAATTATTTCCTCCTCCCAAAATGAGGAAGAAATCTTTAACAAAAAAGGCTTAACCATCAAACCCCACCGCCAGCGCCTCGCCAAAGAAAAACCGGGATTAGATGAGAAATTCAAAGATGCGAATAACCCACTGCGAATCGTCTTTGTCTGCGCGATGTGGATGACAGGATTTGACGCACCCAGTTGTTCCACTATCTACCTCGACAAACCGATGCGAAACCACACTCTGATGCAAACAATCGCCAGGGCGAATCGCGTATTTGGGGATAAAGTCAACGGGCTGATTGTGGACTATATCGGCGTTTTCCGCGACTTGCAAAAAGCCCTAGCGATTTACGGTTCCGCCTCCGGTGGTGATGTCAGAGAAGGCGATACTCCCGTACAAGCGAAAGCCGCCCTAGTCGATGAATTGAGAAGTGCGATCGACCTTACGTTACAATTCTGTACGGAACGTGGCATCAATTTCGATGAAATCCAAACCACCACCGAATCTTTCGCCCGTATTAAGCTATGGGATGATGCTGTCGAAGCCATCCTCATCAACGACGATTCCAAACAGCAATATCTAGCACTAACTCAGAACGTTAACAAACTCTACAAAGCGATACTCCCAGACCCAGCAGCAGGCGAGTTCAATCCTAGTTTATATGCTTTTGCGGAAATTACCAAGCGCATCAAACAGCTAACCCCACAGTCGGACATTACCGAAGTCAAAGCCGCTGTTGAAGAAATCCTCGATCTGTCGATCGACACTTCAAATTATATCATCCCCGCATCAAATCCACTCATCGACCTCAGCCTGATTGACTTTGAAGCCCTCAAAGCCCAGTTTGCATCGGGTTACAAACACACCGAAACAGAGAAACTCAAAGGCATAATTAGTAGTCAATTAACGCAGATGGTACGCCTCAACAAAAGCCGGATGAATTACTTCGATAAATTCCAGCAGATGATTGATGAATACAACAGCGGTTCTTGCAATGTCGAGATTTTGTTTGCTGAGTTGGTGGAGTTAGCGCAGGCACTCAAAATCGAAGATAAACGCGCCCTCTCCGAGAATTTATCCGAAGAAGAACTGGCAATTTTTGATTTGCTAACCAAACCCGATATCACCTTTACCGAGGCAGAAAAACTGCAAATTAAGCAGGTGGCAAAGGAACTTTTGTCAACCCTCAAACAAGAAAAATTAGTGTTAGATTGGCGTCGGCGACAGCAAAGCAAAGCAGCAGTGAAAGTTGCGATCGAATACACTTTAGATAAACTGCCCGAAAGCTACTTACAGGAAGTATACGATCGCAAATGTCAAGAAATTTACCAGCACGTTTACGAATCTTATGCTGAGGCGGGACGCAGCATTTACACCGCAGCAGCTTAAACCTGAATTGCCAGTAACTCACAGCTTTTGTCAAAAATTCATCAAAATTTTATGAACTTGCGATCGGCTTTGCTGTAATTTATGATACATATCGCCAAAGTTACGCCGATCGCCAGAAATGCAGAATTTTTCAGATTTAATTTCCCTCTCTCCCTCTCCCTCTCTCCCTCTCTCCCCCTCTTCCCCTCTCTCTCTCTCCCTCTCTCCCCCTCCCTGAAAAAAGCAAGTTTTAATTGACGAATCATGGCACGATCGCAGCGCGTTTTGATACCATTCAATAAGCGCGCAAGCAATCAGGGAATGCACTGGAGGTGCGTAAATGGAGCTTTTCGGAGAACAAAAACGGTGTTTGGATTGTTTGGTCTACTCGATCGAGCAATTAGGCGGTCGAGTAGACATTGCGAAGCTGGAGCAGATAGCCGAGCTAATCATTCAAACGATGAGAGGGCCTTGGCGCTACTTTCACACGTCGGAACACATTTTTGAGGTCGGGGGGTCGATCGATCCGATCGAGGTGCTGGCGGCGCTATTTCACGACCTTGTATACGTGCAAGTCGATCAGGGCGTGAGTTTCAATATTAGTAGTGCTCTTTGTCCTTTTGTCAAAGAAGTGCGATCGCAGTTGGTGATTAGAGATGAAACCGAACTACCTAACGATGCCATGTATCAGCTCGTGGCGACCATATTTGGGTTTTCTCCTGGTAAGACACTCTCTCCGTTTGCCGGTCAAAACGAATTTTTGAGTGCCGTGATTGCTGCCAAATCTTTAGAACCTTTCTTGTCGGGTAGTGCGATCGCCCAAATCGCCACTTGCATCGAGGCTACTATTCCTTTTCGTCCGGTTGCGCCCAGCGGTTTAAGCGCGATCGAGCTTTTGCATCAGCGGTTGATAAGTGTAAATCGTGACTTTAATTTCGGATGGAGTGATGCCCAAACCGCAGAAATTGTCAAGCGTTCTGTCAGGTTAGCCAATCGGGATATCGAGAATTTTGCCTCTCCCAATTCCTCTAACTTCTTAGACAATACCTGGAATTTGATGCCAGAAACCAACCACGAATTGAGCAATGTCAATTCCTACACTGTTGGTGGATATCGTCGCTCTCTGCAAAAAATGGAAGGATTTTTGAACTTCCTCAAACCCGAACTGGTTTTCCAGCAGTTTATGCAAGAGCCGGACGATGAAACCTACGCTAACATGATTTACCAAACCCGCAAAAACATCGCAGTTGCTAAACTATATTTGGGTATCAAGCTAATTACCATCGCCATTTTAGAAGCTCTTTCCTACCGTTTAGGGCGCGACATTCCGCTGTCAACTATGATGGGAGAATTACGTGTACCAGGATTTAAAACATCCGTCTTGGAAGATTACTTGCCCAACACACAAATCGCCTACCCTTTAGAAAGTCAATTAGAAAAAGAGGTTTTAGATTTGTTAGCAATAGGACGAAACCAAGAATCTCCCTATGATATTAAAAACTCTCCCGTAGCTACATTTATTATCAAATCTATCGGCTTTGCTGAAACTGAAAACTTTTTGAAGAAAGCTCAAGAGTTTTTTGTAGGTCATATTTCATCCGAAGAGTTTCTGTCTTACTGCGCCCCCGATGTCATCGACACTATTTCCTCCGGGGTTATGAAACTCTTTGATAGTAGGAAGACGGCTTTAGGGAAAGTTAAGTTAGCTCACCAAACAGTTTCTTAGGAGAGGTTAGCACAATCTTAAAAAGTTAGCGATCGCAGAAACCTGGTTTCTTGAGTTCAGCCACGATGTCCGGTTAGTGGGACTTAGACATTTTAAGGCCCCTAAAGGGGCTGAAAACCTCTGGCTCTGTGGCGGGAAAGAGGTCGATGACCTAAAAATGCCTGAAACCGTTGTAAATACTAGATTTATGCTTATTAGAGCTAAAAGTGTCTCTCTATCTAGGTTTGAAGCCATTTTCGCCTCATTTTTTGTCTAAGTCCCGCTAATCTTGGTAAGCCCAGGCGCATCTAAATTTTACAGTCAAGTTTGATGAAATTCTTGTCGGGTGTCCCGCCCCCCCGAAAAATACAACGCAAGATGCCCGACAGCTTATGATTGAAGAAATATCCATTTAAAGCATAAAAAAAAGTCCTCTTTAAAGGACTTTAGCTATGAGTCTGGGGTTTGAACCCCAGGCGGACTAATTCGACATCCAACTTCTATGGCTTTGAACCAGCCGCACCCTCTGCGCCGGAGTTGCTCTTAGGTACAGCCGTACCCGTAGGATTAGAATCGCTCTGGCTTTTGGTATTAGTTTCGCCGCTGGTACCTGCTCTAGGAGCGCCCTCATTTTGAGTTGGAGATGGAGTAGCTGAACTCTCAGGTGATGGAGTTGGCCGAGTGGAAGCTGGCTCCTTCTGCGAATTCGGAACCGTAGTATTGGTATTATTTGACGGCGAAGATGGAGACGGCGCTGCTTGCTGCTGTGAATTTGGAATTGTAATATTGATATTGGGAGCCGGACTTGGTTGAGGAGCCGGAGTTGCCTTTTGAGCTGGACTTGCTTGAGGAGCAGGCGTAGCCTTTTGAACTGGAGATGGTTGAACCGGAACCGGAACAATCTTTTGAATGATCGTTTTTTCTCTCTCTATAGTCCGAGTCGGAGCTGGTGTTGCTGAAGGCTGATTCGCTTTCGGTACAACAATCACAGGAGCAGCAGTAGGAGTAGGAGCCTCCTCACCCCGATTGAAGTAATAGACACTGCCCAGAACTAAGCCTGCCAAAGAAGCAAGAAGAAGCCCTAACAGTAACCCGCGACCAGCATTCTCATTATCGCGGACTTCTTGGGTTCCAAGTTGGCGGTGGTTTTGGGCCATTTCACCCTGTACATAACCTTGGTGATGAGCTGCTTCTTTAGAAGGATTCGCCGTTGTACTCGGAACACTTGTAGTAGTTCGCGTTGTACTGACGTGACCGTTAGTTGCATCTGTGTGAACTTCTTGATGAATTTCACGGCTAGAGCTATTTTCTTCGTTAGGTTTCATAATTATCTTCGTCACGACTATTCAAAAAATATGGGTCTGTAGGAGATGCTTCTGTTTGAAAACTTCAGCTAAGCTGTTCAGCCTTTAAATCACTTCTTTCGATTCACTGTCAAGATTCAGGTGTAAGCATTTAGCTTTTTAGTCATACCCAGTTCAAATGCTTAACAGCTTTGTGCTTAGGAAGTTTAGAGAACTTTTGATTTTTCCTTCATCTGTATCCAATCTAACTCCCCAACGCATTAACCAGGCTCTACCCTCAGAGTGATTGTCCTAATCCCCCAAAGGAATAGAATTCGCGGGACTTAAACAAAAAATACGGGCTAAATGAGTTATAATGCTTGCTCTGCAAGGATATAAATTTAAAAGATGAGCAATCAAAAAGACAACCCCCACCGCAATGCCCCCCTGCTTTGATAAATGGTGTCAAAGATTTGACGATATCTTTCGTCATCAAGCCCAAAAACGGGAGTTTAGGAACTATTTACGCGGATTATTGGGAGAAAGTGAGCGAAAAAACCTCTCGCAGATGGCGGCAAACGCCGTCAGAGCAACTTACCACAAATTACACCCTTTTTTAAGTGCAGCGCCTTGGTCATTCAGTGAAAAGAATCAACGTCGGATCGAGGTACGAGGTAATGAATCAGTGTCACCACAGCAAGATTAGTGGAGGATTTAGCCTCATCATAGATGATTCATGGCACTCTTAAAAGTGGCAACTTTACGACCGGAGTAGGAAGGCAATACATCATAGAAATCGGGAAAAAAGAGAAGGGAGTAGTAACAGTTACTACCCATCTATTTATAAAGCCAGTTTGTGCTTGAAATTTGTTTAAGTCCGGTTAGATAACCACAATTAAGTTTTTAGTAATAAACGCAACTTTTTTATCATCCATCAAGAGAGGACGATCGTACTTACTACCAACAAGCTTTATTACGGGAAATTAACCGGACATCAGCATTACTAACAACTGAGTTTTTTTAGTCTGTTCTTTCGATGACGATCGTCATGTGAGCGACTAATGCACCGATCGCACCCACTGCTGCAATCACTGGAAACAAAGTCGCACTGATGACTCCGCCAACTACTCCCACCGTCAGAGGAACTTCTACCAAGATCCGTCCATCTTCATTTTTGATAATCAGGCGGCGGATACTTCCTTCGTGAATCAGTTCTTTAACTTTAGCAACCAAATCGTCGCCGTTAATCTTCAACTCCTGCACGCTAACTTTTTCCTGAGTATAGACAGGAGTTTCTAAAGGAATCGTTTCAAAGTTAACCTCAGTAACTTTTTCGGCAGAAACTTTTCCTGATACAGGTATTGATTCTAGTTCTCTTGTCCCGACTGGTTCTTGTTCGCGATCTGTAGGTATGTCCATTTTTTGTTCTCCTTTCGGTAAAAGTATTTTTGTATAGAGTTATCTAGCAAAGATAACACGCAACTTTTGTCGATCAATCATTCTTTTGGGTGATATTAAGGCATTTATTCTGAGATATGTTGATGACCTCAGAAACCGGGTTTCTATGAAGATTTCTGGTAACTCAACGAAAAAATTCGTAGAAACCCGGTTTCTCGCCCCCCATGTGTCTAAGACGAAACTCCCCCACTTGTGCCACTTGGCTAACTGTCTGTTTCTAGCCCTCGCCCCCCCGCACTCTTCAAAAACTTCTGAGCCATACAGCCAAAAGCTTACAGCTACTTTCACACATTGAGATATTCAGACTCAGCCGATGTACCGATTGAAATACTGACATTGTACTGAAAGTACGATCGCCCCGCCGTTTATAGAGTTAACACATCTAATTCGGCAAACCGCACATGGAAACCGTCGCTTATTTTCCTGAAATGTCCTTTCAATTTAACTCAGTGCGATCGCCCAAAAAAATCCGACGCCCTGAAATTCCTCCACTCAACATCCTAGAGTTTCTAATGAGAATTGCCTAAAATTAAGGGGAAGCAGGAGTAATTATGAGCGAAATATTATCGAAACAAAACCAACGATCTCAAATTCAAGTTGAGGATCGGGAAAACTCAGGTAAAATACAATTACTTCCTTCTGCTTCCCCTTTAATTCTCGTGTCCGATTTATCAGTAACAGAATTTGAATATCAAGTTGGTGGCAGTTTGCCAGCGAATGCTTCTACCTACGTCACCAGAGCGGCCGATCGCGAACTTTACAACTCATTAAAATCAGGTAAATTTTGCTACGTGTTCACCGGGCGGCAAATGGGAAAATCGAGTTTGCGGGTGCAAACAGCTCGCCGCTTGCAAGCAGAAAACACCGTCTGCGGGATTGTAGACATCACAGGAATTGGCACAGCCGAAATAACTCCCTTGCAATGGTATGCCGGGTTTACAGCCACTCTCGCCAACAGTTTTAAAATTAAAATTAATGTCAGAAATTGGTGGCGCGATCGAGAATATTTGCCGCCAGTCGTCAGATTAAATGAATTTATAGAACAGGTATTGCTTCCTTCGAGCGATCGCAATATCGTGATTTTTATCGACGAAATCGATAGCATTCTTTCCCTCAACTTCTCCAGCGACGACTTTTTTGCCATGTTGCGCGGCTGCTACAACAAACGAACCGAAAATCCCGAATACAACCGCCTGACTTTTGCCTTATTTGGAGTTGCAACTCCTCAAGATTTAATTACTGACAAAACCCGAACCCCCTTTAATATCGGCCGCGCCATTGAACTCAAAGGATTCAATATTGACGAAGCCACACCTTTAACTCAAGGATGGGCAGAAAAAATAGACAATTCCCGAGAAATTCTTCAAGAAATATTAGCATGGACGGGAGGACAGCCATTTCTCACTCACAAAATTTGTCAATTAACTGCTCAAAAATTAGCAGCACAAACCAGCAGCGACTACAATATCGCAGCTAACTGTCAATTATTCATTGCCGAATTAGTGCAGTCTAGCGCCCTCGAAAACTGGGAGTTTCAAGACGAACCGGAACACCTAAAAACAATTCGCGATCGCCTCCTGAGAAATCCCCAACGTACCGGCCGTTTGCTAGGACTTTACCAACAAATTTTAGCCGATGCGACTCTCCCGAATCAGACAGAAAAACTAGCAGACGAGTTAGCTACTTCTTCGGAAGACAGTTCCGAAAAAATGGAACTCTTACTATCAGGTTTAATCGTCAAAGACCAAGGAAAACTGAGAGTTTACAACCCAATTTACGCCTCTGTTTTTAACCGAGAATGGATACAGCAAGAATTAGCAAAGCGGAGACCTTACTCGGAGTCGATCGCCGCTTGGGAAGCATCCAACCATACCGATAACTCTCGCTTGCTGCAAGGCGGATCTCTCGCAGAAGCGTTAACCTGGGCCGCAGACAAAAGTTTGAGCGATCGCGATTATCAATTCCTCTCAGCTAGCCAAGAACTCGAAAATCTGGAAGTTCAAAGAGCTTTGGAACTAGAAAAAGCAGCCTCAAAAATCTTGGCAGAGGCAAATTTAGTATTGACGAAAGCTCAGCAAAAAGCAAAACAAACAGTCCAGTTAAGCTTGTTCGGACTCGCTGCAATTTCCGCAATCTCTGCCAGCGTCATAGTACAAACACAGCGAGTTGCCGATCGTGCCCAAAACCAAAAAAATCAAGCGATAATTACCCAGATTCAAGCCCTAAACTCCACTGCCGATATTTCCCTAAGCTACGATCAACTAGGAGCTTTGATTGCAGCAGTCAGCGCGGGCAAAAAAATCCGAGAAACTGAAGTTTCCCCAGCCTTAAAAGCACAGACGGTAAATATACTGCACCAGACATTAAATGCCATAAATCCCGTCCGAGAACGAAATCGTTTCCCTAACGGACACACGGCTAATTTTAGCCCGGATGGTAAGTTAATTGTGAGTGCGGGCGACGATTTTATTGTGAAAGTTTTTCAGCCGAATGGTAAGTTAATTTTGAGTTTGCCCGGACACAGAAAGTCAATTACTGAGGTTATTTTCAGTCCTGATAGTCAGTTAATTGCTTCTACAAGTTTTGACAAAACTGTCAGAATTTGGCGTCGTGACGGAACTTTGCAGCAAGTTTTGCAAGGACATCAAGATTTAGTTTGGAGCGCAAGTTTTAGCCCAGATTCTAAACTAATTGCTACTGCTAGTTCCGATCGCACTATTAAGATTTGGAGTGCAGGCGGCGTTTTGCTGCAAACTTTGAAAGGACATACTGCACCAGTTACATCGGTTAGGTTCAGTCCCGACGGCAATCTGTTGGCTTCTACCAGTCAAGATCGAACTGTCAAACTTTGGAAACGCAGCCAGAAAACACTGTTTCGACTTCAGAAAACTCTTTTAGGACATGGAGATGAAGTTTGGGGTTGCAATTTCTCGCCAAATGGTGAGACTTTAGCCTCGGCGAGCCATGATTGGACGGTGAAACTTTGGAGTACCCGTGGCAAGTTGCTCAAAACTCTAGACGATTCTACAACAGGTTTAGGCAGTGTCAATTGGAGTCGCGATGGTGGGACAATTGCTGGGGGTAGCACTGACGGTAATGTCAGACTTTGGCGCCCTGACGGTACTTTGCTGCAAACTTTTAGGGCCCATCAAGCCGATGTGTGGAGTGTCAGTTTTAGTCCCGATCGCACAACTTTAGCATCTGCGGGCAAAGATTCGTCGGTGAAGCTTTGGAGTCTCGATGCTGCTAAAGTAGAAGCTACTGAACTTGACAAATTGCTCGCAGTCGGCTGTCGTTGGCTGGAAGACTATCTGCAATACAATCCGCGTGTTGAGAGCGATCGACATTTGTGTGAAAAAACTGACAATTGACATTTCTTGGCAATTCCCAGAAGCTGGTTTTGATCTGAATTGTCAAAGGAGGGCAATCTGCTCCCGATTTGTCGCTAGTCTTGTCTGATTGTCCTATAATTTTAGGCAAGGGTAACGAGCAAATGTACTGGGACCGATCGCGGATGTCGATCGAGCTGAACAAAATTAATGTCACAAAACATTAAAGGTAGTGATAACTGCTATGTTCTGGTTAATAGAATCTTGGGCGTTGCTGATTTGGAGTATGATTCACCTCCGAAATTTAGTAGGGGCAATTCATGAATTGCCCCTACTAAATTTCAGGGATTGCTATAGCGAGTGAATCATACCTAAATTCAGCAACGCGGAATCTTGAATAGATAAAATTTAGTAAATAGTCAGGTTTCAAAGGGGCGTCTGCTGTTAAATCAATTTAACCTGCAATATCCTTTCTAGTGATACCAGCATGATTTAAGGACATAAAAAATCATGCTGCATTAATTGGATTCGATCGAGCAGATTAGACTCGATTGCCCAACTAGAAAAAGAGTCGAAAATGCAGTGGAAATAATATGCAATACTCCAACAGCCAACCGCAACGGCCAATTACCAAAGGAGGGAGCAGTGTATGAAACTGACGGGTTGAGTCCCCAGAAATCGCAGCTTGGTTTGCGATCGACTCTAGAGGAATTAACCCTCTACGACTTTCTCCTAGAGTCTGAGTGTCTAGGGGACGAAGTTGCTAAAATTTTTCAAGCAAACCCTTTACTTCCCGGCATCATCATCACTCAACAAGGAAAGTTTACGGGGATGATTTCACGCAGGCGTTTTTTTGAACACATGAGCCGCCCCTATAGCTTGGAGTTATTTTCTCAACAGCCTTTGTTGATACTGTACCGCTTTACTCAAACTGATATGTTGATTCTCGATCGCAAAACCTCAATTATGACGGCAGTGCGGCAGTCTTTGGAGCGATCGCCCGAACTAATCCACGAACCCATTGTAGTGCAGGTAGAGCCGGAAATTTACAAACTTTTAGACGTGCACCAACTGCTGCTTTCTCAGTTGCAGATTCACGAATTAGCAACCGTAGCAATGCGGGAATCCCAAGCACAATTGAGGCATCAAGCCCAACAGCTCGAACTTGCCCTGCTGGAACTTCAGCGCACTCAAGCTCAACTAATTCAAACAGAGAAAATGTCTTCTTTGGGGCAGTTAGTAGCAGGAGTAGCTCACGAAATCAATAATCCAATCGGCTTTATCTACAGCAATTTGCACCACGCGAAAGAGTACACGCAAGGTTTAATGCAGATGCTAGAAGTCTACCGCGAACACTGCCCCAAATTCATCGCAGAAATTGAAGCAGAATCAGAAAAAATTGAACTCGATTATTTGTTAGAAGACTTGCCGAAAGTCTTCAATTCCATGCAGCAAGGTGCAGAAAGGGTGCGCGACATCGTTTTGTCGCTGCGGAATTTTTGCAGGTTAGACGAAGCTCAAATGAAGCAGGTCAACATTCACGACGGTATCAACAACACGATTATGCTTTTGCAAAGCCAGCTTAAAGGGAAACCGGGCCAGGATGCGATCGCCATTCACAAAGAATACAGCGATTTGCCGTTGGTGCAGTGCTATCCCGGACAGCTAAACCAAGTATTTATGAATATTTTAGTTAATGCCATTTACGCTATTATTGAGTGGAATAAACACGAAAATGTTGATGCAAAAAGCCATAATAAGTCGCAAGTAGGCGAGACAAAAGATTCTGATACAAATACTCAATCCTCAATCTCTAACTCTACAAGCTCGATTTCGGCGATTCGGATTTGCACGGAGTTGATCGAGGGGAGAAAAGTAATAATTAGAATTTCTGACAACGGGCCGGGGATGACAGAAGATGTTCGGAAACGGTTGTTTGACCCTTTCTTTACTACTAAGCCAGTTGGTAAAGGAATCGGTTTGGGAATGTCAATTAGCTATGAAATTGTTGTCAACCAACATGGCGGTGAATTGAAGTGCTTTTCGGAACCGGGAAAAGGAACGGAATTTGCGATCGAAATTCCGCTTCAACAGTCTTCTCTAGCACAGATTTTGCCTCGCTTTGCGTGATAAAAGAGAAGGAAGAAGGAAGAAGGAAGAAGGAAGAAGGAAGAAGGAAGAAGGAAGAAAAGTTAGGGACTCGGGGGCTTCAATCGCTTAAGAGTCAAACTTTCGTTTCTCGCTGTGGACTAAATAAGCTATTATTACGAACCTTTGCAAACCCACTTCCACAAAGGATGACTCGACCCCTGTTGGCGAATGTAACGGACTTTTTTTTCTAAACCCTGTTTTTCCCGCAGGGGCAATCCTTCCAGCATATTGCGACTTTGCCAGGGGAATACTACTAAAGTTATGGCCAAGCAAAAAACTAAACCGAAAGTCGGCCAACGGTGAAAATATAAACCGTAGCGCACCGCCGCCCAAGTGAAGTTTTCTAACCACAAAGCGATTTCGTTGCGCAAACCCCAAATACTCAAAGAACCAACGCTAATCCACACTAACATAACAGTTAATGAGCGGCCGTAAACTGTTAGTTTGTGAAGCCTTTGAACTTCAATTTGCAAATTTTGGTCATTAGTCATTAGTTATTCGTCATTAGTCATTAGTCATTAGTCAGTCAACAGTTAACAGTTAACCGTCAACAGTTAACAGTTAACCGTCAATTAAACTTCGTCTAACGAGTTGATGGCTTCTACAGGAACGGCGATGGAGTTGCCGGTGCGATTGCGCCACCAAGCCAGTAGCGTGCTGGCAATGAAAATACTCGAGTACGCACCGGCAGTAAAGCCGACAATCAATTCTAAAGCAAAGTATCTGAGGGTTTCGCCGCCAAACAAAAAGATGGAAAACAGTGTCAGCAGCGTAGCAAAGGTCGTGTTAATTGACCTTCCCAGAGTCTGCATGACAGCATCATCGATAACTTGATCGATCGACATACCGGGATTTAGCTGGATTATTTCTCGCACGCGATCGTAAATTACCACTGTATCGTTAACAGAAAAACCGATAATTGTCAAGATTGCCACTACAAATAAACTGTCAACTTCTACTCCTTGAACTAAACCTAAAATTGAGAAAATACCAACAGTAATCAATACGTCGTGAAACAGAGCAACAAAAGCAAAAAAGGCATAATCTAACTGAAATCGGAATGTTAGATAAATCGTAATGCCAGCAAAGGAAATGAAGATAGCCAACAATCCCGAAGTAAATAATTGTTTACCGAGGGTAGGCCCAACCGTATCAATCTGAGTAGATTTAGGAGCAAAAGCGCCTATTTTCTCGCTCAAAGCTGCTTGCAATTTAGTCCGCTGTTCGACCTCTAAAGTTTTGGTTCGCAGCGATATACCCCGCTGTTCTTTGCCTATAACTTGAATGCTGCTGCCGGCCAAACCTTGGGCGTCCATGATTTGGCGGACAGCGGCAATATCGATGGGTTTACAATTTTCTGGTTTGGTGCAGTCGAGTTCAAATTGCAGCCTAGTGCCGCCGATAAAGTCCAAACTCGGCCGCAGCGGTGCGCGGATATCGGGACGAGTCCAAGAGATAGCCATCGACACTATACCGACGAGGATAATAGCGACGGAAATACTCCACCAGATCGATCGCTGTTTGATGACACTGAATTTCATAATTTGAAGGAAGAAGGAAGAAGGAAGAAGGAAGAGGGAAGAAGGAAGAGGGAAGAAGGCTCTTCCACGCTTCGCTCAGGAACCGCTTCAGTCAACCGTTAACAGTCAACTGTCAACAGTTAACTATTAGCAGTTTTCGGCAAGTTAGGACAGAACCACTGAGGTTTCCGCAGCGCGGGAAAGCCCAACACTACCAAAAGTAGACTGCGACTGCAAGTAATAGCAGTAAACATACTCACTACCACGCCCAAGCCCAGGGTTACGGCAAACCCTTTAACTAAACCAGCACCCAGCCAGAACAGCGCAGCACAAGCAATCAGCGTTGTGACGTTGCCATCTAAAATGCTAGAAAAAGCTCGGTAAAAACCCGATTCTACCGATCGATAAAGCGTCTTCCCCGCCCGCAACTCTTCTCGCGTGCGTTCAAAAATCAGCACGTTAGCATCTACGGCCATACCGATGCTGAGGACAAAACCAGCAATTCCCGGCAGAGTTAATGTCACCCCCAACAGCACGAAAGCGGCCCAAGTTAGCAAAGCATAAATTAACAGAGCAATATTGGCAATTACGCCCGGGAGTCGATAGTAGGCAACCATGAAAATCAAGACTAAAGTTAAGCCACCGATACCTGCATTAATACTACTTTGAATGCTGTCTCGTCCCAAGCTTGCACCGATAGTGCGGTTCTCAATAACTTCGACCGGCACTGGCAAAGCGCCGCCGCGCAATTGCACTGCTAAATCATTAGCTTCTTGTGTTTTAAAACGACCTTGAATTACGGCATTGCCACCAGTAATTCCTGTCTGGGCAAATTCCACACCAACGACAGGAGAACTGATCATTGTTTCATCTAGAAAAACTCCGAGAGTCCGTCCCGTGCCTGCTAAATTTTTAGTAAGTTCCCCAAATAATTCGCCTCCTTTAGTATCGAAGCGGAGTGCGACATTCCATTCGTTACCAGTGGGTTGAGCTTGGGCATCTTTGAGGTTGTCGCCACCGAGTGCGCTGCTTTTGTAGAGTTTGGCGATCGCCTCATTACTCCTTTTCAAAGCAGCCTGATTTGCTTTAAATGCTGCCTCGTCCGGGGTGATTTTCAATTGTGCTTTTTTTACCACGAATTCCTGCTGTAACTGCCTCTCAATGGCTAATTGCGCTTCTGTTCCCGGTAGTTGTTCCCGAAACTCTAGCTTGGCGGTGCCGCCCAAAACTCGTTCTGCTTGTTGGGGGTCATTTACTCCGGGCAATTGCACAAGGATTTGGTTATCTCCTACTGTTTGGACTAATGCTTCGGAAACACCTAAACCGTTGACCCGGTTTTCGACAATCCGCCGCACTGCTTCTAACATTCCTGACTCAATTTTGGGAACTTTGGCAGTAGTTTTTACTTGAATTGTGAGTTGCGATCCTCCTTGCAAGTCTAATCCCAGCCGGATCGGAATTGTTACTATTATAGTAATTGCGGCGATGATTAAAACGAAAATTAGAGCTAATACTGAACGTTGTTTTTGCATATTTAATTATTAGTGATTAGTGATTAATAATTAGTGGTAGGTTGGGTTGAGCCACGAAACCCAACACTCATTAATTGGATGTTGGGTTTCGTTCCTCAACCCAACCTACAGACTAATAACCAATAACTATTTATACTCGCAAAGCTACCATTTTTTGGACTGCTTCGACAATTTGGTTGGGCTGGACAATTGTCAGTCTTTCCAAATTGCCGTTGTAAGGTGTGGGAATATCTTGGGAAGACAGCCGCAAAACTGGTGCGTCGAGTTCGTCAAAAAATCGATCGCAAATTGAGGCAATTAGTTCGGCACCAATACCTCCTGTTTTCATGCACTCCTCTACAATAATTACTTTGTGGGTTTTGCGAATGGATTCGCCGATCGACTCCATATCCAGGGGTTTGAGAGAAATTAGGTCAATCACTTCTGGATCGTAACCTTCTTTGACGAGTGCGGGAACGGCTTGCATAACGTGGTGCCGCATCCTGGAATATGTCAAGATGGTGACATCTTTGCCCGATCGCACTATTTCTGCTTTGTCCAGCGGCACTAAATACTCTGTTTCTGGCAAGTTTTCTTTGAGGTTGTAAAGAAGGACGTGCTCGAAAAACAGCACCGGGTTATCGTCGCGGATGGCTGATTTCAAGAGTCCTTTGGCGTTGTAGGGAGTCGAACAGGCGACTATTTTCAAACCTGGTACTGCTTGAAAATAGGCTTCTAACCGCTGAGAGTGTTCGGCGCCGAGTTGCCGGCCCACGCCGCCGGGCCCGCGAATTACCATTGGCATTTTGAAGTTGCCGCCGGATGTGTAGCGCAACATTCCGGCGTTGTTGGAAATTTGGTTGAAGGCCAGCAGCAAAAAGCCCATGTTCATGCCTTCGATGATCGGGCGCAATCCCGTCATTGCTGCGCCCACTGCCATGCCTGTAAAGCTATTTTCGGCGATCGGGGTGTCGAGCACTCTGAGCTCGCCGTATTTGTTGTAGAGGTCTTTGGTGACTTTGTAGGAACCGCCGTATTGACCTACGTCTTCGCCGAGTACGAATACAGCGGAGTCGCGGGCCATTTCTTCGTCTAACGCCTCGCGGAGGGCGTTGAACAATAAGGTTTCTGCCATAGGAGGTGAATGATTGCAGGAGGGTTAGATTAGAATCTTAACCTTTTGCGGTTGTGGATTTGAATGCGATCGAACATTTGACAGTTAAGACTTGAGATTTTGGCGACACAGCATATAATTTGTATTATGTCAATCAATATTTAAGTCATCCAACCTTAGCTGTAGGGTGTGTCGCGATCGACAATCCTCAAGAAAAAGCGACAATCTAGTAGCGACGCACCTGTGCTTACAAGACTCGTGGAAACAAACCTGTAAGCACAGGTGCGTCGCCACTCGAAAAGTCGATATAATTTAGAGATTAAAAATGGCGACACACCCTACGAATACTAAGTAATGAATATTTAAGCCACCCAACCTTAGTTACACTTACTATATTTTTTTTATGCTCAAATAGCTGTCCTCGAAAATTTGCCAATTTATACCTAAAAAATCACTACTTTTTACCATGAATGGTAAATTTTGTCAAGCTACTACATTTATATTTCAGCAAAATGCTTTTGCAATAAATTGTGAATAAATCGATAGCGCCGATCGCCTGTTTTTTGCAGTAGTCGGCGATCGGCAGCAGCATCAAGGAAACGCTGGTAGTCCCAAGGAATATATCCGCTTGACCATAGCACGAGGCGCAATACAAAACTTTCAATCGCGGGAATTCCTGGCAACAAAGCACTAATTACCGCAGCAACAGCACCCGCAATCAACCCCCAAATCGACCCGGAGACTAGGGTGGCAATTAATCCCAAAATCACCCAAATCAGCCCGCCAACCAGCTTAACTCCAAACTGATACTTGCGCCGCTCTTCGGCTGTTTGCAGCCAGCTAGACGGTATGCGATCGAGATAAAATTCTTGATTTCCTTGCTGTTCCATCTTTTTCGCCAACCATCCCAGCCAGTGGCGAATTTGTGCCGATCGCAGTTCCTTATTTCTGGGATACTGCTTGACTTGTCCAGTCATTTGGCGGCGAATATAGGCAGTTAATAGATATTTACGCTGTTCTTCTGCGGAAGTTATGCGCTTCCAAGATTCGATTAAAATATCCTCATAGGCCAGAGCCATCATACTCAAAAGCAAGGGAACTTTTGCTAATTTCAATAACTCCGGTTCCTTCTCTATACTGTACCAAAGTTCGCGGCTTCTGGCTTCTAGCAGATAGTTTTGAATTTGAGTTTCTGTCAAAGGTTTCAACAAAACTGCTGCTTGCAGTTTAAATCGACTCTGGCAGTTTTTGTAAGCTTCAAAACCGCTACAAACTACTAAGTGTTTGGGTTTAAATTCGCTTTCGACAAACTGATTGATTGCTTGAATGCAGCTATTTTGGCGGTGGGTTTCAACTTCATCCAAACCGTCGAGGAGAGGCAGCAATTTTTGTTCGGCGAGCCATTTTTTGCCGATCGCCGGAGAGATGCCGTATTTGAACTGAAGTTGAGCAATTAACCAATCGGCGATCGCCCCGGATTCTGCTTTCCACGATCCGAGTTCAAACAATACCGGTATGGGGAAACTAGTATCTTTTTGGGCGCGGGAAACTAACACCAGAGCCAATTCTAGCAATGTCGTGGTTTTGCCGGAACCCGTCGCGCCCAAAATCACCAATTTACCGCCGGTGCGATCGAACACTTTAGCCATGCTAGCTTTGGGAGGAAGCCGAAAACTCGGACGGTTGCCCGCTTTCACTTCCACATCCCAACAGCGACTAACACCCAGAGGTGGCGAGTCTTGGCTGAGTTTAGCCTGCACAGTAGCGTGCAAAGACTGGGATCTGCCTGCTTGGATTTCCCGCTGCACCTGAGAAAGCAGTAAATCGCGAGGCGGTTGTAATCTGTGAGGAATCAATCTTGACATTTTAGTTACTCGGCTCAACCTCACCTTGGATGCTTACCTTGCCAGACTTGTCTACAATTGGCTCACAGCAACAGTAACATCACTACAGGGGTTTAGTATATATAAACTGAATTATTGTGGGAATTATCGATCGAAGATTTTCGGAAAAAAAATCCTGAATAATCAGTCTAGACTAAGTATTTTCACTAGGAATTAAAGAGCCACAGCAACTGGGTAACAGCAATTATCAGTATATATACATAGGAGTTAGTTATGCCGTTTACTTCTACTCAAATCATCGTAGTGGGCTTAGCAGGGCTAGCAACGGCTGTCGGAGTGGCTAGTGCAACCATACAATCGCGATCGTCCCGATCGCCCAATTCCCCGGTTGCAGAATCGATAGCATCTCCCAGAAACCCGATCGCACTGGTACCGACAAACAATGGCGAATCTGAACAACCTGAACCTCTGCAAGCAACAATCTCGCCCACTGCGTCTGAGGAATCTGCGCCAGAGCCGGCAAAAACGAGTGTTGTTGAAGCCCCGCTAATCGCAGGAGTGTCGAAGTCAAAAAATGAACCAGTGGTTGTCACGCCCCCAAATTCCGGCTGTAGAATCGCCCAAGCTGTAGTCAACGATCCGAATCCACCGCTGAATGTGCGATCGCACCCACAGGTAAATGGCAGCAAAATAGTAGGAAAACTTAAAAATAATACCTTTGTTTCTATCGCCCAAGAACAAAACGGTTGGCTGCGAATTACCGAACCTCCCGGTTGGATTGCGAAAAACCGCACCGAAAGCAGTTGTCCCAATGTCAAACAGCAGATTAATTTCTTGCCGGGGGGAGATGAGGCGATCGTTAAAGGTCGAATTATCGGAGGTGGCACTCACTCTTACAAAATTCGCGCCGCTAAAAATCAAACAATGACTGTTAAGAATCGGAAAGGTGTTTTTCCACTAATTCTGACTCAGAATGGCAAATCTTTGACTGGAGATAACTATACAGGCAATGAAACTGAGTGGACTGGAAAAATGCCTTTTACTGGCAATTATACATTTGAACTAAACTCAAATTTCCGGGGATTTGAATACGAATTTTGGGTAAAAGTACGATAAATATGCAGGTTTTTAGCATGATAATTACGCACGGGTGGTCAGAAACCGGGTTTTTACGAGAAGACGCGTTGTGGCGCGCAGATTCGCGAAAAAACCCGGTTTCTTTGTCGGAGTGCATAAGTCCTAAGATTAAGGAATCGCCCCCAGCGGAATATCGAGAATCGCGAATTTCTGCCAATCTTCCGAATCAAAGTGCCACCATTCAGTTGTAATCCCAATAAATCCCTGTTTTTTCATCGTATCTTCCAGTAATTGACGATTTTTCCGAGATTGGGCGCTGCCTCCTGCGTAATCCCTGTGCGCTTTTGCGGTAAAATCATCAAAGGGCGTGGGCATTTCTAATTCTTTGCCAGTGCGATCTACTAAAGTTAAATCCACAGCAGCACCGCGATTGTGCCGCGAACCTCTAGCAGGATTAGCAACATAGTTGGGATCTGGTAAAACTTCCCACATTTGCTTAGTCACAGAAAAAGGCCTGTAGCAATCGTAAACTTTCAAACCCAATCCCACTTTTTCTAAATCTGTTTGAACTAGGGCTAACTTTTGAGCAACAGAACTTCTCAAGGCGCATTTCGATATAGGGTAAAGTTTTCGTTTCAAGAAATTGTTAGCTGTGGCGTAGCGAATATCGAGACGAATGTTGCGATTGACGGTGCGGATATCAACAAGTCTCGCCCAACTGGGAAGTTGACTCATGAAAATGCTTTCAGGTGCTACTAAGGTTGGTTCTGGTTGAGTAATTTGCACTTGTGGCGTCTCCGATGCGCGGACAAATATTGTATAATTTAGTGTAGTTGTAGATAGTAATACGAGGATAAATATCATTAGATATTTGACAAATCTACTACTTTTCATAAGTCTGTTAATTTGAGGTTTTATATGGGTTTTTACAATTTATATTTTCGGGGATTTTCGCGTTTTTTGGATTGTCTGTCAGCCCGCCAGTCCGACAAGGGTTGAAACCCCTGTCTCATAGCTAAAGTCCTCTGAAGAGGACTAAGATATTTTTCTAAAATTTTAATCTTATATCAATTCCGGTAGCATCGCAATTATTATTAGCCTAAATTAGTCCAAGGCAGTGCCGTTTCCCTACAATATTATTTTGGGTAGGGACACGGCATTGCCTTGGACTCTATCATTCCGGTGCAGCCGGAATTGATATTATGAGTCTTTCAGTCGGTTTCAACCGACTTTAGCTATGAGACGGGGGTTTTAACCCCCGGCGGACTTTCGGATCGGCGCGAGAACGATCGCTCTCTTGTAGTTGTTAATTATCCTCAAATTCCCAAGCGTTGATACACTAAATCTAAGTGCCTCAATTGGTACTGCGGATCGAAACAATTATCAATTTCCTTGCTCGTCATCTTAGCTGTTACCCGATCGTCCTTAGCAATCAAATTGTAGAAATTGCCCTCAGATTTGTTCCAAGCTTCGTGAGCACAAGATTGCACAATTGTGTATGCGTCTTCGCGACTCGTGCCTTTTTCTACTAAGGCTAACATCACCCGCTGGCTGAAGATGACTCCGCCGTAAAGATTCATGTTTCGCTTCATGTTTTCGGGATAGACTAGCAGGTGTTTTACTAAGTCTGTGGTTTCGACTAACATGAAGTGAGTGACAGTGGAACTGTCGGGCAAAATCATCCGTTCTACGGAACTGTGAGAAATGTCTCTTTCGTGCCAAAGCGCCACGTTTTCTAAGGCTGCAACGGCGTTGGCGCGGACAATTCTTGCCATTCCTGTCAGTCTTTCCGATCGAATCGGGTTGCGTTTGTGAGGCATGGCGGAGGAGCCTTTTTGCCCTTTGGAAAAGAACTCTTCGACTTCGAGAACGTCGGTGCGTTGCAGGTTGCGGATTTCGACTGCAAAACGTTCGATCGATGCGGCTAACAGTGCTAAGGTTTGGACGTATTCGGCGTGTCGATCGCGCGAAATGACTTGAGTCGATGCACAATCGGGTTCGAGTCCGAGGTTTTGACAGGCGATCGCTTCAATGCGCGGATCGATATTAGCATAGGTTCCGACTGCGCCGGAGATTTTGCCGACGGCAATGGACGATCGCAAATTGACTAATCTGGCGCGGTTGCGAAGGACTTCAGCCAGCCATCCTGCTAGTTTAAAACCAAAGGTGATGGGTTCGGCGTGTATTCCGTGCGATCGGCCAACCATTACAGTATTGCGGTGTTGTTGGGCCTGATAGCGAATAGCTTGGCTCAAATCTTCGACACGTTCTAACAAGATATTGACGCTGGCGACTAATTGCAGCGCCAAAGCGGTATCGAGCACATCGGAACTGGTTAAGCCGAGGTGAATGTAGCGGCCGGCATCGCCTACATATTCATTGACATTTGTCAAGAAAGCGATCATGTCGTGGCGGACTTCCGCCTCAATTTCGAGGACTCGTTTCGGGTCAAAATTAGCCTTAGCTTTAATTTCTTCGACTGCGGCGGCGGGGATGTAGCCAAGTTCGGCTTGAGCTTCGCAGACAGCAATTTCTACTTGTAGCCAGCTTTTGAGCTTGGCGGTTTCAGTCCAGATGTTGCCCATTTCGGGCAGAGTGTAGCGATCAATCACGGTGGTCGTTGGGGAATGCGATCTCACCATTGTACATCTGTGTGGGGATGCAAGAGTCATAGGACTTAGACTGGTGCCCAGAAACCGGGTTTTTTACGAAAATACTTTGTTGTAGCCCGCAGATTCGGTAAAAACCCGGTTTCTTTGGTTGGAGTGCGATATTCTTTACCGATCGCCGATTATAAGTTAAAGCCTATTCAACCGATCGCTTTACCACAATCTTTGTACTGGGTAGCTGTCGAATACAGCATCAATACTTAAGATAGGCATTTGAGTCACAACGGCTTGAGCAATTAAGAGTCTATCGAATGGATCGCGATGAGCATTTGGCAATGTGTCTAATGCAAAAATATGAGCTAACTCTATCGGCAAAATTTGCAATCCATTGACTTGCTGCTGGCGTTCTATCAATTCAGTTAAAGACACGTTCAGTGTTAACTTCCCAAGCTGAAGCTTAATTTGCATTTCCCAAATACTAACCAAGCTCGTAAATAAAGTATGAGTTTGATCGGTGATAATATTCGTCGCTTGTTGCGATAAGTTTTGGGGAGAAATCGCCAGCCAAATCAAGACGTGCGTATCCAGCAAAATATTCATGCTTCACCCAACCAAAACGCATCAGGAAGTGGCTCGTTAAAATCCTCACTCATCCAGCCCATCCCTTGATGCAGACCCAAAACTCGTTGTTGCGGAGGAGGAGGTGCAGCTTCAACTGAAGTATTTTCGGGGATCGATCGCATCTGTCGTTCCAGCAAAAACTCTGCAAAAGTTAACAAAAGCTGCTGATTTTCCGGGAGTAAGTGCTGTAACTTGCCTAGCAAATCTTCCAAAAGTTTGATCGTTTGAGAAGTCATCTTATTCCCCTCAATGTTGGCGATAGTCTCATTATCCGTTATTCTTTGGCGATCGATGCTCATCTTGAAACAAAAGCACCATTGATTTCAACACTTGCTACTGGCCGAAAACCAGCTTGCAATAAACCTTTTTCTAGTTTTTTACTGCTTTTTATCTGATGTTACCCATTTCGGGCAGAATGTAGCGCCCTATCGCGGTGGTCGTTGGGGAGTGCGATCGTCCTATTGTACATCTGCGAGGCATCGGTCTTGAGTCGGGATGGGGAATTTCGGGCGATCGGGCCTCAAATTTCCGACTCCCCAACGACCGGACAAGACTGCCTTGACTCCTTATTCTAAATTGGAATATTTGTCAAGCTCGACCTTGTACAAAATTTGCTAGAATAAAAGGGTAAACTTTAAAAATCTATTAAGGTAATTCGTTATGAGTAATTATAACCATCGACACTATAGAAACACTGAGCTTGTCATTGAAAAAATTAGGTCAGAGGTATACTGCGTAAGGGTTTCCTATGCACCAAGAATAATAGCAGCAGTCATCATAAAGCCTGATGGAAATTATCCTCCATTTGTAAGTAATTCTGAGGAATATAACACCCCATACTACTCAACCGCAAAGGAAGCTATTGCTCATGCAAAGGGATGGGTGGATTGTATGCAGCATTATTACTCTTGTAACCAGACTGATCCAGACGGAAATGAAGATTCTTACAAAAAGGCTTATAAAGAAAATTTATTATGGCATCAGGAGAATCCTGATGAGGAAGATGCTTTTTCAATTGCTTCTGAGGAGGCAGTGGAGTTAGCCTATCAAACAGGCTGGGAAAAGAAGTTATCGGAATTAAAAATATTGATGGAGATGTAGGCGATTAAGCCGGAAGGGAATGTATAGATACCAAATGGTATCTATACATTTGTAGTAGATATTGACACAATGCTGAGTTATAATTAGTGTTAGCGATCGATCGCACTGAGCTTTTATTGAGGTTAACTATGAACGTCGATAGCCAAGATACTGAACAACTAAACCAGAAGCATCTTGAAGTTTTGCATTGTATTTGTAAAGCGACTGAGCGCAATATATCTGAGGAAAATATTTCTCTTCGTGATATTGCTAAGTCTCTAAATTTATCGGAAAGTGAAATTATAAGTATTTCAAAATACTTATACGCGCAGGATTTAATAAAAATATATAACCCATTGTTTGACCTGGATGAGATTGATTATTGCCGTGTTTCGATTACACCTAAAGGAAGAGCTGAAGTAAAGAATCAGGTAACTCAAAATGAGATAGATCCCACTGAGCATTTATTGAGTTCAACTATGAACCTCGTTGAAGAACAACAAAAAAAACGTTTTCAAATTCTATGTTGTATTTATAAATCTACTGGAGCTAACACAGGAAAACATATTAATCTTAGTGATATTACTAACGATACACATTTATCTGAAAGTGAGGTTTTAAGTATCGCAACCTACTTACTTGAAGAGAAAGGTTTTATAGCTTGTGATAGCTTGTTTGGTCTGGATTATAATGTGGGCCCTGTTTGGATTACACCTAAAGGAATATCTGAAATCGAAACTACAAAGGAACCTAATAACCACGCGAATAAAAATTCAACTAGGCCACCCAATGATCCTTTTATTAATGAAGACAGACTACAGGAACTTAAAGACATTTCATCAAAACAATCAAAATTTAATTGTTCAAAACTTATAAGATTATGTGAGGAACTAAATAGTAACTATTCTAATGAAAATTATTATGCGACTGCCATGCTTACTCGTGCAATCATGGATCATGTACCTCCTATATTTGGTAAAGAGAAATTCACTGAAGTAGCAAATAATTATAGCGGTGGCGACTCTTTCAAAAAACTTATGAAGAACCTAAATGATTTCCAAAAAAACATAAGCGATGGTATTCTGCATGAGCACATTGGAAATACCGAATCTCTCCTTCACGCAACTGATGTCAACAGCTCACAACCTATAGGGCAACTGCTGGGAGAAATAGTAAAAATACTCAAGAAAGAAACTGTAAAACAACGAAACAATTGAGGTGCTTAGGCCAATCGAAGCAGAGGAGACAGAACCATGAAATATACAGTTGTTATCCAATGGTCAGAAGAAGATCGATGCTTTGTCGTGTTTTTGCCGGAATTTGAGGATGTAATGCAGCCGGTAACTCACGGAGATTCTTATGAAGAAGCTATCTACAATGCACGAGAGGTACTGGAGTTACTAATCGAGAGTTGCCAAGCTGAAGGTAAAGCATTGCCAGCAACTAAGAAGCTAGAACGATTATTTCAGGCTGCATAAAATTGTTTTTTTCTTGATAAGGTGGTAAAGTGGTTAAAAAAGGGAAAAAATAGGGATAATCGCCATATATAATAGACTGTTAAATAATTATCTCAATAAGCATTTTCCTACTTTGACAATTAATTAACAAATGGCGATTGAAACAAATAAAGAGCGCGAAATAACTCACCGAACACAAAACAAACACCAACTAAAAACCCTATGACTTCTCAAGCCTCCAATCCAAATGTCCAAGACCTGCAAAGACAGGTGATTGTCCTGTTACAAGAAGTTAGCACTCTGATGGGTCGCGCTAGCAAAGAACTTAAGTCTGAGGATAGCTCAGAAAATAAGTACCAGATATATCAACAGGAAATTGAAAAGGAGATTGGTACAGTCACAGACCTAAAACTCAGAATGGCTATTGCCGCACCGATGAATGCTGGCAAGTCCAAAATTATTAATGCCATTATTGGTCAAGAACTCCTGCCAAGTTCTGCTACAGCGATGACAACACTGCCAACAGAGATTGTATTGAAAGAAAATGCAGCAGAGCCGATTCTAAAATTGAGTCCTAGAATAGACATCTCCGAAAATAGTCAAAGCCTCTGTGTAGTTAAGCTCTAGGACGTAAATGTAATCATCCTAAATT
>ENA-OBIO01000305-OBIO01000305.1-metagenomes-genome-assembly--contig:-NODE-305-length-28572-cov-20.7484_pt1 | contig 28572 bp, 30 predicted proteins | sample MGYA00153383_OBIO01 | MGnify analysis MGYA00153383 | reverse complement strand
CCGCAAGTAAAATCTGCGGAAAACATGGCGAGAAATTAGATTCATGGGGCCGGATGCAAGCTTCAATGGAGCCGCAAGTAAAATCTGCGGAAAACTCCTGGGGTCGCTGGTCGGTTGGTCAAGTTGCGATCGGCTTCAATGGAGCCGCAAGTAAAATCTGCGGAAAACCGCAGTCCTAAACGATCGCTACGGGTGGCACCTAGCTTCAATGGAGCCGCAAGTAAAATCTGCGGAAAACGATACTAACTCATTTACGGTTCAATTCATGAGATGCTTCAATGGAGCCGCAAGTAAAATCTGCGGAAAACGGCAAGGGGCAGCACCGGAGCAACTCGCACAGTTTGCTTCAATGGAGCCGCAAGTAAAATCTGCGGAAAACGCTTGAGTTTTTGGAAGTTCGGAATGGATAATTTTGGCTTCAATGGAGCCGCAAGTAAAATCTGCGGAAAACGTTTGAAGCAGAGAAAGATAAATATGACAAGCTCGCTTCAATGGAGCCGCAAGTAAAATCTGCGGAAAACGCGATCGGGCTTCTTTTTGTGTGTGTGATTGATTTGCTTCAATGGAGCCGCAAGTAAAATCTGCGGAAAACGGGCAAGGGGCAGCACCGGAGCAACTCGCACAGTTTGCTTCAATGGAGCCGCAAGTAAAATCTGCGGAAAACCTGATAAGATCCGTTCGTTGTAGTCAGCACTCCCGCTTCAATGGAGCCGCAAGTAAAATCTGCGGAAAACAGCTATACCACTAGCATGATTTAGAATGGCTGAGCTTCAATGGAGCCGCAAGTAAAATCTGCGGAAAACGCCGCCCATTGGGGCAGGCGTCAAGTCTTGAGTGCTAGCTTCAATGGAGCCGCAAGTAAAATCTGCGGAAAACATTAAGCAACTCACTGATAAATTCTCTCGTCTCGCTTCAATGGAGCCGCAAGTAAAATCTGCGGAAAACCAGACCCAACAAATCCTTAGAGACTCCCCAATGATGCTTCAATGGAGCCGCAAGTAAAATCTGCGGAAAACGGTACGGACGTACTTAATATCTAACGTTGTAATATCGCTTCAATGGAGCCGCAAGTAAAATCTGCGGAAAACAGAGCCTCCTTAGTGCCCTCGCGTTGAAGTATGTCGCTTCAATGGAGCCGCAAGTAAAATCTGCGGAAAACTTCAACCATGCCTGTCAGAATGCCACGCATAAAAGCTTCAATGGAGCCGCAAGTAAAATCTGCGGAAAACGCTTCCTCCGGTTTCATAGTTTGGTGAAGCTTGATGGCTTCAATGGAGCCGCAAGTAAAATCTGCGGAAAACAGCGGGAGGCTGAAACCCTTGTAGTATGTAATTTTCAAGGTCCGATCGCGCGGATCTCGCACTTCACTAATTATATACCGTAAAAGCATCTCGATCGACCTCCGCTTAAAACATCCAAACCCTTGCCCCATCAGCCTCCGAACGATCGCGCCGAACGCAAACCCAAATTCAAAGCTCGAAAACCCCATCCCATCAACCTTTCACCCCCTTTTTTTCAACCTCCCCAAAATCACACCACCCCATCCGCGCAAGGCACCAAAACCCCCAGCCCAAAATGTGCCCCATACCCCAACGCGATCGGACCCACCACCGCCTCCGCAAACCGCACCTCAACCCAAAACCCCACCCCCAACGACTTCACCCCCTGCCCATGCGATCGTTCTTGCCGAAACCTCACCGCCGGATACCGCAACGCCTCCCGCCCCTCATCCATCACTCCACAGCCCACAACCCGCACCCGCACCCACTCCTCGCCGCCATCACAAGACCACACCAACCACTCCCCATCCGCACTCCGCACCCCATCAACCCAGTCCAACTCCGATCGCAACTGCCGCAACAACCGCAACGCCTGATCCTCCGCCCCATCCACCTGAAACCCCGTCCCCGCAACCACCTTAGCATTTCCTCGCCTGTCTATCTTCGGAAAGCGCGTCAACACAAACGGCGTCAAACTCCGCCAGACCGCACTCTTCCCCGTCACCCGTAACCGCCCAACCTCCAACTCCCCATCCACCGCCCCCAACGACACCAAATCCGTCTGAATATCAAACCCCTCACTGCCCCACACCTTCTCCAACCGCCGCAACGCCCGCCGCGCATCCACCCCAAACCCACCCGGCGCATACACCACCAAACTCACAATCTCACCGCGATCGTTACACTCTGGCAAGTACCACGCATGATCGTGATCCGCCTTCATCGGTTTCCCCGCCTCATCTCGCCCCGCAAACACCCGATCCGATCGACCCTCATCATTCCGGCTCCACACCATCAACGCCTGATGAAACCGCTCCCCCACCGACAACGCCGCCGTCAACCGAGGCAACACCTTCGACGACAACGCAAACCTCGCCATCACAGGCTTCTCTCGCCCAAGCGCCACCGAATCACTCCCCGATCGACGCCCCACCGATCGGGGAGGTGCCGTCATCCCATACAACGCCCACCGACTCCCCGGAATCCCATGCCACCCCTCACCATGGAGCACCCCCACATCCAACTCCAACATCTCCAACACATCAGTCGGAGCCGTCCACCGCCCCCGCCCCTTACTCACATTCGGCACCATCGCCATCGCCGCCAAAAACACCGATCGATCGGCCTCATTCAACGGCACCAAAACCTTCACCATCGGTTCATCGCACCGAGTATTCGCCGGGATTTCAATAGCATTGGGCTTAGGAGCCTTCGCCTCGATCGCACTCACCCGCATCTCCACCCAAGACTCCGCCCGTCCCAAATAGCCCACCGACTCGCACAACGACTCCAGCAACCCCAACAATCCCGGCTCCAAATCCAGCTTTTCCCATACTACCTGCACGATCGCCTCCGGTGACAACGCCCCACCCGGCAACGCAAAAAACGTATCCAACACCTTCGTCGTCACCGACTTCCCCTCCTTCCACAACGGCATAAAATGTCGCGTATGGGCCGCCGTCACCTCCGGCAACACATAGCTCGGCGGACACTCCACTAGCGCCGTCATCAATGCCAACATCTCGCGCCGATCGGCCCTTTCAATCGATCGATAATACGCCGCCACCAGCGATCGCAAAATCCGCCAAGGCGACGGCGGCCACTCCACCGCACCCTCATTTACCTGCTTATCCCACGGCGTCGCATGATAACGCCCCGTCAAAAACTGAATCGAAATCACAACACTCATGCGTCCTGCGCTCCCTTCTTCTTATCTGCCTTTTTCTCAACCTTGTACTCCACCATCGTCACCGCCGGATCAGCAAACGCACCCTTCGCCGCCAACACCAATCCCGGCAAGGCTTTCGTCAACTCCACCAGCGTTGGCAATGTGTAATTAATCGGCTTCTGAACCGTCACCTTCAGCATTTCAAGATCACACGCTGTTCGCAATCGCAATCCTCGATCGAGAAACGCTTGAATCTTATACAACGCGATCGCAATCAACAAATCCTCAACCGCAGATCCCAGCCGATAACTCCGAATCTGTGCCAAATCCAAACTAAAATACGCCGTAATCGACTCCGCTGCAAACTCTTCGCGGTAATAAGGCACATTCCCATACCCTTCCTTCGCTCCCCCTTTATCGTCACCTTTCCCCGTCGCATCCACCCGATCGTTCTTCACCCCACCCAAGCGCACCACTTCCACATTTTTCGCCTCAATAAACCCAGAGAGCGATCGGGCAATCCGAGACACCCCCGACATCTTCTCCAAGAAAATCCCATGCAGTAAACAGTTAACGTCGTAACAAGCCAACACTTTCGCAAAGGTATGAATGCTAAAGGGCTTATCTCCACCCACTTGCAAATCCTTTTTTACCTGTTCCCCAAAGGCCGTCAGCTTCTTACTCACCCCCACAATGTAAGGCGAATTCAACCGATGTGCCTCTAAAAGCGAATTCGTTAAAAACTGCCCATCCTGCTGCACCGTCACATAAGAAATCCCCTTCAACGGTTCAATAATGTCCTGCTTTGCCTCATCCCAAATCACATTTTCCATCCGGTTCGCCACACTCTGCGCCGACTCCAATAGCAGCATCTTGAGCTTTTCACCCGGCAAGTTATAGGTCGCTGCCCCCAAATCCGGAAACCCCGTCGGTTGAAATCTAGAACCCTGCAACGGTTGCAACTCTGCTTGAATCAGAATCCGAGTTTGATCATTTAACGCTTTGAAATCCATGATGGAGCCTCCTAATCTTGTATTTTGATTTGATTGAATAACTGCTTAACTTGTTCATCCGTTAACGGGAACGCTAACGCTGCACCGAGACGATCGCAGTCCAATTCCCGATCGCCCCACCTATTCGCCTCCAACGCATCAAGCCGAGGTCGTAGATTACTAGCGCGCAATCGCCGAGCCGCATCTGCCAACGCCTCCGTCAACCGATCGCCCTTCAGCTTACTCAGTAATCCCGGCACCCGAGGCAGCTTTTTAAGTAGTTTGCCCTCGTCGTCCAGAATGGTTCGATGCTGAACCACTTTGAGCAATTTATACGCCATGGGTAACTCGTTGTCTTGTGCGGCGACTGGCTTTAGCGATCGACTAAACTTCAACAGCGACAACCCCCGAGCGATCGCCTCCAATCGATCGTCATCAAGATCACCCTGAATCCAAGCTGCAATATCCTGAAAATTTGGCAATAGATAGAGTGTTTTACGCTGTGTTTTACTTTGAGATTTATCAGGTAGTTTTTCGTCGTCATCGTCCTCTTTCTCTTCCGGTGATTCAGCTAATCGAGCTGCCGTTTTCTCATCCCGTTCTTGTTCGATTTCCGATCGCAACGCCAACGTCAACAAATTATCTTCAATAGGCCCAAACCCCCAAGTCGTAATTTTGTCATCCTCCTTTTCCCAATACGCCGTTTCGCCCCGCACCCTCACCAATCGTTGCCGCAACCCCGATCGCGCTAACGCCAACGCCAACCGAAATTCCGATGTGCCATCATTTGCTTCCACTAGCCAACGACTCGATCGTAAATAGGGAATCGGTTTTGTCTTGATCTTATTGTCTTTATCTATGACAAAACTCAACGACTGATTCAGTGTCTTCTCTACTTCCCCGAGCGCCATCAACACATCCAGCATCGTCGCCTTCCCCTGAGCTTGATCCACGATCGCATTCTCCAACCGCCGCGCCGATCGTTTTACCCCAGCCGGAGCAGTTTCCCCACTCGCCACCGACAAAAACCGACTCAGCCACTCATCCAAATCTCGCAGGGGATCCCGACGCGGACGAGGCGGCGTTCGAAAACGACCTAACGACACCGCAAAATATGACAACCCATTGCGCTCCTGAAACCCATAGCGATGGAACTCCGTAATGCCCCGCGCCACCCCCAAGCTCGCCACCGCCCGCACAAAATCCACCCCACTCTGCGCCGATCGATACTTCAGCGCCCCGCCCGTATTCACCTTTGCCCGCCCCTCTCGGAACATCACACGCAGCTCACCCAATCCCACAGGAGCGGTCCACAGCGGCACCCACAGCTCCGCTCTCACCTTCTCGTCCGCCGCACTGCCATAGCCCGCCGCCGAAGGTCTTGTCGCCGTAAACGGAGCCGCCGCACTCTCCGCACCACTCTCCCCCCGTCGGGTAATCCCCGGCATTAACACCAGCATCCCCTCTAGCATTAGTATGAAATCCCACGGATTGACCCGCGAATCCCCATCCGTCCCCGCCGTCGCGTTGGCCCCACCCGCCGCCATAGGGCTAAACTGTCCAATCTTGCCGCTATAAGGCAACTTCGGCGTCACCGTATCAAAGAGGGCCGATCGCAAAAGCTTGGGTGAATCCGTCGTTGGTTCCCCGGTTTTAAAATCCATCACCTTCTGCAACTGCTGCATAAACGATCGGCCAAACTCAAAATTCCCGTCATTTCCACCCGTCCCCATCAGCGGTACAAACTTCAATGGATTATGTTCATCGCTTGTAATCATCGCGCAGGTATCAATCCATTGCGCCGTCACATCCGGCACCTCATCCCGCAACCGACTGAGCAATTGTTTTTTGAGTTGTGCATCCTTCGGTTGTTCCTTTAGCTTCAGTTTTACGATCACTTTTTGGGCTGTTTTCACTGCAACTCGATACGACCCAAACCGCGTCGGAGTCGCCTCCAAAATCGACGCCAACAGATCTTTCTGGGCATCTTTTGGATAGAATCCTGTACTCCCATTCCAAGGCGAAACAAAGGGTGACGGCGAATAGGTGTCCAAGAAAAAGTGCGTGATTTCGTCCTCAGTCAGTTTCGTAATCAAAACAAACTGTTCCCGTTCCCAATAGCCCTTACATCCTGAATCTGTGCCCGATTCTGTCAACACTCGCAGCACGCCCAACGCCTTGAGATAATTCGACAATGGCTCTGGACTACAACCCGCCAACACAATCTTAACCAGCATCACTCGCCTCCAAACTAATACCCACTTTTGCCGATGCTTCCCAATCCGCCACCCGAATCAGTGCCTCTAAAAAGGCCAATTGAAATGGCCCATAGTGTTCTAGAAGTTCCACCGATCGATCGGTCCACGATCGATCGGCCTTCAGTTCGACAATGCCATCCATCATCTGTACCTTTAGCGTTCCACCTAGTTCCATACAAGCCAAAGAAACGCGCGTCGCCCCAATCTCTAAACCACCCCCCAAATCAATCTCCGGTATCGCATCACCCTCATGCACCCCAAGTGCAAACCGCTGTGGTCCTGCAACTCCAGCTTTAAGCTCAGGCTGACGATTCGGTTTGTTATCTTCAGAATCAGATTGATCGGTTGCCCGATCGCTTGGGGCTTGCTCTGTCGGTCTCGGTTGAATCGTCATTCTTACTTTGCCATGGTGACACGCGGCAAGATAAGCAACTAGAAACGCTTCATCACGCTGCAATGCCAACAACGCGCTCACTAATTCATGTCGAAACCCACGCCGATCGGCAGGGTAACGATAGCCTGTTTTCTGCCCATCAGACTTTGCCCAAAGGTCTTCCTTTTGTTTTGCGTCATTCCCATTCGTCAACATCGCCTGAAACTCTGGATGAGCTTTCCCCGCATCATGCCATCGTGCCGATCGTTCTAATTCCGCAACAGGCAACTGATCAAAGTTTTCTCCACTTCCATTCAGGCTTTTCAAAAAGTCTTTTAATGCCGTCACAATGTCTTCCGAATGCTGCTTTAGCGAAACAAATTCCTTCACACCTTTATTCTTCGCCCATCCACTCAGCAGATCACTATCATCATTATCAGCCTCCTGAGCGATCGATTCGTCAAAACAACTGTTAGGCTCGTGTTTCACATTACCCGTAAACCCGATCGCCCCGTCATAACCACCCGACTTGCAATGCACCAAAATCATAACGCCGGGATAAATTTCATCCGGCTTAACCAAGATCCAAGATTTTTGTAATCGATCGAACGTATATCCTTTAACAGTTTTGATTCTCAAAAATTCTTTCGCACTTCCAATGCCAACCTGACACAATTCATTCCGCTGTAATACGGGTGCATCATCCGGCGGCGCATCACCCATCCAATCTCGCCATGCGATCGCCACATCCGCATTTTTTGCATCCCGAATAAACGGCGAGATATCCACATCATGCCCTGCCAAATCCGTCGAAGTATCAAACAACTGCATCAAGTCATGCTTCCGAGGAATCAACCCCTCAACCCTTTGCACCGGGCGCTCTTCAATGTCTAAACCATCCCAAAACGATCGCAAACTCGCCGGACCCACATCCGTCAACCGCCCCAAAAACTCCCGCGTTTTCTCCAACTCCTCCACCTCATAAGGTCTCGCCGATTCTTCCGACAGCTCGTTGAAATCCATCCAATACACGATCGCGCTCCCATTATCTGTGCCTTTGCGATTGCATCGCCCCACCCGTTGCACAAACGACGACCACGGCGACAACTCAGTGAATAAAACCTGTGCTGAAAGATCAACTCCCGCCTCGATCGCTTGCGTTGCCACAACGATTCCAGATAGGTATTGATTGTCGAGTAGTTTTTTATTTAAACCTGCCCGATCGCCTGCCCGAAACCGTGAGTGAATCAACAGTAAATTTTGCGTTTTCGATCGAAGCGCACTATACAACGCCTGCGCCCGCCGCACCCGATTACAAATCACCAACACCAACCCCGGCGAACCATCCGCCTTCCGAGCATTCTCTGCCGCCGTCGCAATCTGTTTCGTAAGCGCATCCAAATAGGTCGCTTCCTCTTTTTCCTTAGCCGGACAGGCGATCGCAAATTGCCGCAATTGTTTCTTTGCGTCCAATCGCTGTCTGACTTGAAGGTGTGCTTTATCGTCATCATCTAGCGTAAAAGATGCACCTTCTTTCTCGAAATCCGGCTTATAATCCGCTGTCGTCAACATTTCCGCATCTAACGTCGCACTCATCCACACTGTCTTAGCATTGCCATAAGTCCCCCAAGTCTCTCGCAACCCCTGCAACTGCGAGGTTGTCCTAAATCCTGCCCCCATTAACTGCGTTTCATCAACTACAAACAAGCAATCCTGATTTAGCAATCCAAAATGAATCGGCCACTTATACTTACTCATGCCGTAGCCACGGTTCAGACATCGCGACAAGATCTGATCCTGCGTCCCCACAATAATGCAATCGCGATCGGGCGATCGATCCCAATCATTATCGATCGCCCCTCCCATCAACTGATGAACACGAATCCTTGTCGCAGCACTCTCCTGATTCAGTTCTACAAGTTTCTCTAGCCATTCCTGAATCACATTAACAGACTGATCCACCAGCGTTCGCATCGGCAATATATAAACCAATCGCCTAGGTGTTCTTTTCCGCAATCTCAAATCATCACTATACTTTCGTCGCCACAGCCAAGCCAATACGATCAAGGCCGTCTTCCCCAGTCCCGTTGGAACGTCAATTACGATCGGCAATTCGATCGCGATCGCCAATCGCACTTGGTAAGGATAAGGCACATTTCCCGTAACCGCTCGAAACCACACCACAAAGTCCTGATTTTCAGTCATGATAAATCCATAGTTCTTTTACCTGGATCCGACAAAGTTGTATAGCTTATTTGCTCTATGGAGCTAATCTGAAGCATCGTTAAAAGAGGAAAATCACAGCATATAAATAAATATGTTGCTTCTTTTCCTCTTCTTGCCAGGACTAAGCTGCTATCCGGGAAGGGGGATGCAGATAGATTATTACAGGGTATTCCGAAATTTCAAATTCAAGGAGAAATAAACGCCCTCGGAGTTTATTATTGTGAGCCTGAATGGGAAAATATTCTTCCAATCCGGGTATAACCAGTTGGACAGATGTGTCATTGTGTCGCATACTTAACCTACAAATTAAATTTTAGAAAGCACTAGATTCTTTGAGAAAGTTTTACCAGAACTAACTCGGACAAAACTGGTGTTTTTTTGTGCCCAGATTCTACCTGCCAATACACCGTACTATGAATTTCTCATTTTGTCTATATGTGGTGTGAAATCTGAACTCTAAATATTCAATTTCAATGCTTATAGCGAGACGCAAACTTTAACTAGCACATGTCCAATTTGGTTCGTTGAGCCTACATATAAAGGAGCCGCAAGAGAAACCTGCGGAAGTAGAAATGTGTAGACTATTATGTAAGCACAGCATATAGCGAGCTTCAATGGAGCCACGCGATCGAATCGTATGGAAAATAAGCTCTGCGTTAAGAATGACACTGAATCAATCTATTTGACTAGAGTAAACTAATAAACTACGTTATCTCTCCACTCGATCGCCCTATTAGGATTGCCAGCATCGACTTGACATCGATCGGTCCCAAGCTGGGCGCTCTCTAGGATTCTAGCAAGTAATCCTACGCATTCAACACGTGTAATGCGGTCAGCGTCAACTTTGGAAAGGTGGGAGAGACGATCGCCTCATTGCCCGTGAACGTCTCGAACTGGTAGGCACCGGAGACCCAAGTACCGACCATAATCCAAGCGCGATCGGGATCTACAATCCAATATTCAGGAATGGCGATCGCGGCGTACTGATCACGTTTGGCCTCATAGTCTCGTCTATAGTTATCTGAATTCTCGCTACCCGGTGAAACGACTTCGACCACTAACTGAGGCGGCGGCATCTTGCGGGTAATCGTGGCGCGTTTTTTGAGTAGGGTTAAGTGGATTTCATCAATGATGGTCAAATCAGGGATGCGACTCTGAGGTTTACCGATCACTTCAACTTCGCAGTTATGGCGGATTAGTTTGAAAGATACCCCGATCGCAATGAGTGCCAACTGAATAAAGATTGCGATCGTTCCATTACTTAGCGATTTAGTTATAACCGGAACCAATTCCCCATCCCAATATTCACAGCGTCTTTCCTTCCGGCAAGTCGGACGCCTCCGCGCTCAGGTACGCCTCAAAAGTTGCAAAGCTGGTTTTGGTGAATGTCATCAGTCGAGACCCCCGATTTTCCGCATTTTTAAATTATGGGCCGTTCCTTATCCTCCACCCTCGGATTTTCGGTTGCGGCATCGATCGGAGCAGTACTTGACCTCATCCCAGCAGCGCTCCCATTTCTTGCGCCAGGTGAAGGGAAGTCCGCAGACTGCGCAGGTCTTTGTGGGAAGATCGGATTTTTGACGTTGACGGGGCATGGGGGTTCGGGTGGATTTAAAGCATGTGGATTTGAAGAATACTCGTATTGTACTCGTGGAACCTGCTGGAGCGAGGAATGTGGGTTCTATTGCGCGGGTGATGAAAAATATGGGGTTGACGCAGTGGGTGATTGTGAATCCTGAATGCGATCATTTGGGCGAAGAGGCTCGGCAGATGGCCGTTCATGCGGCGGATTTGTTGGAATCGGCTAGGGTTGTGCCGGATTTGGCATCGGCGCTGGAGGGCTGTCATCGGGTGGCGGCGACGGTTGGCCGTGATGGCGTGCTGAGACCCGTACAGACGTTGCGATCGGTGGTGTCGTGGTTATTAGGTGCGTCTGGGGTGCTGGAGTTCCACGATCGTGGAACTCCAGATGAGGGACGTGATGAGATGATTGGTGAAAAGCTCAGTGAAAGGAAGGGTTATCTGACCAGCGCGATCGTCTTTGGGCGCGAGGATCATGGGTTGAGCAATGAGCAACTGAAGTATGCTCAGCGGTTGGTAACGATTCCGTCCAATCCCGACTACCCGTCCCTAAACCTTGCTCAATCCGTGGGGATCGTGGCCTATGAACTGTATCAGGCCACTCAAGATTTGCCGGGTGTAAGAGAGATATCTGAAAGCTCCGAACCGGATGCGCCGTTTCAAATGACAGAGGCGTTTTACCTTGGGTTAGAGGCATTACTCTTGTCGATCGGGTATCTGCATTCTCACACCGCCGATAGCCGGATGCAAAAGTTTCGGCTCCTGCTCGCTCGTGCGGTGCCTTCAACCCATGAAATGACCATGCTCTTGGGCATTTTGCGACAGTCTCGGTGGGCCTTAGAGCCGGGTCATTTGGCCTTAGTTCCGCCGCCTTCAACCGATCGACCGATCGAGTGAGAATCTTAAAAAAATGGTCTAGAAAAACTGGCCGTTGTAGAAAAGTCCTTTAGGATAGAATCCCAGTGCGTTTCCATCGCGACTCTAATGCGTCTTCAGTTTTCAATACGGGCATCGGCATGAAAAAATCGGGTGGTTTGGTGAATTTACTTTTCGGGCGACGACGCAAACCCCGGAGCCGTGCGTCCAATCGTGTCGTTGTTGCGCCGACGCTCGGTGCTGCCCAAGGCGATCGCAGAGCCGAAGGGCGTTCAGTAGAACCTGTCCTCTCCAGAACCCGATCGCGTCACGACTCATCAAAGCCGAAACGTGGATTTTTAGGATTTCTACCTCTGGGTCAAAAATCTCGCAAAACGCCGTCTGTCCCCGCATCGGGCGTTCGATCGACCAAACCAAATCAGACGGTTCAATCGGGTAAAACCGATCGGGTGCTAAATTTCCCGAAAAAGCCTGCCCGCCCGACCTTAGATGAGCTTCGATCGCGTCGTCAGGACCGTGCGCCGCGTCACCATGCACTCTTCACCCCGCCCATCAACCCAATCCATTTCCCGCGCCCCCGGAACCGTCCGGAGACCTTCTTTTTGTATGCGCTGCGGTTATTGATCTTGGGGGTGGGACTAGGGGTGATTTCGGGAACGGTGCTGTCTGTCTGGGATCCCACGGCTCGGTTGACCGCTGGGGCTAATTTGACAGCAGAACCTAAGCTGGAGACAGTCTCGGAGGAGGTGCCGCTGCGTCTGACCCAAGAACTGATTCCCCTCAAAACTCAAATCAAAGCCCTGATGGCCAAAAATACAGGGCTGTCTCCCAGTGTGATGTTGGTTGATTTGGATAGCCATTCCTATGTGGATATTGGGGGTTCGGATGTGGTGGCGGCGGCGAGTACGATTAAGCTGCCAATTTTGATTGCGTTTTTTCAGGACGTGGATCAGGGCAAAATCCAGCTCGACCAGCCGATCGCCATGCGGAAGGATTTGGTCGCCACTGAAGCGGGTGAGATGCAGTATCAGCCCGTAGGCAGCCAGTTTTCGGCGATCAAAACGGTGACGGAGATGATCACCAGCAGCGACAATACGGCGACCAATATGATCATCGATTTGCTGGGCGGGATGGAGTCGCTCAACCAGCGGTTTAAGTCCTGGGGGCTGACGGGGACAATGTTGCGCAATCCGCTGCCCGATGTGGCGGGGACGAACACAACGAGTGCGCGGGATATGGCGCAGATGTTAAGTCAGTTGAGCGATGTCAAGTTAGTATCGGGGAAGTCTCGCGATCGGATTTTTGACATGATGCGTCGAGTGCGGAATAACACGTTGTTGCCAAAAGGTCTGGGCGAAAGTGCAACGATCGCTCACAAAACGGGGACGATAGAAACCATGCTAGCGGATGTGGGATTAATTGATACGGCGACGGGACAGCGCTATGTGGCGGCAGTGCTAGTCAAGCGTCCGAGAGATGAGGATAGGGCAAGTGAGCTGATTCAGCAGATTTCGAGACTGGGCTATCAGGCGTTTAATCAGCAGCAGGCGGTGGTTCCAAGCGTGAAGGATCAGCCGAAAGGTCGGGGAGAATCGGGTCGATCGCAGATTGCGCAGCCGTAAGAAAGCCCCCTAACCCCCAATTCTGGGGGAACTGGATGGAGTGTTTAGATTGTCGGTCGGGGTTTGGCGCGTTTGATGTGGGTGTTTTTGAAGAACCAGACGGTGATGAGAAGGTAGAGGATCAGGGCTACTGGGAAGGCGACTTCTAAAATATGATCGACGGGGATGGTGCTGGTGTTGCTGGTCAATGTCTGGATGAGAGCGTTGCAGCGATCGCCTTGCTTGGTGTTGAAACAGGTGGCTGGGGTGAGGAAGAGCAGAAGTCCTTGGGCGATGAAAATTTGGCCGAGCTGGGCGGGGCTATAGTGGACGAAGGTGCGGCGTGGGGCGGCGCTAAGGCAGCCTAGGAAGAAGACTAGGCTGAAGATGAGGTGGATGGGGAAGATGACGAAAACATAGCCGACATAGTTCGGATGGGTGTTTCCGAGGATGAGATGGACTATTGCACTCAGCAAGACGTACAGCACCCAGAGTGCGGTGAAGTTGTAGATGGAGATGCGATCGCGGGGAATCGGTGGAGTGTTTGGGGGATGGCTTTTCATCCCGCTATTTTAGCGATTAAGCGGCTATTTACGAAGGTGTAGCGGGATGCCAAATTCGTCGAGGGCATTTTCATCGGCAAAGTCTAGGATGGCCCACACTTTTTTCATCAGGTCGTCGAGTCCGAGGCGACTGACGGCGGAAATGAGTAGGACTTTGCTGTTGCTAGCGGCTTCGAGTTTTTCTTGCAGTTCAGCGATGATGGGATCTTCTGGATCGAAGGCGTCGAGCTTGTTGAAGGCAACGATTTGGGGACGTTCGGCGAGACCGGGGCGGTAGGCTTTGAGTTCGGCTTGGATGGTTTCGTAGGCTCCGATCGGGTCTTCGCTGGTGAGATCTACGAGGTGCAGCAAGACGCGGGTGCGTTCGACGTGACGCAGGAAGTCGTGGCCCAGTCCGATGCCCATGTGTGCGCCTTCGACGAGACCGGGGATATCGGCGAAGACGGTGCCGTCACCGGAGGGTTTGCGGACGACGCCGAGGTTAGGGACGAGGGTTGTGAAAGGGTAATCGGCGATTTTGGGTCTCGCTGACGACAGAGCTGATATTAGGGTAGATTTTCCGGCGTTGGGCAGGCCGATGATGCCGACTTCGGCGAGGAGCTTGAGTTCGAGGCGGAGTTTTCGCTGTTCGCCTTCTTTGCCGGGTTGCGATCGCTCGGGGGCGCGGTTGTTGTTAGTGAGGAAGGCTGCGTTGCCGAGTCCACCTTTGCCGCCTTTGACGATGAGGATAGTTTGGTCGTGGTCGGTAAGGTCGCCGATCAGATCTCCGGTGTCGGCGTCGAAGATTTCGGTGCCGCAGGGGACGAGAATGATGCGATCGTTTCCGGATGGTCCGGTGCAGTCTTTGATGCCGCCTTTGGTCCCGTCTTCGCCTTTGATGATGCGTTGGTAGCGGAAGTCGAGGAGGGTTTGGAGGTTTTCGTTGGCTTTGAGAATCACGTCGCCGCCCCATCCGCCGTTGCCGCCGCTGGGTCCGCCTGTGGGCACATATTTTTCACGCCGGAAGGACACCATTCCTTCTCCGCCGTCGCCTGCGATGACTTGAATTTCGGCTTGATCGATGAATTGCATGAGGGCTGGTCGGGGAGGAGGGATTTTAGGCTTTATATTATAGGGTAAAGAGGGATTAAACTGGTGTTTGAAGTTGCTTTTGGAGGAGCCTACTTATGATGCCTGCCACGATCGCCACACCCATTAGTGAAATAGAACTGATTCCGGGCAGTGCAATTCAGATTAACGGTCTGTCCTGGGAACGCTATCTCAATTTGCTCGAACAGTTCGGAGATTATCGTTCTACGCGTCTGATGTATGACAATGGAGCGCTAGAAATTCGTATGCCGGGTCAACATCATGAGGCGATTAATCGGGTTTTGTCAGCAATCGTATTGACGTTGGCGGATGAGTTGGGGTTGGAGTTGAATGATTTGGGTTCGATGACAATGAATCGTCCTGCATTATGTCAGGGGATTGAACCGGATAGTTGTTGTTATATGCAGAATGCACAGGCGGGACAGGGTTGGATCTCGGTCATGGGGGATGAGTTGCCGCCAGATTTGGCCTTGGAAGTTGATATTGCAAGCCAGTCCGATCGGAAATTGAGTCTTTACGAAGCGATGGAGGTGCCAGAACTATGGGTGTACCGGCGCGAAACGGTGTCGAGTCGATGGTTGGTGATGGGAACGTATCAGGAAAAGACTATGAGTCGATCGTTTCCTTCGGTGAGTGCGGTGCAGCTTAGTCAGTGGATTGAGTTACGAAAAACAGGAACGGACTTAACGGTGGTGCGTGCAGTGCGATCGTTTTGTCGTGAGTTGAGGGTTTAGCTATTGTTCTTCAATCGAATGGACTATTTCGATTCTTGATTGAAAACGAATGATTGATCATATTAATTCTGGAGAAATCACGATGGTTGCTGTAGTCGGTCATAAAACTAATCAATCTTTGCTCTACGATCGTGACTTTTATCAGTGGACGCAGGTGATGGCGGAAGCGCTGCGATCTCACGATTGGTCTGGACTTGATGTTGAGAACTTGGTGGAAGAGGTTGAGAGTTTGGGACGGCAACAGCGGCACGAATTACGGAATCGGTTGGGCGTTTTGTTGGGACATTTGTTGAAGTGGAAGTTTCAACCCGCAGCGAGGTCTAAAAGTTGGAAACTGACCCTGCGGGAACAACGAGCGCAGATTCGGTTCTTATTAAAAGATAATCTGAGTTTGAAACCTTATTTAGATGAGGCGATCGAGGAAGGTCATACCTTAGGACAGCTTCTGGTCGCGAAGGAAACGCCATTGGAGATTGAGGATTTGCCGGAGTTTTGTCCTTATAGTGTCGCTGATACTATTAATGATGCATTTTTGCCGGAGTAGCGATTGCTTGCGTTCGGGGGTGACATGATGACAAAGCCGCTCATCAGGAAGGACGGGTATTTCGAGGCACAGTGGATGAAGCGATCGCCGCCCCATCCGTCGTTGCCGCCGCTAGGTCCGCCTGTGGGCACGTATTTTTCACGTCGGAAGAACATTTTAGTTTTTGCAGTGGTGTCAAAAATGTTGTTTCCTACAATGCTAGATAGATTCAATTGGGAACGGGTGCTAAACGAATATTTAAACGAGGGACGTAACACTGTGCGATCGTTGGAGGTGCAAATCAATCTGTTGTGGTAGAGGTTGATTTGGATGATAAAACGCGTGCGACCCATGGCGCAATTGAGGCATCTGACGTAAAATATGATCGATCGGTGGTGCGGACTTACGGTCGATCGTAGATCACCGAGACTGGCGTGAGGGTTCGCATCTTGAGCCAACTTATCTAAGACTATTCCTGAAGGATGGTGGCTCAAGCGCGGCAAACTGAAGAACGTTAAGCGACGTCAATGAATAAGTCTTCGCCTTCTTGCGTCACGGCAAAATTGACAATATCGATCGGTTCTTTGCCCATAGCGAGCATTTTTTTGGCAAACCCCGAGACTGTAATTCCAGCAACGGATTTGACCCATTCGACGTTTTCCCCGGTGCTCATGTCAAACTTAGCGCCGTGAAAAGGACAGGTGATGATTCCGTTTTCAACTTTACCGCCGGACATGGGGAGTCCGAGATGAGAGCATTTATTGGCAATGGCGCAGTGCTTGTTCCCCACCTGAGCCACTAGTATAGATTGACCGCTAGCTTTAACTTTGAGAGCTTTACTCGCACTTGTATCAGCCGTTGTTGCAACTTTAGTTTTGGTCATGATGCAGTTTTTTCAAGTTATCTAGAGTGCTAAAAAATCATACAGGATTGAGGCTGCCGAAACTTGAAATCAATGGGCATCAGTTTTTGACCCAAAGTACGATCGCCTCAGCGTTGGCGTGCGTGAGATGGACATCAATACCTAGGATCGATACAGCAGAGCCGATTCTAGAATCATAAGGGGGTAATCGGGTAACGCGAATGATGATGGTTTTGAGGTAAGATTTTTGGCAGTGAGGTTGAGAGAACCATGAAAAAACGATGGGTTACGATCGCGCTAGGGTTGTTGCTCACATTGGGGATTGTATTCGATAATGGGTTGCCTTGTGCATTGATCGATCATGCCAATCGTCCGGTAGAAGGCGAGATTTAATGTTGTTTTGTTAGATTTGCGAAGTCATGGCATGAGCGAAGGGAAATACTTTATCTATGGTTTTCATGAATGGCAAGATATCACAGCGGCGATCGATGTTGTAAATGCTAAACAAGCTGATCAAACTTTTGCAATCTTGGGCGTATCAGCAGGAGGAACGGTGGCGATTTCGGCAGCGGCGCGGGATGAGCGAATTTGGAAAGTGGTGACGATCGGGACGTTTGCGGATTTAGGGGAGACGATTGAAGCGCAAACTAAGTGGTTGCCAGAGGGATTGCGAAAACGGGCGATCGGGCGATCGATCGACGCGGGACGATCGCGAGCGCTAGGCTTGGTGCTTGGCGGCTGGTTCAGTGGGTCGCTTGGGCAATGGGACGGGTTTGGCGGGTGTTAGGAGAAGCACAATATCTGGCATGGAGAATGACGAGGTATTTTTCTTCTTTCCATGGATTTGAGGGTCTGGTCAGGATGATTTTGAAATACGAGTGTGAAATGGCTCGGAACGATGGATGTGGCGATCGGAAAGTCGATCGACCTATCCGTAGAAACCCCCATTGTTTTCTGTTAGAAAAAATTCTTTTAGGTCATTCTTAGAATTAGCTACTTTAAATCGCCTTACTTTGTGACTCAACCTTTAAGTTTTACAGCAAAGGGTTTGGGGATAACAGTTTTGGTATCGCTGAATTGGTAGACTCATATCTCTATCGACTTCTATGGACATTCAGATTACTGGACGGGCGATCGCGTGAAATTTGAAAATTATGATCCTGGACAGTTCTACGATGAGCTGTTTCAAGCACCGGGAAAGCCCCGCCCTGACGCCATTCCCCTCGTCGATCGCATCGAAGCTCTTCCGACGGAAGAAGTGCATCGGCGGCACCGAGCGGCGCAGGTGGCCCTGTTTAAGCTAGGGGTGACGTTCAATGTGTATAGCGACGATCAAGGCACCGAGAAAATTTTTCCGTTCGACATTATTCCACGCATTGTTTCAGCCGATGAGTGGGCCGTTTTGGAGCGAGGTCTTAAGCAGCGAATTTGTGCGCTAAACCAATTTTTGGCAGACGTGTATGGAGACCAGAAAATTATCCACGATGGGATTATTCCCCGCGAACTGATTGAATCAGCGAGTGGCTTTCATCCGGCTTGTATGGGCTTGAAGCCGCCGCAGGGGATTTGGTGCCACATTACGGGGACTGATCTAGTCCGCGATGATGCGGGAGATTGGTACGTGCTGGAGGACAATTTGCGCTGTCCGTCAGGGGTGTCCTATGTCTTGGAAAACCGTAGGGTGATGAAGAGTACGTTTCCTCAGGTGTTTGAGAAGATGAGCATTCGTCCGGTGGAGGAATATCCGGGACGGCTGCTGGCGACGCTGGTGAATCTGGTGCCGGAGCATGTTTCGGACCCGACCGTGGCGTTGTTGTCGCCCGGTATCTACAACTCAGCCTACTTTGAGCATTCATTCCTAGCGCAGCAAATGGGCGTGGAGCTGGTGGAAGGGCGCGATCTGGTCGTTGCAGATGGGTATTTGCAGATGCGGACGACTAAGGGATTGAAGCGGGTAGATGTGCTGTATCGCCGGATTGATGATGAGTTTATTGATCCGACGGTGTTTAATCCGGATTCGCTGCTGGGGGTTCCGGGGTTGATGGATGTGTACCGATCGGGCCGCCTCGGGTTAGCCAATGCATTAGGTACGGGGGTAGCGGATGATAAGGTGATCTACTCGTTTGTGCCGGAGATGATTCGGTACTATCTCGGTGAGGAGCCGCTGTTGCCGAATGTGCCGACGTATTTGTGTTCGGAGCCGAAGCAATTGGAGTATGTGCTGGAGCATCTCAGTGAGCTTGTGGTGAAGGCGGCTAATGCATCAGGTGGGTATGGGATGTTGGTGGGTCCGCATTCGACGAAGGAAGAGCAGGATGAGTTTGCGGTGAAGATTCGGGCCAATCCGCGAAATTATATTGCACAGCCGACGCTCCGGTTATCGCGGGTGCCGACGATGATCGAGGGCGAGTTTGAAGGGTGTCATGTGGATTTGCGTCCCTATATTTTGTACGGGAAGGAGATCTTTGTGAATCCGGGTGGCTTGACGCGGGTGGCTCTGAAACGCGGATCCTTGGTGGTCAATTCGTCGCAGGGGGGCGGGAGTAAGGATACTTGGGTGGTTTGCGCGGAATGAGGAATGGAGAGTTGAGAATTTATTAAGTTTTGGAATACTAGGAAGAATGGGTTTATGTTGAGCCGGGTTGCAAATTCGATTTATTGGTTGAATCGCTACATCGAACGGGCTGAGAATATTGCGCGGTTTATTGATGTGAATCTCAATCTATCGCTTGATATGCCGATCGGGATGATTCAGCAGTGGGAACCGTTGATCTGGACGTCGGGCGATCGCGATGTGTTTTCTAGGGACTATGGGACGGTGACGTCGAAGAAGGTGATTCAGTTTTTGACGTTTGATCAAAATAATCCAAATTCGATTTTGTCATGCTTAAATTTGGCTCGGGAAAATGCGCGATCGGTGCGGGAGATTATTTCGTCGGAGATGTGGGTGCAGGTGAATTCGTTTTACCATTTTGTGCAAGGGGCGGCGAAGGATCCATTGAGTCTGAATTGGTCGAGCTTTTTTGGCCGAATTAAGTCTGAAAGTCATCTGTTTGTCGGCATCACAAATGTCACGATGTCTCACAATGAGGGTTGGCAGTTTGGGCAGTTGGGTCGGTTTTTGGAGCGGGCGGAGAAGACAACTCGGATTTTGGATGTGAAATACTTTATTTTGCTGCCGTCGTCGCGGGATGTGGGATCGACCCTTGACGAGTTGCAGTGGATGTCGTTGTTGCGATCGGTGAGTGCTTATGAAATGTACCGCAAGCGCGATGTGCATCGGATTAGTCCGACGGCGGTGGCAGATTTCTTACTTCTGGAGTGTGAGTTTCCGCGATCGATTCGCTTTTGCGTGCAGAGTGCGGAACAGGCGCTACATCGGATTATGGGGACGAAGATAGGGACGTGGTGCAGTCCGGTGGAACGGTGTTTGGGGAAGCTGCGATCGGATTTGGATTATGTGATGATTGATGAGGTGGTTGAAATTGGGCTACATGAGTTTTTGGATGATTTACAATCTCGGATTAATGAGGTGGATGGATACATTTTTGAGACGTTTTTTGATTTGAAGGTGGTGTAAGTTAGGCTTTTTGACGTTTATTTCATGGATTTGTAATGCGTTATTCGATCGTCCACACTACGACTTACGATTACGATCGTCCCGTGCAATTGCAGCCGCATACATTGCGATTGCGACCTCGATCGGATGGGTGGCAACAGTTGGAATCCTTTGATGTTGAGATTTCGCCTCAGCCGATCGGGCGCTCTGAATTAACGGATCTAGATGGCAATGCGTTGCTGAAGGTTTGGTTTGCGGAGGTGGAAACCGATCGGTTAGACATTGTTACCACGTCTCAGATTGTAACAACGCAGACGAATCCGTTTGGGTATCTTTTGGATAGCTATGCGTTGCAGCTTCCCATTGATTATCCGTCTTCGGTGAAGGCTCAGTTGCAACCATATTTGCGACAGGCAGAGATGATCGATGCGGTTGCGGTAGAGTTATGTCAGGATTTGTGGGTGCAGACGGATGGAGATACGTCTATCTTTTTATCGGTGTTGAATCAGTTGATTAATACCAATTGCGGCTATGGCATGAGAGAAACCGGAAAGCCGCTTCCCCCCGGCGTAACTTGGCGCGATCGGCAAGGGTCTTGTCGGGATTTTTCGGTGCTGTTTATGGAGGTGTGTCGGGCGGCGGGATTGGCGGCACGCTTTGTGAGTGGATACCAGGAAGGTGATTTGAAAAAGGCGAATCATTATCTCCATGCCTGGGTTGAAGTGTATCTTCCGGGGGCGGGATGGCGCGGTTATGATCCGACGCTGGGGCTGCTGGTGAGCGATCGACATATTGCAATCTGTTCTAGCGTAGACCCGAGCTATACGGTTCCGGTGGTGGGTGGATATCGTCCGGGACGGGTGCGATCGCGCATGGAGTATGGGCTGAAGATCACGTCCCAATGACTTCCTCTAAAACGATCGGTTGGTTGGGTTTACGCCAGTTGATTTCTGGCATGGTGTCGAAAGCATTATGAAGACACTTTTCCCAGGTTTTACGGATTTGGATTAAGTAGGGATCGCCTAGTTGAAGCTGAAGGGAGTTTTGGATTTTTAAGCTGTTGGTCGCGTACATGACGAGGTCGATGGGCGGTCCGACGGAGATGTTGGACTTCATGGTGGAATCGATAGAGAGCAGGGCTGATTTGGCGGCGTCTTCAATGCTGGTGTCGTAAGTGAGCAGTCGATCGAGGATGGGTTTGCCATATTTTGCTTCGCCGATTTGTAAAAAGGGCGTTTCTTTCGCCGCTTGGATGAAATTGCCTTGGCTGTAGATTAAGTACAGTTCAGATTCTTCCCCTTTAATCTGTCCGCCTAGAATAATGTTGCAGGTAGAATCAATGCCGTCTTTCTGGAGCCAAGGCCTGTCGAGATCTTGAATGGTGCGCATTTTGTCACCGATATAGCGAGCGACGGCGTAGAGGTCAGGGAGCGTATGGAGGGTGATGTCAGCCTGCGCTTTGATGTCGCGCTTCAACAGTTTGATGATGGATTGTGTAATGGACAAGTTGCCGGAACTACACATGAGAAGGACGCGATCGCCTTCAATGGAGAAATCATGGAGCTTCTGGTGACTGGAAATATAGTCCACTCCGGCATTGGTACGGGAGTCCGCTGCCATGACGATTCCTGATTGAGTGAGGATGCCTAGGCAATAGGTCATTAGTATTGAGGGCGATCGGGTAAGGAACAACTTAATAGGGTTTAATTTACCAGACTTTTACCGTGTGCTAAAAGAGAATGGATGTAAACCGCTTAAAATTGATATAAAAAGAGACAGATCGGGGCGGGATCTGTCTCGATCGGTTGGGTTTGATGTCAACAATCCAAATGTTTTAGGTGATTTCTATGAATAAGTTTACCGGAGGCCCCCAACCCTCAAGGTGCTGTTGGCATATTGATAGGGGACCAATACCCCTCAATCCGAATAATCCAATTCTACCCATGACATCCGACAGTGCGCGATCGGCGTTCCTCAAAGGCGATATTTACATAAAAATCTGAGACCACCTGGGTCAATTGAACAGCGCACGCCTGAGTTTAAGCTGAATCGCTCACTTTGCGGCGCTGGGTCCGTTAGCTTAGTCCCTTTTCGATTTTGTACCAGATGGATGTTCCCCTTCCTCAATTCGCCAACAGCAGCATCAAGGGGGCTAGGGGGATTCCCGTTCCGGGAGGCTACGCCAACATGTGTTTTGATACCAACGAAAGAACTTTTCAAACGGCCTCTAAGCATCGACCTGAATGATGTTAAGACAAGGGATAATAGTCGGATTCGGGAACTGGAAACTAGTGGTAAACTGTGTAGTATTAAGAAAGATATTCCACTCCAAACCGTTCGATTCTCACCGGGTTATCGATAACGCTTGATTCATTGCTAATTGATTGTCCGCTCATAGTTAAATACTTGTTTTCAGGTTAATCAATCTACATTACAAAGAGTTAGCAAAGCGGCTAAGTAAAAATGTTTAGCCGCAGCCGATCGGCGTAGCCTAAAAGCTCTATATCAGCCAAACATCCTCTCCATTGGTTGGTTTATTCATTAGTTATTATCAGTATAAGTAAGGTAGACGACAGCATCTTAGTACTTTCAGGATTTGAGGATGATATGTCTATCAAAATCACTGGTCAACAACCTTTAACCCGCCGCTGCTTCATTCGAGGCACGGGTCTTACGGGTGGGCTTGTCCTCGGCGCTAGCATTCACGCTCTGTTACCTAGTTGCACAGGTCAATCCGCCACCCCAAAATTATCGGAGAAGCCCGCTACAGTTCGCGGCCTTGGTTTGCCATTTATCCCTGATCTTGAAATCAATCTCAAAGCTGAACCCAAAGCAGTTTCCATTCGATCGGGTCAATCTACCAACGTTTGGTCTTACACCGCTCAACTGGTCAAAGGCGACCCAGCCAGCTTACAAACGATTCCTGGTAGCTATTTAGGTCCGATCGTCCGAGTTCGGCAAGGTCAGCGGGTGCGGGTTAACTTTCAAAACAATCTGCCGTCAGGCCAAAACAGTATCGTTCATTGGCACGGATTGATTTTGCCTGACACGATGGATGGCCATCCACGCTTTGCTGTCCCGCCGGGGCAGACTTATGTGTATGAGTTTGAGGTGATTAACCGAGCCGGAATGAACTGGTTCCACCCACATCCCGATATGCAAACTGGACAGCAAGCCTATGCGGGTTTGGCGGGGTTATTCATCGTTACCGATCCGGAAGAAGCTGCCTTGAATCTACCTTCTGGGGCTTACGAAGTTCCAATTGTGCTGCAAGATCGCACCCTCGACGCTAACAATCAATTGCTTTATTTGGGCAATCTAATTGGCACTTCCCCCGATCGGAGCATGAACCACAACATGAACACGATGTCGCCGAATAATTCCGGTCGATCTCAAAATGGCATGGGTGGGATGATGATGGGCGACATGAGCCGGATGATGGGCTTCCTGGGTGAGACGATATTTGTGAACGGTAAGCCTAATTTTACTCTTGCAGCAGCCACGCGAGTCTATCGCCTACGTATCCTCAACGGCTCGAATGCGCGGATCTACAAGCTGGCCTGGAGCAATGGCAATCCACTAACTGTCATTGGCACGGATGGGAGCTTACTGACTCAGCCCGTTGAAAGGCCATACGCTATGTTGGCTCCGGGTGAGCGGCTTGATGTTTGGGCTGATTTTAGCCAGTTGAAGGTAGGAACCGAAATTTCGCTGAACAGTCTGGCCTTCTCTGGTGCTGAAAATGTTGGAGGCAGCGCCATGGGCGGCATGATGAAAGCCAGCAAAGCCCCGGAACTAGGGGCTGCAATGACGCTATTTAAGGTCAAGATCGATCGAACTGAAAAAACAACTCTGCAACTTCCCAAAAAACTTGCATCTCTCCCATTACTGCGTCCAAGCGATGCGGTTAATGCTGCCCAGCCGCGACCCGTTGAACTGGCATTGAACGGGATGAACTGGGTAATTAACGGCCAGACCTTTGAGATGGAAGCCGCGACGCCACAGGAAACTGTCAAGCTCAATTCGATCGAGCAGTGGGAGATTGTTAACAAGCTTAATCCGGGCGCAATGATGGATGCGATGGGCATGGCACACCCGATTCATCTCCATGGTGTTCATTTTCAAGTCATTAGCCGAGAAGTGCTGCCAGAGCTGGCTTCCGGTTGGAAAACGGTTAAAGATGGTTATGTGGATGGGGGCTTCAAAGATACGGCGATGGTGATGCCCGGTGAGCGGGTGAAGCTGCTCATGAAATTTGAGAAATATACTGGTCTGTTCTCGTATCATTGCCACATATTAGAACATGAAGACGCTGGCATGATGAGGAATTATCGAGTTACCGCATAGCCAACCCTCAGAGCGATCGCCCTCATTCATTGGAGTCTTATTGTGACCGACGTTAAATCGAAACAGTGATTATCTCTGTTAATCTTAATAGGTAGAAAAATATGAGTGATCTAATTGTGATTGGTTTTTCCGATAAGTTTAAAGCAGATGAAGTATTGCTTGATCTCAGGAGACTAGAGTTGGATTATTTAATTGATCTTGAAGATGCTGCGATCGTTGTCAGAAATCAGAACGATAAAGTTAGAGTTAAGCAGACTCAAGAGCTAGTCGCTTCTGGTACATTAAGTGGTTGTCCCACGAAGATGAGGCAAAACTTCAAGAAGCACTGACAACAAAACGTTCTTAATCTAATTATAAAAAACAGGATTTAATACCATGAAACTTCAATTAAATGTCCCAGGAATTAGCTGTGGTGGTTGCGTGAGTACTGTTACTCAAGCAATTAAAGCCGTCGATGCTAATGCTAGCGTTCAGGGTGATCCAAAAACCAAGACTGTATTAGTGGAAACTGAATCGCCCGAATCAGCAATTAAGGCCACGATCGCCAAAGCTGGCTATCCCGCTAGCTAACCTCTAATCGCCATGACATCAATCATTGTTTTTAGAACAACTTAATTAGGCTAAGTGATGACCAAAAAACTATTTTTACCATTGCTCTGCCTACTTGTTGTAATGATTGGCTGGGCTTTTCTAGCAGGTATTGAAGTATTGATTGGCTTCACTAGGAAACGTTATCAACGATCGTTTAATTAAAATACAATGTCCGATTTTATCATCCATAAATCTGCTTTCCAGAATATTATCGTAATTTACGAAAATTCATTTATGAACCACCAACATCGCCCGCATGACCACAATCAATCCGCCGCCGGATCAACGATTGACCACGAGCACGGAAACCGATCGCCTGACCCACCTATGAATCATTCTGGACATGGAATGCCGCCCAATCATGAACAACATGCAGGACATGATAAACATGAAGGGCACACCCCAGGTATTTTCAAACGGCGCTTCTTTATCTGCTTAGTGCTGACGCTTCCCGTACTTTATTTTGCGCCCATGTTTCAGATGTGGTTTAACTATAAAGCGATCCAATTTTCGGGTGCTGAGTGGGTTATTCCAATCTTCTCAACGATTATTTACTTTTACGGTGGCTGGGTATTCCTAAAAGGAGCTTGGTATGAACTCCATAGTAAAATTGGCATGATGACTTTAGTTGCTTTAGCAATTACTGTCGCGTTCATCTATAGTGTGGCCGTAACCATTGGGTTGAAGGGAGATTCTTTCTATTGGGAACTAGCAACCTTGGTTGATATTATGTTACTTGGGCATTGGATCGAAATGGCTTCTGTTCAGGGAGCAAGCAATGCGCTCGAAGAACTGGCAAAATTAGTGCCTTCGGTTGCCCATAAGCAGGTGAATGGTCGGATTGAAGACGTTCAAGTGAATGCGTTAATTGAGGGCGATCGCATTTTAGTTCGTCCCGGTGAACAAGTTCCGATCGATGGTGAAATCATTGAGGGCACTTCCAACGTCAATGAGGCTTTTCTAACGGGAGAATCTCGCCCAGTAGTCAAAAAAGCTAAGGATGAAGCGATCGCTGGGGCGGTCAATGGTGAAGGCGCTTTGACGATAACCGTTACTCGGACTGGCGACCAAACGACCTTGAGTCAGATTATGCGCATGGTTAAAGAAGCGCAGACTTCCAAAAGTAAATTTCAATCTCTCGCCGATCGACTCGCTTATTGGTTAACTTTAATCGCGATCGGGGTGGCAACGCTGACGTTTGTAATTTGGTTATCTATTAAACCAGATGATCTAGCTTTTGCGATCAACCGGGCCGTTACAGTATTAGTGATCGCTTGTCCTCATGCCCTAGGGTTAGCAATTCCTTTAGTCCTCGTCAATGCGACAGCAATGTCAGCAAAGAATGGCATCCTGGTACGGAATCGAGAAGCATTTGAACGAGCAAAAGATATTAAAACGATCGCATTTGATAAAACCGGGACACTGACGACCGGAAACTTTGGTGTACAGCGAATTTATACGGATGGGATCGACGAGTTACAGGCATTAGGCATTGCTGCTGCCCTAGAATCTCTATCAGAACACCCACTTGGACAATCAATCGTACTAGAAGCGAACAATCGTAAGATTCAGCTTAAGACTGCAACAAACTTCAAAGCAGTGCCCGGTCAGGGCATCGAAGCCAGCATTGGCAGTCAACAGTATCGAGTGGGCCGACCAGAATGGGTGAAAGAGTTGAAGCTACAGTTTTCCCCACCCTTGCAAAAGGGACTCCAAGAAACTGAATCTCGGGGTGAAAGTGCGATCGTCTTGATGAACGATCAAAAAGTTATTGCCCTATTTGGGCTAGCGGATCAAGTCCGGACATCGGCACGAGAAGCTGTTGAAAGATTGCAGAAAATGGATGTGCAAGTCGTGATGATCACTGGCGATGCCGAAGCGGTGGCCAAAACTGTGGCGGCGGATTTACATATCGATCGCTATTATGCCCGTGTGCTTCCACAGGATAAAGCATCGCTCATACATCGGCTTAAATCTGAGAAGCCAACTGCTTTTGTGGGCGATGGGATCAATGATGCGCCCGCTTTAACCGAGGCCGATTTAGGACTAGCGATCGGCGCTGGAACTAATGTCGCGATCGAGTCTGCTGACCTAATCTTAGTTAAAAGCGATCCGATTGATGCCACTTACGCACTCAAACTGGCGAAAGCAACCTACAACAAAATGACTCAGAACTTGTTCTGGGCAACTGGATACAATGTCATTGCAATTCCTCTAGCAGCGGGAATCGGATCGCCCTTTGGCATTTTATTAACACCCGCGATCGGCGCAGTCTTGATGAGTGTTTCGACGGTTGTTGTTTCACTTAATGCCATGTTGTTACGTCGCGTCCGGTTAAATGATTAGGAGTAAAAATTGTGTCAAAAAAGAGGATTAAAATTTTGGCAGCACCAGAAACAAATCTGTTTCTATTTGCCTTTTTGCTTAATTTTGTTTACGAAGTTTGGCAGGCTCCCTATTACGAGTTCTACAGTAGTCCCTCTTTAGCCGATAAAGTTAGAGACTTGACTCACTGTTCTTTCGGTGATGGGGTAATCATTCTAGTCTGTAGTTGGGTTGTGAGTGCGCTAGTTCGTTCGCGGAATTGGGTGCTTCATCCCACCCCGAAGCTGACGTTCCTATTTACTAGTATTGGGTTGGCAGTTACGCTAACGATCGAAACTTATCGGGTCAATATTTCTCAAGTCTACGGCGTCCCAGTCTTGGCAGTTCCGATTTTGGGGTTAAGCGGACTGGCCGTCATTCAGTGGATTATTTTACCGCCACTTATCCTTTATTTGGCTCGTCGTCATATAGTGGGATATCCCGAAAAGTTGTAGTCCCAAAAAACATTGAAACCATTGTGATAAAAATCTACTTATGGAAAATACAACATTCAAACTCCGAGGTATGAGTTGCGCCTCCTGTGCAAAGACGATCGAAACAGCAATTCGATCGGTTCCCGGCGTTACCCAAAGCAACGTCAACTTTGCCGCTGAACAAGCAAGTGTCACCTACAATGCCAGCCAAACGAATATTGCAACAATTCAACAAGCAGTAGATGCTGCTGGATATTTTGCCCAACCCATATCAGCCGATGTGCTTGCGCCCACGGATGATGCCGATCGTAGAGAACAACGACGTGAGAGCCGTCAACTATTGCGTAAAATTTGGTTTGGCGCCATTGTCAGTATCATTCTGGTGATGGGTTCGTTCTCGGCTATGACCGGATTGCCGATCGCCTTTATTC
>ENA-OBIO01000303-OBIO01000303.1-metagenomes-genome-assembly--contig:-NODE-303-length-28610-cov-3.24696_pt1 | contig 28610 bp, 26 predicted proteins | sample MGYA00153383_OBIO01 | MGnify analysis MGYA00153383 | reverse complement strand
GGGCTTCAGCGCACGATCGCGCTCGAGCTCGCAAAGCATCAGATTACCGTCAACGATGTCGCACCGGGCGCCGTCGATACACCGATGGATGCGGCGCTCAAAGCCGATCCGACCGAATTCAAAACGTTACTCTCCGAGATTCCACTGGGGCGGATGGCGAGGCCGGACGAGATTGCGAGCTTAGTGGTCTTCCTCGCATCCGATGCTGCCGCGTACATCACGGGGTCGACCTACGTCATCGACGGTGGCATGACGAACCAGGCTGGAAGCCTATGAAGAAGTACGCAGATCTGCCCGGTGTGATCGGAACGGGTAGACGCGGCGTGTATTTCGATATCGACGACCGTCAGGTTTCCGCCGGTAGTACCCTCGGCGGCCCGAAGTGCGTCTGCATCGTAAAATCCACGGGAGCCGTCGAGAAAATCTACTCGAGCGACTTCGGGAAAACACCGATTGGGACGAGCGCACGGGAATCCCGCTCACGGCCCTGCCGGGACGCTTTCGGTTTCATCCTTCGCATCAAGAGCACTTTTACCAATTATCGAATGGTGCTGAAGTTCGTGAAGATATCTTCGTGCAGAGAGGCAGCCCCCGCGCCACGAACGTGGATCCTCCTGCCGTTTACTTTACGATCGAACTTTCGAACACGACCGATACCACGCTCCACATCGCGACCTACGTCTTCGCTCAACTCCGCGGTGATATGGGCCACGACGTCGTCTCGACATTCGACAAACGCCGCAACGCCATCGTTGCATGGAACCAATCCGATCCGTCGTTCGCCCGGCTCATCACGTACTCGGTACCCGTGACGAGTTGGGAAACGACCATGAACCATGGGAAAGCCATCGCGAGTACGTCGCCCGCGACCGATCCGTTGGGCGTGCTGCATGTGAGCCATGCGCTCCGACCGGGGGCACGGGCAAGCTTCTCTTGCACCGTTACCTTCTCGCTCGAGGGCGAGAAAGCGGCGCTCGGGCTCGTGCGCACGCTCCCCTCCGCAACGGACGCATTTCGCGCCACGCAGTCGTACTATACCGATGTTCTCAATCGCTCGGTCGTGCTTACTCCGGACTCGCAAATCAATGCCGGCGTCATTTGGGCGAAAGCCAACATGTTGCGCACGATGTTGCTCGCGCCGACCGGCTGGAATTTCCAGATTTTGCCGAAGTTTCGCTGCTCTGGTACGCCGAGCATCTCGAGCGGAAAAGTATGGTCATTGAGTATTACGACGTCCGAACGGGGAAGACGGCCGACTACAAGCTCAATATCAACGACAACACACCGCTCCTGATCTTAGCCCTGTGGCACCATTACAACACGACGGGCGATCGGACGTTTCTCAAACGCATCTACGCGGCAGCACGCAAAGCGGCAAACTATATTCTCTCGCAACGCAACGATCAGGGCCTTGTGTGGTGCACGGCCGACGGAGTCTCGGACTGGGGTATTTGTGGCTGGCGCAACGTGATCGACGGCTATCGACTCTCGGGAACCACGACCGAAGTACATTCGGAATGCTACGCGGCGCTTTTAACCGTATCGCACATGGCGCGCGAGCTCGGACGGCACAAAGAAAGCGCGACGTTCAAAAGTCACGCCGAGGCACTTCGATCGGCGATCAACGAGCACTTACTCGACCCGACCACCGGCCTCTACTACCTCAATATCGAATCGAACGGAACGCCGCGTGGCGACGTGACGGCCGATCTGATCTTTCCCGTGATGCTCGGCGTCGCAGACGCAACGACGTCCGCCGCCATCATCGCCCGCCTGAGCTTTTCAGAGTTCTGGACCGAAGCCGGCTTGCGCACCGTTCCGCGCAACTCGACCGATTACGGACCGACGCATGGGTACGGTTTGCTCGGCGGGGTTTGGGTCGGTGTTGCGTTTTGGTATGCATTCGCGGCCGCGCGCTTTAATTCCGAGAACATGGCAACCGCACTCGCTCGAGGTTTCGAACATTACGCGAGAGACCCGCGAAAGAATAACACGGTTCCGGGTCAATTTTCGGAATGGCTCCACGGCGAAACCTTAACCAATCAGGGTATGATGCTCTCTCCCTGGTTCCCGCCGCGATATCTGTGGGCGGCGATCGAGGGGGCCGCCGGTCTCGACCTCTCGGCTGGAACGCCGACGATCAATCCCCGATTGCCGCCTCAATGGAAGTGGGTCGGTATCCGAAACGTTCTCTTGGCTGGGAAACGCCTGACGTGGTTCGTCGTTCGTGTCCCCGATTTGCAGCTGTATACCGATGCGCAATTTCGCTGCTCTGACACCTCGCAAGTTTTCGATGAAGACGTCAGCAGCGCGATGTCGATCGAGGTCGACGATGCGGTAGCGATCGGCCTACGGCAGGATACGAGCATTGCGCTCTTCGTCGGAAATACATCGTCGCGTACCCTAACGACGGCTATGGGTCTCACTGGGATTCGTGGCTCGTTCGCAGGGCGTCAATTCAATAGTTTGCGGGGCGAATGGACGGAAATTTCCGCGCTGAGTGCGGGCGCGTTGCAACACGGGATACCGGTCGAATTGGAAGGTCAGGGATTTTGTCTTTTCGAGTTGTCGCAAGATGTTTGATGAGAACCGGGTGACCGCAACAAAGCGAGGTGTTCTCCCGCAAAAGTATTTTGGAATTAGTCAATTCACGACGTGGCCTTGGTCGTTCGAACGCGATCTTCAAGAGTACCCCGCAGCTGGGGCGACGGCCATAGAGGTTTGCGAATTTAAACTCGACCGCGCTGATTATGCGCCGCAACTCCAAGCCATCGGGCCAGCCGGCTTACGCGTTTCATCGGTGCAGACGAGGCTTCACGCGATTTTTCCCGATAGCTTGGCACCGACACCATTCGATCCCGCGCTACGCATCGAACATATTGCGGCGGCGATGACGCGCATCGCACCGCACGTTCCGGCCAAAACGCCATTTGTCGTCATCACCGGTGCCGCTCCGCGAGGAGATTGCGACCTCGTATTCCGTACGTTGCTCGAAGGACTGCCGACCCTCGCCGATCATGCAGCCGGCCTCGGAATGCGTCTCGCCTTCGAGCCGCTCAATCCCGTGCTCTTCAACACCGATACGTCGATTTGGGGATTGGACGCGGCGCTCGATCTCATCGAGTGTATCGACCATCCGAACTTGGGCGTCTGTCTCGACAGTTGGAACGTTTTCCAAACGCCGAATCTGCTCGAGACAATCGAGCGCGCCCGTGGAAAAATCTTCGTGGTCCAACTCAGCGACTGGCAACGCCCGCGGGCCAATGCCGACCGGCGAAATATCGGTGAGGGCATCATCCCGACGGCCGATATCATCGCGGCCGCGCGGCGCGCGGGATACGACGGCGCCTACGTGCTCGAAATTTTTTCCGAGGAGTCGCTCCCCGACTCCTTATGGCGCGGTGATATCGCTTCGCATTTGCAGCGGAACGCGTCGGCGTTCGAGCAACTGAGCGCGCGAATTTTGCGGTGATCGTTCGCGATAACGAAGAGCGACGCCCCCAAAGGCGTGGCGTGCGTGCGTTGCAAGTGCGCAACGCAATCGGACTCGGCCTCACGCTGATACCCGAGCGCGGTCTCGACGCAAGCGAACTGCTGGACGGTGGGATGCCACTCACGTGGTACGGTCCCGGCAATGCGGCTCCGAGCTCGAATCTCGATCCATCGGTCGACGCATTCAATCGGACGTTTTTCGGGGGGTCTCGTCGCGACGTGCGGGATGGATGCGTTCGGCGATGGCCCGACGGCGGCGATCGACGATCGGCTTCAGGGCGGCTTGGCGCTCTCCGTTGCGTATCGGCCCGCACAACTCCCCGCCGACTGCAGCCAACGTTCGCGGCCGGGCGGCAGCCGCCGCGGATCACGCGCTAGCGATGCTCGAACCGGGTGAAGTCCGCGATTACGAACTGCGTTTTTCCATCCGCGCGACACATCGAGGTGAGCAAATTCATGGCCCTTGAGCGCTACGACGTCATCATCATCGGCAGCGGCGCGGGCGGCGGCACGCTCGTGCAAACGTTGGCGGCGTCGGGCAAGCGTATTCTTCTGCTCGAGCGCGGCAACTTTCTGCCGCGCGAACTCGAGAACTGGGATCCGAAGGCGGTGTTCGTCGAAAACCGCTACGTCTCGAAAGAATGGCTCGACGCCGATGGCAAAGCGTTCCAACCACAAATCCACTATTTCGTCGGCGGTACGACCAAGGTCTACGGCGCCGCGCTGTATCGCTTGCGGCCGGCGGATTTCGGCGAGGTACGCCACGTCGATGGCATCTCGCCCGCGTGGCCGCTGACCTATGATGAATTCGAGCCATATTACACGAAGGCCGAATCGCTCTATTAGGTGCACGGGAACCGTGGCGAGGATCCGACGGAAGGCCACGCGAGTCGGCCCTATCCCTGGCCCGCCGTCTCGCACGAACCGCGCATGGCACAACTTTTCACCGACTTGCAATCCGGCAGCTATCACCCCTTTCATGCTCCCTGCGGCATCCTGCTCGACGAAGCAGGGCTAACGCGTTCGGCTTCGCACTCGCAACCGGAGTCGACGCCGTCGGCGTCGCGCCCGCACTCGACGACGGAAAGAGCGCAACGGCGAGCGCGACGAGCTGTGCGATGCGCGCGGTCGTGAGTCGGATCATGCACGGCTTCCATTCGGACGGCAAACGCAAGCGCTGCCGTATCCCAAAATGCCCGGGGTTAGAGCCGAAAGCGCCGCAAGACAGGCCCGATCGAGAGGCCTTGCACGACGAGCGTGAACGCGACGACGGCGAATACCGCATCGATCACTTCGGCTCGGTACGGGACGGAGATGGGAATGGTCAGCGCGAGCGCGAGCGAGAGCGCGCCGCGCATCCCCGAGAGAAAGACGATGCCGCGCCAGCCCCGCTGCGTGATACCGAGCAGCGGCAGCGCGCCATAGGCGAGTACCGCGCGCGAGACGAGGACCGCCGCAATCGCGACGAGCGCGAGGAGCGGTTCGTGAAAGATCCGACCGAATTCGATTCGCAAGCCGAGCAGCAAGAACACCAGCGAGTTTGCGATAAACGCAAGGGCCCCCCAAAAGCGATCGATTTCGAGCGTCGTCTCCTCATCGGCCGGAAATCCGGGAAACGCGCGCAGCGCCACGCCGACGACGAGCGCTGCAAAGATACCCGACGCGCCGAAGCGATCTGCTGCGAGGTAGGCCGCAAAGGCCGCGACGAGGCTCGCGCAGATCTGCAGCGGTGCGTCGCGCACGGTGCGCATTCCGAAGGCCACGATCGCGGCTGCCGCGAGGCCGATGACGATGCCCGCGACACTGCCGCCCGCGGCGTGGAGAACGATGGTCGTCGTGTCGGGATGCTGCACCGCGAGAACGGCGACGACCGCGCTATAGAGCACGACGGCGATGCCGTCGTTGCAGAGCGATTCGCCCTCGACGATCGTGCTAAGCTCCTCCGGCGCCGAAAGTTCTTTGAACGCGGCGGTGACGGCGATCGGATCGGTCGCCGAGACGATCGCACCGAGCAGCAATGCCTGCGTGAACGGCAGCGCGTGAACGAGCCAGAGTGCGACGGCAACCGAGAACGCCGTAATCGCGACACCGGGCACCGCGAGAAACGCGATCGGTCGCCAGTAGCGTCGCAGGTGCGCGAGATCGAGATGCCATGCAGCCTCGAAGATGAGCGTCGGCAGGAGCACCGTGAGCAGCGACGGCGCGAAGACGGACGCCGCCGGTGTTCGCAACGGCAACGTTACGAGCAACAGCGCGACGGCATATGGCACGCGCAACTTCCCGGCGATCGCGCCGACCACGACGGCTGCCGCGAGCAACGCGACGACGAGTTCCGCGCTCGATCGATAGGCGTCCATCGGCGGCCCTAGCCTTCAACCGATGCGCGCGCTGGCCTCGCGTCGTCGGCGACGGCGATGCGGAGTTCGCGGACGATCGCCGATGGTTCGATGTGCCGTACGGATTCGCGATCGGCGGTACCGAGATTCGCGTCGACCGTGTCGTCGATGCGGCGTAGAAATGCCACGAGTGACGGCCGTAGCGGCGGTGCGACGATCGACTCGAGATCGACGACGATCTCACGCATGCGCCGCATGACGTGGAGCGAGCCGCTCCCATAGAGTAAAATCTCTTCGAGCGCGTGGTCGAGCACGTTTTCCCACGATGGCCGCGGGACGAAAACACGCGGGACGCTCGCGCCGTCGCAATACACGTCTCGCAGCGGTAACGCTTCGGCGAAGCGGTAGCGCAATTCGTGAATCTGATCGAGCACTTGCACCGCCGTCGTCGGGTCGTTGATGCCGGGCGACAGCGCCTTGTCGGCAACGTCAACCAGCTGCCGGAAACCGAACAGGGGGTCTTCACGCATCGTGCGCTCGCGCTCGAGAGACACACATCCGGCGAGCCGTCGGAGATCTTCGTATTGGAGCGGCGGTCGGAGATCTTCGTATTGGAGCGGCGGCTGGTGCCCACACGAGCATCGTCGCGATATCGGAGCGCACGAAATCTCCCGCAAGCGGTAACACCTCGACGATCGCCTGCGTGCGCTCGGCGATGGCGAGGATCGCAGGCTCGTCGACGCTCGCGACGAGGCCGTAGTTTCCCGCAACCACGTTTTGCGGAGGCGTTGCGGGCCGCTCGAAGGGAGCCGGATCGTACCGATCCGCCGCAAGCCGGGAGAGACAATCCCGTGTTTCCGTCGCGGCAATTTCGATGATCGTGACTGGCCGAATGCGCTGGACGATGTGATTGAGGTATGTGACAAACATGGCAAGACTGAGCCACACGAGGCTAATCCCGACATAGACCGAGAGCCCCGGTACGAACGAGTGGCCCGGCTCTTCGCGGATCTCGCGCAGCACGAGGATCGCATACGCGAAGGTCGCGATGAAGGTTCCGAGCGCCGTTTGGATGACGCGATCTCGGAAGAATCCGCGCAACACGCGTGGTGAATACTGACTACTCGCGAATTGTAAAACGACGATCGTCGATGAGAACACCATTCCGATGAACGTGATCATCGAGCCTGCGATCGTCGAAAGCATCTGTCGCGCACCCGAGGACGAGCCGCCATAGACGAACCACGCGTCGCTTCGCGTACCGAATGTCTGGTCGTAGAGGAGCAGCCCTCGTGCGAGCGCGACGACCGCAACGAACGCGATGAGCGGTATGAGCCAGAGATTGCTGGCGAGCGCATCTTGCAGGCGTCCGAGTCTCCCTTTCAATTTCCAGCGCTTTCATTCGCCACACCGGCTGCGGGCGCGGTAGCGATCCGAAGGAAGATGAACCTTACGCCGTAGTGTTCCATACGTTCCCGTTCGAGCTGTAGTGCTGGAGCGGCCCCTATTCCGACGGGCAACGCCGCTCGTCTCCGAAGGCATAGGCATGCGACCGACGCGTCGTCGCTCTTGCTTTCGCGTTGCCGTGGTACGTTTGGCGATCGCGGAGCCCGCCGGTTCTCCGTTGGCATCTCGGTCGTTCCTGCGAATCGTGCGCGGTACCGTCCGTCGTACCCACGCGCACGTTCTGTCGAACATCGCCATAAGAGGCACGACCGAGCCGTTCCGAAAAACATCGGTCATGCAGCTGCGGTTCGTACGTGTGGCCCTTTTTTGTGTGTTGTTCGCGTGCCTCGGCTGGGGCAGAACCGCCGTCGCCGATACGATAGCCCCGCTGTTGTTGCAAGATCCTACGATCAGTAAGACGCGAATCGCCTTCGCCTTTGGGGGCGACATCTGGACGGTTGCACGAGCCGGCGGTGACGCGCGACGGCTCGTCACAGGATTCAATCTCGAGACGAAGCCCATCTTTTCACCCGACGGATCGACGGTTGCGTTCAGCGGTACGTACGACGGGATTACGAGCGTCTACGTCGTTTCGGCCGACGGCGGCGAGCCGCGGCGGCTCACGTCGCATCCCGACGCCGCAATGGCCGTGGGCTGGACGCCGGATGGCAAAAGCGTGCTCTTTCGGTCTGCTGCGATGAGCCCGACGGATCCCAACTCGCTCTTCACGGTTCCCGCGACCGGTGGGTTTCCGACGCGCTTGCCGCTCCCGATGGCCGAGACCGGCGCCTACGCACCCGACGGCACACACATCGCGTACGTTCCAAACTTTCGGTGGGAGCCGTTTTGGAAGGGCTACCGCGGCGGGCAGACGACGCCGATCTACGTCGCAAACCTCGCCGACTCGAGCGTCGTAAAGGTTCCGCGCGAGAATTCTAACGACGACTCTCCGATGTGGATCGGTAAAGAGGTTTACTTTCTCTCCGATCGCGGTGGTCCGGTCACACTCTATGCCTACGACACGCAGAGCAAGGCGGTTACGCGCGCGATACCGGCCGCCGGTTTCGATATTACGTCGGCGTCGGCCGGGCCGGGTGCGATCGTCTATTCGCAATTCGGCGCCCTGCGCGTCTACGACGTGCAAACGCACGTAACGACGCCGATCGCGGTTCGCGTCGCCGCCGACCTCCCGCAGGTGCGACCGCACTGGGTCCATGTCGGCGAACGGATCGAGAGCGCGAGCCTCTCACCCTCCGGGGTGCGCGCCGTCTTCGAGGCGCACGGCCAGATCATGACGGTGCCGACCGAACACGGCACGATCCGTAATATCAGCGATGCGCCACATACGGCGAACCGCGATCCCGCGTGGTCGCCCGACGGGACGTCGATCGCATATTTTTCCGATGCGTCGGGTGAATACGCGCTCACGATTCGCGACCAGCGCGGCCTCATGCCCGCCCGCGTGATTCCACTCGGTCCAAAGGCGTCGTATTTTTACGCACCCCTTTGGTCGCCCGATAGTAAGAAGATCGTCTATAGCGACAAACACCTCAACTTGTACTACGTCGATATCGAGCATCCGACGCCGGTCAAAGTCGCGACGGCACCGACCGAAGGCTTCGGGGCGAGCAGCTTCGATGCGGCGTGGTCGCCCGATAGCCGTTGGCTCGCGTACACGAATGAGTTACCGAACGTGCTGAGTGCGGCATTCGTGTACGATCTCAACGAGCATCGCTCGCACCAGGTGACGGATGGTATGAGCAGCGTCCGCCACCCGAGCTTCGATGCGAGTGGTAAGTACCTGTACTTCGTTGCGAGTACGAACGTCGGGCCGACGGGTTACGGGCTCGACATGACGAGCGACGAGCATCCCGTGAGCAGTTCGGTGTACGCCGCCGTTTTGCGCCGCGATCTCGAGTCGCCGGTCAAGCCGCAGAGCGACGACGAGACGGCGAAAAAGGCGCCCGACCCGAGCGACGAGCCGAAGCCCGTCGCGACACCCGCTCCGACCGCGACGAAAAAACCCGCGCCTGCAAAGGTCGTGACGACGATCGATTTCGAGGGCATCCTCCAGCGAATCGTCGCACTCCCGATTCCCGAGGCGAACTACGTCGCACTCGCGACGGGGAAAGCGGGAGAGCTCTTCCTAACGGCAGCGCCGCTTGCGAAGAACGATCCCGGCCCGACGCGGCTCGCCGTCTCGAAGTTCGACATGACCACGCGCAAGGTCACGCCGTTTGCGGCCGGCATCTCCGCGTTCGTTCTTGCGGCCAACGGCGAAAAGGCGCTCTACGCGCAAAATCGGCACTGGTTCGTCGTGCCGACGGCGAAACCGGCGGAGGCCGGCTCGGGCGCGCTCGATACGAGTGGAATGGAAGTTTTCGTCGATCCGCGCGCCGATTGGAAGCAGATGTATCACGAGGTCTGGCGCATCGAGCGCGACTTCTTTTACGACCCGCACTATCACGGTCTCGATCTCGTCGCGGCGGAAAAGCGCTTCGAGCCCTATCTCGCCGGTGTGAGCTCGCGCAGCGACCTCAATTTTCTCTTCGAAGAGATGCTGAGTTATCTCTCGGTCGGACATATGTTCGTCAGCGGCGGCGAACAGCCGCATGACGAACGCGCGAGCGTCGGGCTGCTCGGTGCCGATTATGCGATCGAAAACGGCCGCTTCCGTTTCGCAAAAATCTACAGCGGTGAAAATTGGAACCCCACCTACTCAGCTCCGCTCACCCAGCCAGGGGCGAATGTCAGCGTCGGCGACTATCTCATCGCCGTCAACGCACACCGCCTTGCGGCGACGGACGATCTCTACGCGGCGTTCTCGGAGACGTCGGGCAAGCAGACCGTCATCACGGTCGCACCGCACCCCGATGGTTCCGGTAAGCGCGACGTTACCGTCGTACCGGTTGCAAATGAATTCGCGCTACGCAATCTCGATTGGATCGAAAATAATCGTCGGAAAGTCGACGAGATGAGCGGCGGAAAACTCGCCTACGTGTACCTTCCGGACACGGGTTACGGCGGCTTCACGAATTTCAACCGCTACTTCTTCGCGCAGGTGGGCAAAGCGGGCGTGATTATCGACGAACGCTTCAATCACGGAGGCCAGATCGCCGACTACGTCGTCGACTATCTGAGCCGCAAACCGCATAGCGTGATTCAAGGCCGAGATGGGAAGCTGCTCGTCGATCCGCCACTCGCGATCTATGGCCCCAAGGTGATGCTCATCAACCAGTTCGCAGGCTCGGGTGGCGACGCGCTGCCGTGGTACTTCCGCAAGGAAAAACTCGGGCCACTCGTCGGCGTTCGGACGTGGGGCGGACTCGTTGGGATCGGCGGCTATCCGCCGCTCATCGACGGTGGCTCCGTGACGGCGCCCCGCGTCGCAATCGGCGGACTCGGCGGTCAGTGGGAAGTTGAGGGCCACGGAATCGCCCCCGATCTCGAGGTCGTCCAAGACCCCAAACTCGTCCGCGAGGGTCACGATCCGCAACTTGAGGCCGGCGTCAAACGCGCGCTCGAGATGCTACGCGAGCATCCCACGCCGACCTACGTGCATCCGCCGTATCCCGATTACAAACCCGTGTTGCCGAAGTAGGCGGTTAGAGCGCTTCGCGCACGCGAGCGATTGGAATGTCGTGGTCGATGCCGAAGCGCTCCCACGTCGCCGAATCTTCGCCGGCGAACGCACGCGCGAAATCGCTTCCGAGTTCGCGAACGAGCGTGGCCTCGAAATGCGGCTCGAGTGCGGCGACGGCGATCCACGCATCGCGCGCGCGGTAGAGCGCGTACGTCGAACGTGCGCCGCCGAGCGCGCCGGTCCGAATCGTGAGTCCGTAGCGCAATGGTGCCGCGAACGATTCTGCTGCGTCGCGAAGCGCGATATCGGTTCGTGCGCCATGACCGCATGCGGTACGACGGAGCAGGAGTGCGAGCGCGGCACTGACCGCGCGTTCCGCACCGCCCATATCGGCAACCAAGATCCGCGGCAGCGCCGGCGGTTCGAGCAATCCGGCTTGTGCCGCGTAGGTAAGATCGTGTCCCGGCCGTTCGTCGTGTGGCGCGCTTTCGCCGACGATCGCGACGTGAACGAGTTGCGAATACGCTGCATGCAACACATTCCAGCCGAGCCCGATGCGTACGAGCGAGGACGGTCGGGACGACGTCAACAGAACATCCGTCTCGGCGAGAAGCGCGTCGAGCGCCACGCGATCGCTCGGCACTTTGAGATCGAGAACGACGCGTTCGACATCGCGGTGTAAAGCCGCGTACCACGCGGGCGCGGCTCGCGCGAGCGGATCACCGTGCGGCGATTCGACCTTCGTGACGCGCGCACCGAGATCGCGCAGACGCGAGGCCGCGAGCGGACCCGGGATATTCGGCGCGAGCGAGAGGACGCGCGTGCCCGCGAGTGCGAGCGCGAGATCCGATGCGTCAGCCATGGTTTCGAACCGTACCATCACGACGGGGCCGAGGCCTTCGAACGCGAAAGCGCCGCGAATGAGCGACGTCTACATATACGAGGCCGTGCGGACGCCGCGCGGCCGCGGTAAACGCGATGGAAGTCTGCACGGCGTCACGCCGACGCAACTCGCCGCGCAAGCCCTCGCGGCACTGCGCGATCGCACGGCGCTCGATACATCGCTCGTCGACGACGTCGTGCTCGGCTGCGTCGAACCGCACGGCGAACAGGGGGGCGATATCGCACGGACGGCCGCAATCGTCGCGGGCTTTGCCGAGACGGTCTCGGGCGTGCAGATCAACCGCTTCTGCGCATCTGGACTCGAAGCGCTCAATATGGCTGCCGCGAAAGTCGCGTTCGGCGAAGCGGATTTCGCGATCGGCGGCGGCGTCGAATCGCTCTCGCGCGTGCCGATCGGATCGTCGGGCATGCCGCTCGCCGTCGATCCCGCACTCGCGTCGTGCATGGGGTTCGTGCCGCAAGGCATCTCGGCCGACCTCATCGCGACGCTCCACGGCTTCTCGCGCGCCGACGTCGACACGTTCGCACTCGCCTCGCAGGAACGCACCGCCGTCGCCCAGCGCGACACGCGCTTCGCACGGTCCGTGATCTCGGTCGTCGATGGGAATGGTAAGGTCCTATTGGATCGTGACGAATTTCCGCGGCCGCAAACGACGCTCGCGACGCTCGGTGCACTCGTACCGTCCTTTGCGAAGATGGGCGATCTCGGCTTCGATGCCGTCGCGATCGGTAAGTATCCGCAAGTCGAGCGCATCGATCACGTGCACACCGCGGGTAACTCCTCGGGCATCGTCGATGGCGCTCGGGCATCGTCGATGGCGCGGCGGCTATCCTCGTCGGCACGCGCGCGGCGGGCGAACGTGCGGGGTTGCGTCCGCGCGCGCGCATTCGCGCGACGGCGACCGTCGGCTCCGAACCCACGATCATGCTCACGGGCCCCGTGCCCGCCGCGCGCAAGGCGCTCGCGAAAGCCGGGATGACGATTGCGGATATCGATCTCTTCGAAGTCAACGAAGCCTTTGCAGCCGTACCGCTGCTCTTCATGGCGGAGACGGGAGTTTCGCACGATCGCATCAACGTCAACGGCGGCGCGATCGCGCTCGGCCATCCGCTCGGTGCGACGGGCGCGATGCTCGTCGGAACGTTACTCGACGAACTCGAACGGCGTGGATTGCAGACGGGCCTCGTCACGCTTTGCGTCGGCGGCGGGATGGGCATCGCGACGATCGTGGAGCGCGTATGAGCGACCGCGATATCGTCGCGCTTCGGGATTCTACGGGCATCGTCACGATCGCGTGGGATCTCCAAGATCGCGCGGTCAACGTGCTCACACAGCAGAGTGTGGCGGCATTTTCCGATGGGATCGAACGTGCACTCGGCGACGAAACGGTCGTCGGCATCATCGTCGCCTCGCGTAAACGCGACTTTCTGGCGGGCCTCGATCTCGCATCGGTCGAGCTCGAAAAACTCGATCTCGTCGCGGATGCGGTCGACGCGTTTCGCGTCCTGACGCGACGCATGGAGACGGGCGGCATACCGATCGTCGCGACGCTCGGCGGATCCGCGCTCGGCGGCGGTGCGGAGCTCGCGCTCGGATGTCACTATCGGATCGGTGCGAACGATGCGCCGCGCGCGCGCTTCGGATTTCCCGAAGTGACGCTCGGCTTACTGCCGGGCGCCGGCGGAACGCAGCGCGTTCCGCGACTTTGTGGCGTTGCGGCGAGTCTTCCAATTTTGCTCGAAGGCAAGCGACTGACGTTTGAAGCTGCGCTCGCGGCTGGGCTCATCGATGAGCTCGCGCCTTCGGTGGAGATGCACGCACGAGCGCACGCCTGGATTCTCGCGCACCGCGACGCGAGCGCGAAGTGGGATACGAAGGGCTTTCGGATGCCGGGCGGTGCGACGCAATCGCCCGCGATTTCCGATACGTTCGCGAGCGCGAACGCGATGTTGCAGAAGAAAACGTGGGGCAATTATCCCGCACCGCACGCGATTCTTTCGGCGGTATACGAGGGTACTCTCGTCGATATCGACGCAGGCCTCAAGATCGAAGGCGCGTACTTTCGGAGGTTGCTCGCGGGTCCCGAGGCGCGCGCGATGGTCAAGACGCTTTTCTTTAGCGTGGGTCGCGCGAACAAACTCGAGATGCGCTCCGCATCGGCACGGCGCGCGACGTTCGCGCACGTCGGTGTACTCGGTGCCGGCATGATGGGCGCGGGCATCGCACTTGCGGCCGCAAACGCGGGCGCACGCGTGACCCTGATCGATTGCGACCTCGCAATCGCAGAGAAGACCGCAGCGCTCGCACCCGCGCGCATTACGGCGACGACCGAGTACGCGCAACTCACCGACGCGGATCTCGTCATCGAAGCGGTCACCGAAGATCGTGCGATCAAAGCCGATGTGACGCAACGTGCCGAGGGCATGCTCCCCGCGCGCGCGGTCTTCGGCTCGAACACTTCGACGTTGCCGATCGGATCGCTCTCCACGGCGAGCGCGCAACCGGAGCGCTTTATCGGCATGCACTTCTTCTCACCCGTGGATCGGATGCCGCTCGTCGAGATCATTCGCAGCACGCAGACGAGCGACGAAACCCTCGCCGCCGCACTGGATTTCGTGCGCTTCCTCGGCAAGACACCGATCGTCGTGCACGACGGGCGCGGTTTCTTCACCAGTCGCGTCTTCGCGACGTACGTTCACGAAGGGCTCGCGATGTTGCGCGAAGGCGTTCCGCCCGCTCTCATCGAGAATGCCGGTCGCCTCGCGGGGATGGCCGTCGGTCCGCTCGCGGTTGCCGATGAGGTGAGCCTCTCGCTCATGGCTAACGGCATCGCGCAAACCAAAGCCGATCTCGGGAGCGCGTACGTTGCGGGTCCAGCCGACGACGTCATCGATCTCTTCGTGCGCGTCCTCGATCGCCCGGGTAAGGCTTCAGGTCGTGGCATCTATGCGTATCCGACCGATGGAAAGAAACGCTTGTGGAGCGGACTCTCCACGGCCGTCGCGCCGCCCACAAATCCACTCGATGTCGGAACCGTCCGCGACCGTCTGCTCTACGTGCAGACATGCGAGGCGATGCGCGCGCGCATCGACGGCATCATCGACGATCCCGCGATGGGCGATGTCGGCTCGATTTTAGGATGGGGCTTCCCGGCATTTACGGGCGGCGTCTTTTCCTACGTCGATTACATCGGTGCTGAAGTTTTCGAACGGCGCGCGGCCGAGCTTGCCGCGCGGTTCGGCCCGCGTTTCGCACCGGCAGCGGTCGCGGTGGCGCGATGAAACTCGCACCGACCGCTGCCGCGCTAGCGGCAATCGATGGCAAAGCGCGTCGCGCCACCGTTCCGCGCGCGTCGCACGGGACGTGGGCACCCGCGACCGACCGCCCCGACCCAAATGCGCTCATCGCGGCATCGGCCGAGGGTCGCTTCGCCGCGCTCTTACCGCTCCGCAAAGAACGCATGGGATCGAGCCCTTTTGCCTTCTTCCGCGGCAGCGCGATGGTCATGGCAGCCGACCTCGCATCGACACCCGTTTCGGGCATCACGGTCCAAACATGCGGTGACGCGCACTGTATGAACTTCGGTGGTTTTGCAACGCCCGAGCGCAACGTCGTCTTCGACGTCAATGACTTCGACGAAACGCTCCCGGGCCCGTGGGAGTGGGATATCAAACGCTTGGTCACGAGCGTGACGATCGCCGCGCGCCACAACGGGATGAAACCGCGCGACGTTGCGGCTGCGACACTCGCGACGGCGTCGGCGTACCGCAACCGCATGGCGCAACTCGCAGCGATGCCCGCACTCGACGTCTGGTACACGCGGATCGAAGCCGCACGCATTCTCGATGATGCCGTCGAGCCACCCGAACGACGCTTGCGCGCGGTGATCGTCGAGCCCGAAGCGACGCGGCCGATCCTCGCACTCACGGAAAAACTCACCGAACGCGCGCCCGATGGCACGTGGCGCTTCCGCGACGATCCGCCGCTCCTCTTTCACGATCCCGAGATCGGCTCGGAAAATTTCGATATCGAGGCGATCTTCACGTCGTACGCCACGACCTTGCGCGACGATATCGCGGAGCTCTTCTCGCGTTATACGATCATCGATGCGGCGATCAAAGTCGTCGGCGTCGGAAGCGTCGGGACGCATTGCGGTATCGCGCTCCTCGCGGCAGACGATCACGACCCGCTGCTCCTGCAGATCAAAGAAGCGGGCGTCTCCGCATTAGAAGCCTATCTTCCGCACAGTCGGTACGCGCATGCAGGCGAGCGCGTCGTGCGCGGCCAGCGCCTTTTGCAAACCGCGAGTGACGTTTTTCTCGGGTGGGGCAACTCGGGCACGCGCTCGTTCTATATTCGCCAATTCAAAGATATGAAGGCTTCGGCCGATCTCGATGGTGTTTCGGCGGCAGCGCTCACCGAGTACGCCGAATTCTGCGCCTTCGCGCTCGCGCACGCTCACGCGCGCTCCGGCAACGCCGCCGCTATCGCCGGCTATCTCGGAAAGAGCGCGACGTTCGATCGCGCGCTGGTGACGTTCGCAACGACGTACGCCGATGTTGCGGAAGCCGATTATCATGCTTTCGTGACCACAACGACGCCCGCGACGGTGGTGACGAAGCGGCGTAAACGGTAGACCGTTTCCGCGCACGTCGCCACGTCGTGGTCGATCGCGCCACTCGTACCCGCGGATACCGGGCGTCGCACTTTCGTCACGCGCCGTGAGCGGTGCGAGATCGTAACGAAGTTCGATCGTTTTAAGGATCGAGGTCACTTCATCGTTCGAGTGGTCGACGAAACCACGTTTGGCGAAGGGCGAGATGAAGATCGCGGGGACGCGCGTCGAGGGCCCGAAGCGGTCCACGGGGAGCGGCGCCGCATGGTCGTAATGGCCGCCGGCCTCGTCGTAAAAGATCACGACGAGCGTATCTTTCCATGCCGGGCTCATCTGGATTTGGCTCACGAGATTCGCGACGAACATTTGCCCCTGCGCGATGTTCGCATAACCCGGGTGTTCGTTATTGTCACCGATCGGCTTGACCCAAGAAACGGCCGGAAGCGAGTTGCTCTTGAGATCGGTCAGGAAGTTCGAATCATCGACGATGTGCGCCGCGCCCACTTGGCCCGGCGCGTCGTTCGCGAAGTAGAGATATGATTGGTGATGCGGTTGAAAATTGGGATCCGCCGTGCCCGCGAGGGCGTTGTTGAGCCCGCCGGCATAAAACTTCCACGGTACGTTCGCGGCCGTGAGGCGATCGCCGAGCGGATACTGCGTCGTATATGCCGTGTTCACGAGAAAGCCGTCGGGCGTCGCGCGGCCCTCTTTGCCACCGATAACGGTGGGGACGCCGTTCGCATCGACCGGTTCGACCTTCCCAGGGGGGATCGCGCTTAGCGGAATTTGCAGCGTACAGGCGCACGCGGCGTACATATTATCGAGGAACGAACCACCGAACGACGACTGGTGGAAATTGTCGGCGATCGTGTACTGCTGGGCGAGCTTACCTTCGGGCATATTCGTCGTATCGAAATAGCCGAACGAGAGCGCACCTTTGTTATCAGCCGGATCTGCGAGGTATTTGTCCATCCGCCCACCGTCGATCTGGACCTGCTACTGTTGATGCTCGTGGCGTTTGCGTATCCGTTCACCCCGGGAAAGTTCCCGTAAAGCGAACCGAAGCCCAAATTTTCTTGATAAATAATGATGATGTGGTTAATTTTTCGTTTGAACGCCGTCAGTTGTGCGAGCGAGGTACCGGCTATGGCGTAGAAAGCGACCACTTTGAGGCCGCGCTCGAAAAATGCGCTCATCGTCATAGCCTACCGGGAAAATCTTAAGCCCTTTTTAAGCGCAAATTAAGTGACGGGAAAGCCGGATTCCAAATTTTGATCGAATTATAGAACCAATACCAGCTTTCGTGCGTTCTGTCGGGTGCCACTACTCTATCGAAAAGGTTACCAATGCACATTCGTACCTCCGCCGCGGCGCTCGCCGTTGCCGTCCTCCTCGGTTCTGCCGGTTCCGCATTCGCGGCCGAAAAAATGGAAAAGGGCGACAAAATGGACAAGCCCGCCATGATGATGTCGAATCCGATGGTCGGCGGTCACGCGATGCTCGTTACCAAAGACATCGTCTCCAACGCCGTCAATTCCGACGACAACAAGACCCTCGTCGCCGCTGTTAAGGCCGCCGGTCTCGTTGCGGCACTCCAGGGCCCGGGCCCGCTTACGGTCTTCGCGCCGACCGATGAAGCGTTCGCTCGTCTTCCCGCCGGTACGGTCGACACGCTCGTCAAGCCCGAGAACAAAGCCACGCTGACGAAGATCCTCACGTATCACGTCGTCGCCGGTAAGTACGACTTCAAGGCACTCGCCGAAGCGATCGAAGACGGCAAAGGCAAAGCTTCGCTCAAGACACTCCAGGGCGAAACGCTGCTCGCGCAGATGAACGGTCCGCGCAACATCACGATCACCGACTCCAAGGGCAACATCGCGCAGATCAATACCTACGATGTTTACCAGAGCAACGGCGTCATCCAGGTCATCGACAAAGTCCTGATGCCCTAACCTTCGCGCTCGCGCGAAGAATCGAAAGCCGTTGCCTCCGGGCGGCGGCTTCTTTTCTTTCGATCGAGGCGGAGCTCGCTCGATCGGTTCGAAAGCCGAGGAGCCATGACCGCAGAAGAAATCAACCCTTACCTCGACCATATGGTCGCCGTCTATCTCCAGTCTGGTGCGAGCCTCACCGGAACGCTCGCACGCATCGAACCACATGCTGGCCCTTTGGCGTATCACGTCGTGAGCGTCGATGGAGAAGTGCCCCCGGTGCTCGTAACGGCCTCTGAGATCGAGCGCATCGAAGGCTAAGACTTCCGCGCAGCACTTGCCGCCGCCGCCGCCGATATTTGTCTACAAACATGACGTTTATCGAGAAAGCAATCGGGATCGGGAGCCGACGCGTCTACTCACCAGGTTTGCATCACACCTGGAAAGGCGCATCATGTTCGCGGGTTTTCTTTTTGCAGCGATGCTCGTCCCGGGCGATGCGGGCGCATCGGCGGCAATCGCAGGACCGTGCGCGACTGCGTTACCGATGGCTCGGCTCGAGAAGGCGTCGCTCCAAACCACTTCCCTCGCGACACCGTCTCCCTGTGCGAGCGACGCCGCAACGTTGCGTGAGATCGGTAAGATCAGCACGTCCGGACGAATCACGAATCTCATCGGCAAGGCGTCGTCGGCCGCCGAAGGATTCGTCGGTCATGCCGAACTCGAACGTCGCCCGATATTACGGCCCGGCGAATTGCTGGAAACGGTTCCCGGGGTCGTCATCTCGCAGCATTCCGGCGAGGGCAAAGCTAACCAGTACTATTTGCGTGGCTTCAATCTCGACCACGGCACCGATATTGCGATCTCGATCGGTGGTATTCCGGCGAACATGCGCACGCACGCGCACGGTCAAGGCTATAGCGATATCAATTGGCTGATTCCGGAAACGGTGAATTTCGTCAATTATCGCAAAGGCACGTATTTCGCCGATCAAGGCGATTTCTCGACCGCGGGTGCGGTGAGCATGACGTACTTCAACACATTGCCACACGAGATCGCGAGTATCAGCGGCGGTCCGCACGGCCAAGCACGGCTATTGCTGGCATCTTCGCCGGCGGTCGGGGCCGGGAGCCGTCTCCTTTACGCGCTCGAGTACGGCCACGAAGACAACACGGCGGTCGCACCCGATAATTACCGCAAGTACAACGCGCTCGTTCGCTATAGCCACGTCGTTCGCGACGGTATCGTCGGCGTCACGCTCCAGGGTTATGACGCGCGCTGGAATTCGTCGGATCAAATTCCGCTTCGTGCCGTGCAACGCGGCGATATCGGTCGCTTCGGACAGCTCGACCCAACCGACGGCGGCCGCACGCATCGGTACGCCCTCTCGACCGATTTCGAACGCGATACGGCATCGACGAATACGAAGATCAACGCGTACGCCCTCGATTACAGCCTGCGCCTCTTCTCGGATTTCACGTATTTTTTGAACGATCCGCAGCACATGGATCAATTCGAACAGACCGACCAGCGCCTGGTAACGGGCATAAACGCGAGCCAGACGTTCAAGACGCCGGCGACCGAAACGACGATCGGTTACCAGATGCGCAACGACAATATTACACCCGTAAACCTTTATGCGACGCAGAGTCGACGGATACTCTCGACGATGCGCTCGGATCGGGTCGTCGAAACGAGCAACGCGTTCTTCGCGCAGACGGCCATCCATCTCTCGAAGCAATTGCGCTTCACGGCCGGACTTCGTGGCGACCAATATACGTTCGACGTAACAGATTTACGCGCGGAAAATTCCGGCATCGTGAAAGCGGGCATCGTCAGCCCGAAATTCACGCTCGCGTACGAACCAAACGCGAGAGTCGAACTCTACGCCGATTACGGTCAAGGATTTCATAGCAACGATGCCCGCGGCATCGCCGAGCGCGTCGATCCCGGAACGGGTGCGACGACCGACCCCGGCACGGGCCAGATCGTACGAGGAGCGACGCCACTCGTCCGTGCACAAGGCGCGGAATTCGGGGCGCGTTTCGCTCCGAGCAGCAAACTTCGTACGACGGTCTCACTCTGGAATCTCTTGCTCGGTTCGGAGTTGATCTTTCAAGGCGATGCGGGTACGACGACGCCGGGTCGCCCGAGCCACCGCCGTGGCCTCGAGTTTGCGAATTATTGGTCGCCGACGCCGGAGTTAACGTTCGATTTCGATTACTCGACATCGTCGTCGAAGTTTACCAACTTCGATCCGGTCGGGCAGCTCGTTCCGGGCTCCGTACGGGACGTACTCACCTTCGGCGTGAGCGCCGAAAAAGCGAAGAGCTTCGGCGGTATTCGGATGCGCTATTTCGGCCCGCGGCCGCTCGTCGAGGACGGAACCGCCGCTTCGAACCCGACGACGACCCTCTATCTCGAGGCGGGAATGAAGCCGATGAAAAATATGCGCATCGGGCTCGACGTCTTCAACCTACTCGACACGAAGGCGAGCGACATCGATTATTACTACAACTCGTCGATCCCGAGTGACCCCGCCTCCACAAAACCAGGATATATGGGTACGTGCCCGATCGCAACGTGCGGCGCGGGCGTGGCCGACGTCCACTTCCATCCGATCGAACGTCGCCTCATCCGATTCACGCTCACGCAACAATTCTAGAAAGTCGACCGTAGCCTGAAACGACTCGCCTTTTCGCCACGTGCCTTCGCACAGATTCTCGACGATGGCGCCGAGAACGTCCGTGCGAAAGTCGTGGCGATCTACACGATCCTCATCATCGCAAACGTCGGCGCCTGGGTGCTCGCGTTCGTCGCGTTTTCGACACGGCCGCTCTTACTCGGCACCGCGCTTATTGCGTATACGTTTGGGTTGCGACATGCGGTCGACGCCGATCATATCTCGGCGATCGATAACGTGACGCGCAAACTCATGCAGGCGGGCAAAAGACCTGTCGCCGTCGGCTTCTTCTTTTCACTCGGACACTCGACGGTCGTGGTGTTACTCACGGTCGGCATCGCCGTTGCGACCGTCGTCGTCAAATCGACGATCCCGAGTTTACAGAGTGTCGGCGGCGTGATCGGGACATCGGTCTCGGCGCTCTTTCTCTTCGCGATCGCGGCGCTCAACATCGTCGTCTTCCTCGGCGTGTACGAGGCGTTCCGGCGCGTGCGCCGCGGCGAACTCTACGACGACGTTTCGATCGACGCGTACCTCGCCGATCGCGGGCTCATGGGGCGATTTTTCAAGCCGCTCATGCGTTTCATCAGCAAGAGCTGGCACATGTATCCCATGGGCGTTCTCTTCGGGCTAGGATTCGATACCGCGACCGAAGTCGGATTGCTCGGGATCGCGGCGGTTCAAGGCGGTAAAGGTTTACCGATTTACGATATCCTGATCTTTCCGTTGCTCTTCACGGTCGGGATGTCGCTGCTCGATACGACCGACGGCATCCTCATGCTCGGCGCGTATGGCTGGGCGTACGTGAAGCCGATGCGCAAGCTCTTTTACAATATGACGATCACCTTCGTCTCGATCGCAGTCGCGCTCTTCGTCGGCGCGATCGAAGCTGCGAGCGTGCTCGCGACGCAGCTCCATCTGACGGGCGGTCTGTGGGATCGCCTCGCAGCGCTCAGCGAAAACTTCGGGATCCTCGGTGTCGGGATCATCGGAATTTTCGTCGCGAGCTGGATCGTATCGACCGTCGTCTACAAGGCGCGTCGCTACGACGAGATCGAGGTTTTGGTCGCGGAGCAAATCACGGCGTAGACTCGGTGGAAGTTGATAGCGCGCGCTATTTTTTGGCGTACCACGCCTTGAGCCAACCGCGCATCTGCCCGATCTCTCGATCTTGGCTTTTGATGATATCGTGCGAGAGCGCCTTGAGTTCGGGACGCATGCCCAGACGGAGCTCGATCTTCGCCATCTCGACGGCCGATTGATGGTGCGGGATCATCATCAACATGAAGTCGCGATCCTGATTGCCCGTGAGCTTCGTTGCATCCATCGTCTTCATCATCGAGGCCATTGCGGCGTTCATTTGTTCGTCACCTGAGGATTTCGCAGACGTCTTCATTCCGGTCATCGCCGCTTCCGCGGCGGCAGTCGAGGGGTGCAGAATCATCGTGGTAGCGCTACCGGCAACCAAGCCGAGTGCGAGCATGAGGCTACCAAACCGTGCGTTCATCGTCGTTCCTTCGCGTCGTTCGTTCGTAAGGGAGGGGTCATGCGGAGATTTCAGCCCGATCGTGCGACACCCTATCGTACGATCGACCGAGCACCGATGTCGCATGGCGTGCCGGTGCATCCGTCCCTCATCGACGCGAGTTTTGTTTCATATATCGGCACGATCGAACGTTCGTGCGATTCAAAGGAGTGGGGATGTTCGAACGATTGACAACGTGGCTTGCGAACATGCGAGCCGAACGTGACCGCAGTCTTGCGATCTTTGCTGCCGCACGACCGGCCTCCGAGCACGAGCACGAGCATGGGCACGACCACGATCATCTCGATGGCACGCACCACGCACACGATCACGACCACCACGATCACGATCACGACCACGTGCACGCCGACGGCACGGAGCACGCCCACTAACGATGGCAATGCAAACGATCGGCGTCACCGGGATGACCTGCGCGAAGTGCGTCAATCACGTTCGCAATGCGCTCTCGGCGCTGCCGGGCGTCCGTGAAGTCGTCGTCGATCTCGAATCGGCACGGGCGACACTCGATGTCGAGCAAGAGATCGACCGCGAAACGCTCCGCAGCACGCTTGCCGCGGAAGATTACGGCTTGAATTGACCGCCACCGAGACGCAGGTCGAACTCGCGGTGAGTGGGATGACGTGCGCCTCATGCGTCAGTCACGTCACGAAAGCCCTCCAGCGCGTGCCGGGTGTCGACGAAGCGAGCGTCAACCTCGCGACCGAACGCGCATCGATCGCATCTCCGAGCGCCTCACCCGTCGCGATCGCAGCGCTTATCGCCGCAATCGAGCGTGCCGGATATCGCGCGTCGCTCGTCGTGGAGAGCGCCGCAGCCGACGATGCCGATACGCTTCGCCGCGAGCGTGAGATGGCGCACCGACGCCGAATCTTGACGCTCGCGATCGTGCTCTTCGTCCCGACCGTCATCCTCGCGATGGCCGTCCCGGATTTTGCTGCGAAGAACGTGCTGCTCCTCGCGCTGACGCTACCCGTGTACGCGATCGTCGGCTGGGATTTTCATCGCGGTGCGATCGCGCGTGCCCGCACGGGTACGGCGAATATGGATACGCTCGTCTCGCTCGGCTCGACGGCGGCGATGGCGTATTCGATCTACGCGACGATCGCGGGGCGCGCACCGTACTTTGAGACGGCGAGCGCGATCGTGACGCTGATCTACGTCGGCAAATACTTGGAAGCGGCGGCGAAGAGCAGTAGCAACACGGCCGTAAGATCGCTGCTCGATCTGCGCCCCGGGCGCGCGCGCGTGCGCGTCGATGGCGATCTCGTCGAGATGGCGATCGAACACGTCCGCGTCGGTGACGAGATCGCGATCGCCGCAGGCGAGCGTATTCCCGTCGACGGCGTCGTGCTCTCGGGAACGAGCGCCGTCGACGTCTCATCGTTAACGGGTGAACCGATTCCACGCGACGTCGCTTCGGGCGACGACGTAAGCGCCGGAACGCTCAACGGCGATGGCGCACTCGAGGTCGCGGATCGTCGAGATCGTTCGCCACGCACAAGGGTCGACGCCGCCAATTCAACGCCTCGCCGACCGGATCGCGGGCATCTTCGTGCCCGTTATCTTGGCGGTCACCGCGCTGACGTTTACCGCATGGCTCCTGACCGGCCACGTATGGAGCGACGCGCTCGTCGTTGCGGTCGCGGTACTCGTCGTCGCGTGTCCGTGCGCGCTCGGCCTAGCGACGCCGATGGCGATCATCGTCGGCGTCGGCGTTGCCGCACGCAGCGGTCTGCTCGTGCGCGATGCCGAGGCACTCGAACGCCTCGCGCGTGTCGATACGGTCGTCTTCGATAAAACAGGAACGCTGACGATCGGTCGGCCCGAAGTCGGCCACATTCGCGTTGCCCCGGGTTCCGACGAAGCGACGGTTCTTCGCCTCGCCGCAGCCGTCGAAGCCAGTTCGCGCCATCCGCTCGCGATGGCGCTCGTTCGCGAAGCCCAGCGCCGGGGTCTCGCGATCGCGACCATATCCGAGGCAACAACGGTGCGCGGTGCAGGCGTGCGTGCGATCGTCGACGGCGTCGAGGTACGCGCCGGAAATGCGGCATTCGTGCGAGGTGGCGACGGGCTCGCCGTCGCTCCGAACGCGACCGTCGTGTACGTTGCCGCCGACGGCACGGTCGTGGGCGCGATCGAATTTGCGGACGCATTGCGGCCGCAGGCACGCGATGCGGTCGCGCAGTTGCGCGCGCTCGGCCTACGTGTCGCGATGCTCAGCGGTGATGCGGTGGGTGCCGTGGCCGCGATCGCACGCGATCTTGCACTCGCAGATGAGGACGCCCACGGCGCGATGTCGCCCGAAGGCAAAGCCGACGCGATCGTCGCGATGCAAGCCGCGGGCGCGCATGTTGCCTTCGTCGGCGATGGAATCAACGATGCGCCTGCTCTCGCGCGTGCCGACGTCGGCCTCGCGATGGGCGGCGGCTCCGATATCGCGCTCGAAACCGCGCGTCTCGCGCTCTTGCGCGGCGATCCGCGAGACGTTGCGACGGCCATCCGCCTCGCCCGCGCGACGCAAGCCACGATCCGGCAGAACCTCTTCTGGGCCTTCGCCTACAACGTCGTACTCGTACCGCTCGCCGCATTCGGTATCGTGCATCCGATGTTTGCGGCGGCGGCGATGGGGGCGTCGAGCCTCTTCGTCGTCGGCAACTCCGCGCTCTTACGCAGGCGCCGCTTCGGCCACGAAACCTGAGGCGAAAAGCGCGTCTTGTTCGCGACGCAGGTTCCAGAGTAACGACGTTCGATCGAACGTGACGTCGGCTTCGCCGATCGGGTGATCGGCGGGTACGTCGTGCAAGAGGCGTAAGCCGTGCGCGAGGCCCATCGGTACGAGTCGCGCGGCGCGCGCATCGGCGGCACTCACGATCGTACCGTAGGCGGCATATCCACCTTCGCCATCGATCGTCTCGCCCGCATGCATCGCTTTGCGCGTCGCGCAGACGACCTCGGCGTACGGTTCGCGCGGCACGCCCGTCGGTTCGCCGTGCAATGCGATGCTCGCGATCGTCGTCCCGACTTCGAGACCGATGAGATGGTAGGGCCGCCACATCGCCGCGTACGTGCCGCTCGGATCGGTCGCGAGCCCGTACTCGCCAAAACAACGCCGCGCGTATGGCTCGTCCGACGTGATAACCACGTAGATACCCCAGCGCAGATTATCGACGAGCATCTCGCCTGCCGCATCCACACACGTCACGACGTCGACATAGCCTTCGCCCGGCAAGATGCCACCCGCGCTCCGCGGCACGAGCGTCTTCGAAAGATCGTGTGCGGCCACGGGCGCGAAACTCAAACCTCCGGGCGGAACCTTCAGCCCCGAAGCATTTGCGATTGCGACCATCTCGATCGCCGATTTCGTGCCGTCGAGAAACGAGTTGAACATCTTGGGATTAAAGCCGCCGGTCGCGATCTGCTCGGGCGTGAAACCGTACGATGCGAACGCCGTATCGGGTGTGCCGCGACGGTACTCCGGCCGAAATTTCGTGCCTTTGCCCGCCGCAACCACGCGAAAGCCGTTGGTTTGCGCCCAGTCGATGAGCTCGCATGCGATCGCGGGCTGATCGCCGTAAGCCATGCTGTAGACGACACCACGCGCCGCGGCTTTGCGCGCGAGGAGCGGCCCGACGACGACGTCGGCTTCGACCGTCACCATCGCAACGTGGACGCCCGCTTCGATCGCGCGAAGTGCGTGGAGCGCACCCGCTTCTTCGTGACCCGTCGCTTCGATGAGGATATCGATCGCGCAGTGAGCCGCAATCTCGCCCGAATCGACGAGTGCGATACGTCCCGCGCGCGCGAGATCGTTCGCGGCGTTCGCATCGCGCGCGACGACGAACCGTGCGCCATCCCACCCCGCGCGAACCGCCGCACCACGCGCGCGCTCGACATCGAGATCGGCGAGCGCGCAGAGCCGCACGCCACGCATCAAGCGTAACTGCGCGAGGATCATCGTTCCAAATTTACCAGCACCGACGAGCCCGACGCGCACGGGATTGCCCGACGCTTCGCGTGCGGCGAGCCCGCGCGCGAGATTCATCGTGCGACCTCGCTCGATCGCAGCGCGTCTTCTCCCAAGGCGACGATCGGGGTGAAATCACGGTGCGCGATGTAGTCGGGTCGCTTGAAATTACGAATCGCATTATCGCACGCATTGAGCGAGAGATAGACGATGTTGCGATTGAACGGCGAGAGATTACCCGGCGACGCGTGGACGATATTACCGTGGAAAAACATCACCGAGCCCGCCTTGCCTTTGGGCGAGATGAGTCCACCCTCGGCGACGAGGCGCGAGATCGTCGCGTGATCGATCGTCCACAGCGGATAACTCGTCGTTTGGAGATCGTGGCCCGCATCGAGCGCGCCCGCTTTATGCGAGCGCGGCACGAACATGAGCGCGCCGTTGAACTCGGTGACGTCGTCGAGAAAGAGCGCGACATTGAGCGCGCGCGGCGCGGGCATCTCGTCGTCGTTGAGCCACGTACCATAATCCTGATGCCACTGCCACTGCTCGCCATCGAACGCAGCCTTCGCATTGATCTTGAATTGATGCATGTAGACGTCGCCATCGAGAATTTGCTTCGCAGGCTCGATGAGGTTGGGATGGCGCGCGAGGCGTGCGAACGCGTCGTCGTAGTGTTGTGCGGCGAATGCCGTTCGCACGACGCCCGACGTTTTCTCGCGGACGACTTCGGGTCGCTCCATGGCAAAGATCGCGGGAACGCGTTCGGTGAGCGTGCGGATCTCATCGGATGAAAAAAGTTCGGGAAAGAACACGTAGCCGTCACGTTCGTACGCCGCGAGGTTGGCCGCAGAAAACTTCATATCGACGCGTTCGAAATGCGGAGCAAAATCCCGTGCGCGCGACGGGCGAAGATCGTTACAGTTTTGTAAGCCCATCGGAGCGATCGCGTGAGCTTCGGGGCTGCCGCATCGCGCGTCTTCGGATCGCCAAAGCCACCGCCACCCGCCGTCTCGACGACGATCGCGTCCCCCGGCTGCATCGCGATCGTCGTTTTCGCGGGCAACGTTTCGCGCGTGCCGTCGGCGTGCACGAGCGTGTGCGCGCCGCACGATCCCGGGCCGCCGCCGATCGTGCCCTGTGGTCGTATCGTATGCCGTTCGGCGAGCAACGATGCCGTCGCCGTGCCGTCGCAAAGTTCGAAGGCACGCCGCAAGCCGCTTCCGCCGCGATACTGCCCCGCACCCGCGCTGCCTTCGACGAATTCATAAGCGGTAATGCGAATCGGGAGGTCGCGTTCCATCGCTTCGATCGGCGTGTTGAGCGTGTTGGTCATGTGGACGTGAATGCCGTCGATGCCGTCGGCATGCGGACGAGCGCCCATACCGCAGCCGTTGGTTTCATAGAACGCCCACGATCGCCCCGAACGATCGATGCCACCGATGAGGACGTTGTTCATCGAACCGCCGCTCTGCGCGGGTATGCGACCGGGATTGAGTTTCGCAAGCGCACCGAGGACGAGATCGGCGTTACGCATCGAGGTCTCGACGTTGCCTGCACTCACCGGCGCCGGGCGCCGCGGATTGAGGAGCGTGCCTTCGGGAACGCGTACGTCGATCGGACGAAACGAGCCCTCATTCATCGCGACGTGGGCGCCCATGACCGCGCGAACCGCGTAATAGATGCCCGAAAGCGTGACGCCGAAGACGGCATTGAGCGGGCTCGCGACTTGCGCGGAGGTGCCCGTGTAATCGAGCGCGATCGTCTCGCGAGCGCCGCGCGGGTGCGGCGCTCGCCATCGTCTAGGGCGCGATCGAGCGCATGCGCCACGACCTCCGCACCGTAGCGCTCGATGGTTTCGATGAAGCGTCGTTCACCGACGACGGTGCCCCCGATTTGCGCGCGCAGATCGCCCGAGCGTGCGTTCGGCGTTCGCGAATTCGCGCGCAAGAGTTCGACGGTCTCATCGATGATCCGGCCGTCGCGCACGAGCACCATCGGCGGCACGACGCAGCCTTCGGCAAAGAGATCGCGCGCGTCGGGCGGCATCGATCCCGGCACCGATCCGCCCACGTCGGTGTGATGCGCCTTGTTCGCCGCGTACCCGACG
>ENA-OBIO01000301-OBIO01000301.1-metagenomes-genome-assembly--contig:-NODE-301-length-28647-cov-23.4063_pt1 | contig 28647 bp, 10 predicted proteins | sample MGYA00153383_OBIO01 | MGnify analysis MGYA00153383 | reverse complement strand
GAGAAAAATAGCCTTTAATCGTCAAATGCTTACCGCACCGCTTCTGAGAATATCCGATTATTCTTTACCCTTTACATAATGGCACTACCAGCAAATCATTTGGCGTGACCAATACATTCCCGCCTTGAAATATTGATCGATAACGCCACGTACGTCCCTGACTAAAGGTCGTGCCGCTAGCTGAAGCCTTTAACTTTTTGCAGGAGTCCGCTTGGGTTTTAGAAGATGCGGGCTATCGTGTGATTGTCCCTGCGTGGTGGACGCCCAAAGGCCGACAAAGAGCCAAGGTCAAACTCCGGGCTAGTTCTAAGAAAAAAGCAACGTCGGTGGAATCCTCCGGCTACTTCTCTCAAGCATCGTTAGTGTCTTATGAGTATTCGCTGGCGATCGGGGATGAACAGGTGAGTAATCAAGAATGGCAACAGTTAATCAATAACAAACCGCCACTCGTACAATTTCGAGGGCAATGGATGGTGCTCGATCAATCTAGAATGAAGCACATGCTAGAGTTCTGGAAAAAACAACAGGAAAGCCAATCGGAACTGACGGTCACAGAATTAATCAAACTGTCCACGACGGATGACAATGAGGTGGAACTGCTGGTGGATCACGATCGGACGCTGATGGAGATGATGCGACGATTGCAAGACAAAACCCAACTTCAAGAAATCGCCGACCCAGAACAGTTCCAAGGAACCCTACGGCCTTACCAACGGCGAGGCGTCCTGGTTGGTGTACTTGGAGGAGTTAGGCTTAAATGGCTGTCTGGCGGACGATATGGGCATGGGAAAATCCGCACGGGTGATTGCGCGGCTAGTCTACGAACGTGAGCAAGCGCAATTGCAAACTCCCTCAAAATCTCCATCATCAAGTAAGCGCAAAGCTAAAAAAGCTGACGTAAATACTGACGCTGTTACCGCCAGTATTTTGCCCACCTTGCTGATTGCACCTACGTCGGTGATCGGGAACTGGGGCAAAGAAATCGAGAAATTTGCGCCACACCTAACCTATATGCTGCATCATGGAGCCGATCGAATTCGAGATGCTAAAGCCTTTAAAGAAGCCGTGCAATCCCACGATGTTATTATAACTTTGTACACACTGGTGCGAATGGATGAGGCCATGCTTTCGGCACAAACTTGGCAACGCCTCGTGATTGATGAAGCGCAGAATATTAAGAACCTAAAAGTCGCACAGACCAAGGCGATTTTCCGTCATTTTGGGAAAGTGGGAACTCGTTTCTGGAGTCGATGGAAGAGCTTTACGATCGGGTTAAGACCAAAAATAAGACCGTGCTTTAGCTTTAGGGCATTTATCTAGACTCTCATCAGCATTCAACTCAATCTAGGGGGACTGGACCAACGCTAGACTAATGATTGAACCAAATTCCGAAATATCGATCAGGTATCTTGTAGGTTCCCTTATATAACCCTCATCTGAGATTTCCCATGCATTCTTTTCGTCGATCGACCCTGGCACTGCTCATTGCCGTCACCTTAGGATTAAACTTAACAGGCTGTATCGGCAGCAAAGTGACCAAGGAAAATTTTGATAAACTTGAAACGGGCATCACTGGAATGAATGTCCAAAAAGTTAAAGACGTCATGGGCGAACCCACGGAGCAAAACAGCGGCGAAATTGGCCTCGCGGGCGTTGGGGTAAGTGGCCGAACGATGACTTGGAAGGATGGAAGTCGATCGATTTCCATCGTTTTTATTAATGACCAAGCCATCAGTAAGTCCCAAGTTGGGATGTAACCTTATCCTTAATCTATTCAAAAAGCCCCAAGAGCGATCTACACTGGAATGGTACAGAGGTATTTAGAGTGAGTTTGTACTGCTCATTCTCATTGGCCTCTCTGCCCGATCGCGCGACTTATCATGATTCCCGTTCAGCTCACCCTCCGCAACTTCTTAAGCTACCGTGCTGCAACCCTAGACTTCCGAGGATTGCAGACAGCTTGCGTATGTGGGGCTAATGGAGCCGGGAAGTCTTCGCTGCTTGAGGGGATGTCTTGGGCGATTTGGGGCCGGAGTCGGGTGGAAAGTGAAGACGATGTCATTCATCAGGGCGAAACGGAAGCGCAAGTTGAATTCATTTTTCAAATTCATGACAATCTATATCGGATCATTCGCACCCGCTGCCGTCGTCAAGGAATGGCACTCGAATTTCAAATGGCGACCCACGTTGACCCCGATCTGAAAACCCTACCGAAAACCTTCCGATCGATCACCGAAAAAGGCGTCCGGGCAACCCAACAACTCATTATCGAGCAGGTGCGGCTCGACTACGACACCTTCGTTAATTCGGCCTATCTCCGTCAGGGCCGCGCTGATGAATTTATGTTGAAACGGCCCATCGATCGAAAACAGATTTTGGCGGACTTACTCAAGCTTGATCATTACGATGATCTGTCCGAACGGGCAAAAGAAGAAACCCGCATCGCCAAATCTCAAGTCGATGGCATCGAACGACAACGTGCTGGCCTCGTCTCGCAACTAGAGCGCCTCAACAATCTAGAACCCCAACAACACACCTTAGAGGTCACCATTGCTCAGCTCCAAACCCAGCAAACCCTAGCCCACACCCGACTGCAAAAGCTCCAAGCTCAGCAGCAACAACAAAAAACTTGGTACCAGCAGTTTCAATGGCAACAAAAACAACAGCAGCAACAAAAACAAGATTGCGATCGGCTGACTCAGGAATATCATCAGGCCGAACAACAGTTGCAAACGCTGTTGGGACTTGTGAACCAGGAAGAAGCCATCTGTTCCGGCTACGCACGGTGGCAAAAACTCCAAGCGGAAGAAGAGTTTCTCGGCGATCGGGCCTACCATTACCAACAGCTTCAATCCCAACGTCATCAGTATCACCAACAACAACGCGATCGGCTTCATACCCAACAGCAACAACAGCGTCATCTTGAAACCCAAGAGCACAACGTCCTCGAACAACTCGATGAAATCCAACAAGTACTCTCCGGACGATCGGATATTGAAAGCGCCATTGCAAAGTTAAAAATCGCAAAACAAGACCTTGCTCGCTTTGACGCTGTGCAGATCAAGGCCGCCCCGCTGCTGCAACGACGACAGCAAGTCCAACGTGACCTCGATCGTGCCGTAGCCAAAATAACCACCCAACTTGAAACATTGCGTACCTCGACTAAGCAATTTGAACAGCAACAAGCCGATCAGCCACAGTTGCAGCAGGCTGTAATGCAAATCAGCGATCGCATTGAAGAATTAGAAAAGCTGCGGCGATACCAAGAACGGGTTCGGGACAAAGGTCTAGAGCGGCGGACCTTTATGGAACGGCTTCACGCTCGGCAGCGCGATCATGAAGTCCAACTGGCCGAAGTCAATCAAATATTAAGCCTGCTCAAACACCAAAGTGTCGATGCCGAACTTAATGCCAAGCTCCGAGAAATTCTCGCCAAACACCATTCCGAACTCAGCACCGAACTTAATGCCAAAACCCAATCAGAGTCTGGCGGATCAGTCGCCGTTCGTGAAATGGTAAAAACCTATCAGATTCAGCCAGAATTGACGTCTAATTTTAAGGCATCTAATTTTAATGCCGCATTTGGCGAAGATGTCCCAGCCTGTCCGCTGTGCGATCGGCCCCTTGATGAACATCACTGGAGCGTGGTCGTCGAAAAGCATTTGAGTGAGCAGACCGAAATCCTTGATGAGATTTGGATCATTCGGGAACAGCTTTCAGTTTCAGAGCGCGAGATTCAAGTTCTGCGTCAAGAATATAAAGAACTCGAAGCCAAACTCTACGATTACGGCAGCATCTTAGAGCAGCGCGGCCAGCTTCAGGCGCAGCTTCAGGCCAGTGCAAGCGTCCGATCGCAGCTTGAACGCCTGACCAAAGAGCTAGCGGTCATTGAATCACAGCTAATAGAGCAACGCTACGCCCCAGAGTTGCAGGAAGAACTAAGGCTCATCGAACAAACGCTGACCCAGCTAGACTATGACGATCGAAACCATGCGATCGCTCGGGGAGCCGTGGAACGCTGGCGATGGGCCGATGTGAAGTACGTCGCCGTTCAGCAGGCCCAAACTCGGCAGCGGCAGCTTACAGCCAAACTCCCGGTGCTTCAAACGGAACTCACCGACACGGCGCATCACATCACTGAAATCCAAACCGAAATCCGATCGGGCTTAGCTGAATTTGACGAAGCGCTCGTCACCTTAGGCTATGACCTAGAACAGCACAACACCTTGCGATCGCAAATTAAAACAGCGCAGGTGTGGCAATTACGCTATCAAGATTTACTCAAAGCCCAGCACCAACTCCCCCCGCTTCAAACTCGTCTCGACCAGCTTGCCCATAGCTTACAGTCTCGGCTAATGAATCTTGAAACGGTGAACCGTGACTGTCAGCAGCTTCAGAATGCCTTGGTCGAAACGCAAGATGCGCCTCAGGATCTAAGCGCGATCGAAACCCAAATCCAACACGAACGTCAACAGCTCGATCGTGCCCTTTCCAGCCTCGGACGCATCCAACAGCAACGTCAACAGCAACAGGTTCTCCATCAAGAATTGGAAACTCTCAACAGCGAACTTCTTCAAGCCCAGCAACAGTACCGCGTCTACCAAGAACTCACTCAAGCCTTCGGTAAAAATGGCATTCAGGCATTGCTGATTGAAAACGTGTTGCCGCAACTAGAAACGCTGACGAACCAAATCCTAGCCCGCCTCACCAACAATCAGCTCCAAGCCCAATTCGTCACCCAGCGCCGCACCGGAAAGAACAAAGCCATCCCCAAATTTGCCGAAACCCTCGACATCATCATTGCCGACGCACATAGCACGCGTCCCTACGAAACCTATTCCGGTGGTGAAGCCTTTCGCATTAACTTCGCCATTCGTCTCGCCCTCGCAAGGCTCCTATCCCAACGATCGGGCACCGCACTGCAAATGCTCATCGTAGACGAAGGCTTCGGCACCCAGGATCAAGAAGGCTGCGATCGGCTGATTGCAGCCATCAATGCCATCTCCGCCGATTTTGCCTGCATCCTCACCGTCACCCATATGCCCTACTTCCGAGACGCCTTCCAGTCCCGCATCGAAGTCACCAAAACCACTCAAGGCTCCAAAATTTCGCTGTGGACTTAACTCATTCAGCTTAACTTCATTCAGCCGTTCCCTATTTCAAGGTTTAGATAGGCGATGTAGCCTCATTTAGGCTTTAAAACAGTCTGGTTTAACCGTCTGGACTTTTTTTGAAAATTCACCCCAAACGGTCGTATGAGTTGGGTTATGGCCGATCGGAAGTGTTGAACCTCTTTCGATTCGTGGATTGGGTTATGACATTGCCAGAGGGTCTCAAACGCACGCTCTGGGACGAGTTAAAAACTTACGAGGAGGATCATAAAATGCCATATAGAATCCATTTGGGATCTTTTCAATTCTGGAGTATGGCTGAGATAAATGCCATACTCCAGCAGCCTGAGTGACGCCGAATGGTCGATTCTTGAACCCATGTTGCCAAAAAAGAAGCAAACTCGACCACCGAAGTGGAGTAAACGAGAGATTTTCGATGGGATCCTATATCCGCTTAAAAGCGGTTGTAATTGGGGTGACTATGTCACCGATGACCCAGGCTTGATTGAAATGCTCTCGCTCAATATCGACGACTTCAAAGCCAAGCCTGTCAATATTCCCAACATTACCATTCTGATAGACCACGGGTATCATCTCAACCTGATTATCGTGGCGCTGCAAGTCGTTTATCCTCAGATTATGACCAAAGTCCGTTTTGAGCGTTCTCCTAAACCCTCAAAGGCTGAGAAAAAGGCGCTGGGCAAATCGGGGTTTGTGCCTGTGGCGACCCGATGGGTGGTAGAACGCTCGAATGCCTGGATGGAACGCTGTAAAAGTCTGGTGAAGAATTTTGAATGGACTTTAGACCCTGCGCGGGCGAAAATCAACCTTTGCTTTATCAGGCTGATGATCAAGCGCCTAGCCATTTCTCTATGAAAAGATCCTAAATGGATTCTATAAGACTTCACCCCTTTATTTTAGCTGTGTTGCTGGCGAAATGCTTGGGGCATCTGGTGTTTGATCTCTTTGAAAGCTATTTAGTCCAACGTATCCCAGGAAGAGAATTAACCCAACCAAAGCAAGAATCTGAAAAGTTCTTTCGATGGTGATAAAGCTACGTAAAATTTGTCCATAAGAGAACTCTCAACTCCATTACGATTGAATGTCGGCTCTGCGGTCTAACGTTTGCGCTTCACCGGACGCAGATGACCTCGAACGTCCACAGACAAGCTCTCGTCGGTCGGGTTCATTGGGGTTGTTCTACGGTGATTGCCACTTGCTCTCCAGTTTGCTGAGAAATGATCCAATATTACAAGACAAACTGCAAGGCAACTTCCAGATCGGGGTTGGGATAGGAATGATCCGCCAGCCACTCAGCGGCAGTTTGAATCTGCGGGAGGGTGGGGGATCGTGAAAAGGCAATTGATAAACTGTGAGAGTGCATCGGTGTTGATAGTATATTCAGGCTTCTTTTCCCCATGTCGTTGCCAGCCAAAGCTCCTCCATTGAATTTGCACTGAAACGTAATTTAAGTTTGAGTGTAAATTTATCGGGTGGTTTCGGCAGAACGATTGATGCTGGTGCAGCTAAAATTTCTTTAGTGATTGTGTCATCAGGTTTGTGAGTGATGACTTCTACCTCGATGCTACTCGGATTTTGAGCAATGATACCTGTGGAGTTTTTAGTGTAAAAGCTGATCTGTCTGATAGCTTCCAATCTGCCTTTGCTCCAGTATGGGAAGTGTTCCTCCCGGAGGTCCAAGGTCAGTTCTGCATCTGTTATGGCACCTCCAATTTTGACACTCTTAAATTTTGACCATTCGGCGGGAAATTCATGTCTCAAGGAGAAGAGACGCACTGAGCCAACGGTTTGGGCAGCATCAATCTGGTTTTCGAGGTTGGCGATCGCTCCCTTCCTCAGCAGCCCACCACCTTCACGGGAAGTGTAGCGGAAGTGCAAAATCACATCAGAAATGGTGTCGTAGTCAAACTGGCGCACCTCGTTGGGCAATTCTAACTGCCACTCGCTAATGACACCTGAATTTTCAAATGGTAAGTAGCGTTCATCGTGGAGGTTAGTTTCAAACAAGCCGCTGTCGTTTTGCCCACTACTGGTAACAATGGATTGCAAGCTGCCAAAATGATCGCTAAAGCGATTATCTTCAGATCCATCGCGGGCATATTTACCATCAGTCAAGAGAGAGTTTTTGCGGATACCGCTCTTGAGCAGAGTGAGGGTGCAGTTGATGCTGGTGTATGAACCTACGACACAGGGAATGCTGACGGCAACAGACTTGATACGGCGGAAATAATGTCCGGGGCAGTCGAGATCGAAGAGTTCTTCGGGAAGAAAGACGGTGCAGTGTCCGGTGGTGCGAAGTTTCAGCAGGTCTAAGGGACTAACTTGCAGCAAACTCATGTGTTTGGTGACTTCATACTCGCGCTGGTTGAGGTCGTGATATGCCATCTCCATGCGCTTGATGTCTAAGTAGAGCTTTTCGCCCGCCAGCAAGCCTTCTTTACCAGAAAGATAGCCAAACTGAAGAAAACTAAGCTCTGAGTTACCTAACTCATGTTGTAGGGCGCGTTCGGCTTTTTTGGCAATATCAAAAGCAAACTGGAAAACTTGACCGTACAACCCTTTCACCTCTCGTTTCGTCCAGGTGTAGAAGGCTTGGGTGCTAGTCTTCTTATGTTTTGTGTCTCCGATCGGTGTGTTTTCGCCTTTGAGAAAGCGCTCGATTTCCTCGGCATGGCGAATTTGCTGCTGATGATTGTGCCACTCTCGATCGGCAATGGCTTCTCGAATTTGCGCCGCCCGCAGTTGCTTAAAGATTTGCGTAATCTCTCCAGCCGCCAGGTTACTTTGAAATGTCCATTCTCGCTCACGGCGGACAAAAGAATCGATGCGGCTGGCTCTTCTGGCTTCAAAGTTTAATCGCTCTGCAAGAGCACGAGATCCAGATGCTAAAGCACCTGTTGCCGAGCCAACCTCCTTACCGCCAAACTCGACAGTCGCACCCGTGCCAAAAGGTTGCAAATGTACTTTTGCGGTGGGTATAAGGTGTGAGCCTGAACTAGCAAGACTGAGAATATTGGCAACATCACTAGCAAGTTGTGCACCTTCAAGGAAAAGAGCTTCTCTCACCTCGTTAGAGCTAAGAATTTTGCCTCCATTTAAGGCTTGAGCAACGTCAGCGGCTGATCCTGTAGCAATGTCTAGCTCGATAGGACGTGGTTTAACTTCTGGCTCGTCTGCTCTAAACTTCAGCTTCGCTAAGCCGTCGGCATCTAAAGCATCAAGTTGAGGAATTTGGATTTCATTATCTTTTCTACCCAACTGCCTTTCGTAATAGGTGTAGCGTTGAATCGCGATCGCCAGCGATTGCTCCAATCCCTCCCGCGTTTTGATCGCTTCCTGCCACTGGGAGTAGCGCACCACTTCTGTGAGCCCTAAAATTACGCGCTCATGCTTGGCACGGAGGAGGGCAAGGGCTTCGTTATCTTCTTTTTCAATGGCTGATAGCAAATTGTTACCTAGAGACTTCACTTCCTGACAAATTTCGGCAGCTTTTTGCACCAGAAGTTGGAAGCGCACCAGCGGTAAAGGTTGGTTAATGCCGCTAACGATCGCACCCACATCCAGTCCAGCAGCGGCAGCTTTTGCCAGTAAAGCAGGATCGATCGGGGGTTCAAACAGCGGCAGTTGTCGGAAGATGCCTTGAAGATTGAGGCTATTGCGGATTTTGAACAGGCGATCGGCAACGGTATCCCAATAGCTCAGTAGCTTGTCATTGCGCGGAATGCCAAAGTAGAGAGCCGTACCAAGGCTACGGATTGTAGTAGAGCTATTGGAGTCAGAAATATTGGTAGGATGAGGTAGCCCATCAAAGGGAATATCGGCTTCAAACTTGCGTAGAGCGTTCCCGAATTCGTCTAAATCAGCCCGAAGACTGGCGTAGGTTTGGGGGCGCACAGATCCTTTTTTAGGTATAGCTTGGGGACGTGTCCCTAGAATATTGGCGGCTAAGACATAGAGCATCATTGCTTCGTTGATACTCTCGCCTGTGTCTTGCCTGAAGAGTGTGTCGCCCCAATCGACCAGGTTATCTAGATACGCCATTACCGTCTTAAACATATAGGCAGTTTGCCGATAGCGAGCGACAACGTGGGGTCGAAAGGGCGCATCTTTCCAGGCATTAATGCTATTGACAGTATCTTGTCGCAGCGTAGGATCTGTGTTTGTGGACAGGTTAACCAGAATATCTTCAATCAGCTTCACGTCGGTGTACTGAAACGGTTTCACTTTCCAAAACCGCTCTGGTGTTGGTCCATCACTGTCATCGGTGGGGTCGAAGATGTAGTGAAACCATTGCTGTGCTTCTTCAAATCGTCCATTTTTGCTCAGGTGAATGGCAACGGTAAGGGGCACATGAAAGAACAGTTCCCAGTTGTAGACCGAGTAGGCACCGCTGGAAGTGAAGTCAAGATCTTTGACGGGATAGGGCTGCTGTACTAGATCGGAGGGATTGTATTGGGCTATGGAAAAAAGCTCGGCATAGAGCTTGGGAATGGGTTTGCCCCGCTTTGACTCGTTGGGGTAACTAGCTGGAAATGTCTGCAATGAACCATCAGAATTTTGCAGATACTCGGTATCTTCTGCCTGCAAACCGCGTACTGATTTTTCAATCAGTTGCTTCACCAGTTCTGCCACATAAGGATGGAAGTGCGGATAAAACTGATAGCTGAGGGTGCGTTCTTGAATGGTGATGTGCTTGGAAAGATTGATCCAGCCCTGATCGCCCACATACTGCAAATAGGGACGCACTTGAGCATCGTAGTAACCATGAAACTTTGTTGAAGGGGCAATAGCCATGATGAGAATCTCCTGGGGCTAGGAATTAATAAAACCACCGTTCATACGGTTGATGGATTGATTGCGAACAGTATTTAGCGATGTATTCACACGATCTAATAGGACTGGATTCAGCCCTGAGCGCCCAATCACGTTCAGTCCACCTTCGCGATCGGTAGCTGTTAATGTCTGTCCATCTGCGATCGCAGGTGCAGCATTTTCTAGAGCGTTAACGGTCAAAGCCGATTGATTGATTCTGCCTGTTGCTCCAAGCAACACTTGATCAAATTGGAGTGCAGTCGTGGGATGAGTAAGCCAATCTTCTTGCAGCGAAGGCTTGAATTTGGCGATCGGGTCGATCGGGTGAGGAATCAGATCCTTAGAAGGAACACTTTGAACAACCTTTAGTTGCTTCCACGAATCGTTATTAACTGGTTTTGATTCGGGTTTTGCTGTAGGAATAACCCATTCTTCCCATTGCGCGATCGTTTTCTCGGTGAGAGATGGCTCAACAAAAAAGGTGTGTTGATTGTCTTGATAAAAGAATGGACTGACCAATGCCCCAATTTCAGCAGTCATCACCTGAAGTGGATTGCTGCACGGAAGCAGCGAAAAATTACTCCCTTGCTGAAGTTGAAGGATGGGTTTGGTAACGAGTGGATTACTCTCTCCATTTTTAATGTTCTCGGCAAAGCTAACTTGGAGAGTGTTGGAACCCTTGTATTGAGTAATCTGAGCGGTTTTAGAGTAAGGTACTGGTTGCGGATCGTCACCGCCCATAACGACGGGTTGACCGTTTTTACTCACAACTCGAAACGCTTGATTCGTCTGACCTGGGGATTTTATATGTGTCACAGTTGCTAGCGCGGAGATCTTATCTTTTCCCCCGGAAAATCCTGCAAAAACAGGCAAGGAGACAATCGCCTTTTCAAAATGAAGATGGATTTTTACAGCCCGATCCTCTCCGCTGTCACACTCTTTGGTGACGTGAATGAAAACCTGCTGATTCTGAAAGTCGAAGGGTACTTCTACAGACATGGGCTGACCAAAACCACTCGATTCGCGGGTTGTCCATTGTCCCTGGAAGTATTCACTCCAGTTCAACTGAACGTCAACCTGCTTCTGCACCGTTTCACTGGAAGCAGACATAATTTGACTTAACGTGGCACTCGCTAATTTTGGATCGCCAGGAATCGAAGCGTTGGCAGGATTAGATCCCCCTTTCTCCATAAACGTCACCCAAAACAAGTGCAATCGTTCTCGCCAGATCACTGCAACAACGTGATCGCCTTCGATTTCAGCAGCGATCGGTTCCCAAGGTGTCCACATTTGATGAGCATAGCGGCGGTAGAAATACTTGTGCGGCAAGCTGTAGGTGCGCCCGATAACGTGGAGGGTATTGGACGCGGGATCGAGGGGTTTTTCTTCACAGTACATCGTCACCATTTCTAAGCGAGCGAGAGCTTCCAGCTTCTTCAAATAATTGAAAAAAGCATCTTCTACCAGGTCGTTAGAAACATCCCCTTGCAGCAGGGCGCTTTCTAGCTCCTGGAATAAGTGGGTTTTGTCGTCCCGAAATTCGGGTTCTAGCCAGTTTTCTGGATAAAGAAAGATCTTGCGGTTGGCTTCCCAAACCCGGTAACGCTTCATCCATTTCCAGTGTTGAGAGTTGATCGCAGTCGGATGTACCTGCGGTTCCAGGTTCAGCAGGCACCGCTGAATAAATAGCTGCACAGATGAAATTGCCAGTCGGATGCGCGAGGTCTGCACGACAGGTTCCATACCCGGATCGATCAGGAAATACTCAAACAACTGCTCCAATCGTTCAAAGCCATTGCGCGGCAAAATGTAGGCAACGAGGGCATCTCGCTGCTTCTGGCGCAGTTGGTCAAAGATGGTTTGGGCGATGCGTTGCCAGGTTTCTGGCTCATATTTGGCTTTTACGGTGTTTCTGAGGTCACGGGCGATCGCAAACCGCTCATCGAAGTTCTTTGCAGGGTTGATGATGTCTGTCCAACGTTTCAGTGCGGCTATGGGCACTCCTAGCGTTTCCACAGTTTGTAAAACTTCCCACAGTTGTCCAATGCCTTTTTCCTGAGCAAAGTCGAGAGCAACAACCTGCAATTCATTGTCTACTAGAGTCGCTTGTGCCGTAAAGCCCAGAGCTTGAGCTACCGACGCAACGATCGCTCGATCTCTACGAGTGAGATTCGCCACTCGCTGGTAAAGATCTTCGAGCAGTCCGGCTTTTGCCGCTTTTGCCTGGGTTTCTGTGAGAGATGCTGGGAAAGTGCGGCGAGCATTCTCGAAAAGATCAATCAGGTCATTGTTGCTGTTTAAGTCGCGTTTGAGGCGATCGTAGTCTATCAGTCTGAAAAATTGTCCGAATAGCATTGTTGCAGCGGTTGCAGAATCATCGGCGGCCCGCGTAGGCAACTGGCTGAAATTGAGATGACCAAAATCATCTGCGTGGGTGAGTAGGTAGTGCACTTCTCGTTCACTTAAGGCAAACCCCTGAATCAGTTGCAGCGTTTTGGTGAGCAGAACCTGAGCACGATGCAGGCGATCGACGGTTGCTTGAGGATAGCGCGTGAGTTGACTGAGGCTATCTTTGGGCAAAGTCTCACCCTGGATCAGCAATGACACATCACCGCCACTCAAGTTGTGGGCATTCAGCGTAAACTGGTACAGCACACCCGGTTTCAGTTCGGTGAACTGGCTGATTTCTGCCCCGTCACCTGCTTTACTTTGCAACAGCGGGTTGGGCAGATGAGAGAGCCGGAATTCAACCTCAGCAGCGTTTTTGTCTACAAAGAAACGGTAAACTCCAGCAGTCGGAACTTCAAAATATCCTTCAAAGCGGACACTTTGAGTTCCAGGAGGTTTAAGAGGCCGATTGTTTGCATCCTTTAGCGACGTATCCGCAGAAACCATTGTCAGCGTCTTTGATGGCGTTTCCGTACCGCCGATCGAGGTGAAGAATGACGTACTAACGCCACTTTCGCCAGTTCCAGCAAAGGCATCCAGGAGGAACTTATCACGTTCCGTTGGGTCTGTCAGGAGATTGGTCAGTAAGGCTTCTGTCAGGGCAGAGTCAGCATTTTGACGAGTTGCAAGGGTTTGCACGACGAACTGACGAATGAGCTTTTGTTGCAAAAACGGTAGGAATGCGTTCACCAGTTTTGCTCGTTTTAGCCTTGACTGGTCTTGTTTCTGGCCATCAGTTAGCCCCTCTGGAATCGGAGTAAAGAGCAGCGTAAAGTCGCTGGCTATCAGGAAACTGACAAAGTATTTTTCAAAAAACGTTTTGGCTTGAAGTTGCACTGCATTCAGCAAAGTTGCCAGCAGAGGAGAGGGGTTTAGCTGTGTCTTTTGCTCATCTAACAAAACACCCCGAAAAGTCAGCCGTTGAAGCTGACGTGCAGAAGGGTCATAGGTAATGCGAATACGCGGGTCAGTGGCCGCGATCGCGCCTGCATCAAGCTGGTCAGCAGGCAAAACATTTGCTTGGTTCGCCTGATACTCGATCGTTCCTGTCCACATACTCATGAATGTCGTTACCACATCGGGTGGCAGCACCAGAGCCAGCTTTTGTTGCAGCACGTCATCAGAAATGCTTGCCGGATCAGCGGGAACAGCATGCTCTGTTTGAATGCGGCGAATTTCAGTGGCAAGGGTTTTGACCAGTGTCAGTTCATCCTCTGGCGTTGGGCGGTATTTGCCAACTGGGTCGAAGCGATCGCGCAGCAGATAATCAAGGTCTTCGATCGTAAACTCGCCCTGGTTTACTTTCTCAGCGACTTCAATAAACGGCAGCGTTTGTGTCAACGGATAGTCGTCATCCAGGTTAGTTAACAAATCCGGCTTCAACGCTTTAAGCGGGTCAAGCCCAGACAGTTGCTTTAGCGCAATCAAATCACTAACAGAAAGCTTAAGTGCCTTTGCCAGCAAGCCATAGCGATAGAGCAGGGATACCGTATCGAGCGCGAGCGTTGCAGTTTCTGTGTTTTGACCTGTATGCGTCAGAATATGCTCAATATCATCGGCTGTCAGGTTCAGTGCTCCCTGAAGGGTAAGCAGGTGTCTTTTGACATGACCAAATGCCTTTGCTGCTGCTTGTACTTGATCGAGAAGTTCCGCAAACAGTGAAGAGGGATTAGCCGTAGTTAACTGAGCCTTTTTAGCATCTGTCAGCACACCTTGATAAGTTAACTCCTGTTCCTGACGGACTTCGTCATAGTGAACCTCAATCGCAGACTCTCCTGCAAAGGCGACTGGATCAAGGCGATCGATAGGCTTCTGCACGATTGCCTTAAATGTATTGGTTTCTGCCACCTTCTGAATAGTTTCTGGCATGAGATATCGACCCAATGGATCGTCAAACACCGGATCGTTCTTTAACACGCTCTGTGTCAGGAATAGTTGAGCATAGAGTGAATGGTTGCCTGTGGTAGATAGCTTCGACCAAAGCGTCAGCAGCTTTAGGCGGCTGTCTTTGCCAACTGGAATGCGATCGGCGATTGTTGTCAGATGCGCTAGATAGACCAACGCGGTTTTGAATGCCTCTCCCAAATTGGTTGCAGTCAATGGAAGCGCATTCGGAATCAACACTTGTAGAGCGCGATCGGTTTCCTCCATTGTCCAACCCAATTTTTTCCACAGCCGCACAAAGAGATTGAGTTTGAGCAACATCAATCCATACACGTCTTTGTGGGTTGCATAAACAGCTTCGCCATTGGCGTAAGCTTCTCTATCGTTGGTGTATAGAAGAGTTGTGCGATCGAAATTGCAGCCTGTATCAGGATCAACCAGAACCAGAATTTGATTGAAATCTCCATTTGTCCAAGCAGTCTCCAACCAGGTTTTGGCATTGAAGCTAGAGGCAGCGTAGGTTGCTGTCAGTTGCTGTAGAGAGGTCTCAAAAGCCTCGTGTTCTGCTGGAGTGAAGGGGGGGTAGCCCGGTTGTCCCTTATAGCGGAAAATATCTGCGACATCTATCTCCACATTGAGGTTGCGATTCAGTTTGCGGAGAATTACCAGCGTCTCCAGTCGCGGATTGAAAAATCCGGTACGGACTAAATCGACTAATTCTTGATAGCTAACTCCCAACTGCCGAGACAACGTTTTGGCAGATTTTAGGGCGCTTGTTGCATCAGCTTCGGCAGTATAACCATAAAGTTCATACCACTTTGCTGGATCGAAGCGGGTAAAAAGAATGTACTCAGATGGGGAAATGCCTAGAGATTCAGCAAGAATAGCAGCACGGTAATAAGGCTTGGGGTTGGTAGCGGACGTAAACAGTTCATCGGTTGGACGCAGCAAATCCAGCACTTGCCAGAGGGGCAGTTCAAAGTGGTTTAAAAAGCGGCGAACGGTCTCTAACCAAAAATCGAAGGGTAAGCCGATCGGGTAGTGTGCTTCCTGGAGTTTGGTGTAAGCTTCTGCAAGGATATTCTGTGGTTCGGCAAGCAGTTCAAGTGTGGTTGCGTTGCCCGTGTCGTGAACGCTGTCAGATGCCAGATTACCTTTGGCAACGTAGTATTCTAGAATTTCATTCACGACATCAATGTAAGGGAGAACGGTGTTGGTGTTCTCGCAGGTCAGCGGTAGATTGGTCAAGTCAGGACGACGCTCGATCAGAACGTCGTAGGGAGTTTTCTCAGTGTTGGGATCGGGTTGACCCGGATGCTTGCTACGCCAGTCGGTAAGGAACTGGCTGTAATCGGTCAGATTTTTGAAGGGATAAGGTGCATTACCGTGGCGAGTCTTCCAGGTGTTCAAGAAGTTTTGCCACACTAACGATTTAGGGTCGAGAAACTGGAGCAAATCGACAAAGTAAGCCGCAGGACTCAGCACCGATCGACAATGTTCACATTCACAAAAATCGAGGGAGCCAAACAGTGACTCCATTGTCGGGTAATGCTTGATGAGTTCATTTTTGGCAGCTTCTCGCACCGATGCAGGTGGAGAAACGCTGGGCATGGGAGGAGCGCTATCTAACTGTTTAGCGGCAGTGAAGAAGTTGAATGTTACTGAACTTACCTGTTGAGCTTTACGGTACACCAGCCGCGCTTCGTCCTGCGAGGGAAATAGTCCGCCATAGTATTTGAGAAAGTCTTCTCCAGAGAACGCCACTACATCTTCGGCAGACCGGAATCCCTGTACCATTAATACTTTCAATGATTCGTCAGTAGGAGTAATCTGGTACAGCCGATGAAGCAATTGGATGCCTTCGGTAGTCTGCCGTACGGTAGCGGCATCGCCATTCACGACAGCAGGATTCTGCTGAATAAATGTTGCTACAGGAGTTCGTCCTAGCTCAAAACCAAGAGGTTTAGCATTTTCTAGAAACGTAAGAACGGGGACTTTTAGAACTTCATGGCGATCGCCCAGACGCAATTCATCTTTTTCGATCATTCGCCCTACCACCTGCGTCGGGAAGCTCAGACGCACTTTCCGAGCCAGGTCAGCCGCATAAGCATCGAGGCTGCCACGCAGAGTTGCTGAAGCGGAATCGTTGGCTTTTTTAGCACTGTAAGTTGATGGAATCAGGGCTTTCAGGGCTTCATCGCTGCCAGCCAACGCGTTCAAACGAGCTTTCCAGGCATCAGGTTGATACAGGTCTTTCTTAACCAGTTGGGCTACGTTCTCAGGTGAGGCAATTTCTTGTTGCAGAGAGGCAGCCAAATTCGCATTATTCAGGGTCAAATAGGCAAGTTTGCCCTGAAGTTGTAGCCCCTGGATTTTTTCTAGAGCAATACCGTTTTCTTGGGCCTTTTGCCATAGGTCTTTGCCCTGGTGGACCGCGTGCAGGTCTTCAAACGTGGTTTTCTCGGTGCTGGATAAGGCGGTTTTGCTCAGCAGATCACCCAGGCTAGAGACGGCTCCAGGTGCGATTGCAGCCCGACGGGTTTGGCGGGCAAAGGTCTCAAATGTGACTTTGACGGCAGCTTGTTGTTCTTGACTGAGATTGACGATACCTGATTCCTGGGCTTTGACGATCGCTGCTTCCACCGTCTGCCCATCCAGTTGAGCAAGCTGATCTGGGTCAGTTGGCAATCCGACCCGAAATAAGGCGTAAAGGGCATCTTGGGAAATGCCCGTATCAGGACTGAGTTTCACGGCAGCAGTTGTCAGGGCAATCAGTCGGGTATCCCAGCCAGTTGCCTGATGCAGCAGGGTCAGATCCTGGCGATCGCTATTTTCTTGAGCGTTTGCCAATTGGCTTAAGCCATCTAGTTGCTGGCTCAGGTCGTGGGTAAGGCGCTGGTATTCTGGAGCCAAGGGCTGCACGCTTGTAGGTGCGACCAGGTTCAGTACTTCGTTTTTATTGGCATTCAGTCGCGTCTCAGACAGGGAAACTTCCTGCCCCTGAGCATCGACGACTCGCACTTCCAGGTTTGCAGCTTTATCGGTGGGTGTGTAAGCCAAAGCATAGAAGCCTTGGTTGTCGGTTCTTACGGCTTCGCCAATGGCAGTCTGAGTGCCTCCAAACCCTCGGTTGTACAGCCGCACGACGACCCCAGCAGCCGGTAGTCCATGTTCTAAGATGATTCGCCCTTCAGCGCGGTGAGTGGGAACGGTGAGTTGGGCGATCGCCCGTTCTAGGGCAATTTGGGTTGCTTCATCAAGTACCCCGGTTTGAGACAGTTGCGACTGAGTTTGAAATTGCAGCAGGGCATCGCGCGTGCCCACGCCAAGCACCTGCTCGTCTTGCTCATTTTGAGGAAGCGTAAACCCTAGCCTGCTCAGTTTTTCCTGAAGGTCTTTGACCATAGTGCCGCGATCATTCAATCTCAGCGTGCTCGGTTTTGCTATCTGTTGCGCCACCTGGCTACCAATGCCAACGAGTTGTCCGGCTTGCTGGGCAATTTGGCTATCAATGCTGCCGATTTTCTCGGTTTCAGCAATGATGGTATCTAGCTTCCGACTAATTTCGGGTAATAGGCCGTCGGAGCTTGCAGGAAAAGCGCCCAACCCTCTTAACGCTTTATTAAGTGCCTCAGCCGTTGGTGCATCAACTTCACCTGTCGTGTTTAGTCCAGATTGTCCCTGAAAAATACCAACAAGCTTCTGAGTAATGTCGTTGTATTCCTGCTTGTTTTGCTCGTTGATCAGTCCTTCTTCATAACGCTGCCGCTCTGCATCTGATAACCGAATGGATTGATTACGGAGAAGTAAAAGCAAACCGTTTTGCAGATTGGTAACTTCCTGACCCCGACTATTACGGTTGATCAGAGCAACGATCGGTAGCATGGCAAGTATCTCCTCGGATAATTGAGTGGCTGGTTTTTTCTTTATGAATTCATTTTGGATAGCGTAATCGAAGTGTTTTTAACATCGTAAGGGCTAGAACTTGCGGCTTCAGATGTTTACTAAGGTAAGCAACTCCATCACCAAACAAAGACTTTCAGATCACAGGGTTTTCATCGAAAGCGGACTATCGCTCGGCGGTTGACTTTAAGCCGTAGTTAGGATTGTTGACTAGATCATTTCCGTAGGGTGTGAGGTTGAAAAAGTTCCCATCCTGGGACATCTGCCGCTTTGAGCAACCATCTTTCCACCAACACCAAGCAAGCCAGCCAACTTCTTGTTCTTTTAGCCTATGCAACAATGCTTGAAACGTAAAATTAGCCTGAGGCGCATGGCTTTCATTCGTATCATTGAGGTCATAATAACAGTACTGGGTTTGTCCGTCAATGTCTTCGTCTTGCTTGTTAGCCACTTCGCCAAACACGATCGGTAAATTTGCGTTGATGGCAGTTTCGATATGAGGCAGTCCATTATAGGCAGCCCAATAAGCGTGTCCGCTGAGTAGAAGATTGTGGTCGGGGTCGTGATCGATTAGCTCCTGACCGATCGCTGTGAAGACCTCGATCGAGGTGCCACAATCGGGTGCGTCAATCATGATCGGTAGGTGCAAGTGCTGCCGGATGCTTGTAATAGCGCTTTTGTAGGCTTCTTTGTATGTGTTCAATGCGATCGCTGAATCATTTGCCCAACGATAGAAACCCAATTCGTTGGCTAGGTTGATAATCAGATACCGCTGATGCTTTTTCAGTACGGCGAGGACAGGATTGGAAAGCCACCAGGGAACTAACTGAGTGTTTAGCAGTGTTGCGTCAGGGTTACAGGTAAAATCCCACAAACCCAGGATCGGAATGATTTGGTTCGCTTTGCATTTGGCGAGAATATTATCCAGGTCTGCCAGCGCATAGGCAGGGCGATTGGCGTTCCCATATTCTTTGTACCACTCAATTCTGACGGCGTTGGCTCCTGTTTTTTCTAATTCCGCCAGCGTATTGCTTTGAGGAAAATCCCAGTCGTCTAGCAGAGGAAGGTTGACTCCTCGCAGGATGGTCTTTTTGCCGCTCGAATCGTAAAGATACCGTCCGTTAGTATAGAACGTGTCTTTCTGCATTGGCTCGTCGCCCAGAAGCTTTGCCCACGTAATGGGGTCAACGACACCCGTAACAAACGCATTTTTTTGAAATTCTTCGACTCGTTGGAGGGTGATGGAACCAAAGTTGCCATCGGCTAGTAGCGGTGGCAGAGCAGTCGGGGGATATGAGTTTAGCTTTGTTTGAAGCAGGACGACATCTTGACCTGTGGAGCCGAGATTTAGAGTTTGGGGCATTGGGAACCTCTTTGGGGCAGAGTGGATGGTTCAATTGAGATGTTTGTTGAATAGGGTGCGATCGCTCAAGCTGCCAGCACCTCATCTAGAATCACAACGGGTAAGTTTGCGATTGTTTGAAGTTGTCGATCGTTGGTAAGAAGCTGGGTACAGCCTGAAGCGATCGCGCCTGGGCAACGCTCAATCTGTCTCTTGATATTCAGGTGATTCGGTGATGGGTTAGTCATAGGATTTCACGTAACTCCATAGGGGATTCAGAAAGCCTTTAATTTCAACTGCAATTTTCCGCCCTGCTTTTTCTGCGGCAAAGACTTTTTCTGCTGCCAGATCGATTTCAAGTTTCACACCCTCAATTTTGATGATCGGCGGGTCAGCGGTAATGACCCACTGATCTTTGAGGAGTGCTTGCTTGACTGCATCATGAAACAGATCTTTTGCCATTGTTTGGTTTATTTACTCCCTATCGTTCTATCAATGGTGGCTCAATCTCTAATCGCTACTCAACTTCTTTAATCTTCTAATTTCCAAATCCTGTTCATCCTCTAATTCTGTAAATCCTGATTTTCTCCTTGTTTGGTTATTTTTCGGTTATTGGGTGCGTTACGCTGCTCGCTAACGCACCCTACAAGATCGGGCGATCGTACTAAAAAGTGCATTCTTATATCACCTCCATAATCAATACCCATTACGCCAAGCCCACTTCAAAATGCCTCGATAAGCCTCACCTACAGCATGCTGGACGGGACCAGCGTTATGCTCATTCCAAGAGTCTACTACTGGGGCTGGTGAGCCAGAAGCGACGATCGCGAGTCCTGCCACACCGTCGTCCACAACGCCAGCAGCAACACCGAGAACTGTCACTGCAAGCCCATTAGTTGCCGCATTGAAGTTGCCCTGGTTGTTAGCACGGACAAGATCAGCCGTGCGCTGCCCCTCGCTAACAGCACCGACCACTGTTGCTACCTGACCCGCGACCTTCAGCACCTTGGGTGCTACTTCCATCGTCCATGCGGTGGTCCTGGCTAATTTACCTGGCGCAGGGGTTAATTCTGGAGGCGCAGGGATAGATATAGTAGTAGGTGATTCAACAGGTGGTGCTACTGGTTGGGAAGCAGGGGTTGATGATGGTGCTTTCGGTACTTCTGGCGGTTTATCAAACTGAAGAGGAAGCTGTTCGGGTGGGGTTAGATTGGGAGCAGAAGTAGGTGAAGGAGATGAGCCAGGTGAAGTAGGGGGCGGTGTGTTGACTGGTCCCTTCCATTCACTAAGATGACCTCGCCACGCTGCCTTTGGAGGTCGTGGTGGCTTCTCATTTTTCGGTACAGGTGGAGCTTTGCCTTCTGTATCACGAGCAAACTCACCTTTTGCGCGTGCATCCTTACCAGCTTGTTTGTCTATAGTTGCTCCATCTTTTCTATTCGGTCCTGATGGCTGGGGTCTGACACGTCCTATTTCTCCATCCCGCATCAATACCTGTGGTTTGCCTTCGTGCCCCGCATCAGTCGGTCCTCCTGGACCAAATGCATCAGACGCTTTCTGCATATCTCCTGCAAGGTCTTTGTCAAAGCCTCTCCCTGTGCGAGTAGCTCTAACGTCCTGTTTCAGCTGCTGATCGAGTGTAAGTTGTTGCTTACCAGTCGGATCGGTGCAACAGACTGGTGAGTTGTTCACATACACATATAGGTTCAGTCCATCCACCATTCCCGCTGGATCGCAACTCACCCACATCCCCAACCACGGCGCATAATACCGCGCCCCATGATAATAAAGCCCTGTCTCCTCATCCCGCTCCTTACCCGTGTAGCGATACTGCTTTGCTGCTGCTTTGATACCCTTGTCTACTGCCTGATAAGCAGTACTGCCGTAGGGAGTGTATTCCTCATAGGAAATCACATTGGCTTTATCATCCAATTCCAGACTGGCTGAACCCAAATGGTTACTCAACTGATACCGAATCAGTTGTGCAGGCGATTCATCATCGGGGTTCGTGATCGTCTTCGTCTCCACCAACGCAATCCGCTGTTTATCATCCATCCCATGCAGCGTCTCGCGCTCTAGCTTGATATCATTCCCATTACTCTCAAACTCGCGGTAAAGCTCAAACCCACCCAGGTAAATACGCTCCTGCTTGCGCGTCCCATTCTGCCGCTCCGTCACTTTGCGAACCCGCTCACCACTGGCATCGTAGACATAGAATGTCGTCTCCGGCACCGTGTTGAGTGGCAGCACATCATTCACCGCCTGCCGCGCCGTCGCACTCAACTCATCCTTGTAATTCCACTGCATCAGCGTCAGGTGGGGCATACTCGTCATATTGCCGTGGGCATCGTAGGTATAGGGTTCCGTCCTTGCCCCCACCGTCGTACTGCTCAATCGATTGCTCTGCTTGCCCGGTTCAATCAAACTCGCTTCGTTGTAGGCATAGGCACGAGTCCAACTTCCATTCGCCGCCTGATGGATTAACCGCTCAAAATTGCCCACCGCATCATAGACATACTGCTCCGTATAGTTCCGCATCGCCTGCCCGTCACTGGGATGGGGCAGATTGACGCGAAACTCATCATCCCAACTGGTTTCTGGCTGCCCTGCCTGCCCAATATGCTCTCGCCCCGCTGCCGCAATCAGGCGGTAGATCGGGTCATAGCTATAGTCACAGTGGGGCAACACCACCTGATTGTTGAAATAGATCGTCTGCTGAGCCTCATCTCGAATGCGGGTGATATTGCCCACCGGGTCATAGGTATAGAACAAATCCTGCAACACCGTCCCGCCCCGCGTGGTCTTCAGATGAACCAACCGGAAGGTTTTCTCGTCATAGGTATAGGCAGTTTTTGCCCCATTCCCATATTCAATCAGGGTGCGCTGTCCCTTCGCATCATGGTCAATGTTCGTTACCGAATGGAAATTCGCCGATGGTGGATCAAGCAACGCCGTTGGCTCCGTCGCTTCCCCCAGCCACACATCCATCCGCTCTAATAAATTCGCCTCGTTGTAGCCCGGACGGATCACATTCAGTTTCGTCTGCGGCTGGTTGCTATGGGGCGCAACCAACTGAATCGGTCGATTCAGCGCATCATAGCGGCTACTGCTGCTAAAGACCTCCGTTTCTAAGGCAGGATTGCCCGCCCAATCGGGAATGGTCTTGTAATCCTGCACCAGTTGGCGCGTGCTATTGAGCAAGTTGCCTTTAAAGTCAAAGGCTCCATTCGTCGCCACGCCCGCACTATCAAAATGCTGATAAATCCTGCCCCGATGGTTGGTCGCGTCCCCCTGCCCTTCCCCATAGATCGTCTTTTCCGTCAGAATTTCTGGATCGCTGCCCGGTTTGACAAATAATTGCGTCGGACGCTGCAAAGCATCATAGGTAGTGCGAAGTACATGGTTACGGCTGTCCCACAGGCGGATCGGCTTACCCGCCACATTGTTCAGCATCCAGCGCTGTCCCGCTTCCATACTAGCTTGATGAATGCGATGCCCCAACAAATCATAGTCATAGCGCATGACAACCCGGTCTTTAGCATCCGTGACCGATCGCTGATTCCCCTCAATATCCAGTTCTACCCGCGTCTCGTACTTGCCCTCTGCACCATTGTCCGCAATCGTCAAAAAGGGTCGTCCCAGAGTGTCAAAATGGGCGATAGTTGGCGTATTGGCATGGCTCGCCGCCTTCTCCGCCGCGCTTTTGTCCTCCGTCCCCAATGCCCCACCGATCCGCTGCTGATACCAGGTGGGCAAATAATCGGCATCCGGCAACCTTGTCAGAAATTCCCCCACATCGACATCGGTTTTGGGGTCAAACGTCACCGTGTCGTTGACATCAAACGTCTCCTGCCGCCACGGATCAAAGACCACCTTCTCCCAGGTCTGATTGGGATGCAGCGTCGCCACCATCCGTTCCACCGGATCGTAAAACAGCGTACTGCTCACACCCCACTGTTCAACGCCAAAGTGATGGGTCGCACTAAAAAATGGCTCGTATTGCCGGACAGGTTTGCCCTTGTTGTTGTAAACCTTCGCTCCCGTCCCCACCCAACGCGGATCGAGTCTGGGCGAGTTTGGCACATTCGGATCGCGGGGACCCGGTTCTGCCTGCACCTTGGTTTGTGCCTCGCGCCCAAAGCCATCGGAATAGACAAAACTCAGTTGAACCTTGGTTTGTCCGCCACCCAGATCGCTGACATGGGTTTCACGGGCGATCGCTGCTGCACAAACCGGAGTTTGCTCCAAGTCGTAAATAATCCGCGTTGTTGCTGTGCCGAGATGTTGAATGGCAAGCGATCGGGGATTGTCAGCCGCAAAAAATGCCTTGATTTCAGCCTGCGTCAGATCAGCGTTGAAATTGGCAAAAGAATCCCCTAGCGTCTCACTTTCCTTACCCATAACGGCAGTACCCGCCACCATTCCCAGCGCATCGAATTGTGCTTGAGATCGATTGCCATTCGGGTCAGTAACTTGTTCCGGTTGCAGGGTACGGTAATTGTTCCGAATCTGGATGGTATTGTTTAGCGGATCGACTGTTCGAACGACGCTTAAGTGATAGCGATCGTAGGTACTGGTATAGAGATTGCCAAAGGGATCTTTGATTTGAACCGGCAAATAGAATTGAGCCGGGTCAAACCCCTGCCGCCCCGATGAAATCCACCAACCGCCATCCTGCTGTACATATTTTCCTTCGGCACCCAACACCATGCTCAGATCTGCTATCTTGCTGCCGTAAACCTGAGCCAGCAGACCGGGCGTAAACGCCAATTTAAAGCTCTCACAGGGTAATGCCAGAGAATCGATTTGTCCCAGTGGTAAAGGTGCAGGGTCGGTCGTACTTGCCTCACTGTCTTTGCGATAAAGCGCGCTCACTCGCTCAATCAGTCGTTTTTGTGGACTGGTGTTTGTCGGAGTTGTCTCATAGGGAATTTTGGGCGCGATCGAGTACCCCAACACCGAGCCATCAGCAGCCTTTTGATAGAAATCAACCAGAGTAAAGTATTTCCCGGTTGAAGCTGGAACACCCGTAATCTCATAGGTACGTGTTTCGATCGGCACCCCAATCCGATACCAATCTGGATCGCCCGGTTTATCATTAGGCTTGTTCGTGACCTGATTTTCGGTATAGGTAATAAACGTTTTGGCTTGCTCAGGATAGGCAGGCTTGTGTCGGGGATAGGCGATCGCCGCATTCTTCAACCCATTGCCAAACTCATCCACCTCCAGCGTCATCGCATGGGTCACACGCGGGTCAAAAAGCTTACGCTTCTTCCGGGGATCAGGTTCTGGATCGGTAGGATCGAGGATGAAACTCCGCTCGTAGTGATAGTCAATCGTCTCGCGATCGTGGGCAAAGAAGACCGAATGACGGTTCGTTCTCTGAGCTTGCTCTAAACGAATCTCGTAATTGCGCTCCGACACACTGTAAGGATGGGGCTGTTTGTCTGAGCCGTCCAGGGCGTAAATTTCTAGCCGCAGAATGCGACCTTTGAGCGATCGTACTGCCTCTCGTTCTTCATCCGCCGTCAACCCCTCTGGCAAAATCGTATCGGGCAACAGCGCAGCGGCAAAGCCTGTGTCCGTCTGGTTTGGCTCTCGATAATACTCATGCTCAAACTGCTGGGAGATCTTCTTTCCATCCAAATAGGCTCCCGTGTGGAACCAGGTTTTAGTCAGTACCGGGGGCACAAACGAGGCCGCATCCAGATTAGTAGCTGATTTGGCTTCTGAGGTCGTGTCTTCAGGCTGAACCGTGCCGATCTCCTCTGTATCCCACTGCTCGACCATGCCAAAGCCACGAAACTCCCGTTCCACCCCATCGAAATAGCCGTGATGGTAGGCATGGCGCGTCACAAAGCGGTTGCGGCTGATGCGGTCATAGGTCTCCGTCCGCTCCACCACATGCACCGAAAACGGCAGTTTCGTAATCCAAGGCAACCCCGCAAACTTGTCCTGCAAGTAAAACTTCGTCGAAGGCGCATACTGCACCACCGTCTCCGCCCCCATATTGTTCACCGTCTTCACCAACAAATGCGGCTTCTGCCCACCCATCAAATCGATATACCGCATCACCCGCTGTCCATTCCCCGGCAACGGCGAAGACCAAACCAAACAAGCCGTCCCATTTCCCAGCAGATCGATCGCCGTCACCGAAGCCACAGAGTCCAGCAACGGGAACGATCGCAACACCCGCCTCGCCGACCAACCATTCCCCGATTGATTGAAATAAACCTGCACCCCTTCACTGCTCAGGTACAAAATATCCGTCGTCCCCGACCCATCAATATCCGCCAACACAATCCGCCGCTGATTGAAAATATCCGGGCAATCAAACCAAGGCGCATCATCCATCGTCACCTTCGCCCCAAACCGCCCATAGCCCAGATTGGGCCAGTAGCAGACCTCGCCATTGCGAATCCGCACAATATCCGTCAGCCCATCCCCCGACATATCCGCCAGATGAATCGACTGTGTGCCATCGGCAAACACCACCTGTGGTCCCTGCTCCTCATCCCACGGCTGACTCACCCGCTCCGCCGCCCCAAAGCCATCCTCCGCTAACGAAGGATGCCACACAAAGCAATTCTCCTCCGTGATCAGAATGTCACTATGCCCATCCCCATTCAAGTCAAGAAACCTCACATTCGGATTATCCCAATCCAAATTCGGCAGCGACTTAAATGATCGGAACGACTCCCACTCCTCATCCATCGTCCGCTCATAGAATCCTGGCACCGCCCCCCGCAGCGTCACCACATCCGGTCGCCCATCCCCCGCCAAATCCAAAAACTGCGCCCCATTCGCCAGTCCACTTACTGGCTGACTCGCCACTAACTCCACCGCCCCAAATCGCGCCGCCACCCGCTGGGGTTCTGCCAACACCGCATTCATCGGACTCAGGTTCCGCTTATAAAACCAGCTTCCCCCCTGCTCTGTCAAAATCCCCGACAATCCCTCCCCATCGAGATCGACCCACTGATAGCGCGTCCCATCCAACCCCTGGGGCAAATTCTTCAAACTCTCAGGATCAACCTCCCGCAGCGTTTCATCAATGTTCGGCTCACTATAGGTAAACTCCAGCGGTGGCAGAGATTTTTGGATATATCTATTCCCATCTTTCTTGTAGCCAGTTTGCGTGACGGAGAGAAGGCGCGAATAAATGGGATCACGAATAGCGTCCACCGTTTGCTCATAGGAATACTTAAAATCTGTCGATCGTACCAATCCTTCGTAACCTTTAGTGCCATCAAGCAGATCCGGAATGTGATGAAACATCAACACCCGCTGACACAACCGATAGGTGCGGACTTCAAACCCCGATCGATAACTCGAAAACGGATCATTCCGCACCGTCCAGACCCCAGCATCACCCGGATTGGGATTCACTAAATCATGCTCCCCATAGTCAAACACCACCTCAAACAGCCAATCTTTTCGTAGACTCAGGTCTTCATTGAGTTGTCGCGGTGTTGGATTTCCGTAATAGATGTGTTTTAGATAACGAATAACAGAGCGACTCTTCGGTGTACGGTTGGCTTCATGCGCTTGATCGAAATGAATACCCTCAAACGTTTCAGCCTTATACTGGTATCGAATTGCATTGCCCTTATCGTCATAGCTCTCACAAATCAACCAGCTAAAGATGCGGGTTAGGTCGTTAGGGTCAGCGATACGACTTTCTTCTGTCTTGCCATACAGCGTTGTGATGTTGTCTTTTTTGATCGATCGCCAGTGAATCTCCCCCGAATCCACCTTAGTCCAGCGTTCTATCCGGGCAAACAGTCCCTCAATTCGGGGACGATACTGGCGAATCTGGTAGCCATCGCGCTCGGTATCAGCGATCTGGCCTTCAGCATTCAGGATGGGCACCAGATCTTCGGCACCCGAAAGAATGAACACATCCGACTCCTCACCATCGCAGTAACGAGGCAAACCTTTATCTGTTTTGCGCGTAATCGAAGGCAGCGACAGATTCCAACCCAGCCCAAATATCCCATTGCCCGCTCCGGAGTCGTAGGAAACCGACAACTGGGGGCTAAACCCAGAGCGACCCGGACTGGTTGCGATCGGGACAGACATTGAGCCAGTCCCCGTCACCGGGTTAGCGGCGAACTTCTCGCCCATGCTCTTAATGGCTCCGCCACCCTTGGGCAACGACACAGCAGGCGGCGACGCAAAATAGCTTTGGTCAGACTCTTGAGTTTGTTTACTGTTCGTTTGAGCGGGGCGATCGAACATGGTCTACCTCTACTAAAAGATGGAGCTGTCTTCTCAGGAACCGGACACGATACAAGCTTCTGTCAAATCTGAAGAGATGCGATAGTACCCATGCGGGTACTTTTTGGGGCAAGGCACAGACCACAACCCTACGAGGGGCATCAGGGAACTTCAATTTTTGTATTGAATATTGACATTTTGGAGATGAGGGTTCTTGAGGCAGTGCCACAACCTGTAACTGAGGCCGTAGAACGTTCCGATTGAGCGGCTGCAAATGATTTTTGCATCCTCACGGAGATCTGGAAACAGTCTGCTCCAATCGGGTTGTTACGCGTGGCTTGTCTCAACCGATCGCTCCCCAACTTCGCCAGCCCAACTCCCGAAAGACGAAAAATTGTGTCTCGCGGACGTATTTAAGTCCTATGCGACCTGTCACCTCCCAACCTTCACGAAGTATCTCTGCTCAAGCCAATACTGACAAGTCTGCGCGATCGTTGCAAATCACCTTGACTTTCGCATTCACCAATCCGTTCTCAATACCGTTGATGTTGGGATTAACGATAACTCTGAGAACCCGAATTGATTGCTTTTCGGGCTAGCGGTCTAACTATTTAATATACAGAAACATTCTCAATATCATCCTGATTTGGATGGATACCCCGATCGATTCCGTGTATCTTCCCTCATGTCCGATAGGATATCTTAATTTCATAGAACTACACAAGCTGTTTCCTCTAAAGAATGGTAAATTTTTATGCACGATCGCTTCTCCTACACCAACACCGCCAACGCCCGGTCTTGCATCATTGCATAGGCCCGTCGCACCGCCGCATCCGCATCCACTAATCCATACCCATAGAGATCATCTCGGCCCACAACCCCCAAATCCATCGCCGTATCAGTCAA
>ENA-OBIO01000298-OBIO01000298.1-metagenomes-genome-assembly--contig:-NODE-298-length-28938-cov-6.02746_pt1 | contig 28938 bp, 27 predicted proteins | sample MGYA00153383_OBIO01 | MGnify analysis MGYA00153383 | reverse complement strand
GCAGCACGACCGTGTCGGCCGCATGGCCGACACACTGGAGTACAGCAACGTCGCGTTCCCGCGCGAGCGCTTCGAAGACGAACTCGTCGCCGAGCTCAAGCACTTCTGCCCGAGCCTGCTTGAGGAAGAAGGCGACGCGCTGGTGATTCGCCACGTCTACATGGAGCGCCGCATGATCCCGCTCAACATCTACCTGCAGGACGCCTCGGCTGCGCAGATCGAATCGGTGGTGGTCGAGTACGGCAACGCAATCAAAGACCTGGTGCGCGCCAACATTTTTCCCGGTGACATGCTGTGGAAGAACTTTGGCGTCACGCGCCACGGCAAGGTCGTGTTCTACGACTACGACGAAATCGAGTATCTGACCGACTGCAACTTCCGCAAGGTGCCCGAGCCGCGCAACGAAGAAGAAGAAATGAGCGGCGAGGTCTGGTATCGCGTCGGCCCACGCGACGTGTTCCCCGAAACCTTCGCGCCTTTTTTGCTCGGCAACCCAGCCGTCAAAAGCGTGTTCATGAAGCACCACGCCGACCTGCTCGAAGCGTCGTTCTGGCAGGGCCACAAGGAGCGCATCGAGGCGGGGTATGTGCACGACGTGTTCCCCTACGACGCGCAAAAGCGGTTTTGTTTTTCGCATTCCTCAACCACGTGATTTTGCGCGCTTCAACGTGGCGATCGCGGAGCCGGCCGAGGCGTTGTCCTGCGCTCGTGCCCCCCGGCCCGGGCTGCGCCCGAACCTCCTCCTTGACCTTGCTCCGAACAACGCCTCACCCAGCTCCGCTCTAGCGACCACCGATTTTTTGAACGCCGGGCACCACCACGGTGTTCGCAAGCGGAGCGCGGCGGGTGACCGGTGGAGTGAGGTCAAGGAGGAGGGGCGGGCAAAGTCCGGCCCGGAGGACACGAACGCAACCGGTCGCCCGCCGTTCGCCGCCGTCTCCGACATCGGGATGTGCGCCACGAGCCGTTGCCCAATCAGCTACGCTTCCGACTCCGGTGACATCACGCTCACCAAATGAAATCCAACGCTGAAGGAAATCCACCATGAACGATCCCATCGTCATCGTTTCAGCCGCCCGCACGCCGATCGGCGGTTTGCTGGGTGATTTTTCGAACCTCGCCGCGCACCAGCTCGGCGCGATCGCGATCAAGGCCGCCGTGGCGCGTGCCGGCGTGCCTGGCGATGCGATCGACGAGGTGCTGATGGGCAACTGCCTGATGGCCGGCCAGGGCCAAGCGCCGGCGCGCCAGTCGGCGCTTGGCGCGGGCTTGCCGCAATCGGTCGGCGCGGTCACGTTGTCGAAGATGTGCGGCTCCGGCATGCGCGCGATGATGTTCGCGCACGACATGCTGGCGAGCGAGAGCGCCGACGCAATCGTCGCCGGTGGCATGGAGAGCATGACCAACGCGCCGCATCTCACGCAGATGCGCAGAGGCGTGAAGTACGGCATGGCCGCGCTGTACGACCACATGGCGATCGACGGCTTGGAGGACGCGTACGAGAAGTTGCCCAATGGCGCCGGCAAGGCCATGGGCGTGTTCGCCGAAGAGTGCGTCGCCAAGTACGCGTTCACGCGCGAGCAGATGGACCAGTTCGCGATCTCGTCCACCCAGCGCGCCAAGCTCGCCAACGAAGACGGCAGCTTCGATTGGGAGATGGCGCCGGTCACGCTCACCAGCCCAAAGGGCGAAACCGTGATCAAGTTCGACGAGCAACCGTTCAAGGCCAAGCTCGACAAGATTCCCGGCCTCAAGCCTGCGTTCACGAAGGACGGCACGATCACCGCCGCCACGTCGTCGAGCATTTCAGACGGTGCCGCTGCACTCGTGATGATGCGTGAGAGCACCGCATCGAGGCTCGGCGTCACGCCGATCGCGCGAGTACGGGCGCACGCCGTGCACGCGCAGGCGCCGAACTGGTTCACCACCGCGCCCGTCGGTGCGATCGAAAAGGTGCTGAAGCGCTCGGGCTGGCACGCCAAAGAGGTCGACCTGTGGGAGGTCAACGAAGCCTTCGCCGCCGTCACGCTCGCCGCGATGGCCGAGTTCAAGCTGGCGCACGAGATCGTCAACGTCAACGGCGGCGCTGTCGCCCTCGGCCACCCGATCGGCGCGAGCGGCGCGCGCATCGTCGTCACGCTGCTCGGCGCGCTGCGCAAGCGCGGTTTGAAAAAGGGCGTGGCCGCGCTCTGCATCGGCGGCGGCGAAGCGACGGCGCTGGCGGTGGAGATGGTTTGATGCGGTGACCCGGGTACCTTGCTGTGGTGATTGTCGTGACGTCGCGAGCGAGACCCCGCTCGGTTGGCATTTTGGCGTTCATCGCTGAAGGCCCCGGACGCAACGAGCGGCGCATCCAGCGCGCACTGCTTTCGAGACGCGCTACGCTCGCATTCGAGACCGTCGGGAGACACCCACCATGCTGCTGAGCGAAGACCACCGCGCCGTGCAAGACGCCGTGCGCGACTATGTGCAAGACCGCATCGCGCCGCACGCTGCGGCCTGGGACAAGAACCACCATTTCCCGAAGGCGGAGTTGCGCGGTTTGGCCGAACTCGGCTGCTACGGCGTTGCGGTGCCGACCGAATGGGGCGGCGCCGGGCTCGACTACCTTGCGCTCGCAATCATCCTGGAAGAGATAGCCGCCGGCGATGGCGCGACATCGACGGTGGTGAGCGTCAACAACTGCCCGGTTTGTTCGATCCTGATGACGTGGGCGAACGATGCGCAGAAAGAGGCTTGGCTGAAGCCGCTGGCGCGCGGCGAGATGCTCGGCGCGTTTTGCCTGACCGAGCCGCATGCCGGTTCGCAGGCCGACGGCTTGAAGACAACCGCCACGCTCGTCCAAAGCGCGCACGGTGACTTTTACATGCTCAATGGCGTCAAGCAGTTCATCACCAGCGGCAAGAACGGCGACGTGGCCATCGTGATGGCGGTCACCGATAAATCGGCTGGCAAGAAGGGCATCAGCACCTTCATCGTGCCGACGAACACGCCCGGCTACACGGTGGCGCGAATCGAAGACAAGATGGGTCAGCACGCGAGCGACACCGCGCAAATCTTGTTCGAGAGTTGCCGCATCCCGGCGGCGAACCGGCTCGGCGAGGAAGGGCAGGGCCTGAAGATCGCCCTCTCGGGGTTGGAGGGAGGGCGCATCGGCATCGCCTCGCAAGCGGTCGGCATGGCGCGCGCGGCGTTCGAGGCGGCGCTGCGCTATTCGAAGGAACGGGTCGCGTTCGGCAAGCCGATCTTCGAGCACCAGGCGGTGAACTTTCGGCTCGGCGACATGGCCACGCAGATCGAAGCGGCGCGCCAGTTGATTCATCACGCGGCGAGCCTGAAAGACGCCGGCGTGCCGTGTTTGAAAGAGGCCGCGATGGCCAAGCTGTTCGCGAGCGAGATGGCCGAGCAGGTGTGCAGCGCGGCGATCCAGGTGTTCGGCGGCTATGGTTATGTGAGCGACTTCCCCGTCGAGCGCATTTACCGCGACGTGCGCGTGTGCCAAATCTACGAGGGCACGAGCGACGTGCAAAAGATTCTGATCGGGCGGGCGCTGGCATGAGTGACTTCGACGCGAGGCGCATCAAGGCGCTGGTATTCGACGTGTTCGGCACGGTGGTCGACTGGCGCGGCTCCATCATTCGCGAGGGCGAGGCGCTGTCGGCTGCCAAACGCCTACAGGTCGACTGGCCCGCGTTCGCCGACGCCTGGCGCGCCGGCTACCAGCCGGCGATGCAGCGCGCGCGCAGCGGCGAGATCGCGTGGACGAATGTCGACGGGCTGCACCGCGGGATCCTCGATGGCCTGATCCCGCGCTTCGGGCTCGGCTCGCTCGATGAAGTCGAGCGCGAGCACCTTAATCGCGCGTGGCACCGGCTCGATGCGTGGCCCGACGCGGTCGCCAGCCTCGTGCGGCTCAAGTCGCGCTACGTGATCTCGACCCTGTCGAACGGCAACATCGCGCTGCTCGTCAACATGGCCAAGCGTGCCGGCCTGCCGTGGGATTGCGTGCTCTCGGCTGAAATCATGCAGCACTACAAACCCGACCCCGAGGTGTACCAAGGCGCGGCGCGACTGCTGGGGTTCTCGTTCGACGAGGTGCTGATGGTCGCAGCGCACCCGAGTGATCTGCGCGGCGCGGCGCGCGCCGGCTTGCGCACCGCGCTCGTAAGCCGCCCGCTCGAACACGGCCCGAACCCGACCGGTGCGCCGCCGTCCGATGCGCTGCCCGACGATCGCTTCGATGTGGTCGCGCGCGACTTCGTCAATCTCGCACAGCAGCTCGGCGCTTGAGCGCACGCGGTCGATGAACGAAGACAGCGCGCGCGCCGTCACGCTGCTGCAGGCGTTCGAGACCGCACAGCCGCCGAGCCCGGGCTGGCGCGACGAAGACCGCGCTTGGGCCACGCGGCTCGCGATGCAAGACGGCGCCGCTGGCGTCGATGCCTTCATCGCCCGCCGCGCCCATCACGCGATGCAGCGCCTCGCGCCGCGCGAGCCCGCCGCCGCGCAGTGGCTCGCGCGCCGGCTGTGGCGGTCGCGCTGGATCGCGTGGGTGGTGCTCGCCGGGCTGCTGCTTGGCGTGCTCGCCGACAGCATCGGCAGCAGCCAGCGCATCAACCTGCTCGCGCCGCCGCTGTGGGCGGTGCTGGCGTGGAACGCAGTGGTCTACCTCGTGCTGCTCGGCCACGCGCTCGCGCGGCTGCTGATGCGCAAGACGCGACCGGGCAGCCTCGTGATGTTGACGCAGCGCGTGATGCGCTTGCGGGCCCGCCTGCCGGGGGCGGGATCGGTCAGCACCTCGGCAAGCGGCAGCGCACCCGCGCTGCAACTGTTCGCGCGCCTGTGGCTGCGGCTCAGCGCGGCGCTGTCGGCGGCGCGCGCCGCGACGCTGCTGCACGCTGCGGCCGCCGCGCTCGCACTCGGGCTGATCGCCGGCATGTACCTGCGCGGCCTGGTGCTCGACTACCGCGCGTCGTGGGAGAGCACCTTCCTGAGCGCCGACGCGGCCCACGCCGCGCTTGCGTTCGTGCTCGCGCCGGCGGTCGCGGTCTCGGGCATCGCGTTGCCCGACGCCGCCGTGTTCGAGGCGCTGCGCAGTGTGCACGGCAGCGCGGTGGCCGGCGCGTCGGCTGCACCGTGGATTCACCTGCTCGCGCTGACCTTGATGCTCTTCGTCGTTGCGCCGCGCACGCTGCTCGCGCTCGTCGGCGCGCTGCGATCGCGTTGGCTGGCGCGGCGGTTCGCATTGCCAATGGGTGAAGCGTATTTCCAACGCCTGGCGCGGCTGCAGCACGGCGATGTCGCGCGTGTCGTCGTGCTGCCCTACGCGAGCACACCGAACGCGCAGGCCGCGCTCGGGCTGCAGGCCGTGCTCGGGCCCGCGCTCGGCGACGGCCTGAAGCTGCGCATCGCGCCGACGGCCGCGTTCGGTGCTGAAGACGACGACGCCGGCGGGGCCGGCACCTCGCTCGATGCCGGCACCACGCTCGTGGTCGCGCTGTTCGACCTGTCGGCCACGCCCGAGGCCGAGAGCCAAGGCCGCTTCGTGCAACAACTCGCGGCACGCGCACCAGCGGGTGCGGCGACGATCGTGCTCGTCGACGAGGTCGCCTTCAAACAGCGCTTCAGCGGTGATCCGATGCGGCTCACGCAACGCCGCGATGCCTGGCGCGTGTTCGCCGAAGCGCTCGGCACGGTCGCGGTCTGCGTCGACCTCGATGCGCCCGATGCGCCCAATGCGACGGGCGCCGTGCGCGCGCTGCAATCGGCGCTGCGCAGCCCGGTCGCGAGGGCAGCGCCTTGACCGCATCGAACAGCGTCTCGCTCAGTCTCGTCTCGCACACCAACGCCGGCAAGACCACACTTGCGCGCACGCTGCTCGGCCGCGATGTCGGCACGGTGCGCGACGCGCCGCACGTGACCGAATTCGCCGACGTGTTCACGATGTTGGATGCCGCGCAAGGCGAGCAATTGCTGCTCTGGGACACGCCCGGTTTCGGCGACAGCCTGCGGCTCGTCAAGCGCTTGCGCGCATCGGCGAACCCGGTCGGCTGGCTTGTCACGGAGGTGTGGGACCGCTGGCGCGACCGGCCGTTCTGGTCGAGCCAGCAGGCGATGAAAAACGTGCGCGACGAGGCCGACGTGATGCTCTACCTTGTCAACGCGTCGGAGTCGCCCGAGGCGGCCGGCTATGTGGCGCCCGAGATGGAGTTGCTCGGCTGGATCGCCAAGCCGGTGATCGTGCTGCTGAACCAGCTCGGCGCGCCCCGTGACGGTGCGCATGAAGACGCCGAGCTGCAGCGCTGGTGCGAGCACCTGGCACGCTACCCGCACGTGCGCGCCGTGCTGCCGCTCGACGCGTTCGCGCGCTGCTGGGTGCAGGAGGGCACGCTGCTGCAGGCGATCGAGACGGCGCTGCCGGCCGAGCGCCGCGCGTTGATGGCGCGGCTGCGCGCGGCGTGGTCGGCGCAGCGGATGCAGGTGTTCGACGCGGCGATGGCCTCGCTCGCGGCGAGCCTCGCGCGGCTGGCCGGCGCCTTGGAGGTCGTGCCCGATCAGGCGACGCTGCGCGCGCGGTTGCGGCGCATCGGCAGCGCGATCGGCGGCGTGGTCGGCGGCGCGGTGGGTTTGGGCAACGCCGACCAGACACCGGTCGCGCTGGCGCAAAAAGCGCTCGCAGAAAACCTCGATGCCGAGGTGCGCGCCAACACCGCCGAGCTGATCGCCCTGCACGGCCTCGAGGGCCGCGCGCAAGGCGAGATCTTGACCCGACTCGCGACCCATTTCGAGACCCGGCTGCGCATGGACGAAGGCAAGGCCGCGCTGTGGGGCGGCATGGTCAGCGGCGCGCTGGTCGGGTTGAAGGCCGACCTCCTCAGCGGCGGCCTCACGCTCGGCGGCGGCTTGCTCGCCGGTGGCCTGATCGGCGCGCTCGGCGCCGCGGGCCTGGCGCGCTGCGTGAACCTGGTGCGCGGCACCGACCGGTCGTTCGTCGCGTGGAATGCCGAAGCGCTCGATCAGTTGCTCGAAGCGGCCTTGCTGCGCTACCTTGCCGTGGCGCACTTCGGCCGCGGCCGCGGTCAGTGGGCGCAAGGCGAATCGCCGCCACATTGGCGCGAGGTGATCCAGCATTCACTGGCGCTGCACCACGAATCGCTGGCCGTCATCTGGGAAGAACGCGATGCGCGCGGCGAGGCCGGCGAGGGCGGCGCGGGGGAAACAGAAAATGCCCGCCTGATCGCCGCCGCGCTCGTGTCGATCGTGCGCGAGGCGGCCGTCGACGCGCTGCGCACGCTCTACCCCGAGGCCCCGCCGCTTCGGGAAAGTGCGCAGCCCGTTGCGGTGCCGTCGCAGTAGATTCGGCGGCATGAATGCACCGCACCGTCCGATCGATTTCTACTTCGACTTTTCGTCGCCGTACTCCTACATCGCCTCCGAATGGATCGAGGCGATGGCCGCGCGCCATGGCCGCACGGTGGCGTGGCGCGCGATGCTGCTCGGCGCGACGTTCGCGGTCACCGAGATCAAGAGCCCCGTGTCGTACCCGCTCAAGCGCGAGTACTCGATGCTCGATTTCGAACGCTCGGCGCGCTTCGCGGGTGTGCCGTTGAAGATGCCCGCGAAATTTCCGATTGCCACGCAGAACGCCGCGCGCATCTTCTGGTGGCTCGACGCGAGCCACCCGGTGCGCGCCCGCGACTGGGCACGGCACGCGTTGAGGGCGCTGTTCGCGCGCGGCGTCGATCTCAGTGATGCTGCTGCGCTGCGCGCATTGGCGATCGAATTCGGCCTTGACGGCTCGCAGGCACAAGACGTGTGCAACGACCCACACTGGAAAGCCGCGCTGAAGGCCGCGAACGACGCCGCCATCGCGCTCGGCGTTTTCGGCGCACCGTTCTTCATGATCGACGGCGAGCCGTTCTGGGGCAACGACCGCCGGCCGATGATCGAGCGGTGGCTGGAAAAGGGGCCGTTCTAGGCTGGCGTTGTCGGGCTCTACAATTGACGTATACGTCAACCGCGCAGATCGCGACGCCGGCGCAGCCGACCTGACGCCACGAAAGCCCGCATGCCCGCACTCGCCTCGAAACTCAGCCCGCGCTCCGAAGACTTCAAGGCCAACGCCGCGGCAATGCGCGCGTTGGTCGACGACCTCAACGCCAAGCTCGCGAAGATCGGCTTGGGCGGTGGCGAGGCGCCGCGCGCCAAGCACCTCGCGCGCGGCAAATTGCTGCCGCGCGACCGCGTCGAGGTGCTGCTCGACCCCGACACGCCGTTTCTCGAAATCGCGCCGCTCGCCGCGCTCGAGATGTACCGCAACGACGCACCGGGCGCGGGCCTGATCGCCGGCATCGGCCGCGTTTCGGGCGTCGAATGCATGATCGTGTGCAACGACGCCACCGTGAAGGGCGGCACCTATTACCCGATGACGGTCAAGAAGCACTTGCGCGCGCAAGAGATTGCGATGGAGAACCGCCTGCCGTGCATCTACCTCGTCGACAGTGGCGGCGCGAACCTGCCGAACCAGGACGAGGTGTTCCCCGACCGCGAGCACTTCGGCCGCATCTTCTTCAACCAGGCCAACATGAGCGCGCAGGGCATTCCGCAGATCGCGGTGGTGATGGGCTCGTGCACGGCGGGCGGCGCCTACATGCCGGCGATGAGTGACGAGTCGATCATCGTGAAGAACCAGGGCACGATCTTTCTCGCCGGCCCGCCGCTCGTCAAGGCGGCGATCGGCGAGATCGTGTCGGCCGAAGAACTCGGCGGTGGCGACGTGCACACGCGCTTGTCGGGCGTCGCCGATCACCTTGCGCAGAACGATACGCATGCGCTGGCGATCGCGCGCGCCTCGGTCGCGAACTTGAACGGGTCGAAAGTGCATGGGCAGCGGCTGGTTGCGCCACGCCCGCCGCTGTTTGCGCCCGACGAGCTGCACGGCGTGATCCCGGTCGACACGAAGAAACCGTACGACGTGCACGAGATCATCGCGCGCATCGTCGACGGCAGCGAGTTCGACGAGTTCAAGGCGCGTTACGGCGCGACGCTGATCACCGGCTTCGCGCACATCGAAGGCATGCCGGTGGGCATCGTCGCGAACAATGGCGTGCTGTTTTCCGAGTCGGCGTTGAAAGGCGCTCACTTCATCGAGCTGTGCTGCCAGCGCAAGATCCCGCTCGTGTTCCTGCAGAACATCACCGGCTTCATGGTCGGCAAAAAGTACGAAGCCGAGGGCATCGCCAAGCACGGCGCAAAGATGGTCACGGCTGTCTCGACCGCCACGGTGCCGAAGTTCACCGTGATCATCGGTGGCAGCTTCGGCGCAGGCAACTACGGCATGTGCGGCCGCGCGTACTCGCCGCGCTTCTTGTGGATGTGGCCGAACGCGCGCATCAGCGTGATGGGCGGCGAGCAGGCCGCGGCCGTGCTCGCAACCGTCAAGCGCGATGGCATCGAGGTCAAGGGTGGCGCGTGGTCGAAGGATGAAGAAGCGGCGTTCAAGCAGCCGATCCTCGACCAGTTCGCGACCCAGGCGCACCCGTACTACGCCAGCGCGCGCCTGTGGGACGACGGCGTGATCGATCCGGCGCAGACCCGCCACGTGCTGGCGCTCGCGATTTCTGCGAGCCTGAACGCGCCGATTCCTGAGGCGAAGTTCGGCATCTTCCGGATGTAGATGTGTAGACTGAGCGTCTTTGCAAAGTTTTATACACATCATGCGCACCAACATCGATATCGACGACGCCCTCATGAGCAAGGCGATGCAGGCGGGCCCGTACCAGACGAAGAAAGAAGCGGTCGAAGCGGGTTTGAAGTTGCTTGCTCGTCAGGTCGCGTACCGGGAAATTCTCAAGTGGGAGGGAAAGCTCAAATGGGAAGGCGACGAATCGATCGACTGGACCCAACCGGAGAAGCCCGCGCCCGTCGCCTTGGTTTTGAAAGCGGTGGCCGCGGCTGCGCCCAAGGCGAAGCGCGTGAGTCGCAAGGCTCTCCCGGCTGTCAAAGCCCCAACGCCGAGCAAGCGCCGTGCTGGTCGTTGATTCGTCTGTCTGGATCGAATTCTTCAACAAGACCGGTGCCCCGACTGCGGAGTTGCTCAAGCACATCCTGCGCAACGGCGAAGTTCGCATCGTCGTTCCGGACCTCGTTTTGTTCGAGGTCTTGCGCGGGTTTCGGTCGGAACGCGCTCACCGTGAGGCGAAGCAGCTGATGGAGTCGCTCGACATCGAACCCACCGCCGGTCACGATCTTGCACTCGCCGCCTCAGGCCACTACCGCAGCCTGCGCGCGCACGGAATCACGGTACGCGGCCCGATCGACGTGCTCGTCGCCTCGTTCTGCATCGAACGCGACTACGCCTTGCTGCACCGCGACCGCGACTTCGACGCCTTCGAAGACCTGCGCGGCTTGCGCGCGTGGCGGCATTGAGCGAGAAGGCATGCAACTGACCTTGATGCCGCTGACCGAACGCGATCTGCACGAGCTGATCGAGGCGCCGGATGCGTTCGCGCAGCGCCACGCGCTGACGATTGCGCTAGACGCGTGCGCGCCGGCGTTCATCTACAAGCGCGCGCTTACGAACATGCGGGCCGCGCCCGACTGGGCCGGCGTGCTGAGCACCCGCTTGTATGTGCTCGACGCCGAGCGGCTCGTCGTCGGCTCGGGCGGCGTCAAGGTGCCGCCGCTCGATGACGGCGAGGTCGAGATCGGCTACGGCATGGCGCCGGCCTGGCAGCGCAGAGGCCTTGCCACGCAGGCGGCCCGCCTGCTCACCGGCGAAGCACTGGCCCACGGCGCCAGTAAGGTCAGTGCCTTCACGAGGCCCGACAACACAGCCTCGTGGAAACTGCTGCAACGCATCGGCTATTCGCGCGACGGTGAAACGACCGACCCTGTCGACGGCTTGGTCTGGCGTTGGCTGCACCGCGGGCGCAACACCCGCGGATGACGATGGACAGCATCTACATCACGTCCGAACACGAGCTGCTGCGCGAGCAGATCGCGCGCTTCATCGCGCGCGAGGTCGAGCCGCACGCGCTCGCGTGGGAAGAGGCCGGCTTCACGCCGCGCGAGGTGCTGTGCAAACTCGGCGATGCGGGCCTGTTCGGGCTGATGTACGGCAGCGCGTACGGCGGTGCCGAGGCCGACGCGCTGACCAACCTCGTGTTCGCCGAAGCGCTGTCGCAATCGACCTTCGGCGGCTTCATCATCACCGTGCTGGTGCACACCGACATGGCGAGCCCGCACCTGCACCATGCCGGCAGCGCGGCGCAGCTCGACAAGTACATGCCCGACGTGATCGCGGGCCGCAAGATCACCGCGGTCGGCATCAGCGAGCCGGGCGCGGGCTCCGACGTGGCCGGCATCAAGACGACCGCAAAACGTGTCACCGACAAAACGGGCGACGCGTGGGTGCTCGACGGCACCAAGCTCTTCATCACCAACGGCGTGCATGCCGACCTCTATTTCATCGCCGCCAAGACCAGCAACGCGCGCCACGGCATGTCGATGTTCATCGTCGAAAAGGGCACGCCAGGCTTCACGGTCGGCCGCGCGCTGAAGAAGTCGGGTTGGCTCTCGTCCGACACCGCCGAGCTGGTGTTCGACGATTGCCGCATCCCGGCCGCCAACCTGCTCGGTGAAGAGAACCAGGGCTTCTATTCGGTGATGAAAAATTTCCAGACCGAGCGCATCGCACTCGCCGCGATGGCCATCGGCCACTGCACGCAGGCGTTGAAGCTGGCCCTCGATTTTGTGCGCCAACGCCAAGCCTTCGGCGCCCCGCTGTTCGAGAAACAGGTGATCCGACAGCGCCTCGCGATGCTCGACGCCAAGGTGCACGCCGCGCGCGCCTTCATGTACGACTGCGCGTGGCGCGTCACGCAGAAGCAAGACGTGGTGCAGCAGGTCTCGATGCTGAAGGCGCTGACCGGCGAACTCGTCAACGAAGTGGTGCACACCTGCCAGCAGTTTCACGGCGGCATGGGCTATATGCGCGACACCGCGATCGAGCGCCTCTGGCGCGACGCCCGCATCCTCGCGATCGGCGGCGGCGCCACCGAGGTGATGCTCGACGAAGTCGCGAAGCGCTATTGACGACGAAAGATCCAGCATGACCACCCTCGACATCCGCCGCCCGTCGCCCCACGTCGCCGAGGTCTGGCTCAACCGACCCGACGTGCGCAACGCGTTCAACGAAAGCGTCATTGCCGAACTGCAAGCCGCGTTCATCTCCTTCGCGGTCGATGCCGACTTGCGCGCGGTCGTGCTCGGCGGCCACGGCAAGGCGTTTTGCGCCGGCGCCGATCTTTCGTGGATGCGCGCGATGGCCGGCTTCGACTGGGCGCAAAACCGTGCCGACGCGCAGGCGCTCGCCGACATGCTGTGGGCCGTGTGGCGCTGCCCGGTGCCGGTGGTCGGCCGTGTGCAGGGCGACTGTTATGCGGGCGGCGTGGGCTTGGCCGCGGTGTGCGATGTGCTGGTCGCGGCCGAGGGCGTGCACTTCTGTTTGAGCGAGGCCAGGCTCGGCTTGCTGCCGGCAACGATCAGCCCGTACGTGATCCGCGCGATGGGCGAGCAGGCGGCGCGGCGTTACTTCGTCACCGCCGAACGCTTCAGCGCGACGCAGGCGGCGGCGATGGGCTTCGTGCACGAGGTGGTCGCGGCCGATGCGCTCGATGCGAAGGTCGCCGAGATCGTCGCTTCGCTGGTTGCCAACGGCCCGATGGCCACATGTGCCTGCAAGAGGCTGGTGCAGGACGTGGCCGGTGTGCCGCTCGACGCCGCGCTGCGCGACGAGACCGCACGCCGCATCGCCGACATCCGCGCCAGCGACGAAGGCCGCGAAGGCGTGCAGAGCTTTTTGAACAAGCGCAAGCCGAACTGGCTCGAGGGTTGAAATGACGCGAACTCGCACGAGGCACGGGCGCATCCCCACGGGGAATCGGCCGGCGTACGCGCTGGTCGAGGGATCGTCATGACGAGCCTGCCGATCGACACTGCCAGCCTGCTCGCGATCGCCGCGGCGCTCGGCTGGGCGAGCGGGTTGAGGCTGTATGCGGTCGTGTTTTTCACCGGCCTCGCTGGCCACCTCGGCTGGGTGCAATTGCCCACGGGCCTGCACCTTCTGCAGTCCACCGTGATGCTCGGCGCGAGCGGCTTCATGCTGTTCATCGAGTTCTTCGCCGACAAGATCCCGGGCCTCGATACGCTCTGGGACATGGTGCACACGGTTGTTCGCATTCCCGCCGGTGCGGCGCTCGCGGCGGCAGTGTTCGGTGCCGATCAGGCGAGTTGGGCGATGGCCGCGGCGCTGATGGGCGGCACACTCGCTGCTACCAGCCACCTTGCGAAAGCCACCACGCGAGCGGCGCTGAATGCGTCGCCCGAGCCGTTCTCGAACATCGCGATGTCGCTCGTCGGCGACAGCGTCGTACCAGCGAGCCTGTGGCTGTCGTGGGCGCACCCTGTTGCATTTTTCGCGGCGCTCGCGGTCGCGTTGGTCATGATGGTGGCGCTCATCTGGGTGTTCGCAAAATTCCTGCGACGCCTCGCGCGGCGCGTGTCGGGCTGGTTCGGGGCGGGCCAACCGTCGACCTGAGGATAAAAAAAGTGTTCACGAAGATTCTGATTGCCAACCGGGGAGAGATCGCCTGCCGCGTGGCGGCCACCGCGAAGAAGATGGGCGTGCGCACCGTCGCCGTCTACTCCGATGCCGACGCGAACGCCAAGCACGTGCTGGCCTGCGACGAGGCGGTGCACATCGGCGGCGCCTCGCCACGCGAAAGCTACCTGCTCGGCGACCGCGTGATCGCCGCGGCGCTGGCCACCGGCGCGCAGGCCGTGCACCCCGGCTACGGATTTCTCAGCGAGAACGCGGCGTTCGCGCAGGCCTGCGCCGATGCGGGCCTGGCCTTCATCGGCCCACCGCCTGCGGCGATCAAGGCGATGGGGCTGAAGGCCGAATCGAAGCGGTTGATGGCGCAGGCCGGCGTGCCGCTGGTGCCGGGCTACCACGGCGCCGGCCAAGACCCGCAGATGCTCAAAACCGAAGCCGACCGCGTCGGCTACCCGGTGCTGATCAAGGCCAGCGCTGGCGGTGGCGGCAAGGGCATGCGCATCGTCGCCCGGGCCGACGAGTTCGACGCCGCGCTCGCATCCTGCAAACGCGAGGCGATCAACAGCTTCGGCGATGACGCCGTGTTGATCGAGCGCTACGTGACCCGGCCGCGCCACATCGAAATCCAGGTGTTCGGCGACACCTTCGGCAATTGCGTCTACCTGTTCGAGCGCGATTGCTCGGTGCAGCGGCGCCATCAGAAAGTGCTCGAAGAAGCGCCCGCGCCGGGCATGAGTGAAGCGCGCCGCGCCGAGATGGGCGCGGCGGCAGTGGCGGCGGCGAAGGCGGTCGGCTATGTCGGCGCGGGCACGGTCGAGTTCATCGCCGAACCCACGGCAGATGCGGACCTGACCTTCTTCTTCATGGAGATGAACACCCGCCTGCAGGTCGAGCACCCGGTCACCGAGGCGATCACCGGGCTCGATCTGGTCGAATGGCAGCTGCGCGTGGCGGCGGGTGAGCCGCTGCCGCTGCAGCAGCACGAGTTGCGCATTCGCGGGCACGCGATCGAGGCGCGTATCTGCGCCGAAAACCCGGACTCGAACTTTCTGCCCGCCACCGGCACGCTGCAAGTCGCGCGCTGGCCGCTCCATGTGGCCTTCGCGCGCAACGCCGATGGCGAAGGCTTTCACGACGCGGCGCCGGTGCGGGTCGACTCCGGTGTGCGCGAAGGCGATGCGATATCGCCGTTCTACGATTCGATGATCGCCAAGCTGATCGTCTGGGGAGCTGACCGCGCGCAGGCGCTCGCCCGGCTCGATGTCGCGCTCGCGCAGACGCACATCGTCGGGCTGCACACCAACGTCGCGTTCCTGCGCCGCGTGGCCGCGAGTGCGTCGTTCGCGAACGCCGACCTCGACACCGCATTGATCGAGCGCGAACGCACCGTGCTGTTCGACGCGGCGCCGCTGCCGATCGAACTCGCGGCGGCCGGTGTCGTCGCGCACACCCTCGCCGCCGAGCAGGCACTGCAGACGACCGACCCGTGGTCACGCCGCGACGGTTGGCGCCTGCACGGCCACGCCGCGCGCCGCTTCGACATCGCATCGAATGGCATGCACCACGCGTTCACGCTGGAACGCAGTGCCGGCGCGCAGACGCTCGTGCTCGGTGCGCAGCGTTGGCCGCTCGCGACTGCAGCGCGCTCGGGGAACGTTTGCGACATCACGCTGGCCGAGCAGCGCACGACGCTGACCGTGTACGCCACCGGCGAGCGCTTCGCGGTGTTCTCGCCCGACGGCTCGGCGGTGGTCGACGAGTTCGATCCGATTTCCCATTCGGCCGATGGCGCGCGCGAGGCCGGCGGCCTGGCTGCGCCGATGCCCGGCAAGGTGATCGCATTCCTCGCGGGTGTGGGTGACGCGGTGAAGCAAGGCCAGCCGCTCGCGGTGATGGAGGCGATGAAGATGGAGCACACGATCGCCGCGCCGCGCGACGGCACGATCGCCGAGTTGCTGTACGCCGTCGGCGATCAGGTCGGCGAGGGTGGTGAATTGCTGCGGATGGCGCCGGCGGCGTGATGCGTGCCGGATGTCGGCTAGCGCGCGGTGCCGCCCCAAAGGCGCGAGAGCATCGAGCGCGGCTGCGGCTTGGCAGCCAACGTGGTCATCGCCTCGGGCAAGCGCGAAACGCCGAAGCCGGAGGTGTCTTGCGCCCAGGCCAGGTCTTGCAGCACGGTGCCTTGCTCCGCGCGCCGCGGCGCGATCGCCGGCATGGGTTTCGGTGCCGCCTTGAACTGTTTTGCCAAGCTCGCCAGTTCGTCGTGACCCGACGCCTCGCACACCCACAGCGCTTCGCGCGCAGCGGTCGCGTCGCCGAGCAGGGTGCTGACGGCCACGTCTTCGCCGTAGTGGCGAAGCAGCGCAAAATGGATGCGGGTGGCGATGCGCAGGCGGATGGTCGGGTCCACGGGGTGTCCGTTCTTCTCGTGACTGAACGTATCTTCGGCGGCGGATTGCGCGCTTCCCATCCCTAGAGTCGGTGGCCCACCACACGCGCAATCGAACAGTGAGACTTTTGTCATGATCCCCAGCCATGTAACGCTTGTCGAAGTCGGCCCGCGCGACGGTTTGCAAAACGAAAAGCAACCGGTCGATGCCGCGACCAAGATCGAACTCGTGCATTTGCTGCAGGCCGCGGGCTTGCGCGAGCTCGAAGTCACGAGCTACGTCAGCCCGAAGTGGGTGCCGCAGATGGCCGACAACGCGCAGGTGATGCGTGGCGTCAAACGCAAAAGCGGCGTGCGCTATTCGGTTCTCACTCCGAACCTGAAAGGCTTCGAAGCGGCGATCGCCGACCCTGTGATCCGGCCCGACGAGATCGTCGTGTTCGGCGCCGCCAGCGAGGCCTTCAGCCAGCGCAACATCAACTGCGGCATCGAAGAAAGCATCGAGCGCTTTCGCCCCGTGGTCGAGGCTGCGCACGCGCATGCGATCAAGGTGCGCTGCGCGGTGTCGGTGGCGCTCGGCTGCCCATATCAAGGCGAGGTCACGCCCGATGAAGTCGAGCGCGTGGTGCTGCTGATGAAGGGCATCGGCGTCGACCATTGCGGCATCGCCGACACGATCGGCGTCGGCACGCCCAAGCGCGCGCAGGCGGCGCTCGATCGCGCGCTCAGGCACTTCCCCATCGGCGAAGTCAGTGGCCATTTCCACGACACCTATGGACAGGCGCTCGCGAACATCTATGCCTGCCTGGAAATGGGCGTCTACACCTTCGATGCCAGTGTGGCCGGCCTCGGCGGTTGCCCGTACGCGAAAGGCGCGACCGGCAACGTCGGCACCGAAGACGTGTTGTTCATGCTCGATGGTTTGGGCATCGAGACCGGCGTCGACATCGACCGGCTGATCGACGCCGCCGCATTCATCTCGAACGTGCTCGGCCGCAAGCCGGTCTCGCGTTCGGGCAATGCGCTGATGGCCAAGCGGGTGGCGAAGCTGGACGTGGCAGTCACATGAGCGCAGCGGCGGTCGACGCGGTTCCCTCACCCTGCAACAGCGTGTGCCGCATCGATGCGCGCACCGGCTGGTGCGAAGGCTGCATGCGCTCGCTCGACGAGATCGTAGGTTGGTCGACGCTGAGCGACACCGAAAAACGGGAGGTGTTGAGCGCGCTCGCGTCGCGGCATACCGCACCCGCCACTTCGCTCAAGGCATGAAGCACCTCGATTTTTGGTTCGACCCGATTTCGCCGTTTGCCTACCTCGCGTTCGAGCGTTTGCCGCAGGTGCTAGCAGGTATCTCGGTGGAAGTCAGCTACCGGCCTGTGTTGTTCGCCGGCTTGCTGAAGCACTGGGGTCAAAAGGGCCCGGCCGAGATCGAGCCCAAGCGGGCCTGGACCTTCCGCCACGTGCACTGGCTCGCGCAGCACCACGGCATCGCGTTGCAAACGCCCGCGCAGCACCCGTTCAATCCACTCGCGCACCTGCGCCTGCTGCTCGCCAGCGCGCCCGTGGGCGGCACGCCGAACCGACGGGCCTGCGAAGCGGTGCTGCGGCACATTTGGAACGGCGGCTTTGACGCTAACGACGCGAGCCGCATGGCATCCCTCGCACAACAACTCGCACGAGAACTCGAACCACGTATCGCGCCCGATGACGCTTCGGTCAAGCAAGCACTCAGAGACAGTACCGCCGAGGCGCTCGCGCGCGGCGTGTTCGGCGTGCCCACCATCGAGGTCGATGGCCGCCTGTTCTGGGGCCTCGACGCGCTGCCGATGATCGCGGGCCACCTGCGCGGCGAGCGCTGGTTCTTCGGCCCGGCATGGGCCGACGAAGGCGCTCCGCGCGTGGGCGTGCAACGCTGATCGCGCAGTCAAGGCGACCTTAGTGTTTTCCCGAGATGTGTCATTTCGCACAAGATTTGCCGCATCACGAAACAACCTGCCAGGGTTTCAACTGAGTTTGTCAGCTTGGGTTCAGCAACCTGTAAGGCAACGGTCAGAGCGCGCGCCGAACATCCGACCCACGCAGCGCTGAAGGGCGCGGCATTTCGAGTTCACATCAGGAGACGTCGATATGGCAAGCACAGTGGCAACCAGCTCGAAGGTCGGTCAGCCCATGACCAAGGAAGAGAAGAAAGTCATCTTCGCTTCGAGTCTGGGCACGGTGTTCGAGTGGTACGACTTCTACCTGTACGGCACGCTCGCCGTGATCATCGGCAAGCAGTTTTTCTCGAACCTCGACCCGACCTCGCAAACCATTTTCTCGCTGCTCGCGTTCGCGGCCGGCTTCATCGTGCGGCCGTTCGGTGCGATCTTCTTCGGCCGGCTCGGCGACATGATCGGTCGCAAGTACACCTTCCTGGTGACGATCCTGATCATGGGCCTGTCGACCTTCATCGTCGGCATCCTGCCCAACTACGCCTCGATCGGCGTGGCGGCGCCGATCATCCTGATCCTGCTGCGCATGCTGCAGGGCCTGGCGCTCGGCGGCGAGTACGGCGGCGCTGCCACCTATGTGGCCGAGCACTCCCCGCACGGCCGGCGCGGCCTGTTCACCTCTTGGATCCAGACCACGGCGACGGCGGGCCTGTTCCTGTCGCTGCTCGTCATCCTGGGAACGCGCACGTTGATCGGCGAGGAGGCCTTTGCCGACTGGGGCTGGCGCGTGCCGTTCTTGGTGTCGGTGCTGCTGCTCGCGGTCAGCGTGTGGATTCGCCTGTCGATGAACGAATCGCCGGCCTTCAAGAAAATGAAGGAAGAGGGCAAGACCTCGAAGGCGCCGCTGACCGAATCGTTCGGCGATTGGAAAAACCTGAAGATCGTGATCCTGGCGCTGCTCGGCCTGACCATGGGCCAGGCCGTGGTCTGGTACACGGGCCAGTTCTATGCGCTCTTCTTCATGACCGGGCCGTTGAAGGTCGACAACGCGACCGCCAACATCCTGATCGCCATCGCACTCGCGATCGGCACGCCGTTCTTCATCTTCTTCGGCTGGCTCTCCGACAAGATCGGCCGCAAGCCCATCATCATGGCGGGCTGCCTGATCGCCGCGCTCACCTACTTTCCGCTGTTCAAGGCGCTGACCGAAGCGGCCAATCCGGCGCTGGCTGCGGCCCAGGCGAAGAACAAGGTCACGGTGACGGCCGACCCGAACGAGTGCTCGTTCCAGTTCAATCCGACCGGCATCGCGAAGTTCACGAGTTCGTGCGACGTGGCCAAGCAGGTGCTGGCGGCGCGCGCGGTGAGCTACGAGAACCTGCCCGGCACCGGCCCGGCGAAGATCACGATCGGCGAGAAAGTGATCGAGTCGTTCGCCTCCACCGGCCTGCCGCCTGCCGAGGCCAAGGCCAAGGACACGGCCTTCAAGGCAGCCGTTGCCGGTGCGCTGAAAGAGGCCGGCTACCCGACCACCGCCGACCCGGCGAAGATGAACAAGCCGTTGATGGTCGCCATCCTGTCGCTGCTCGTGTTGTACGTGACGATGGTCTACGGCCCGATCGCGGCGATGCTGGTCGAGATGTTCCCGACTCGCATCCGCTACACCTCGATGAGCCTGCCGTACCACATCGGCAACGGCTGGTTCGGTGGGCTGTTGCCAGCCACGGGCCTCGCGATCGTGGCGCAGACCGGCAACATGTACAACGGCCTGTGGTACCCGATCATCTTTGCCAGCATCACCTTCGTGGTGGGCATGCTGTTCGTGAAGGAAACCAAGGACGTCGATATTTACAAGAACGACTGATCGTTCTGGCCGGCGCCTCAGGTGCCGATGTTCAAAAGCCGGCCGGTCGTGAGACCGGGCCGGCTTTTTCTTGTGTAGCTTGTGTGTCTTGCGCGCCCCCGAGCTCGACGAGGCAGCGCAGGCACACGCAGCGCGCGTAGCGCGTACGCAAGTCGGCGAGCGTGGCCGCGTCTAACGTCACGGCTCGGCAGGCGCATGGCGCCGAATCGGCTGCACCGCAGTGAAACCCGGCGCCGCAGCGCGGGCAGTTCGCGTTGTCGCTCACGCCGTGAACAGGTTTTTGTACGTTTCGCGGAGCAGGTTTTTCTGCACCTTGCCCATCGCGTTGCGTGGCAGCTCGGCGACGATGAACACGCGCTTGGGCACCTTGAAGTTCGCGATTCTCGACTTCAGTTCGACGATGAGTTCCGCAGCCCACGTGTTCGCATCCGGCGCGCTGTCCGGCCGCGTGACGACGACCGCGACCACCACTTCGCCGAAGTCCGCGTGCGGCACGCCGATCACCGCGCTCTCGGCCACACCGGGCATGTCGTTCAGCGTGCCTTCGATTTCGGCCGGGTACACGTTGAAGCCGCCGCTGATGATCAGGTCTCTGCTGCGACCGACGATGGTCACGTAGCCCTCGGCGTCGATCTTGCCGACGTCGCCGGTCTTGAACCAGCCGTCGGCGGTAAATTCTTCGGCGCTCTTTTCGGGCATGCGCCAGTAGCCTTTGAACACGTTCGGGCCGGTGACCTCGATGTTGCCGATGGCGTCGGTAGCGCATCGCGTTCCGCCGTCGCCCGCCACGCGCACGCCGACGCCGGGCAGCGGGAACCCGACGGTGCCGCCACGCCGGTCGCCTTCGGCCGATCGGTACGGGTTCGAGGTCAGCATGGCCGTTTCGCTCATGCCGTAGCGCTCGAGAATCGCGTGGCCGGTGCGTTCGCCAAACAGCGTGAAGGTCTCGAGCAGCAACGGCGCCGAGCCGCTGACGAACAACCGCATGTTCGCGCAGGCCGCGCGTGTCAACGCAGGTTCGGCGAGCAGCCGGCCATAGAGCGTCGGCACGCCCATGAAGACGGTCGCCTCCGGCAACTTCGCGACCACGGTCTTCGGTTCGAACCTGTTCAGCCAGATCATCTTGGCACCGGCGAGCAGCGCGCCGTGCGAAGCGACGAAGAGGCCGTGCACGTGGAAGATCGGCAGCGCGTGGATCAGCACGTCGCCGCCTTCGGCCGGTGTTCGCCAGCCCCAGTACGCCTTCAGCACCTGCGCGTTGCTGAGCAGGTTGCCGTGGCTCAGCATCGCGCCCTTGGCGACGCCGGTGGTGCCGCTGGTGTACAGAATCGCGCACAGGTCGTCCGCGGCGCGTACGGCCGGCGTGTGGCTGTCGCTGTGCGTGGCGGCGCGTTGCAGCAGGCTGCCGTTGCGGTCATCGCCGAGCGTGAACACGTGCGTGGTGCCGGCCGCGAACGCGAGCCGGCTGACCCAGCTGAAATTCTTCGGCGCGCATACCACCACGGCCGGCTCGGCGTTGCCGATGAAATACGCGATCTCGCCCTGCTGGTAGGCCGGGTTGAGCGGCAGGTAGACGAGCCCGGCGCGCAGCACCGCGAGGTAGAGCATCAGCGCCTCGACCGATTTTTCGATCTGCACCGCGACGCGGCTGCCTACGGGCAGGTCGAGCGAGGCCAGCAGGTTGGCGAGCATCGCGGTGCCGCGGTCGAGGTCGCGCCAGGTGTAGTGCAGCGGCGCGGTGTGAAATGCTGACCCGATACCCGCATCGGCGGTCTCGACCGCGATGGCGTCGAGGTCGGCAGGAAATTCAGCGCGCAGGGCGCTGAACAGGTTGGCGTCGTGCCGTGAAGATGGGGTGCTTGTCATCCGTCGAGTTTCGCGCCGGAGGCTTTCACAACCTCGGCCCAGCGCTTCGTCTCGGCTCCGACGAACGCGCCGAACGCGTCGCCGTACAGGTTCGGCATGTCGGTGCCGAGGCTGTTCCAGCTGCTCTGCAACTCGGGCGTGGCGAAGGCTTTGCGCATCTCCGCCTGCATGTGGTCGACGATGTCTTTCGGCGTGCCCTTCGGCGCCCACAGGCCGTAACAGGTCGCGACCTGGTAGCTCGGCAAGCCGGCCTCGACCGAGGTCGGCACGTCGGCGAAGCCGGGTGCGCGCTTTGGCGAGGCGACCGCGAGCGCCTTGATGCGCCCGCTCTTGATGTGCGTGGCCGACGAGCCCAGGCCGTCAAACATCAGGTCGACCTGGCCCGCGATCAGGTCTTGCAGCGCCGGGCTGGCGCCGCGATAGAAAATGTGGGCGATGAAGGTCTTGGTCTGCAGCTTGAAGGGCTCGGCGGCCAGGTGGTGCGAGGTGCCATTGCCGGCCGACGCGCAGTTGAGCTTGCCGGGGTTCGCGCGCAGGTAGGCGAGCAAGCCCTTGAGGTCGGCGACCTGAACGCGCTGCGGGTTCACGACGATCACCTGCGGCACGTTCGAGATCAGGCCGACGGGGAAGAAATCGGCCTCGAGCTTGTAGTCGAGCTTCGGGTACATCGAGGGCGCGATCGCGTGGTGCACCGCGCTCATGAAGAAGGTGTAGCCGTCGGGGCGGCCTTGGAGGCGATCGTGGCGCCTACCGTGCCGCCAGCGCCGCCGCGGTTGTCGATGATCACTTGCTTGCCGAACAGGCGTGTGAGCTGGGCGCTCAACGGGCGCGCGAACGCGTCGGTGCCACCACCGCTCGGAAACGGCACGACGAACGTCACCGGCCGGTTCGGCCACGCCGATTGCGCCTGCGCGAGCGCGCTGGTGCCGAGCGCGCCGGTGCCGAGCGAAAGCGCGCCCGCGGTCCCGATGAATCGGCGGCGGGTCGGGCAAAATTTGCATGGCAAGGCGTTCAGGGCGTGAGGGCCTGCGAGCATGCCGGCAGCGACCACCGCTCGGCAATGCGGTGAACCCCGAGGCGCAACGCCGTGCGCTGCTGGCACCTGCCACCGCGCTACAGTTGCCCGACTGCTACCACCGCCCCGCATGCCCACCGAATTTCCCACCTTGCCAGCAGACGCCGACGGCGTGCTCGCGCTCGCGGCAAAAAGCATGTTCGACACGCTGGCCAACGCGGCCATGGGCATGTTCGTGATCGACCGCGCGCACCGCATCGTCTGGATCAGCGAGGGCTACAAACAGTTTTTGCCAGCGCTCGAACGCGAGGAGTGCGACTTCGTCGGCCGGCGCGTCGAAGAGGTCGTGCCGAACACGCTGATGGCGCAGGTGGTCGACACCGGCCAAGCGATCCTGGTCGATCTGCTGACCAACAAGGCGGGCACGTTTTTGGTCAGCCGGCTGCCGCTGCGCGATGCCGGCAGCCGCGTGATCGGCGCCGTCGGCATCGTGCTGCTCGACCACCCCGAGACGACGATGCGGCCGCTCACCGCCAAGTTCGCGCAGCTCGAACGCGAGCTCGCGTCGGCACGCCAAGAGCTCGCCGCCCACCTCACGCAGCAGCGCCGGCCCAAGCACACGATCGCGAGCTTCATCGGCGCGAGCTCGGCGGCCGTCGAAGTCAAACGGCAAGCGCGGCGCGTGGCGCAGACCGACAGCACGGTGCTGTTGCTCGGCGAAACCGGCACCGGCAAGGAGCTGCTCGCGCACGGCATTCACGCCGCGAGCCGGCGCGCCGCGAAGCCTTTTATCGCTGTCAACATCGCAGCCGTGCCCGAGACGTTGCTCGAAGCTGAGTTCTTCGGCGTCGCGCCTGGCGCGTACACCGGCGCCGAGCGCAAAGGGCGCGACGGCAAATTCAAGTTGGCCGACGGCGGCACGCTGCTGCTCGACGAGATCGGCGACATGCCGCTCGCGCTGCAGAGCAAGCTGCTGCGCGTGCTGCAGGAGCAGGAGGTCGAGCCGCTCGGCAGCAACGCGGTGCAACGCATCGACGTGCGCATCATCGCGGCGACGAGCCGCGACCTGCCGGCGATGGTGGCCGCCGGCAGTTTTCGCGCCGACCTGTTCTATCGCCTCAACGTGCTGCCGATCCGCCTGCCCGCGCTGCGCGAGCGGCTCGCCGATCTGGAGGCGCTGGTCGACACGCTCTCGGAAGACATCGCCCGGCGCAGCGGCCTGCCGCACAAGACGCTCTCGGCAGATGCGCTCGACCAGCTCGCGCGCCACCGCTGGCCGGGCAATATCCGCGAGCTGCGCAACACGCTCGAACAGGCCAGCCTGATGACCGACGACCTGCTGCTCACGGCCGCGCATTTCGCCGCGTTGACCGCCGAGGCACCGGCGCCGCTGCAAGCTTCGTTGTCGCACAGTGCGTCGCCTGAAAAGCCGGTGCCTGCAACCGGGGCAGCGATCGCGGCCGGCGTCGGCAAACCGCTCGCGCGAGCGGTGGCCGAACTCGAAGGCCGCGCGATCGCCGAGGCGATGGCAGCGACCGGTGGGAACAAGCTCGCCGCCTCGCGCCTGCTCGGCATCTCGCGTGCAACCCTGTACGAGAAGCTGGCATTGGCACAACGCATCGTGGTCGGCTGAGCGTTCGCCGCACAACGTAAAAAGGGCGGCTCGCGCCGCCCTCGTCGAGGTCAAAACCGATCGGTCGCGTCAGTCTTGGCGCACCAGACGGCGCCGCGCGAAAGCGCCCATGCACAACAGGCCGACAGCCATCATCGCGTAGGTCGTGGGTTCGGGCACCGGCTTGGCGAACACCTGGTCTTGGTGACCCGGCCTGCCGATGCTGTCGAGCGCCGAGATCTTGAACGCGGGGTCGGTCGTGGTCGAAAGGGCGCCGAGCCAGGTGCTCGCCAGTGCCAGCGCCCCGGAGGTGTCCGCCGAGCCACCGAAGAACTTCGACGAACCGGTGCCCAGGTCGTAGATGCCGCTGGTCTCGTAGGCGATTTCCCAGATTGCGATCTGGAATGCGGCCTGCGTCTTCGCGGTGTTCACGACGTTTTTCTCGGCGTAGAGCTTGCCGATGTCGAAGGCGGCATTTGCGTTCGCGAAGGCATGCGAGGCGCCGGACACGAGCGTGTAGTCGGTGTACGTGGGGCCGAAAGCGATGTGCTCGTACAGGTCGATGCAGTAGCTGACGAAGGACGGGCCGCCGTTCAGCGAGGCCGTGAAGCCGCCGGCGCTGGTCCAAAGGCTATTCGCCACGTTGGGGTTGCTGAGCTGAACGTTGACGGACTCCGAGCCGTTGGCGAAGCCGGCGAACGAAACGCTGTCGGCGCGGGCTTGGGTGGCGCACAACAGCGTGCAGGCGAGCGCGATCGGCGCGATGAGGGAACGTGACATGAGCGACTCCTTGGGGGGATGTGGTGTTCGATCCGAGAGAACTGTTTTCCATGGATAACGCGACGCTACGGAACGACGCGTGAACGCGCACCCCGCGGCCGTGGGGGCGCGTGCGCTCCACGACACGGAACGATGCCGTGCCGCGTGACCGACCTCACGAATCGTGCGGTTCGCCCCCCGACTGCGGGGTGCGAGTGGTCGGCCGCGGGTCGCGCGCGCTGCGCGCTTGGCAGTCACTCGAAATCGGCATTGGCTGAAATGCGGACAGCGCGACGCCGCTGAACCTGAATCGAATTGCGAAGCCGCGGGTCAGCGCACGTGTGTTCGAGGGTTAGCACGCAGCCGAGGCGCACTGGCACAGTGATTGCCTTGCCTACGCCACGAACCTTCCGGGAGACACCCATGCCGTTCCATTCGACACGCTGCCGCAACGCACTCGCTGCCCTTCTGATGGCCGGCGCGTGGCTGGCCCCACTGCCTGCCTTCGCGCAATCGAAAGAGATCCGCATCGCCCACCTTTACAGCAAGTCAGGCCCGCTCGAGGCCTATGGCAAGCAGACGCAAACCGGCCTGATGATGGGCCTCGACTACGCGACCGGCGGCACGATGATGGTCGGCGGCAAAAAGATCGTCGTGATCGAAAAAGACGACCAGGGCAAGCCCGATGTCGGCAAGAGTCTGCTCGCCGCGGCCTATGGCGACGACAAGGTCGATCTCGCGATCGGGCCGAGCTCGTCGGGTGTGGCGCTGGCGTTGCTGCCGGTGGCCGAGGAGTACAAGAAAATCCTGCTGGTCGAGCCGGCCGTCGCCGATTCGATCACCGGCGACAAGTGGAACCGCTACATCTTTCGCACCGGCCGCAACAGCTCGCAAGATGCGATCGGCAACGCGGTCGCGCTCGACAAAGACAGCGTGTCGATCGCGACGATCGCACAAGACTACGCGTTCGGTCGCGACGGCATCAAGGCGTTCAAAGAAGCGCTGAAGAAAGCCAAGGTCGTGCACGAGGAATACTTGCCGCAGAACACCAGCGACTTCACCGCCGGCGGCCAGCGCGTGATCGATGCGCTGAAAGACAAGCCCGGCCGCAAGATCATCTACTTTTATTGGGCCGGCGCCGGCAACCCGCTGAAGATCGCCGAAATGGACCTGAAGCGCTACAACATCGAGATCGCCGCCGGCGGCAACATCCTGCCGGCGATGGTGGCCTACAAGCCGTATGCCGGCATGGAAGGCGCGACCTACTACTACTTCGGCCTGCCGAAAAACCCAGTCAACGAATGGCTCGTCGCAAACCACTACAAGCTGTACAAAACGCCGCCTGATTTCTTCACGGCAGGTGGCATGAGCGCCGGCATCGCGATCGTCGAGGCGCTGAAGAAAACGGCGGGCGACACGAACACCGAGAAGCTGATCAAGACGATGGAAGGCATGAGTTTCGAGTCGCCGAAGGGCAAGATGACTTTCCGCAAGGAAGACCACCAGGCGATGCAGTCGATGTTCCACACGCGCATCAAGAACGACCCGGCGTTCGCGTGGGGCGTGCCCGAGCTGGTGCGCGAGATCAAGCCGGACGAGATGAACGTGCCGATCAAAAACAAGCGTTGATCGACGACGCGCGCACGACGATCGCCATGCTCGAAACCCGAGACCTCACCATTCGATTTGGCGGCCACGTGGCCGTCGACCACGTCTCGTGCGCGTTTCAGCCCGGTACGCTGACGGCGATCGTCGGGCCGAACGGCGCGGGCAAGACGACCTACTTCAACCTGATCTCGGGCCAGCTGCGCGCGAGCGCGGGATCGGTCTGGCTCGACGGCATCGACATCACCGCCGAGCCAGTCTCGCAGCGCACGCACCGCGGGCTCGGCCGCGCGTTCCAGCTGACGCAACTGTTCCCGAACCTGAGCGTGCTCGAGAACGTACGGCTCGCGGTGCAGTCGCGCCGACACGAAGGCCTGAGCCTGCTCACGGTCTGGCTCGACCGGCGCGAAACGTTGGCGCGTGCACGCGAACTCGTCGATCGCGTGCGGCTCGGCGACCGCACCGATGCGGCCGCGAGCAGCCTGCCGCACGGCGACCAGCGCAAGCTCGAAGTCGCGATGCTGATGGCGCTGGAGCCGAGCGTCTACATGTTCGACGAGCCGACGGCAGGCATGAGCGCGGGCGACGTGCCGGTGATCCTCGACCTGATCCGCGCATTGAAGCGCGAGGCGAACAAGACCATCCTGCTGGTCGAGCACAAGATGGACGTGGTGCGCGAGCTCGCCGACCGCATCATCGTGCTGCACAACGGGCAGTTGGTGGCCGATGGCGAGCCGGCCGCCGTGATCGCTTCGCCGATCGTGCAGCAGGCTTATCTCGGCATCGTGCCGGAAGAGGTGGCGGCATGACCCCGCTGTTGCAGCTGCAAGGCGTGCACACGCACATCGGCGCCTACCACATCCTTCACGGCGTCGACTTCGAGGTGCCGTCGGGGCAGGTCACGGTGCTGCTCGGTCGCAACGGCGCCGGCAAGACGACCACGCTGCGAACCATCATGGGTTTGTGGGCCGCCTCGCAAGGCGCGGTCAGGTTCGACGGCGTGCAGATCGGCGGCCCGGGCGGCCAGTCGCTCACGCCCGACATCGTGCAGCGCGGCATCGCCTACGTGCCCGAGAACATGGGCATCTTCGCCGACCTCAGCGTTGCCGAAAACATGCTGCTCGCGGCGCGCGACGCACGCACGATCGACCGGCTCGACACGGCCCGGCTCGAATGGCTGTTCGGCCTGTTTCCAGCCCTAAAAAAGTTCTGGCTGTATCCGGCCGGCAAGCTTTCGGGCGGGCAAAAGCAAATGCTCAGCGTGGCGCGTGCGATGGTCGAGCCGCGCCGCCTTTTGCTGATCGACGAGCCGAGCAAAGGCCTCGCGCCGGCCATCGTGCAGAACCTGATCGCCGCGCTGCGTGAGCTCAAGCGCACCGACACGACCGTGTTGCTGGTCGAGCAGAACTTCGGGGTGGCCAAGGCGCTCGGTGATTTCGTCGCGGTGATGGACGACGGTCGTGTCGTGCACCGCGGGCCGATGGCCGAACTCGCCGATGACGACGCGCTGCAACACCGGTTGCTCGGCCTCTCACTGGCGGCGCATCGATGAACACCGCGACTCTCCCCAACGCCATCGCCAGCGAGCCGATCCCGAAGTCGCGTTTCGACATCAAGCCGGTTGGGATCGTGCTGATCCTCATGCTCGCCGCGTGGCCGCTGGTCGGCTCCACCTCGACCTGGCTCACGCTGACGATCGCCGGCCTGGCGATGGGCATGATCGTGTTCATCACCGCCTCGGGCCTGACGCTCGTGTTCGGCCTGATGGACGTGCTCAACTTCGGCCACAGCGTGTTCATCACGCTCGGCGCTTACGTGGCCGTCAGCGTGTTCGGCGCGATGAGCGGCTTCACGGCAGCGGCCAGCCTCTCGGCCAACCTCGTCGCCGTGTTCGTGGCGATGCTCGCGGCGATGGCGCTCGGCGGCGCGCTCGGCCTCGGCTTCGAGCGCGTGATCGTGCGGCCGGTCTACGGCCAGCACCTGAAGCAAATTCTCGTGACGATCGGCGGCGCAATCATTGGCGAGGAGTTGATCAAGGTGGTCTGGGGCCCGGCGCAAACGGCGCTGCCGCTGCCCGAGGCGCTGCGTGGCGCGATCTCGATCGGTGACGTGACGATCGACCGCTTTCGCCTCGTCGCCGTCGTCGTCGGTGGGGTCGTGCTGGCCGCGCTGCTCTACACCTTGAACCGCACCAAGATCGGCCTGCTGATCCGCGCCGGCGTGCAAGACCGCGAGATGGTCGAGTCGCTCGGCTACCGCATCCGGCGGCTCTTCGTCGG
>ENA-OBIO01000294-OBIO01000294.1-metagenomes-genome-assembly--contig:-NODE-294-length-29149-cov-5.01485_pt1 | contig 29149 bp, 29 predicted proteins | sample MGYA00153383_OBIO01 | MGnify analysis MGYA00153383 | reverse complement strand
TTGATCGTGGGGACACGTGAGTGTGTCTGCAGATCTCGCGGTCAGAGCAGCGGCGAAGGGCCATGCTCAGCCGTTTCCTGTCGCGCCGGACTCAGTACAGAGCGCTTTTCTACGCTCGACGTTTCGGCGAGGAAGGCACGGAGGGGGACGGCACCTGGGTCAGCTGACCTTGACCACGACCTTGCCGACCGGGTGACCACCTTCGACGGACGCGATTGCCTGCGCCACGTCGTCAGAGGCCACGACGTCGCTGACGTGCGGGTCGAGCTTGCCGTTGGCGACCATGCTGGCGACCTTGCCGAGCACGACCGCCGTCCCGTCGCGCTGCACAGGCGCCCCGCCGAGCTGCGACACCGTCATCGGGTCCGCCGCCGACACGATCTTCGCGGGCACCTTCGCCAGCGCCGCGACAGCGCTGAGCGCAGACCCACCGACGAGGTCGAGTACGCCGTCGACGCCGTCCGGCATGAGCTCCCGCACGCGCTGCTCGACGCCGTCGCCGTACGGCACAAACGTCGCTCCGAGCATCTGCGCCAGCGGCCGCTCGCCCTCGCTCGCGGTACCGATGACCGCGATGCCCAAGTCCCGGGCGATCTGAACGGCAGCGACCCCAACACCGCCACCGACGCCGTTGATGAGCAGCGTCTGGCCCTCGGCGAGGCCGAGCTGGGTGACGGCGTCGTATGCGGTGACCGCGGCAACCGTGAGGGTCACAGCGTCGTCGAAGCTCACGTACGTCGGCTTCTTCGCCGTAGCGCTGGCCGTCAGCACGGTGTACTCGGAGTAGCCGCCGTGGGTCGGTGCGGGGGAGCCGAACACCTCGTCCCCGACGGCGAAGCCCTGCACGTCCTGGCCAACCTCCTCAACGACGCCGGACACCTCGCTGCCGAACTCCGCCGGCAGGTCGCGGGGCATGAACTGCGCAAGTGCTCCCGAGCGCAGCTTGTGGTCGACGGGATTGACGCCCGAGGACGTGACCTTGCCCAGGAGCTCGCTCGGGCCCGGGGAGGGCATGGGCAACTCGACGAAGGCCCGCCGTACGCGCTGAAGCGGAAGGCCTTGGGCATGGGCAACACCTCTGATGGCCGCTGGGTGCGGCTCGCCTTCATCAGCTCCCAAGCACAAGCGGGCACCCGCCGACGCCGGGTCCCCGGCCAGTTGTCGGGCGACTTGCGTTGCCGCCAGGCCGGCAGCACGGCGGCTTCTGGACGGGGCTTGGTGCGGGACTCGCGGGCGGAGCGCTCTGCGGCAGATGAGGGTGTTGGGCTGGGCGTAGGGGCCTGGTCTAAAGCAGAGGGGCCATGGCAAGTACTGGGGATCCGGCGAGGCCTGCAAGCTCGAGCGGATCGGAGCTCAGGGCGGGCTCTGTGCGTCCACGCTTCTTCCGCACCCTGCGGAGCCGCAGCGGTAGCGATTCCCAGTTGTCGGCGGGCCGTGATGGAGTGGACTCATGACGTGGGAGACGCACCCAGTAACACCTGAGCGCTTCGAGCACTTCGCCGACGTCGTCAATCACACCCGAAGCCCCAATCACTGCTGGTGCCTGTCCCAACGGCTGCTTGCTCGTGAGATCGAGGGGCTCGGCGGCGGAAGCCGTGAGCAGGCCATGCGACGCCTGTGTGAGCGTGACCATCCCCCAGGGGTAGTGACCTACCGGGACGGCGAGCCGCTGGGGTGGTGCAATATCGGTCCCCGCACCGAGATCACGCGGCTGGCCGGCTCGCGACTCATCCGGCCCTTCGACGACCTGCCGGTGTGGAGCATCGTGTGCGTGATAGTTCGCGCGGGGCATCGTCGCCAAGGTGTGACGGCCCCACTGCTCGAAGGTGCGGTTGCTTTCGCCGACTCTCACGGCGCACCCGCCGTGGAGGCATATCCAGTTGACCCTCCGGGTCGGATGAACCTGACCATGGCGTTCGTGGGAACGAAGCCGATGTTCGAACGAGTCGGGTTCCGGGTCGTCGGCACCACTGACGCAGTGGCGAGCGGGATGCGGCGCCTGATCATGCGGCGGGACCTACCTTGACATCGGCCCACCGAACTGGCACACCTGATCCGCGCGGGTGTGCGCCCAATCTCGCGTGTCTTCGTCATTGCCCACCAGTAGCGGGTTCAGACACGCGCGACTAGCGCGCAGTAGACCGGCTGTGGCTGGCGGGGTCCACCCCGCCTCCGCTGAGACACTGTGGCGAAAATCCACGTCGACGGATTGACGTCAACGGTCCTGCGACCCCCGACACCGCCTAGCGGCGGAGGGACTTCGGGTGCCACATCGACAAGAGCTACGATCACCGGCTACTTGTTCTATGGAGTCAGGACCGGTGTCTGCGCAAGGCTCGGTCCAGGTGTCCGGCCCGTCGCTCTCACATCGGCTGCCCACGACTCGTCGTGTGGCTCTTTCATGGCCTGCGCGGGCCGGGCACTGCTGAACAGGGAGAGGCTCAAGAAGGGTTTGCTCAGCTCGAAGTAGCGCTGCCCTCCCTGCTCGACATCCCATCGGGCTCCAGCACGGAGGCATTCATGACACGTGTGGTCATCGGCATGGATCCGCACAAGCGCTCGGTCACGATCGAGGCGATGGCGCCGGACGAGTCGGTGCTCGACGGCGGCCGGTACGCCACGGCCTGGGCTACGCCGCGATGCTCCGTCAGGCGCAGCGGTGGCCGGAGCGCGGCTGGGGCGCGCGCCGGCTGTGGGAGCCGGGCCGGTAGCAGTGGGCAGCACGGCGGGCTCCCGGCCCGCGGGAGCCCGCCGTGCCTGGCCGATCAGCCCAGGTGCAGAGCGATGATGCGGTTGCCCCAGTTGGCATTGCCGTTACCGGTGCCCGGGATGTACTGCGTCGCCAGCCAAATCGTGCCGGTGCCGGGCACGAGCTGGCCGGCGGAGTAGTCGCCCCAGCGACCGACGCCGCCGAAAGCCTCGGTGCCGGTGAAGCCGTGGTCCGGCGCCACACCGGCCGCGGCGACCTGCACCGCCCCGAACGCGCCGCCGGCGGGCGCCGTGGCATACCCCGCCGACAGGAAGGTGGCCGGGCCGCCGAGCCCGAAGGTCATCGCCATCGCGCCCTGCTCGGTCATGTTGACGTGCGGGAAGAGGAGGTACTCCCCGCGCTCGGCCAGGTAGCCCTGCCTGACGACGCGGGTCGCCCCGCTCACCGTCCCGCCGGCGACCTGCGGCCGCACCACGAACCAGGCGATGCCGGCCCGGGAGCCGGTGTCACCCGGGATGGTGAGGGCGGTGCCGAGCGCTCCCACCAGCAGCCCGTTGACGTACTGCACCTCCTGCATCGCGTCGTCGTTGGCCGACACGACGCCGGTCGTCGGTGTCGGGGTGTTCTTGCACAAGCTGCCGTTGCAGACGCCGGGCGGGGTCTGGGCGTTCGGTGGCACGGCGTACGCCTGGGAGTCGATGACCCGGACCGAGAGGGCCGGTGTGCCGCCGCGGCTGACCGCGCCGGGGTCCGTGACCGCCCAGACGGCGATCCGATTGTCGAACGTGCCGTTCGGGTCAAGCGAGCTCATGAGGTATTCGACGCCGGGGTCGCCCGTCGTGTTGGCCGGCTGGACGTGGAAGCCCTGCACCCCTGCCACTGAAAGGTTCTCGAACGTCACCATCGCGGGGTGCGCCGCACCGGCGCGCAGCTGTGCCAGCGACAGAGCGTAGAGCTGGGCGCCGTTGAAGTGCTGGAGGTCGCCGGTGAACTCGTTGGTAGAGATGTAGACGTTGTCGCGGTCGAGCCCGAGAATCGGGTAGTCGGCCAGGCAGGGACAGCCGGTGTGGCTGGGGTTGCTGGTGTCGAAGCGGACGACGTTCCAGGCGCCGCGAGGGTCAGCGGTGCGGCTCACCGCGACGTCCACGTGCGACGCGGTCACGCGCGTACCCGCGCTGTTGAAGGCGTAGCCCAGGATGCTCGCGACCCAGCGCTGGGTGTGCGCGTCGAAGTAGATTCGCGGGTCGCTCGTGTTGGCGGCGGCGGCCTCGTGGAAGAAGTCATTAAGGTAGAACGGGTGGCCGAGCGGGGCACCCGAGGTGCTCCGGACCTCCCCGGTGACGTTGACAAAGTTGACGACATAATCGCTGCTGGCGCCGAGCCCCTCGTCCGGCGGCTCGAGGTCAAAGCCGGCCGCCCGCTTGTTGTCCAGGGCGCTGACCCCGTCGAAGGACTGGGCGGGGGTTCCAACGCCGTGACCGGCTGCCGTGGCGGACGGGACAGCGCCGGGGGAAGACACAGCGGTGGCGGGTCCGGCGGCCGCTCCGGTACGGGCGGGTCGCAGCACCGGTAGCTGCTGCCGGTCGGTCCTCGCCGGGGACGCGGCCCCGAGGGCTGCTGGTGAGCTGACACCGACGCTACTGGCCGAGGTGCGCACGGCCGCGGACGCGGCGGGCGCAGCGCCGCCGGGAGCCGCGGACGCAGCGGCGGTGCTGCCCGGCAGGGCGGCGGCACTGCCCAGCGCGAGCACGCCGACGATCACCTGCCCGAGGCGCAGCCGTCGGGCAGGTTGCTTGCGGAGATGATCCATGTGGACTCCTGGTCCAGCGGAGGAGACGGCCCGTCACCGCCTCGCCGGGGCACGGCTCTGGCGAAGCGCCGGCTAAACCTAGACCCTCTCCAAGACCCCGGCACAGCCCATCGGTGGGGCTGACGGCACCCGCGCTCTGGACGCGGGTCCAGCAGCGCGTCGTCGACGTCGACCTCGCCGCGGCACCCACCGGCGCTGCGGCACATTGCTGGCTCGTCGATACCAGGCGTGCTGGCCGGAGTCGCGACACGCCCCGCAGCTTTCGCGAGCGAGGGAGCCTGAGCTGAGTCCAAGAGCAAACGCTGAGCCTCGCGCACCGGACGACTTGGCATGGATCAACTGACAAGGCCGGGTCCTCTGGCGCCAGCCCAGGGCGGACGCCCGACCTGACACGAGGGGATCCGGAACGGCGACCAGGTGCGCGTCGTGCGTCTCCCTCCGTTGACGGACGACCTGGCGCTCCCACGGACCACCTCAGTCTTTCGGACCGACGGGTGACCTCTCTTAGAGGACGAGAGGCGATCCGCAAACAGTCAAACCGGTGGGGACCTACTCGGGCCGGCCGCTGCCAGGTCGGCCCAAGGCATCCCGCCAGAGCCGCGCGTACCCGCCATTCGGGCACGCCGCGGGCATACTTGATGTTCAGGGTGCGAGCAAGGCCTCAGAAACCACCTCTGAAAGACAACAGCAAGTGAGCGGGCGACGAGAATCGAACTCGCGTTCTCAGCTTGGGAACTTGGTGGGTGACCGTCCGTGCACGTGCGTCGGGATCCGTTGCGGCTGGTCAGCGTCGTGATCGTTATCCGCGGGCGTCCGTTGACGTCCGTGGGGGCATCACCCGATCGGGCACGTGGCGGGCACGACCTCCTCAGCTTGCGCGCTGCGGCGCACGTCGCTCACGACGGGAACGTGTGTGGCGACCGTGCCTTGATTCTGGCTCGCCGCGCGGGGCGTGCGTCAGTGGGAGCCGGGCAAGGTCACCCTCGACGAAGTGCGCCGGCAGGTCGCGGCGGGCGAGTGGCACGTGCTGCGCGACGATGACGGCCCGGTCGACGCGCTGCGGCTGCTGTGGCAGGACGAGCAGGTGTGGGGACCGCAGCCCGCCGTCGCCGGGTACGTCCACAGCCTCGTGGTTGCCGGACGCCGCCGCGGCGCCGGGACCGGCGCGGCGCTCCTGCAGTGGGCCGCCGACCAGGCCCGCGCCCAGGGGCGATCGCTGCTGCGGCTGGACTGCGGCGAGGACAACGACGCGCTGCGCCGCTACTACGCGCAGCAGGGCTTGCGGCCCGTCGGGCGGTGCGACACGGAGGGCCGTTGGTACTCCGTCGTCCTGCTCGAGCGCCCGCTCTGAGACCCTGCGCCATGGACGTGACGCCCATCGGCTGGGTCAGCTCTCCGCGCACCGAGCCGCTCGACGACGACTGGGACGCCGTCACGTGCACGATCACCCTGGACGCGCAGCAGTTCACCGACGAGGCGCTGCAGGGGTTGCAGGAGTTCTCGCACCTCGAGGTGGTCTACCTGTTCGACCGCGTCGACCCGGGCAGCGTGCAGACCGCGGCGCGGCACCCGCGCGGGAACAAGGCCTGGCCGCGGGTTGGGATCTTCGCGCAGCGCGCCAAGGGCCGGCCCAACCGGCTCGGGGTGTCGGTCTGCGAGCTGCTGGCCGTCGAGGGGCTGACCGTCACGGCCCGGGGCCTGGACGCGATCGATGGCACGCCCGTGCTCGACCTCAAGCCCTACCTGCGGGAGTTCGCACCCCGCACCCCGGTGCGACAGCCAGCCTGGAGCCACGAGCTCGTGGCCGGCTACTGGAGCGGCCCCACCCCGCAGGTCGGCTGAGCCGTGCGCGCGGACGACCCACTGCCCGGCGAGGTGACCCTGCCGGTTCCGCTGCCGCTGCACGGCCTGACGGTGGAGCTGCGCCGAGCGACCGCGCAGGACGTCCCCGCGATCGTGGACCTGCTGGCCGCCGACCAGCTCGGCGCCACCCGGGACGGCGTGAGTACGGACGCGGACCTGCAGCCGTACCTGCGGGCGTTCTCCACGATCGACGCCGATCCGGCGCACCTGCTGCTGGTGGCCACCGACAGCGGGCAGGTCGTCGCGACCATGCAGGTGAGCTACCTGCCTGGCCTGGCCCGGCGCGGGGCGCTCCGCGCCCAGATCGAGGCGGTACGGGTCCGCCAGGATCACCGCGGTCGCGGGCTGGGCGCGGCGCTGTTCGGGTGGGCGATTGAACAGGCGGAGCGTCGCGGGTGCGCCCTGGTGCAGCTCACCACGGACAAGTCGCGGACCGACGCGCACCGCTTCTACGAGCGCCTCGGGTTCGTCGCCTCGCACCAGGGCCTGAAGCTCCGCCTGGTCCGCTGAGCTGTCGGGTGTGGTCGAGGGGAAGCGGAAGACTGGCGTCATGACAGGTGCCGACGCCCGCACGGCGACGCCCGCCGACATCGCCCGCCTGCTGGTCCTTTGGCGCACCGTCGCGGAGAACGGGGGCCGACCGCCTGACACCGAGACCGCGCTCGTGGCGCTGCTCGAGCGCGACCCGTCCGCGCTGCTGGTCGCCGAGTCCGGGGACCAGCTCGTCGGCTCGGTGATCGCGCGGTGGGACGGGTGGCGTGGGCACCTCTACCGCCTCGCCGTGCACCCCGAGCGGCGACGGGAGGGGGTCGGTCGGGACTTGCTGATCGCAGCGCAGGCGAGGCTGCGCGCCCTCGGTGCCCAGCGGTTCGACGCGATGGTGCTGGACGACAACGAGCTCGGCTCCCGGCTCTGGTTGGCGGAGGGCTATCGCCGGCAGGGCGACTGGGGCCGGTGGATCAAGACAGCCGGGGCCGACCCGACCCAGGGCGCGGGATCACGGGTGTCATCCACACCCGGCAGAGGGAGTGCAGGCTGACGCCGGGCGTCCCGGCCTCGGCATGCGGCTGACAGCCGTCACTCTCGATTGCGACGACGTCGGCCGGGTGGCGCAGTTCTGGTCTGCGCTGCTCGGACTGCCGCTTCGTGAGCCGCTTCCGGGGTGGCGACGCCTGGGCCCGGTCGCGGGCGGGCCGCTGTTGACGTTCCAGCCGGTCGACCAGACGCCGGGCAGCCGGGCCGGGGTGCACGTCGACCTGACGACGGTCGACGGTCCCGCCGCCGCAGCTCGAGTCCTAGATCTCGGCGGCGCCCTCGTCGAGGAGCACCACTACAGCGAGGGGGTGGTCCGGGTCGTCGCCGACCCGGAGGGGCACGTGTTCTGCCTCGTCCAGTACGCGGAGGGCTTCAGTCCGGCGTGACCTCCCGCTGCCTCCGGGACCCCCGCGTCCGCGACGGCAACGTGTCGCGGGCGACCGCCTGCTCGAGCGCGTCGTTCCCGCAGCAGGATCCCCTCCCGGCGTACCGGCGGGCTTCAAGTGTGGAGCGCCGCACTTATGGACGTAGCGTGTAGCCGCTATAGCCGACGCCGACGCCGACGCCGACGCCGACGCCGACGCCGACGCCGACGCCGACGATGGCGATGGCGGTGACGCCGGTGAGTCCGCTGACCGGCACCGGGATGCTGCTGACGCCTGGCGTGCGACCCGCACCGCCGGCCGGTGGGACCTGGCCTTCCACGACCTGCGGCCCACCGCGGCGAGGCTGCTGCTGGCGCGCTCCGGCGCCGAGCTCGCCGAGCTGACGTTCGTCCTCGGGCAAAGCCAGATCTCGCACGCCGTCGACTTGTACGGCCACCTCGTCCCCGGCCGTTATTTCAAGGGCGTTGCGCGCGACGTTCGACACGGCGGTCAGCACGGCGCAGCGGCAGGCGGGGGAGGCGGAGCCGTCCCGGGGAGCGGCGGCTGCGCGACGTCTTCAGCTGGTGACGTGACAGCGCGGAGCCCGTGCGTCGCTGCTGCCTGTCGCCTTGCCCTGCAGACCGTCCCGGCGGTGATGGTCGGCCAGCCGCATCGTCGTGATCCGTTCGGCGCTGGGTGGCTAGATTCTGCGGGCACTGCGGTCACGACCTGGTGCGGGCGCTGCTCCCCGATCTCACTCTGGAGGACTCCGATGTCCCTGCTCGCCGACCTCATGGCCGCCGTCGCCTCCGGGGCGGTGGAGGTGGTCGACCTGACCGCGCCGCTGTCCTCGAGCACGCCGATCCTGCAGCTCCCCGAGCCCTTCGGGAACACCGATCGCTTCCAGCTGCGTGAGATCAGCCGCTACGACGAGCGCGGACCCGCCTGGTACTGGAACAACATCACCACCGGTGAGCACACCGGCACACACTTCGACGCGCCCAATCACTGGGTCACCGGCCAGGACAAGATCGACATCAGCGCGGTCCCGCCGGTGCAGCTCGTGGCGCCAGCCGTCGTTATCGACCACAGCGCCGAGTCAGCCGCCGACCCCGACTTCCTGCTCGAGATCAGCCACGTGCAGGCATGGGAGAAGGAGCACGGACCGCTGCCGGAGGATGGCTGGCTGCTCTATCGCACCGGCTGGGACGCCCGCGCCGACAGCCAGCAGGACGCGCTCAACGTCACCGAGACCGGACCGCACAGCCCCGGCGTCTCTGTGGAGTGCGCCCGGTGGCTGGCCGAGTCCACGCCGATCCTCGGCCTGGGCACCGAGACGGTCGGCACCGACGCCGGCGCCGCGCACTCGTTCTCCACGCCGTTCCCGTGCCACAGCTTCCTGCTTGGTGCCGGCAAGTACGGCCTCACCCAGCTGCGCAACCTGGACCGGCTGCCGCCGACCGGCGCGGTCCTCATCGCGTCGCCGCTGCCCATCGTTGGTGGCTCGGGCAGCCCGGCGCGGGTGCTCGCCCTGATCGAGCGCTGAGGCCGTGCGCGTCGCGGAGGCCGTCGGCCGCCTGGTGGGCGAGGCCGGTTCCCGGCACGTCTTCGGCGTCGTCGGCAGCGGCAACTTCCACGTCACGAACGCTCTGGTCGCCGGCGGAGCGCGCTTCGTCGCGGCCCGGCACGAGGGCGGCGCCGCGACGATGGCCGACGCGTACGCCCGTATGAGCGGGGAGCTCGGCGTCCTGACCGTGCACCAGGGCTGCGGGCTGACCAACGCGATGACCGGGATCACCGAGGCGGCCAAGAGCCGGACGCCGCTGCTGGTGCTCGCGGCCGACACGGCGGCGGCCGCTGTCCGCTCGAACTTCCGGATCGACCAGGACGCCCTCGCCGCCTCGGTCGGCGCACTGCCGCGGCGGGTCCGGTCCCCGACCACGGCGGTCGACGATGTGCGCGAGGCGGTGCAGACCGCAGTGGGACAGCGCCGCACCGTCGTGCTGAACCTGCCGCTGGACGTCCAGGCCGCCGACCTGCCGGGGGAGCTGCCCCACCCCCAGCGCTCGGTACGCCCGTCGCCCGTCACGCCCTCGCCCGCCGACGCCGCACGGCTCGCCGAGCTGCTGAGCGCGGCCGCCCGGCCGGTGTTCGTGGCCGGCCGCGGCGCCGCCGGAGCGCGCCAGGCCCTGGAGGACCTGGCCGAACGGTGCGGCGCCCTGATCGCCACCTCGGCGGTCGCCCGTGGCCTGTTCACCGGCAACCCCTGGTCGCTGGACGTCAGCGGCGGCTTCGCCTCGCCCCTGGCCGCCGAGCTGATCACCGACGCCGACCTCGTCGTCGGCTGGGGCTGCGCGCTCAACATGTGGACGATGCGGCACGGCCGGCTGATCGGGCAGGGCGCCCGCGTCGTGCAGGTCGACGTCGACGCCGATGCGCTCGGCGCGCACCGGCCCATCGACCTGGGGGTCGTCGGCGACGTCGCCGAGACCGCTGCTGCGGTCTCGGCGCAGCTGACCGGCTCGCCGACCGGCTACCGCACGCCGGACGTCGCGCAGCGGCTGCGGACGTCGCTGCGCTGGCGGGACGTGCCCTACGACGACGACAGCGACGGCCAGACCATCGACCCGCGCACCCTGAGCATCGGCCTGGACGACGCGCTCCCCGCGGAGCGGCTGATCGCCGTCGACTCCGGTAACTTCATGGGCTACCCCAGCATGTTCCTGGCCGTCCCCGACGAGCGCAGCTTCTGCTTCACCCAGGCCTTCCAGTCGGTCGGGCTCGGCCTGGCCAGCGCGATCGGTGCGGCGCTGGCCCGTCCCGACCTGCTGCCGATCGCCGCGCTGGGCGACGGCGGCCTGCTTATGAGCGCCGCCGAGCTCGACACCGTCCGCCGGCTGGGACTGCCGATGGTGGTCGTGGTCTACGACGACGAGGCGTACGGCGCGGAGGTGCACCACTTCGGCCCCGACGGGTTCGCGCTCGACACGGTTCAGTTCCCGCCGACCGACCTGGCCGCCGTCGGACGGGGGCACGGCTTCGATGCGGTGACCGTGCGCAGGCCCGACGACCTGGCAGGTGTAGCCGCCTGGGTGGCCGGGGCGCGCGACCGGCCGCTGCTCGTCGACGCCAAGGTCTCGTCCTGCTCGCCGTCGTGGTGGCTGGCGGAGGCCTTTCGCGGACACTGACCGAACGCGACGCACCAGGACGACAGCCGGCGGATCGAACGCGTGCGCTTGCGGCGCACCGAACAGCGAGCGGGCTGACCGCCGCGAGGACCTCCACGTCGCGGTCCCCACCCAGGACCCGTCGCGTCGACCCGCAGGGTGAACGGCTGGAACCGCCACGCTGCGGGCAGGACTGCGACGCGGTGACCTGTGGACGACTTCTTCGCGGTGCCGACAGCACCCGTCGGTACCCGATGCGCGTCGTTGACGGACCGGGCCCCAGGTCAAGCCGTGATGGAGCACCTGCTCGCGCTGCAGCAGGACGTGCCGTCGCGCTCTCCCGTCGCCCGCGCGCTCGGCGTCTCGCCGCTCGACGAGGAGCGGACCGCTTGGTACCGCGGGGCGCTCGGGGAGGCCACCGTGGGTCGGCTCCTGGAGAAGCTGCCGGAAGGGTGGACAGTTCTGCACGCCGTCCCTGTCGGGAAAGGCGACTCCGACATCGATCAGGTCGTCATAGGACCCGGAGGCGTATTCACCATCAACACGAAGAACCACGCCGGACAGAAGGTGTGGGTGGCCGGGCGCACCCTCTTGGTGAGCGGCCACCCGGTCCGGCGCAGCCAGGCTGCTGATCGACGTCGGCGACATCACCCGGTTCCCCACCAAAGGTCACTTCGCGTCGTGGAACGGCACCGCCCCGCTCGACGCGTCCTCCGGCGACCAGATCCGCCACCGGCTCTCGCGGGCGGGTAACCGCGGGATCAACCGGACGCTGCACATCATGGCGACCGTCCGGCTGCGCAACCCGACCGAGGGCCGGGCCTACTACGACCGCAAGAAGGCCTCCGGCAAGACCTCGATGGAGGCCTTGCGCTGCCTCAGCGCAGGCTGTCCGACATCGTCTACCGGCGCATGGCCAACGACGCCGTCCACTCCTTCACGGGCCCGGGAGGACACCCGGGAACGGCTACGCAGTCCAGCGCGACCGGCTCACATCCCCGCACCGGCTCTTCGGACAAGTCACTTCCCGGACCCGCCAACCGCGAGCCTAAAACCGACCTCCCAGCCGCGTCTTGACACAGAGGGGAGCCATGAGCAGATGTTCCGCGGCGTCCGTGGCGGGTGGCTCGGAGGGCCACCTATCGGTCACAGGCCGGCGAGAGCGCGCTGCACCTGTCGGACACTCGGGTTGGTGAGGATACGGTCGCCGACTGCCACGGTGGGAACCAGTTCGTCGCCGCCGTTGTGACGCTTCACGAAAGCGGACGCCTCTGGGTCTTCCCGCACGTTGACCAGCTGGTGTGGCGTGCGGGTGAGCCGGAGGCCGAGCCGCAGCTTGAGGCAGAAGGGGCAGCCGGGTCGCCAGTAGACCGTCGCAGTGCTCATGCCCGGAGATTGCCACGGTCTTCGCGCGGCGTCATCACCGCGTTGCCGTCATCGCTGCCGTGCGTCATCGCTGCAGTGCCACACACGGGCGGGGGTCAGGCGTTGGGCGTCGGCTCCTGGTCGCTGCCACGACGTGCGTTGAGACCCGAGCGGGCCGGCGCACGACCTGCGGCTACTTGTTCTATGACCCCAGGATCGGTGCCTGCGCAAGGCTCGGTCCAGGTGCCCGGCCCGTCGCTCCCATTGCGGCTGCCCACGACTCGTCGTGTGGCTCTCTTCTGGCCTGCGCGGGTTGGGCACTGCCTGAGTAGGGAGAGGCTCAAGAGGGGTCTGCTCAGCTCGAAGTAGCGCTGCCCTCCCTGCTCGCCAACCGAGTCCGGCGACAGCAGGAGGACAGGCATGACACGAGTGGTCATCGGTATGGACCCGCACAAGCGGTCGGTCACGATCGAGGTGATGGCGCCGGACGAGTCCGTCCTTGGCGGCGGCCGCTTTGCCACCGACAGCCCGGGTTACGCCGCGATGCTCCGCCACGCGCAGCGGTGGCCGGAGCGGGTCTGGGCCATCGAGGGCTGCAACGGGATCGGCCGGCACCTCGGGGCTGGGGCTCGCCATGACCAACCGCTACCTGGCGCCCGCCGCCACGTGGCCTGCACCTGATAGCCGTTTGGCCAGTGCCCAGCTGGCCATCCAGCACCGAAACTCTGCCCGCCCGGCGTCCCGAGATCGGCGTTGAATGCCGGGGACGGGTGGTGCGGGTCGCTGCCCCGGACAGATTCGCGGGCACGGACCAGGAGCTGAGCAGCGATGTCGCACGCAGACGAGACCGGCCACTCGACCTTCGTCCTCCCAGGACTGAGCGCGCCGGCTCAGATCAAGGTCGACTGCTGGGGCGTCCCGCACATCTACGCCTCAACCACGTACGACGCGTTCCGGGCGCAGGGCTTCAACGCGGCGCGCGACCGGCTGTGGCAGATCGACTTCTGGCGGCGGCGCGGCCTCGGACGGCTCGCGGAGGTGTTCGGCCGGGAGCACGTCGACCGTGATCGCGCGGCCCGGCTGTTCCTGTTCCGAGGCGACGCGCACGCGGACTGGCTGTCGTACGGCTCGGACACCAAGCGGGCCAGCACCGCCTTTGTCGAGGGCATCAACACCTACGTCCAGCTCACCCGAGACGATCCGAGTCTGCTGCCCGAGGAGTTCAAGCAGCTGGCCTACCAACCCTCGTTCTGGGAGCCGACAGACGTCACGCGCATCCGCAGCCACGGGCTGTTCTACAACGTGCGAGAGGAGGTCACGCGCGCGCTGACGCTGCGGGACCACGGTCGGGACGTCGAGGAGCTGCGGCGCCGTCGCGAGCCGAACCGGGACCTAGTCGTCCCGGACGGTCTGGACGTCAGCGTGATCCCCGACGACGTGCTGGCCGTGTACGACCTGGCCACTACGCCGCCCGTCTTCGGCGCACCGGACCCGGCTGGGGCGCAGGGCAAGGTCCTGCCGGAGGGCAGCAACAACTGGGTGCTGGCCGGGGACCGGACCGCGACCGGTCGGCCGCTGCTGGCCAACGACCCGCACCGCGCAGCGGCCGCGCTGCCCGGGCTGCGGTACCTGGCGCACCTCAGCGCGCCGGGCTTCGACGTGATCGGCGGCGGCGAACCCGGGCTGCCCGGGGTCAGCATCGGGCACAACGGTCAGATCGCCTTCGGTCTGACGATCTTTCCGGTCGATCAGGAGGACCTGTACATCTACGAGCTCAACCCGGACAACCCGCGGGAGTACCGGTACCAGGACCGGTGGGAGGCGATGCGGGTCGAGGTGGACGAGGTCCTCGTTGCCGGCGGCGACGCAATCGGCGTCGAGCTGTTGTTCACCCGGCACGGCCCCGTGATCCACCTCAACGCTGCAGGGGCAAGGGCGTTCGCGGTGCGGGCCGCCTGGCTCGAGCCCGGCATGGCCCCGTACCTGGGCAGCATGGACTACATGCGGGCCCGGGACTGGGACGAGTTCCTGGGCGCAATGAACCGGTGGGGTGCGCCTCCCGAGAACCAGGTGTACGCCGACACCCAGGGCAACATCGGCTGGAAGACCGGTGGCCTCACCCCGATCCGGCCGAACTGGGACGGCACGCTGCCCGTCCCGGGCGACGGGCGCTACGAGTGGGCCGGCTTCTACGACATGGACCAGCTCCCGGGGTCGTTCAACCCCGCGCAGGGCTGGATCGCCACGGCGAACGAGATGAACCTGCCGGACGACTTCCCGGCCGACCGGCACATCAGCTACGAGTGGTACGCCCCCTACCGCCGGCACCGGCTCGACGACGTCCTGGGCGGGACGACAGAGGCCACCGTCCAGGACATGGTCGACCTGCAGTCGGACTACGTCAGCATCCCGGCTCGCCGGATCATGGCCGCCGTCCGCGCCCTGCCGATCGTGGACCCGTCGAGCATCGACGGGCTGGACCTGCTGCTGGACTGGGACGGCGACCTGCGCGCCGACTCTTCCGCAGCAGCGCTGTTCGAGGTCTGGTACCGCCGGCACCTGCGGCCGGCGCTGCTGAACCGCGCCGTCGCGCACGCCACCGGCGACGACGACACCGCCCGGGTGCTCGCCCGCATCGCCGCCAAGGAGGACCTGCTCGCGGACGCCCGGATCGACCTCGAGCTGCTCGAGGCCCCCGGCGACCGGCTGGGTGAGAAGCCAGCGGAGTTCCTGGCCGCCACCGTGTCGACGACCCTGTCCGCCGCACTGGCGGAGGTGGAGCAGCTGCTGGGCGCCGACCGGACCGGGTGGTCGTGGGGCCGGCTGCACGTCGCCCGCGCCACCCACCCGCTGCGGGCACTGCTCCCGGACGTTCCGGCGGACCGGCTCACCGTGGGACCGCTGCCCCGCGGCGGCAGCGGGGACACCGTCGGCAACACCGCCTACGGGCCCAACCTGGTGCAGAGCTCGGGCTCGACCTTCCGGATCGCGATCGACGTCGGGGACTGGGACGAATCACGGGCGATGAACGCCCCCGGACAGTCCGGTCGCCTCGACAGCCCGCACTACACCGACCTGTTCCAGCCGTGGGCGACGGGCGGGGCGTTCCCGCTGCTCTACAGCCCGGAAAGCGTCGACGCGGCGGTGGAGCACGTCATCGACCTCACCCCCGACGCCGGCTAGACGCACGACCGCACCACCCGCTCGGACCACCACCCTCGACGTGCGAAAGGTCGCCTCATGGGACACCTGCAACTGCCCACCGGCAAGAAGATCGCTGTCAACCTCGGTACGGACTTCGACGCGCAGGCCCTCTGGCTGGGCGCCTTCAACCGGCCCAGCCCTGCATCGATGTCCCGGGGGGAGTTCGGGGCAGAGGTCGGCGTCCCACGGCTGCTGGAGCTCTACAAGCGCTACGACGTGAAGTCGACCTGGTTCACCCCCGGCCACTCGGTCGACACCTTCCCGCAGTGGTGCCGGAAGATTCTGGAGGACGGGCACGAGTTCGGCCACCACGGCTACTACCACGAGATCCCACCGGGCATCAGCCGGGACACCGAGCGCCGCCTGATGGACCTGGCGTTCAACAGCTTCAACAACGTCCTGGGCCTGCGCCCCACCGGCTACCGCTCGCCGTACTGGGACTACAGCGAGAACACCCTAGACCTCATCGAGGAGTTCGGGTTCCGCTACGACACCAGCCTCATGGCGCGCGACCTCGTCCCGTACCACCCGCAGCGCTGGCAGGTGAACTGGGAGCAGGGCAACGTGGCCGGTCGGGCGAGCGAGGTCTTGGAGGTCCCGGTCAACTGGTACCTCGACGACTTCCCCCCGCTGGCCTATACCGGCACGTCTACCGGGATGCAGGACACCGACACGATCTTCCGGCGCTGGCGCGACATCTTCGACTACGCCTACGACAACGTCGAGAACGGCGTGTACGCGACCTGCGTGCACCCGCAGATCATCGGCCAGGCGCACCACATCATGTGGTACGAGCGGCTCATTCAGCACCTGGCGTCCAAGGACGGCGTCTGGTTCGCCACCATGGACGAGATCGTCTCGACCTGGGTGACCGACGACGAGGACCGCGCCAAGATGGCGCTGCCCGACGTCCGCGGCGTGCAGCCGGCTCCCGCGGACTCAAGCTTCGCCTCGACGCCCTGACCGACGGGGCAGAGCCCCAGGCCGGGTGCCTATCCTGGCGGAGCCCCGCCCCTGTCGCCCGCGATGAGAGACAGACCGCTGCGCGGCCCGGCCACGCAGTCGCGACACGTCCCGCTGCGGGAGGAAGGCGTCCGATGGTCGTGAGCGGACCGCAGGTCTACTGGGCTGACGGCGCCGGCTCGCGGGCGGTTTTCGACTCACTGATGGCGATCCTCGACGAGCTGCGAGCGGCTGTCGTGAGCGACCGGGCTCTCGCGCTCTACCAGCCTGCGACCTCGGCGTACGACCAGTACTTCGTGTTGTCGGACAGCTGCCGCGACAGCCTCGAACCGGCGCTGGCGAACGAGCGGCTGCGGGTCGACCAGCCGCAGGACCTGCTCGAGGCCGGCCAGGTGTTGCACTTCGCCGCCAGCTCCGCGCTGCGCCCGCTTCGGCTCCGCCTCGCCTCCGCGGTGGCCCTGCCATGGAGCGACGCGTTCGGGCGGGGCGTGGTCCTCGTCGGCACGCACGAGGATGAACTGCCGGGCGAGAACCTGAAACGGCTGCAGGCGACCGCCGACGTCGCCCGCCTCACCCGTGCGCTGCGCGAGTCCCGGGTGAGCGGCACCCTGGACATACAGCGGCAGCTCACCGCCGCGCTCCGCACCGTGCTTGCCGCCGACGTCAGCGGCGCGGGCACCCTGGGGCGGCTGCGGTCCCTGGTCGACACCGCCCGCGTTCTGCTGAGGTCCGACGCCGCGTACCTGGCCCTGCCAGAGGAGCCAAGCGGCACGCACTACTACTTTGCGTCCTTCTCCCAGGTGTACACGCCCGACTTCCGGCAGCTGCGCATGGAGTTCGGGCAGGGCCTCGGGGGGCTGGCGCGGCGGGAGGGGCGGGTGGTCAGCTCGATGAACTACGCCCAGGACACCCGGCTGCTCGCGGCGCCGGTCACCGAGACCCAGGACGAGGGGATCCTGTCCGCGGTCGCCGCGCCGCTGGTCCGCGCGCAGGACGTCCACGGCGTGCTCTACGTGGGCAGCCGCTCGCCGCGCCCGTACAGCGACACCGACGAGCGGCTGCTGGCCGAGTTCGCCGACTACGCCGGGCTGCTTATGGACACCCCGGAGTTCAAGGCGGCCGAGCAGAGCGCCCGGGCGAGCCGGATGCGCGAGGACTTCGCGCACGCCATCCACGACTCGGTGGTCCGCTCCCTGGTGCAGATCGGCTTTACCGCCGAGCAGGCAGCGGTCTCGGCACGCGACGACGCCGCCGCTGCCTCGGTCAACGCCATCCGGCAGGCCGCTGCGGACGCTCTCCGCACCCTGCGTCACGAGTTGAGCGAGCTGTCGACGCCCGGCCCCGCGCAGGTCGGGCTCGGCCAGGTCCTGGAGAGCATCACCTCCGTCCCCTGCCGGCCCGGCGTCGCCCGCACCGTGCTGGTCCACGGATCCAGGACGGAGACGGCCCTCCCCGCAGCCGTCGCGGAAGCCCTCGTCCAGATCGGGGCGGAGGCGCTCACCAACTCCCTGAGGCACTCCGGCTGCACCACCGAGACGATCAGCTTCGACAGCTCACCGACCGGGATCACCGTGAACGTCACCGACAACGGCACGGGATCGGCGCTGCTCGCCCTCGACAGTGCCGAGCTCTCGGCCCTGGGTCACCTGGGCCTGGCCAGCATGCGGCGCAGGGCGGCGCGCATCGGCGCCGCTCTCACCGTCACCTCCTCACAGGACGGCACCTGCGTGTGCCTGGACATCCCGCGGTCCTGGTGACCCGATGACCGGGACGATCCGCTTCAGCGCGGTCGACGACCACGACATCGTGCTGTTCGGCGTCGAAGCCATGGCCGCGCGCGAACCCGGCCTCGAGTACTGCGGGGGCGCCTCGGACGCGAGGTCCGCACTGAGTCTCGTTGAGGAGCAGCGCCCAGACCTGCTGCTGCTCCACCTGCGGCTGGGGAGCGGTAACAGCTTCGCCCTCTGCGAGGAGCTGTCCGAGCGAGTCCCGGAGACCGCTGTCCTGATGTTCACGGCCTTCGCCAACGAGGACCTGCTGAGGGGAGCCATCCAGGCGGGGGCCGTCGGATACCTGCTCAAGGACACCTCGACCGCCGGACTGCCGGCAGCTCTACGCACCGCGCAAGCCGAGGGGTCCTACTTCGACCCCCGCGTCAGCAACCACGTCCTGATGGCCTCGATGCGCGGCAAACCCGCCCCCGCGCTCACAGAACGGGAGATCACCATCCTGCGGCTGGTCGCGAATGGCGGGGACAACAACCAGATCGCCGAGGAGCTGGGGTTCAGTGTCCACACCATCAAGCTGCACATCGCGCAGCTGCTGAAGCGCTTCGGGGTGCGACGCCGGACCGAGTTGGTCCGCGTGCTCATGGAGCGCCAGCTACTCCCCTGACCTGCGCGTACGTAGCGGGACCGGGGGCCGGCGCAGCCGTGGGTCCTTGACCCGCCGGAGGATCGGGTCCTTCAGGCGGTGCAGCAGGCGTCGGCCAACGCCCGGGACCTGCGCTTGTGGGGGCGTTCCCGCGCCGACGCGTTCTCCCGAGTGGTGCCGGTCGTCATGCTGTGGGGCTCAGGCACCGGTGCGCTCGAGGTGATCATCCTCAACGGGGTCGCGGTCGTACCCGGTCCATCCGCAAAGGCTTGGCGCGAGACTCTTCCGGCCGGAGTGCAGACGGCTGAGCAAGTGGATCAGGCCTGGTCCGTCCTTGGGCGGCAGGCCCGGGCCCGGGCCGATCACGCCGACCCGATGCCGATGTCTATGCAGCAACTCGCGGCCAACGCGGCGGCTACCGCGGTGGCGGCCGCGGCGGGGATGGTGGCCGGCGCAGCACTGCTCGATCCGCTCGGCACCTGTACGCCTGGGGCGCGGTCTGCGCAGGGCTAGCGGCCTTGGCGCAGCCACTACGCCGCAAGCAACTGTCGCGTCTACCGGCTCTCGGCTGGCAGACGGGCCTACTGGCCATGGCCGGTGTCGCCGGCCTCGGCCTCTTGCTGCGGTAGGTCGGCTAAGCGTCGTGGCCAGACGGCACCCCACTTCCTTGGGTTCGAGACGTCTCAAAACTGTCCTTACCCGCGCTTATGGCGGTGGAGTGAGCCGTGCGACGCCCTGATAGGCCGTCTCCGACCGAGTTTCGACAGCTCGGCAGAAGTGATCAAGCGCTGACCTGCGGAGATGGCGAAGCCTCCCGCCCGTCCCATAGGCCGTCCTCGTACGCCGAACACGGGACGGGGAAGTGGACAGAACCTTTGGGACGTCGTCCTTGCGCTTACCGGTGGTGTGGGCGCGGGCCTTGCTGGGCGCGTCTCACTACTGAGGATGTGGAACGGTCACCCTGCGCGACGGAACGGCGCCTTACCTTGCTCAAGCAGTGGTAGCAGGGCTTTCCAGATGCCGATCGGCCACCGGGACGCGATCGGCGAGGGCTGGGAGTGGCGTACCGCGTGTAGGTGATGCCGCAGCGGAACGTCTTGGTTTCGATGAGCTTCAGCTCTGGCACCTCGACGCCGTCGGGGAACAGCCGACGGCGTCGGCCTTGGACGACCGGGTACACGAAGAGCCGGTACCGGTCGACGAGCCCGGCTTGGATGAGCGCGTGGGACAGGGTGATGCTGCCGGTCACCACTATGTCTCGGCCCGGCTCGCCCTTGAGCGCGCGGACTTGATCGATCATGTCGGCCTCGAGAACCGTCGAGTTTCGCCAGTCTGGCCGGGTCATAGCCGAGGAAACGACGTACTTCCCGACGCTGTTGAGGTAACTGGCGATGCCTGTGCCGTCGTCGGACTGCTGGGGCCAGTAGCCGCGCAGATCCTCGAAGGTCCGGCGGCCGAGGAGCAGCCCGTCGGCCTCGCGACCCTGCCGGTGCAGCTCCGCGAGTAGGCGCGAGTTGTCCGTTCCGCCCTGCCGCTGTGGGTCGAACCAGTCCCCCAGCATCTCGATCGAGCCGTCCACGGTGATGTTCTGGGTGATGGCAAGGGTCCGCATCGATGCCGGCTCCTACTTCGGATCGAGGGCGATCAGGGCCTGCCGGTGCCGCCAGCGGGTCGAGCCCGGTCACTGTCACTCGGCTGCTGCGAGCCTGCCGGCCACCGGCGTGAGGTCCTGCACGAGCTGTTCGAGGTCGGAGCGGTCGAGCACGTCGTAGGCGGGCGCCGCCAACTCGTTTGTGGCGGCTTCCACCTGGCGCTTGACGTCTTGGCCGGTCGTCGTGAGCCAGCCGTCGTCCCCGACGAGTCCGCGCTCGCGCATCCCGGCGACCACGGCTTGCAGGCGTAACGGGGGCAGGTGGCCCAGCCGTCCGTCTTGTGCCGGCGGAAGGCCCGAAGCGAGAGATCGCAGCACGTGGGACTCCGTCCCTCCGAGGCCCGCCGTGAGCAGCGCCGCGTTGTGCCCGTCGCCTCGGTGCTCGCGGAGCAGATTGGCCCCGTGCCACAGGCGCGCCAGCGCAGTGCTGGGAATCGGCAGAGTGCGCACGGCGGCGTACAGCGCTCGACCGTCCGTGCTGGCGCTGGTGCCCGCTCGCAGGAGCAGTTCGGCGGCCCGGGCAATCGCGGGGGCGTCGGCAAGGTCGCCGAGGCGCCGGCGAAGTACGGCAACCGAGGCCTGCTCCCGAGCAGCGCCTGCGGGGTGACGTGATCCCACACCCGGGGAAGGTGGCGCGCTACCTCTCCGTCCGCGAAGCTGTAATGGATCGCGTGAACCACCGCAGCCGGCACGTCGCGACCCAGCGGTGCGGCGCGACCCGCGAAGTAGGCGTCCCACACGCCCGGCAGGCCGAGCGTCCTGACCGCCTCGGTCACCTCGGTGCCGTACGCGACGACGGCGATGGGCTCGGTCAGGTCAAACAGGCGTCGGGCATCAGCGGCATTCGGTCGACAGCCCGGGGTGCTCGGCTGATCGGGCTGGCTCAACGAGGGTGTCGCCACAGTGGGCCTCCCGGCGTTGCGCGTCCAACAGGATGCTGCCAGACGTCAAAGGTCAGACGCCGCGACGAGGCGGAAGTCATCGGCCCACGGAAGGGACGACCGGCGTCTCGGGCGGCGACCGCGTCGCCCGGCCGTCGCGCCGGCTGAGAAGACATCAACTGTGCCGTCCCTTGCTCGTCAGCACGCCCGCCTCAGCATCCGTCGCCGGACGGTCAGCCGTCGCGCCAGGTCGAGAGCCAGTGGCACACCGCTCGGCGGGGGCGGCCACGGACCTGCCCGGCCCGCTGGGTGGTCTGGCAGCAGCTCGGCCGTAAGAGCGACGGCGACGACACGTCGAGCGGTCGGCACCGGCTCACCGACCAGAACGTCCGAACGGGTGTCCGTCGCCGTGTCGACGCGCAGGACGGCGCGCCGATCAGGAATCGCTGACCGGCACCGAGCCGATGGCGTTTGTCGGGCCGGGGTGAGGCTTCAGCCCTGGAGGCGGCGGGCTTCCTCGGCCACCGGGCAGCGGCCGGAGGGCCGTCCGCAAGCGTCGGTGTCGCAGGAGCGGCAGACCCAGCGCGTGGAGCCCGGTCCACGAACCATCCTTGCGAGGATGGTGCCAAGCAGTCGGTCCATCGTCTGCCGGTCCTCCACCGACAGGACCATCAGCACGTTCTCGAGCACCTGGGCACGAGCAGCGGTCACCGCACGTGCCCGAGCCAGCCCGTCGTCTGTCAGGGAGACCACTGCGGTCCGCCGGTCAGCACCCGGAGTACGGGTCACCGACTTGGCGGCCTCCAGCCGGTCGACGAGCCGGACCGCCCCGGAGTGGGTCAGCCCGAGCACCTGGGCGAGCAAATCGATGGAGGTTTGGTCGAGGAAGTGCTGCAGCGCTGACAGCGCCACCGCGTCGTTGAGAGGCGCGTCGCTCGCGTCGGTCATTGCCTGCATCACGCGGTCGACCAGTGCGAGGCCGAACGCTCCCAGCAGGTTGGCGGTGTGCTTTTCTGCCGGGTTCAAAGTTCGAGGTGCAGGACGTACTCGACCTTCTCCCGGGTCGCGGACGTGGTGCCGTGCCCCCTCGCCGCAGCGAAGCCGCCTGAGCTCAGGCCCGACAGCAGCCGCAGCTGCGCGGTCGCTGTCGCCCCGTCGTAGCCGCCGATGGCCTCGAAGGCAACGCTGCCCGCCTGGCCAGCTGCGGACCCGGTCAGAGTCCATAGACCGACGACTACGGCGGTGCCGTCTGGCCGAGAGCACATGACCACGTCGCTCACGGCCTCGCCGTCCACGTCTCCGATCAGCTGGTAGCCAATACTGGCCCGGGTCACCTTGCTGCCCGTGGCCTCCAGCGGGCGGATCTCGTCCTCCTGCCACGAGGTCACCCGCATCTGTCCCTTGAGCTCCATCGCCGCAACGTATGAGTGAGTCACACAACGTGTCAACACCGCGCGTACGCGAAGCGGGTGAGCCCGTTCCGTAGGCCGAACGCCTACCGGTAGGATCGCACCTTCGGTGATGCGCGACCTCGGCATCGTCGCCTCGGACTTCAACGCCAGTCGCGCGTTCTCCCTGGCCGCTCTTGAGCACCGGGATCGCGTCGGCGCAAGGCGGTCCAGCTCCTTTCAGGTCCTCGCCACCCCCGTGGTGTCTGGCTCCGCGCAGGAGTCGCTGCCGCTGGTGATGTTGGTGTGCAGCCGGGCCAGCAGTTGCAGGAGGTTGTCGATGTCGGCGGTGCCCAGGTCGGCGCGTAGTCGTCGGTCGAAGGCGATCGCCGCAGCGCGCATCCGGTCGAAGGCGTCGCTGCCTTGCTCGGTGAGCTCGACGCGGTGCACTCGGCGATTGGCCGGGTCCCGGCGGCGGGTGAGCAGCCCGGCGGACTCCATCGCGTTGAGGTGGTGGGTGAGCGTCGCGCCCTGAATGCCGACCGCAGCCGCGAGCTGACGCTGGTTGGCCACCGGCGCGCCGTGCAGCGACAGCAGGACCCGCCAGGTCGGCAGTGAGCCGCCGACCGCGGCTAAGGCGTCGTCGAAAGCCCGGCTGACCGCCCGGGAGGTGCGGGTCAGCTGCAGCCCGATGGGGGGGCCCGTGCGCGCAACTGGCATACCGTGAACCTAGCATCATGCATTGATATCAAACGCATTGACATCGAACGTTTCGTCGTCTACGGTCGAAATTGCGTCGGCATGTTGTGCGGCCGAGGCACCGGCATCGACGTCCCCCAGCCGAAGAACGCACCGGCAGGTGGCGCAGAGGGCCGGCCCCGCTGAGATCTGGAGGCTTGCGATGACGCTGACCCCCCCCCCGCCGCGACGGGCGGCGCAGGGCGGGCCACCGCTCCCGCTCGTCGCCGGCGTGTTCGTCGCCCTGTTCGTGACCAGCCTGATTGTCAGCAGCGTCGTGGCTGGCGGCACCTTCCCTTCCCCGTTCGCTGACGCGGCGACCAGCCAGGCCTACTTCGCGGCTGAGCACGACGCCGTCAGGATCGGCGCGGCGCTCCAGTTCGCCGCCGCCATCCCGTTGGCGGTTTTTGCCTGCGCGGTCCACGCCCGGCTCCACCAGCTGGGCATCCGGGTCGCCGGCGTCACGATCGCCCTGGCCGGCGGCCTGCTCGCGTCGGCCTTCGCGACGCTGTCAGCGTTGTTCCAGTGGGTGCTGTCCCGCCCAGCCACCACGGCCGACCCGCCGGTGGTGCGGGTGCTGCACGACCTGGCGTTTCTCACCGGCGGCCCGGCGTACATCGCCGCCTTCGGGTTGTTGCTGGCTGGGATCGCGGTGCCTGCGGTGATCGTCAATCTGCTGCCGCGTTGGCTCGCGATCGCCGGCCTGGCCTTGGCTGTGGTCGCCGAGGTATCGACGCTGGTGCTGCTCGCCGAGCCGTTCGGGGTGGCCCTACCGATCGCCCGGTTCGGCGGCATGGCCTGGTTGATCGCCGCCGCTGTGCTCCTGCCGGCGACCCGCACACCCGCAGCGGCGCCTCCCCGCACACCGGCAACGACACTGACGCACGCACGGACCTGAGGTGATCGTCAGCCCGCGCGCCGTCGTTGCCCCAACCCGACCGCTGCAGTCCCGGGTCGCAGTGGTGACCGGGGCCAGCCGCGGGATCGGCGCCGCCACCGCCCTGGCGCTGGCAGCGGCCGGGGCCCACGTCGTACTCGCCGCCCGCGGCCAGGACGACCTGACCGCCGTCGCCGACCAGATCAGCCGCAGCACCGCCGAAGCGGCGCTGGTCGTCCCCACCGACGTCACCGATCCAGAAGCGATGGAAGCGTTGATGCTGCGCACGGTCGAGTCGTTCGGGCGGCTCGACATGCTGGTCAACAACGCGGCCGGGCGACATCACCCACCCACCCCCCTCGCCGAGGTCACCGTCGAAGACTTCGACGCCGCGATCGCCGGGGGGCTGCGCAGCGTGTTCCTCGGCATGAAGTACGCCGTCCCGGCGATGCTCACCGGCCAGAGCGGAGCCATCGTCAACATCGGATCCACCGCCGGCCTGCAGGCCGTCGCCGGCCTCGCCGGTTACGTCACCGCCAAGCACGCCCTGATCGGCCTGACCCGGGTGGCGGCGCTGGACTACGCCGAACACGGCATCCGGGTCAACGCCCTCGCGCCCGGCCCCATCCGCACCCGCGACCTCGAACAGGCCGGTCAACAGGTCCAGCAGCTGGCCGCCCAAGCCATGCCGATGCGCCGCATCGGCACCGTCGAGGAGGTAGCGGCCGCCGTGCTCTGGTTGTGCTCCGACGCGGCCTCGTTCATCACCGGCGCGGTGCTGGCTGTCGACGGCGGCAAACTCGCCGGCACCGCACCGTTCGCCGCCCGACCCAGCCACCGATGACCGGGGGACAGCGATGACAACCGAACCGACTTACCACGGAGGCGCGCCCCGTCGTGACCTGAGCCAGCTCCGCATCGGCGACAGCGAACGCGCCGCACAGCTGCTGAGCGCACATCTCACCGCCGGCCGGCTGGACCTGGGGGAGTTCGACATCCGGGTACGGCGCGCTCACGGCGCGACCCGCGCCGATCAACTCGAGGCGCTGTGCACTGATCTCCTTGATGACGTCCCTGCGCAGCCATGGCACCAGCGGGGCACGGAGCTCGCTCCTGTGGGGCGCCCCGCGCAGGCACTGGCGGTGCTGGCGCTTGCCGTCGCAAGCACCCTCTGGGTCCGCACTGTTCATGAGCCACCGTTCTTCCTGGTCCCGCTGCTCTGGATGAGCATGGGCCGGCGCTGGCTGTTGCGATCGCGTTGCCTCGGGACCCGCAACCGCCGACCGCGGCGGCCGCGGGTCGGTGCCGCGGGCACCCGCGCCATCGTCATGTCAGCGATGCCAGGTGCCCTGCTGCAGCCACGTCGGCGAACACAGAGACGCGGCCCTGCTCCAGAACGCGGATGTGTCGACGTCAATGGACGGGGTGTGCGTCTGGCGGCGGGGTGCCGAACAGGGCGGGGTCACGGTCGAGCACGTGCTCGGTGGTGAGGTAGGCGCGGTCGATGCAGTCCCAAAGGAACCAGCGTGGGGCCTGGGGGGTGTGGCACCGGTCGATCAGTTACCACCGGTCGTTGGTGTGCGCGATCAGGTGTGACTCGCCGCTGCGACGGCCGGCCCAGCCGGTCCCGGTAGGTCAGCGCCAGGACCCGGCGCCCCGCGAGTGCTTCTTCGACGGCGGCGGTCACCGCGTGTGGCGCTGCCGGCGGTTGCCGGACCCAGACGCGTCCGGCGAGTTGCTGTGCCAGGTCTCGGGCGGCCGGGTCCATGACGTCGAGGAGCTTCTCCAGGGCGGCGCGGCCGTCGACGCCGTACGGGGCCCCGCGCTGCGCGGCGAGCGCGACGGCGACCGCCACCGCCTGCGCCGCGGTGAGGTTGACCGGTGGCAAGGTCGCCGTCGCGTCCAGGACGTAACCGCCCCCGGGATCGGCCTGCGCCGACACCGGCAACCCGGCCTGCTGCAACGCGACCACATCGCGCTTGACCGTCCGGGTACTCACCTCCAGCCACCCGGCCACCCGGGCCGCGGTACGCCTACCCGCGCCGGCGTGCCGCAGTTCCTCGGTCAACGCGTGCAGCCGGTCGGTGCGATTCACACGACAAACAGTGACAGAGACGGTGACAGGCCGATGTCACCAAGGCACCGTCAGAATTGACGGCATGACTGATATTGCGTTGTTCCACTCCAGTTTCGGGGTCCGCCTCGGGATCCTTGACGCCGCCGGCCGCCTCCGCTCCGATGGGCACCAGGTACTCGTCGTCGACCAATACGACGGGCAGGTGTTCAACGACTACGACCAGGCCGACCGCTTCGTCGAGCAGGTCGGCTTCCCCGAGCTGATGCGCCGAGCCCTGCAGGCGGTGCAGGACCTCCCGGACGGGTTCCTGGCCGCCGGGTTCTCCAACGGCGCTGGCATGGCCGAGTACGTCGCCACCCAACGGCCCTGCAGCGGCGTGCTGATGCTTTCCGGCGCGTTGCCGATGCAGCTGCTCGGCGCCGACGCCTGGCCGGCCGGGGTGCCCGCGCAGATCCATTACACCGAACACGATCCCCGTCGCCGGCAGGAGTGGATCGACACCGTGATCAACGACGTCCGCGCCGCGGGCGCGTCGGTGGAGGTTTTCAACTACCCCGGCGCCGGTCACCTGTTCACCGACTCCCGCCTGGCCGACGAGTACGACGAGCCGTCCACCACACCGCTCTGGCAGCGCTCACTGGCCTCTTGCCGCTCACCAAACGGGTGAGCTTCCGGCCGGTTGCCTGGCTGTTCCGGTAGCCCAACCGCGTGCGGGGTGGGTTCGCGATGAGGTCGCCGCGGTGCGGGGTGTCCCGCGTGGGTGTGCGGTGCGGGACATCCCGGCCCCCGGTGGGGTTCAGGTCGCTGTGGCGGTCAGGGGGCGGTAGTGCTCGGAGCACCGCTGCGTTGTCGGTCGATGGCGCGGTAGACGGTGGAGCGACCCACGCTGAACAGCTGGGCGACCTCTGCGGTGCTGTACTCCACCACTGTCGATCAGGGCGACGAGGTGGGCCTCCTGGCGCCGGTTGAGCTTGGGCTGCTTGCCCCGAAGGTGGCCCTTGGCCTTGGCGACCTTCCTGCCTTCTCGGGTGCGTAGGCGGATCAGGTCGGACTCGAAGTCGGCGACCATGGCCAGCACGTTGAACAGCAGTCGCCCGACGGCGTCGTTGGGGTCGTAGACGGAGCCTCCAAGGTTCAGGCTGACCTGACGTGTCGTGAACTCGTCGGCGATGGCTCGGGCGTCAGGCAGAGAACGGGCGAGGCGGTCGAGCTTGGTCACCACCAGGGTGTCACCGGCGCGGCAGGCCGCCAACGCCTCGCGCAGACCTGGCCGCTCCCGGTTGGTACCGGTTAGCCCGACGTAGATCCGATCAGATGTGACACCGAGGCGGGCCAGACCCGACCGTCGCGCTGGGCGGTGAGGTCTTGTTGATCGGTCGAACACCGGGCGTACCCGACGAGCAAGGCGTCCATGACGTACCGCTGTATGGGTGGCCGGCCCGGGAGGAGCCCCGGATACCGGCGACGGCAGCCGCCGCTTCCAGCAAGGTAATTTGCCGCAAGGCGGGTGGCAACGTAGGTTGCAGGAGGTGGAGGCGCCGCTGATCGTCGACAGCGCCCGCAAGCACGGCATCGCCGACGACGACGTCCTCCACGCGTTCCACCACCCGGTGAGCTACGAGGACCTCGACGAGGGCTTCACGATGATCATCGGACTGAGCCGATCAGCTCAGCTGCTGTAGGTCGGTGTCATCGACACCGACTATGGCCCCGTCATCGTGCACGCGATGAACGCCCGGAAGAAGTACGTGAGGAGATGACGATGCCCAGGAGCCTGCAGGAAATCCTCGCCCACGCCGACGAGCTCGGACGCCGGTTCGAGGACCACGAGCCTGACGACGTTCACACCGCGGCACCGTTGCGCGCCGTGCGTGAGGCAGTCACAGACCGTGGGGATGCCGAGCGCAGAGTTGCCCAGGCCGTCGCCACCGCCCGCGACGCCGGGGTGTCCTGGTCCGCGATCGCCAGCATGCTCGGCACCTCCGGCGAGGCCGCCCGCAAGCGGTACGCCGAACACCACACAACGTCGGCCTGACACATCCACGCCTGAGTCAGCTCCGACACCCGCCCGACAGTCGTCGACCGGGCGGACGAGGACGTCGTCGAGCCCCTGCTAAGGAGCCGGACTTCCCGCAGTACCTGCTGCGTGCCCTGATCTTCCGGGCCGTCACCGACCACCTGGCCCGCTCGCAGCGCCGACCCGTCGACGCCGACGACCCCCACCTGTCGGCCGTCGAGCTGGCTCTCCGACTTGCCCGAGCGGCGTGACCCGGCCCCCGGCGATCCGCGGCAGTCGATTACCCGTACCTCAGCGATCGGTGAAGCGGCGCCCACACCGGACAGTGCCTACCGCCGTCGTCACTACCCGGGCCACCGCCACCAACCTGCACGGCAAGTTCGCCACCGTCGTCACTACCCGCTAGCTGACGGGCACGTCGACCGACGCCCGCCGAGAATCCAGTTCTCGTCGAAGGCCAGGCTGGACCACCAGCTCGCCAGACCGCGGCGCGCGGCGTCTCTTACCCGCGCAGGTCGATCGGCTACCGGACGCCAATATCGCTACAACGGCAGTCCAACAGGGCTCCCTGTGGCGGGCTCGGTTCGGTCAGCCGGCTGTGTGGGCGGCGCCCTGCACAGCGGAGATTACCAGGTTGGACCCCTTCAGCGCGGTCCCGGCGTCGA
>ENA-OBIO01000293-OBIO01000293.1-metagenomes-genome-assembly--contig:-NODE-293-length-29191-cov-30.8422_pt1 | contig 29191 bp, 32 predicted proteins | sample MGYA00153383_OBIO01 | MGnify analysis MGYA00153383 | reverse complement strand
GTGACGGCTACTGCTTTTACCCAGTCGCTGTGACCATTGAGAGTAAACTGTTCCTCTCCAGTGGTTAAATCCCAGACTTTGAGGGTGTTATCATATGAACCAGAAATCGCCCGCTTGCCATCAGTAGTGACGGCTACTGCTTTTACCCAGTCGCTGTGACCATTGAGAGTAAACTGTTCCTTTCCAGTTGTTAAATCCCAGACTTTGAGGGTGTTATCATATGAACCAGAAATTGCCCGCTTGCCATCAGCAGTGACGGCTACTGCATATACCGAACTGCTGTGACCATTGAGAGTAAACTGTTCCTCTCCAGTGGTTAAATCCCAGACTTTGAGGGTTTTGTCTCTTGAACCAGAAATCGCCCGCTTGCCATCAGCAGTGACGGCTACTGCATTTACCGAACTGCTGTGACCATTGAGAGTAAACTGTTCCTCTCCAGTGGTTAAATTCCAGACTTTAAGAGTATTGTCATTTGAACCAGAAATCGCCCGCGTGCCATCAGCAGTGATGGCTACTGCGTTTACCCAGTCGTTGTGACCTTCAAGAGTAAACTCTTCATCCTCAGTTGTTAAATTCCAGACTTTGATGGTGTTATCCCACGAACCGGAAATCGCACGCGTGCCATCAGCAGTGATGGCTACTGCATTTACCGAGTTGCTGTGACCTTCGAGGGTAAACAGTTCCTTTCCAGTTCTTAAATCCCAGACTTTGAGGGTGTTGTCATCTGAACCGAAAATCGCCCGCTTGCCCTCAGCATCGACGGCTACTGCATTATTTACTGAATTGCTGTGACCTTCGAGGGTAAACTGTTCCTCTCCAGTGGTTAAATCCCAGACTTTGAGGGTGTTATCATATGAACCAGAAATCGCCCGCTTGCCATCAGCAGTGACGGCTACTGCTTTTACCGAACTGCTGTGACCATTGAGAGTGCGCAGCAGTACCCGGCCAGGGGGAGTTAAACAAGATGTCAAAGGACGCAACCAAGGTGCTACTTTCCACTGCTTAGCTACCTCTGCCATTCCCTGAATTGCCGGAATGTTAAAGTGCAGCAAGCGCCCTAACAATTGCTCTGCGAGTTGCGTCTTATCTAGAGTCAAAATATCGGCTGAAATCCACAGTACCGCTTGAATCAAGTTCAGGACTTTAACTTTTTCTGAGTTGTACTCTGGGTGAGTTAATGCTTCTGAATCGTCAACAAAATCGAAATCATCAATCAGTGCCTGCACACCAAACTCAGGATGCTGAATTTTTGCCATCAGAAAGTTAAAATCAGTCAGCCTTTGATAATACTTTTCTAACTTTCCTAGCTTCACCAAATTTTGCAGTGAGTAGCCCAGATAAGCAGTTTGAAATGCAGGAGTTTTCGAGAGTAATTTGTCGGCATATTCCTCCATGTCACGCCATCTCCCTTTCAAAGTATTCAAAAATCCGCTGATTCACGTTTTGAAATAGCTTCCGTTTTGAATCCATCTTACTTTTAGCTTTCAGAAAGTCAAGGAAACTAGCATGATAGATGCTGTAGCAGATTTCTCCATTTACATTCTGCTGTTTCCAATACTCAACCCACTTATCTTCTAAGACCAGTGCCACATCGCATTCATCGACCTCGGCAATTCCAGCTATCATCTCGCAGGAAATCGGCGTGCCAATCTCTAGTAAAATATACAAGACAATCTCTAGCAATTCCCCTGGCTTAGCTTCCATCTCCATCCGCACCCAATGGTTTTGATAATATTCTTTCAGCCCGTCTGGTAATTGCTTTAAATCAAAATCCTTGTAATCTCCATTGGCAATTGCTGGCAAAACACACCGCAAATACATAAAATTGTTTTCGCTTTTGCTGGCTAATTGCTCGACAAAAGTTTTATCGGCAATGCTGCGGGTTTGAATCCAGTTTCTCAGTCCATTTTTATGCTCAGGATCGTTATTTATAAAAAAATGAATATATTCTTTGATATCATGCTGATTATCATTAACATACTTTTCGTCTCTTAAGTCTAACTCTTGTACCAGAACTCCCGGAGATACTGACAGCCGCTTTTTACCGAAATTATATGGTCGCCTCGTCAGTAGGAAATATACGTTATTTGGCAGAGTTGTCGGTAAATGTAAAAGATTTTCTCCCGGTTCTTGTTCGACTTCATCTAGTGCATCAATGGCAATTACCAAACGTTCTCCCCAAGTGAGTTTTCCCGCCACCTTTGCCAGTAAAGTTGGTAAATCGGCGTCTTCTGAATTTGGCAATTCATAGCGGTCAATTAATTGTCGCCGAATGCTCTTTAAAAACAATTCTGGTCGGTTGCGGCGTTCGACGAGAATATTGAAATAGCAGGGAGATTTATGTTCGGAGGCGTATTTGGCTGCGATCGAGCTTTTGCCCATTCCCGCATCCCCGATGATTGTAAAATAACCGCAAGGATTTGCGGTGATAAATTGCTGAAAAGCATCAAAAACAAATTGGCGACCGCAAAAGGTTTTAATTTTTTCTGCTATGAGTGATTCAAACTCTGGCGGCAGCGAATTTTCGGGATTCCAATCTTTGGGGTCAACTATGTCTGTTGGTTCTATGTTTAATACTTTAGCTATGTTGGTGACTGACCATCTTTCTACGCCATTAAGACATTTTCTTGTACCGAGTAATCTCTGAATTGTGTCAGTGGAAACCTTAGCTTCTGTCGCTAGTTCTTCTATACTCAATTTAGCTTGCTTATATGATTCTTTGAGCCTAATTTTTCCAGTTGCACTCGATTGAACTTTATCGGATGGGCGCATAGTAGGTTTTGAGGTATGGTTGTTAGTTGTTAGTTGGTTTGATAATCAGACGATCCGACAGTTAGTTAGTTCTATCGTCCCATAGTCCGACAGGGGTTGAAACCCCTGTCTCATAGCGAAAGTCGTCTGAAGACGACTGGAAATTTATTTGTATTTTAGTCGGTTTTTACCCGAATCTGTCGGCTACAACGAAGTATTTTCGCAAAAACCCGGTTTCTGAGTCCCATGCGTAAATCATAATTTAATTACTTGTTTCTGACTAGGGCAGATAGGTTTTAATCTCCTGCCCTATCTGCCCCAAAATTTAGGGCAGAACACAAATTAAAACTCGCCCTATCTGCCCTTGAGTCTCCCTGTTTGCTTCGGTAGAGTAATTGTAGAAACAAAAAAGTTCTGGCTATTTAGGAGAGGAAACAATTATGAATTTTAACTTATCCAGCAACTCCCACCCTGATGAAGATTATAGCGACATCACAGAAGAAATACTAGAAGAATGGCTGCGACAAGTTCGCCAAAGCTACAATGTCGCCGTTACCGTCATCGGTACATCGGCAATTCTTGCTTTCGTAGGTGTGGGACTTGTTTATGCTAATAAAGTTCAGGAAGGTGCTATCACTACTGTGGCGGGAGGAGTAATAACTGTTGCAGCCACTACGTTTGCCAACCAAAAAAAGAAGGAATTACAGCAGATGATGGAGCTTGTTGAAAGACAAAAAGCAAAGGAATTACGGAAAATGATTCCTCGTCCCCAGGCTCTGCCTCCTGTAAAGCCTCGATAACCGAGGCAGAGCAAGAGTGATATGGGTTCCCAGGCAGAGCCGGGGAACCAGGTAATTGTAGGGAAACGGCACTGCCGTGTCCAAGGCAACGTCGGATATAATTGAATTAAATAGATCGCCCATGAGGTACTAAAATGCCTTCTCCATTTCCAGGGATGAACCCTTATTTGGAAAATCCCGAATTTTGGCCCGAAGTACACCACCGTTTGATCGTTGCTATCGCCGATGACATAGAGCAAAATCTTAGTCAGCAATATCGAGTGGCGATCGAAAAACGTACTTATATGAGCGGTGGGGAAGACTCTGTTGATATCGCGATTCCCGATGTGTCTGTAGTCGCCACAAGGACAACAACAACCGAAACACGATCGGCAGTGATGACTTTAGCGCCCCGCACCGATTTTATAACAGTAGCGCTGCCAATTCCTGAAGAATGTAGGGAAGGTTATTTAGAAATTAGAGAGGTAACAACTGGCAGGGTGGTGACAGTCATTGAAATTTTGTCTCCGGCTAACAAACGTGCGGGTGAAGGAAGAAATGCTTACCTTAATAAGCGACAGAAAGTTTTAGCAACTCTCACGCATTTGGTAGAGATAGATTTGCTCAGAAGCGGCAAATATCTACCGTTTGCTAGCGAAATTCCGCAGACAGATTACCGAATCTCGATCGCCAAATCAAATCAGCGGCCGCAAGCACAATTATATGCTTTTAATCTTAGAGATGAAATTCCCGTGTTTAGCATTCCTTTGCAGTCAGGAGATGTAGAACCAGAGTTGAATTTACAGAGTTTGTTAATGGGGGTTTACGATCGCGCTAGATTTGATTTAACATTGGACTACGATCGCGAACCTGTACCCCGTTTCAAGGAAGAAGATAGAGTTTGGGCAGATGAATTGCTGCGAGAAACAGGCCGCCGGTGAATTACAGGAAGTGGTAGGGAAACGGCACTGCCCATAGCTGTCAACTTAAGGTAAAACCCATAGTTCGGCAAGGGTTAAAACCCCTGGCGGACTAATGGGCCCACAGGCGGACTGACAGCTTAAGTTGACACCAATGGGCACTGCCGTGTCCTCTAATTTTTTAGCCGCCCCAAACTTTCTTTAAAACATCTTCAGGAGAGATGTCCGCCATCTTCCCAGTAGCAGATTTAATGCCCAAAAATCGATCGCTCTTTGGCAGCAATTTCTCTGGATCAGTCGGGCCGAACAACGCAATTGTATAAGTTTGAACCGCCACAGCTAAGTGCATCGGCGCACTGTCAGTACACATCATCAAATTAGCAGCAGCAATTGTCGCAGCCAATTTGCCCACATCATCGGGCGATGTAACTTTCACCTTCGGACACAACTTGATTAATTCAGTCACAAAACCAGCATCTTCTGGCCCTTTAACAATCACAACTGGTAAATTTGGCTGTCGCTGCTGACAGTCTTCTATTATTTTCTGCCAATTGCCGATCGGGTAAATTTTGTCAATACCTTTAGACAGAGCTAACTGACTAGAACCGCCGTGAATTAAAATGTAACCACTTTCTTTAATTCCTAACCGTTGCTGTTCCGCTTCCGCCCACTGAATGTCCATTTTCGGTACATTAATGGCTACTGGTGGACAAGCATTTTTAATGTTGAATCCTTGCAGCAAATCGTGGTACATTTCGGCGGCGTACTGCTCAGTTTTCAGCGGTACGGGATTGGTGAGAAATAAGGTATTGTTGCTTCCCGCATAGCCAACTCTTTTGGGAATACCTGTCAGCCATAGCAAAAGTCCTACACTCCACCGCTGGCCGAGGGAAATTACTCCTTCGTATTCACGATCGCGAATTACGCCCAGTAAATTGCCCCAATCCGCCATCGCGTTGCGGTCTTTGAAGTTGTAAGTTAAGACTTCTTTAACAGAGTTACAGACTCGGTAAGCACCTTTTGCCCTCGGTTCGACGATCACATCAATTTGAGCGTCGGGATAAGACTGCTTGAGGTCATCAAGAGTCGGAAAAAATAAAATTTGGTCGCCAATCCCGCCAGGGACAAGTGCTAGTATTCGCATCATAAACGATCGGGCTATTGTTGTTCGAGGTAGCTCTGTGCGATCGGCTCTCAACTATCAGCTTATAGTATTTCTAGACCTTAAAACCCACTGGCTGACAGCGAAACAACTGATTGAAGAGTACAGGACGCTCTTATTATATATAGGTAGTTGGTTTAAAAACGGTTAGTAAATGCACTTATTAATTCCTGCGGCGGGTTCGGGGCGACGGATGGGGAGTCAGCGCAACAAACTGCTGCTGACTTTGCTGGGAAAACCTTTGCTGAGTTGGACTTTGGTGGCGGCTGAGGCTTCGGAGCAGATTAGCTGGATTGGGATCATGGGCCAGCAGGATGATTTTCCCGATTTTCAAGCAATTCTGGGCGATTTATCTTTGACTAAGCCTGTGAAACTAATTCAAGGTGGCGCAACCAGGCAAGAATCAGTTTACAACGGTTTGCAGGCTTTACCACCAGAGGCCGATCGAGTGTTGATACACGATGGCGCCCGATGTTTGGCAACTGCTCAATTGTTCGATCGCTCCGCAGACGCACTTTTGAGCTGTCCAGGCTTGATTGTCGCCGTCCCGGTCAAGGATACGATTAAGGTAGTGGATGAGCATAGGATTGTGCGAAACACACCGGAAAGGAGCAATTTGTGGGCAGCTCAGACTCCCCAAGGATTTGAAGTGGAATTATTGAAAAAGTGTCACGAAGAAGGGCGACTGAAGGGTTGGGAAGTTACTGATGATGCGGCTTTGTTTGAAAAATGCGGTTTACCAGTAACAATTGTTGAGGGAGAAGAGACGAATTTGAAGGTGACAACTCCCGTTGATTTGGCGTTAGCTGAATTTATTTTGCGGCAGAGAAGCGATCGGAGTAAATAGAATTTATGTGATGATGAAAATAATTTAACCGCAGATGAAAACAGGAGATAAACGCAGATGAACGCGGATGGAATCTTACAGCGTATCCCAGGTTTATGGAGTTCTGTAGGGACACGGCAATGCCCTGTCCCTACGGGGATTTATCGATCCGGGATGTACTTCATCAACGTGGAATCTGCTGTATCTGCGTTCATCTGCGTTCATCTGCTGATATTTGCGGTTTAAAAATCTAAAATCTGTTGACTCTTATGTTATCCTAGAAACATCATAGCTGGAAGTAAACATATGATTTCTGTTGCGCCGATCGCACCACCGTTACTCATAGGCGAAAAGCGAGTAGTGTTGAGAAATATTACTTGGCAGGGCTATCAACAACTGCTCAAGATTTTGGGTGATAACCGAGCCGCTACATTGATATTTGATCGAGGGACTTTAGAAATTACCATGCCATTAGAAGAACACGAGTTTTCAGGACGCTTAATCGAACGACTGATTATTATTTTGGCTGTAGAGCTAGGTTTGAAGATTAAAACGATGGGTTCGACAACCTTAGATCGATCGGACTTAAATCGCGGCGCAGAACCAGACAATGCCTATTATATCCAAAATCAGCCCCTCGTAGCCGGTCGCACAGTAGATTTAGCCACAGATCCACCACCCGATTTAGTCGTAGAAGTAGATATCACCCATACTGATATTGATAAGCCAGCTCTCTATGCCAGTATGGGAGTACCGGAGTTTTGGCGGTACAATGGTAGAGAATGGCGAATTTATAAGCTAGAGAACTCTGAGTATTTGGAAGTATCTGTCAGCCCCACTTTTCCAATTTTACCCAAAGAAAAGCTCTACGAATTTTTGGCAGCAGCCCAGTTAGATGAAGTAGAAGCTGAGGTAAATTTCCGCAATTGGGTGAGAGAGACGATCAAATCTAATTAGCCAATCTATAGCCGAAATTAGGAGACGGCAGTGCCGTGTCCCTACCCAAAATAACATTGTAGGGACACGGCACTGCCGTCTCCTCTATCACTCCGGTGCAACCGGAATTGATATTACATTAAAGTGGACTTTTATTTCTGACTTGCTCATAAAGCTCTTCCATCACTTCAAGAAACGAGTTATTGCGGTGCCAGAAAGCCGGAAAATCGCCTTGCTTTTTGACCGGAATACCAGCAACTAATGGCTTTACTACAGGTTCCATAGTTTGAGGCAAACGCTTGGTTCCTTGCCAAAAATCCTGCAAGCGCTCAACAGGTTCAGCGGCAACTATGGTAGGTTTAGTGTAATAAGATTCGGCTGGTTTGAGTGAACCTTGAGACAGTTGCAATTCTGCCGAAAGTGCTTGACCCAAAGGCGATTTTGCTAGTTCTTTATGTAAATCTTCTCGTGAAAGTCCCCGCAATTCAAAGAGTAGAAATGGATCGCGATCGAGTTCGGCAGCTATTCGATAATAGACTCCGGCAATGTGTTTGCAGGGATTGCCATAATCTGGGCAAGAGCACTGGGCATTAAAATCTTTTTCCCCGTGAGGCAACAGATTTAAGCCTAGGGTTGTAAAAGAATCTTCAATATTACTAGGAATTTCGTTCAGCAGCAGTCTGGAGATCAAACTAGCTCTAGAGGCGATTAATGCGATCGCCGCAGCCCATTTAGCGGCACTAATGTCATGAAACTCGATCGTGGTTATGTAAAGTGGTTCTTTGTAAACCCCAAAATAGGCATTGATCGAACCTCTAACTGTAGCACCGACGATGCCATCTTTAATCTCAAAGAAAGTGATTTTGCCATTGTTGACGTAAGCTCTACCCCGGCTTAAACGACCGTCATCAGAGATATGCTCCAATGCTTGAATAAATTCTTGACCCCACCAGGTGCGACTAAATTTGCTCATGATATTAAGCTGTTGTGCATTTAAATTGTATATTAGACCTCTTGCAAAAAAAATATGTGTTATCCTTAAAAGTTTGCTCAAGTTTAGGTCAAACTTTGAATTATTGGGTTGATTGGCATCTCCTTAAACTTGCCCAGCCTGCTAGATCATAAAATTGGCTAAACTTTCCATAATAGCACAAAAATATTTTGCAAGAGGTCTATTGCGATCGCCGATCAAAAATCTTAAACAGATAAAGAACCGGCCGGGCGGGTTTATGAGATTGTCGGTTTTAGGCAATTGTTATTGGTGAACCCGCCCCTACAGGAATTATATCTATTTCTTCCCCTCTCGTACCATAGATAATCTAGATGTCAGTTTACTCCATAATGGCGCTTTGATTTAAAACAATTAATTTCTTAAATGCTTCGTTATCCAATTCTGTTAACCATGATTCATCCGCGCCGACAATCGCTCCTGCTAACTTCTTTTTGTCTTCCAGCATTTCATCAATCCGCTCTTCTAAGGTTCCCATAGCTACAAATTTGTGGACGAAAACATTGCGCTGTTGACCAATCCGAAAGGCGCGATCCGTTGCTTGATCTTCCACTGCTGGATTCCACCAGCGATCGAAGTGAAAGACATGGTTAGCTTTGGTCAGGGTAATTCCTACGCCTCCTGCTTTGAGGGACAGTACAAATATTGAAGGCTCTGTTTCTGGATCTTGAAATTCGACGATCATCTGCTCTCGTTTCTTGCGAGATGTACTACCGGATAGATAGTACGTTTTGTAGTGATAGACTTGGCGCAAATACTTTTCTAGAGCTTGACCCAGTTCGGTAAATTGCGTAAAAATTAATAAACTTTCTCCTTCTTGTAATACTTCCTCTACCATTTCGCTCAGACGAGTGAGTTTGTGCGATCGCTCTGGCGTAAATTCACTGCCATCCTGCAAGAACTGCATCGGATGATTGCAGATTTGTTTCAGCTTGGTGAGGGTAGCCAGAATCAATCCTTTGCGCTGGATGCCTTCCAATTCATTGATTTTTGTTTCCACATCTTTGACTACTGCTTGATAGAGAGATGCTTGTTCCTTAGTCAGATTGCAAAACAGCTTTTGTTCAACTTTATCTGGTAAGTCTTTGATGATAGATTGATCTGTTTTAACCCGACGTAAAATAAACGGTTCAACTAGCTTTTTTAGAGTTGCAGATTGACGGAGATCGTTGTTTTTTTGAATCGGCAATTCAAAGTTACGCCGAAATTGGGTTTGATTACCGAGATAGCCGGGATTGAGGAAGTTAAAGATTGACCACAAATCTAACAGACGATTTTCGATCGGCGTTCCCGTCACTGCCAACCGATGAGGTGCATTTAGTTTGAGAATTGCTTTGGTTAGAGCCGCTTTTGGATTTTTAATGTTCTGCGCTTCATCAAGCACGATGCGATGCCACTTAATTTCACCTAATAGCTTGGCATCGAGTCTCGCTAAAGCAAAGGATGTGATCAACAAATCGTTTTCGCGACAGGTTTGTTTAAATGCTTTGCTTTCTTTGGCTCGTTGCGTGCCGTGATGGATGGTTGCTTGCAACTGCGGTGCGAATTTCTGAATTTCGTGATACCAGTTTCCAACTACCGATGTAGGCGCAATTAATAAGGTGGGCGGGATATTTTTTATCCCTGCTTTTTGTGCTATTTCTCGTTCCTGAAGCAGTCTAGCAATCACTTGAATTGTTTTGCCCAAACCCATGTCATCGGCAAGGCAACCGTTCAATCCTAGCTGTTCCAGGTATTGCAGCCACGACACTCCACGCTTTTGATATTCCCGCAGATTACCCTGCAAATGTTCGGGATTCTCGATCGCCTGAAGTTGACTTTTATCACCGAGTTTGTTCAGCATTTCGGCTAAACTACTGTTGCGATCGACCTCCAAGTCCAAATCTTCATTATCTTCCGTCGTCAGCTTGAGAAAATCCAACAGGCTTAATTCTGGATTGTCTTGCTGGTGAGTTTTCCAGAATTCCAGCATTTGTCGCATCTTATCCCGATCGAGTTCCAGCCATTGCCCTCGAAACTGTACCAGTGGGGTTTTGGCACTCACCAATTGGTTCCATTCCTGTTCGTCAACTGGTTCACCGCCGATCGCCAAATCGTACTGATACTCTACCAGTCGATCAAACGAAAAGTATTGCTTGCTTTTATCTTCGCCCGATGTGAGGGATTTGCTCTTAGCTTTCAGCCGGACTTTTGCCCGCTGTCTGCCTTGGGGAGTGTACCAGGCGGGCACAACCACCTTATAGCCTGCGTTTTCCAATACCCAAGCAGACTCTTTGAGAAACCCAAATGCCGACTCCAGATTCAGCCCAATGCCTGTTGGTTGGTCGGTTTCCAGTCCCTCCCACAGGGTAGGATAAATCCGAGCCGCGTAGCCCAAATTCATCAGCAACTGTTGCTCAAATCCTTGTCCCATCTGCTGCTGGACTTGTTTTTGCTCAGCCGATCGCATCCGCCAATAGTCTTGCAGTGGTAAACGCAGCGACGGATCTGCCTTGGGCGCAACCTGAAACTGAAGTTCCCAAGGAGCTTCTGACTGCGGTGGATCTTGTAATTTAAAGTAGAGGTGAAAGGATTGCTCTGATTGAGTGCGATCGATGCGATCGCGCCATATCTGCCATTGCTTCAACTGTTCCATGCTAGTTTTTACAACTTTGCCACTACTATGCAAACAGTTGTAAATGAAAGAATCAGCAATGTTTTTTTCAAAGAGTTGAGTAGTTGGCAGATGAGTCATAATATTGACCAGCAAACACTCAGAAAAGTGGCGCAGCAGAGTTGTGCGATCGTAAAATTCTGGAGTTTCCCGCGGCTTATTCACCCCCGCCACACAAACTAACGGCATATATTCTACATATTGCTGAATAGTTGTTTCGTACTCTTCCCCAATAAACTCCCATCCCGGATATATTTCAATAGTATTAGCAGATGATTTGGCTTCAGCGACCGCGATGATTGCTTTGGCTTTGGCTACCCGTTTAGTGTTGGTTGTCGTTGTGATTTTGGCTTGTTTTTCCTTAGTTTTTGTTGAAGAAACAATGGTGTCCTCGGCTGACTTTGCAGACTTACCTTTAGCTTCAGAGGCTTTCGGAGGAACTAATTCACGATAGGTTAGGGCTGGAATGTACTGATCTTTGAAAATAATCCCCTTGAGCGCCTGAGTGTAGTGAAACCAAAACAGCAAATCGGCTCCAAGTTGAATCTCTGCTAGGTTGTGTAGCGCCATAAAATGCAGGTCATCGATCGTACTGACAACGTTATTAACAAGACCACCTGCTTTGTCTGAAGTGACAGTCCGATAGCAATCAATCTGCCAGTATTGAAACTCAAATGATTCGGGTAATTCTTCCTCCAGATAGCGAGATAGCTCCAGGGAAGGTAAGGGTTGATTGTCAACGGTTGGTAACAGAAAATACTGGGGCGAAATCAAGTCCTCGATCTGGCGAGGGAGTGGTGGTTTAATTCCTAGCTCTGTGCTCAACAGCGTCGCCAAATCGGCCGCAGGGATTTGTCTGGGATGGCGCTGAGTGGATTGACGAAACTGCTTTTGTTCCGTCGTTTCAACCCATATGTAAAATGCTCCCTGCTGGATAAATTCTTCTCCTGGCTGGGGAATCCAAGTTCCGTGAAGGATTTTCATAACAACTCACTGAAACGGCTGCACCTGTTTTTGAGCTTATCAGAAATTTTGACAAGTGCGATCGAATAACCGACGATTTCCCAAACTTTACTCCTTACTCGTTTACTCGTTCCCAGGCTCTGCCTGGTAACGTAGATCCGGAGGCTCCGCCTCCATTTTGTTTCTGGCGAGGCAGAGCAAGAGTGATATGGATTCCCAGGCTCTGCCTAGGAACCACTAAAATACAATTTAGATGCGGAACAGCTTAACCTACTTGTGCGATCGATCCCAAGTCCAAGCTCTACCAATTTTTGGGAGCAGCGCAGGTAGATCGGGTAGAAGCGGAGGTAAATTTACGCAACTGGGCAAACGAAATGGTAAATATTAATACAACTGGAGGATGAAAACAATGCAATATAGCGGTAAATGGCGGATCGCAGAGATGGCAATGTGGGATAGTGATTACTTGGACATGGAAGTTGAAGCGTATATCGAGATTGAGCCTAGCGGTTCAGGAGAATTTCAATTTGGTTTAGTATCAGGTCAAATTGACGGGGGAGTGGTAAAAGATGGAAAGGATCAGCGATTTGAGTTTACGTGGGATGGTAATGATGAAAACGATCCCGCATCTGGTAGCGGTTGGCTCAAATTAAAAGATAAAAACACGATGGATGGTCAAATCAAATTCCATCAAGGCGATCGATCTAGTCTTGTGGCTAAGCGCATAAGTAGTTAATAACTGAGATTTTGCACAATTCTCAATTAGCCTTTTATGAACAGGCTAGAAGCCCGTTCCACAAGAAAATTGACTCTTTGTGGAACGGGCTTCTAGCCCGTTGCTGACAATGGTGCAAGATGTGAGAAGTTCTACACTGAGTGCGTGAAATTTCTGTCAATTTTGACGATCGGTCAACAAATCAATTTAACCGAACAACTTTAAAAAGGCTTGCTGCCAAAAATGTTTGTGTCAGACTAAAATAGGAAATAGAAATCAACTCCATTACCCATTACCTACTACCCATTACCTAAAAAAGTGATCGCCGCTAAAGAAAACTTTCCCCAACTTACCCCAGCAGAATACTTCGCTTGGGAAGAAAAACAGCTAGAAAAGCATGAGTATATCAACGGTCAAGTCTACGCCATGAGTGGCGGCAGCGTCAATCACGGTCGCATTGCCATCAGACTTACTGCCATGTTCGATCGTCATTTAGAAAATAGCGGTTGCATAACTGGCAATTCTGACATCAAGATTAATATTGTTGAAAGCACTAACTATACTTACCCCGATGCTAGTGTAACCTGCGACGATCGCGACAAAAACACTCCCAATTATTTTACTTATCCTTGCTTAATCGTTGAGGTTCTCTCTCCCAGCACTGAGGCCTACGATCGCGGTGGCAAATTTAGAATGTACCGCAACAATCCAGTCTTACAAGACTATTTATTAGTTAGTTCCACCAGTATCGAAATAGATTTGTATCACAAAAATGATGCTGGTGAATGGCTCATCATTAACTACAAAGAAGGCGATACTATAGAACTAAAAAGTATCAATCTCAGTTTTCCAATTGAACAAGTCTATCGCGGACTCGACCTTACACCAGAATCTGAATAAACTATCTGAATCGACTAAATTATTTGAAAACACCCCATCTAAAAATGTTTATCGCTGCCGATGGGCGATCGCTTATAATGGGATGAAAGCGCGATCGATGAGACTCACCCCAAAAATACCTATGAAAACCACGATCGAAATCGATAACTCCCTCATCACCAATGCGCTCCAGGCGACTGGACTTACGGCACAACAAGAAGTTGTCGAACTGGCTCTGAACCTGCTGATCCAAATGAAAAACCAAGAGAACCTCCGGGCGCTACGGGGTAAACTCGCCTGGGACGGCGAACTCGATCGCATAAGAACGGATACGGAACAATAGTGAGCCCATGATTATTGTTGATTCCAGCGTCTGGATTGACTACTTTAACGGACAATCCACCCCACAAACCGATCGCCTTGACCAACTCCTCACCACCCAACCGATCGCGATCGGCAACCTTATCCTCACCGAAGTCCTCCAAGGGTTTCGCCAAGACTCCGACTACAACAGGGCCTGTGCATCTCCTCACCAATCTCACCGTCTTCAATTTCCTCGAAGCCGACCTCGCCATCAAAAGTGCTGACAACTTTCGCACCCTTAGAAAGCAAGGCATCACAGTTCGCAAAACGATCGATGTCATTATCGCCACCTTCTGCATCGAAAACAATCACGAACTCTTATTTGGCGATCGGGACTTTCTTCCATTTGTCGATCGTCTTGGACTGAAATCTGTTCTCTAAGCTGGTCTGCTAAAAATCCCATATCAAATTCGATCGAGTCTTATCGAAATTACTCGACATCATCAACAAGTTTGATGACGCTCTTGGTGAGTTTGAAGAGGAATCATAAAACAACCCCCAAAGGAGGATGATAGACAAATAAGCGTCAATCGCTAACCCGGATTTGGTATCAATTAACCAGTCAAGAAGGGTTGATCGGAAACTCGCCCTCACTCTCAGTCTCTACCGCACTCATAACTAAATCCAAAAACGCAAACACGGCCGGAATTAACAACCCATCCCTCAACACAGCCACCCCAATTACCCTCTCAAAATCCGCCGGCAAACTGCAAACTTTTACCTTAGCAGGTATCGGTTCCGCTGCCAAACGGGGCATAATTGCTGTACCCAAACCTTGCAACACCATACTCACAATAGTTGAATCTTCGCTGAGTTCGTAAGCGATATTTAGGGGAAACTCCGAAGTTGCCAAATACTTGCGAAGTGGTATCGAACAAGCCGTTTCCGATGGCTGCAAAATTAGTGGATAAGCGGCCAATTCTTCCCAACTAATCTTAGCATTTTTACATTTCGCAGTCGGCGGCAACAAAACTAGATATTTGTCTCGCAAAATTTCCCTAGTTTCAAATTCATCAGAGATGGGAAGAGACACAAAGCCGATGTCTGCTTTGCCCGATCGCAAAGCCTCTTCCACAGCCTGGGTATAATAGACTTCGGTAATGCTGACAGCAATCTTGGGAAAGCGATCGCGAAATTGGGCTATAATACCAGGCAGGATATGAGTTGCGACACTCCGAAACGTAACTATCCGTACTTGGCCTCCCTGTAAACCTTTTTCTAAATCCGCTTCTTTGACCATCATTTCTAAGGCGCGGGCTATTTGACGCCCGTGAATCACTACCCTTTCCCCCACAGGCGTCAGTTGAGCGCCATGTCGCCCGCGATGGAACAGTTGCACTCCCAATTCTGTTTCTAAAGAGGCGATGGCGTGGCTGACTGCTGACTGCGACAATTCCATTTGCAAAGCCGCCTCGCTAAAGTTTTGACACTCTGCTACTGCTATCAAAGCCTGAATCTGAGAGAGTTTCATCCGCCTCTTGTTGATTTCATTCATGACCTTTTTGCCTGGAATATCAATCTATCGATTTTATTCATACAATCTATGCAAGCAATGCTTTGATTGTCAATCATCCAAGAGTTAAGGTTAATTCATCTGGTAACAGATTTACTTTTACAGAATTTACCTATCAATATTTTGCGACAACTACGAGCAAATTATTTGAAAACTTGGTGTGTATTCTCTGTGGAATTTAATAGAATTAAGGTGTTCGGTATGTCTACTTTTAACAAGCTTTGGAAGTCTAAACTATTGAGATTTGTTTGGATTGGCGATCGAGCTTTATTCACAAAAAAACAGCTAGGGCAATCGATGTTTTCGGCGATGAATCAAGTTTGGCAGGCTTTCCTATCTGTGGCTGCTGGGGAGGACGAATTGAGAATTTGGCAGACATCAGATAACGATGGTAACACTCGGTGGCACGGTTGCGATCGGGCTACAGGTCGCTCTACCTGTGTCGCGACTGATGATGAAATGCGCGCCTGGATCGATCGGCGTTATTGCCAATAGTAGATTGTTGGTTGTGTGGGGGCGGGTTTATTTAGGTTGTTTGCGATGATCAAAAAAAATGGTGAACCCGCCCCTACGAGATTTGGGGAAATTGGTGGATTTTTGATGATTTAATTCCAAGGAGATGCTATGCTTCAAAGATATTCTGAGTTAGTAACGCCCGTTAGCGGAACCCTCGAAGAGGATCGCATTATTTTGATGAAAAACGAGGTCTACAGGTTGCCTCAAACTCATCGAGAAATTCAAGTATTGTCAGGAATTGCTTGGATCACACTTGACAAACAGGACATCATCTTGCACAGCCTTGAAAAAGTATCGCTTCCACCGAGTAAAGACTTTGCTGTCATCTCCGCTCTCAACAATATGCCGCTGATTGTGGCAGTCTGGCAAGGCAAAAGCCCAGCCGGAAACTAGGAACCGATCGCAAATTCGACAGGAATACTCCAAAGAGCTCTATCTTAATAGTAATAACTTGGCTATGGGAGGACTCGATCGGTGTACGGTCGCTCTTACCACTTCAGCTATGTCGCAGCTATAAGTCTTGTCTTATCGCCCGCACTCAGCTTGCTCGTAATCTCAGACGCTGGGGCTTATGCCTCAATTATAAATGCGAGGCTGCCCCAAGCGAGCGATTCCCTACGGGATAGCTTTGGTTTACGCGCCCAAGCAACAGACTCCAAAATACAAGCAGATAAACTCTCTGAAACAGGAGTAAAACAGTACCGCCAGGGTTTGTTTCGAGAAGCAATTCAGACTTTTGAACAAGTTTTGGCCATTCGCAAGCAACTAGGCGACAAACCCGGAATCGGAGAAACTCTCAACAATCTTGGGGAAGTTTACGCCGAAATGGGTTCGCAGCCGAAAGCTTTGGAAGTTTTGCAGCAAGCTTTAGTCATTCACCGAGAAATCGGCGAAGGAGTCCGTATCGCGCGTACTCTCAATCTTATTGGTTTTGTCAACCGGGTGGCGGACAAGTTTGATGAAGCGATGAAACTGCATCAAGAAGCTTTGAAACTTGCCAAAACTGCCGATGACCAAATTGAAATAGCGGAATCTTTTCACAACATCGCGGCTGTGTACGCAGAACAGGCAAATTACGCCAAGGCGATCGAATTTTATCAGCAAGCGCGGACGATTCGCACGACTCAGGGCGATCGACGTGATTTAGGACGTACTCTTAATAATATGGGTGGCGTCTATTACAATATCGGCGACTTTAACAGAGCGATGGAATTTTACCACCAAGCTTTAGCAATTCGCCGGGAAATTGGAGATAGAGCTGGCGTTGGTCGCCTCCTCAATAACATGGCACTTGCCTCTCGAAAACTAGGCAACGATACTCAAGCACTGATCTATTTTCAGCAAGCAATGATTATGCTAGAAGCAATCGGTGACAAAACAAGTGTCGGACGTTTGCTCAACAATATGGGTGCAATTTATGAAAGTCTGGGTCAATATTCCAAAGCTCTCGAATCCTACCAGCGAGCTTTGAAAGTTGCCCGTGAAGGTGGCGATAAAGTGGGAGAAAATACAGCGATGGAGGGGATTAAGCGATTGTCTTCCAGTCAGCTTGTGCCGCAATAATGGCTGTTAGTCGATCGGCTTGAAGGAAGTGAAACCAGATATTTAAGGAATTTAAAATGATAGATTTTTGAACAGTAACTTGGTATGATTGTCTGGATGTAACATTAATCAGCCAGTGCCTCGCAACGATATTGACCGTATCAGAGAGAAAATTCGCCTCCGACAGTACGATATGTCAGCCCACGCAATGGAAGAAATGGCTGAGGACTTGCTGACTATCCTGGATGTAGAAGAGGCGGTTCTGAGCGGTCAGATTATCCGGGTTAAAAAAGACGATTCCAGAGGTACAAAATATGTAGTAGTGGGGACTGCACTGGATCGACAAACACCTGTTGGAGTGGTTGGACGTTTGGCTAGTAACGGACGTTATCTAATCATCATGGTTTATGAAGTCACTGAACTTGAGGAATAATCGTATGTATAAATACAGATGTGAGTATTGCGAAGGAACCGTTCAACCCCGCACTGTCAAGCGCGAGGCATTCAAACATAAAAATGGATTTGTTATTCTTGAAAATGTGACCATTGGTGTTTGTGATAACTGTGGCAATCGATATTATTCAGCCGATATTCTTCATACAGTTCATGCCGTTGCAACGGGAGCGAGATTGCCTGAAAGAACTGAACAAATTCCAGTAGCTCATCTAGAGTCAGCATAGCCAGTGGAGCGCTTTAATTTCATTAAAATGCTGTGACGGTAAAGCAGTTGTAGGGTGCGTCAGTTTGAAGTCGATCGGCACAGCAAAAATCATCTCTTCCGGGGAACCCTACTAAATTCGATCGCCCGTTTTCCCCCTCTCCACTTTTGCACCGTGCAAGGCAAAAATCGGAGTCAGAGCTGATTTTCCTTTCAGAGAAACGGCTCCCAAGGCCTCGCAAATGAACTGTGGCGCGATCGACTCAAACACCATTTCAGTTATCAAAATTTGATTTTCTCCCGCCTTGGTCATCAACCGAGCCGCCGTATTCACCGTATCTCCCAAAACATTAAACTCCCGTCGCCCTCTGGGTTCCCCAACCTCGGCGGCAAATACCGCCCCCAAGGACAGTCCAATCTGACAAGATATTTTTACTTCCTCACTGCCAATAATTAGGGGAGCCAAACCTGCAATAATCTCTCGAATCGCAATCGCAGAAGTCGCCGCGCGGCAAGCATCATCGGTGTGAACGTCTGGCACCCCAAAGTAGATTAGCATATCCGAACCCTCCAAGTGAGCCGTTACTTTCTGCAACACGCCCCCTTTAGCTGACACCACAGCATCGATGAGTGCGAAAACGCGAGAACAGCCAAGCACCAGTCTAGTCGCTTCAGCAGGCGTCACCTTGTCCACTAACTCCGCTAAACCAATTAAATTGACAAACATTACCGTCGGTTTCGGAAAATCTGGCGGAATCCGTCGCAGATCAGCATTTTCCACCAGCAGCGTCAAGATTGGTTTCGGGATATAACTCGCTAGCGGTTCAACTCGTTTGACAGATTCCTTAATCTCTAATATGAGACCAGAGACAGTACGATCGAGTAATACCGAACTCGGCATCCGCCGCCTAGTCAGAGTAATGTCATACTCTCCGAGTTGAGCATCAGTAAAATCGTCTGTCACCAACAAATAACCGGGTTTCCCAGGTTCAAAGCGAAATTGCTCTCCCAAGCCAGAACTAGCAGTTTCAGTCAAACATACTCTGTCCACAGTCCCAGAACCCTCAGCTTGCTTAGCTTGCTGTACCGTATTCCCCAACAATACGTGAGCCATCCGCATAGGCGTGCCGATGTCAGCACTAATGTAGCGCCCGCAGTGGATGCCCACTCGCATTCTCAAAGACAAAACCCCTTTAGCGGTTGGAATGTTGGCAAATTCTGCCATTGCTCGCTGCATCCGTAAACCGGCCTTGACGGCTCTGGCGGTATCCTGTTGGTGTTTATCTGCCAGGAATTGCACCAGCAGGGCATCTCCTGTAAACTCCAGCAAATCGCCGCCTGACTTGCTGACAATTTCAATCATTGAGGCAAAATAGTCGTTGATCACTCCCAGCAGGGTTTCAGCTCCCTTGCGCCCCTCGGCCGCGTTCGCCTCCAATAGTGATGTAAACCCTGCCAAATCGGTGAATAGTAGCGTCCCTGTTTGCCACTGGTAGCACGCTTCGCCCGGGTGAGGACTCGATTCGGAAACTGACTTCGGTACGTAGTCGTGGAGGATGTAGCGGAGAGTTCGCAGGTGTTCAAAAACCGCCATTAACGTTGCGGGGGAGGGATCTACCCACGCAGCAGCGTACAGTTGGGCCGAAAGCAGCGATCGCAGCCGCAGTTCGATCGCAGCTAAGGGAGGATTGTAGGTTAATCTATTAATTTCCACCTAAGTTTATGCTTAAAAAATAAGGTAAGTTTGATCGATAACAGAGTCAACAAATAGCTAGACCTATACCATTATCATAAGTTTCCAGTGACCAGATACCCGCCTAACCCAGAACCCCGTATAGAAATTTGCGAAAATAGTAGCTTGTTAGCTCCCAATTTGATCCGAGCTGCTCGATCGGCATATAGTATGTATCTGAAAGTGCATTCCGAGCAAATGCAGCATCCGGCCGGCGTAGTTGTTAGTCAAGGAAGCGATCGGGGCCAGCTAATTTTTACTTCGCAGCCCATTTTATTACCTGGTGAACGTTTTGTTACTTTTGATGAAATTGAATCGCAAATGTATTAATTGGTAATTGGTAATTGGTAATTGGTAATTACAAATTAATGTTATAAGCTATTCTGCATTTAAACTGCACAGTCAAAATTTGATAAAGTTCTTGTGGGGTGGGCCTAAGAGCCCGCACAAAAAATGCAATTTAGATGTCGAACAGCTTATGCGATTAAATATCGCCAAAAATAGGTTTGTAGTGAGGACTTTAGTCCTCGGAATTTGAAAAGGACTAAAGTCCTCACTACAAGCCTTATGGATAATTGACCGAATATAATCTAACAATTAATAAATAACCACAAAGAACACTCAACAGTCAACAGTCAAATTAATGGAAATAATTTTTAATTCTTTTATTTATGTCATTGTATTTGCTTTCGGATCGGCGATCGGCAGCTTCCTAAATGTGGTAGTTTATCGGTTGCCTGCGGGTTTGTCGATACTTTGGCCTCCTTCTCGCTGCCCCAAATGTTTAAATCGGCTCAGATTGTACGAAAATGTACCTGTGTTCGGCTGGCTATGGCTGCGGGGACGTTGCAATCATTGTCGCAGTCCGATTTCAGTCCGCTATCCCCTGGTTGAAGCAGCTACGGGTTTGCTGTTTTTGCTAATCTTCTGGCAGTTTGGGGTAAGCGTGCAAACTCTGGGTTTGTGGGCATTTTTTAGCTGGTTGTTGGCTTTGTCTCTGATTGATTGCGATACAATGACTTTGCCTAATTCTTTAACTCGATCGGGCTTGGTGGCCGGATTGGTTTTTCAAGTGGCAAAAGGTTGGTGGCCGACTTTTAGCCCGATCGACTCTGTGAACAATTTGGTACTGGGCGGTATCCTGGGAGCCGTTGTCGGATTGTGGTTGTTTGATATCATTGGTTTCGTAGGCTCGATCGCCTTTGGGCAAAATGCGATGGGGGCTGGAGATACCAAATTAGCCGCCTTGATGGGGGCTTGGCTGGGGTGGCAATACTTGCTGATAGCGGGGTTTATCGCCTGTGTAGCCGGGGCTTTTGCTGGTGGTGGGGCGATCGCGATCGGATTGCTCGATCGGCGTCAACCAATGCCCTTTGGCCCGTTTCTGGCGATCGGTGCAGCAATTACAGCTTTGTGGGGCGAAGCGATCTTATCTACTTACTTGCGTTTGTTTTTCCCGAATTTTGGTTTCTGACCGTAATTTTTCCCTGGCGATCGAGCGTAACATGGTCTCAATAATTGGTAAAATTATCCCGTGTCTTGGATTACACTTACAACTACTAGCTTTCGCTGGGAAGCCGAATTGATGCAGCAAATCCTCGCTGCTCATCAAATCCCAACTCGCATCGTTGACTTGGGCGTAGCATCTTATCTGGGAGCAGGCAGTGCTACAGCCCTGCAAGTTCTTCCAGAACACCAGCCAACAGCATCGCTCCTCATCAGTCCCATTGAAGAGGATAATAGTCAGTAGTTATTGGTTATTAGTTATTGGTTATTATCACCAACAAGTAACAAGTAATAAATTCCCAATTCCCAATTCCCAATTCCCAATTCCCAATTCCTAATTACTAAGTTTTAATGTCTCTATTTGATTGGTTTGCAAATCGACGAAAGTCAGTACCGAATTCCCAAGAACGGCCGGAACGAGAAATTGCGGACGGACTTTGGCATAAATGCGAAGCTTGCGATGCCCTGAGTTATACAAAAGACCTGCGAGCAAATCAAATGGTTTGCTTGGAATGCGGGCATCATATCAGAGTTTACAGCGACGATCGCATCGAGCAATTGATCGATCCCAAAACCTGGATGCCCATTAACGAAGGGCTTCACGCCACCGACCCCTTAAAATTTCGCGATCGCAAGAAATATAGCGATAGACTCCGCGAAACCCAAGAAAAAACAGGCCATTTAGACGCCGTAGAAACTGGCATCGGCAAACTCGAAGGCTTCACCGTCGCCCTCGGAGTCATGGAATTTCAGTTCATCGGCGGCAGCATGGGTTCAGTTGTGGGAGAAAAACTGACACGCCTCATCGAACACGCCACCCGGGAACGCTTACCCGCAATCATTGTCTGCGCTTCCGGTGGTGCGAGAATGCAGGAAGGAATGCTCAGCCTGATGCAAATGGCTAAGGTTTCCGGGGCTCTAGAACGTCACCGGGAAGCGAGACTGCTTTATATCCCAATTTTGACCCACCCGACTACCGGCGGCGTTACCGCCAGTTTTGCCATGCTGGGAGACATAATTATTGCAGAGCCAAAAGCGACTGTTGCCTTTACGGGCGGCCGAGTAATCGAGCAAACTCTGCGGGAAAAGCTGCCGGAAAATTATCAAACTTCCGAATACTCCTTCGCCCACGGTTTTATAGACTTGATCGTACCCCGGACTCAACTCAAGAAAACTCTGGCTGGGCTGATCGGTCTCCACCAGCCACAGCCGTTCTTGGCAGACTCCGAATTCTCGGCTTTGGATGTCAGCGATAGCCACGCTGTACCCGCGTCGGCTCACGCTTTCAAGCTTTCTCCCTAAACAGCATCACCTGCTAATTGTCTGCTCGTGAGTCCGGGGGAGGCAAAAGTTTTAGAGGAATTGCCAAAAAAATCCGGTTTCTCGGAAAATATGGAGTTTGGTAGCGAAAAATTTACGCAGACACCGGGTTTTAGCCCCATGCGCCCAAGTCCTATTGATAATAAAGACGTAGCAGTGGGATGATATTGATTAGAAGTTGATTGGCCTGCTTAGTTTGCCTGGGCAAAAATGCTTAGTGGCAGTTAGCGGTTAGCTCTGATAAATAAAATTTCAGAACAAACTAACAGAAAAAGCTAACAGCGCTTTGTAAAATTGTCCGGCTTTCAATTAATAGCCCTCAACTTAATTTTGACCAGTCAGCGACCTGAAAACTATGGGTTTTGCAGACCTGTCCATCGCAGAAATAGCAGAGGACTTCAATGTCCCTGTTGAAGACGTACTCCACTTGTGCGACGAGTTGGAAATTGCCTACAAGCACCCTCAAACCCGTTTGGCTTTGGAGGATGTCAAGGCAATTATGTCCGCTCTCGAAAAAAGGCGCGATTCAAAACTTCTTGCAGATTAGATCGATCGCCAAATTCCTCTACCTTTAAAGGTATGGCTGCACAAACTTTCGCCAGTTGTCGCAGAATGAGGGAATTTTGAACAAAAATCTATTTGCCAGCTAGAATTTCTTAGCGTTCAATAATTTGCCGGATTTTTTTAAGGAGAACCATGCTTAAAAGATATTTCATTGCTCTGACCGCTGTATTCTTGACATTTCAGTTATTTGTCAGCAGTGCGATGGCTGTCGAACTGAGTCCTGAACTTCGGACTGTGACTTTAAATGACCAGGGCGCTCCGGTGGTGCTGAGCCTCAAAGAAGTTCAGCAAGGCAAACGCTTGTTTAACTCGGCTTGCGCTCAATGTCACGGTGCGGGCATGACCAAAACTGACCCGAACGTCAATCTGAGCCCGGAAACTCTGGCTTTGGCAAACCCGCCCCGCAATAATATTGAGTCGTTGGTGGATTACATGAAAAATCCTACGACTTACGACGGGTTTGAGGAAATTTCGGAAGTGCATCCGAGCATGAAGAGTGCGGATATTTTCGCTGAGATGAGAAATCTCTCGAATGACGATTTGTACGCGATTGCCGGTCATATTCTGTTGCAGCCCAAAATTGTCGGCAGGCAGTGGGCTGGTGGCAAAGGCGCTCGCTAATCGATTTTAGATTTTAGATTTTGGATTTTGGATTGGGAGATGGCTGGAGTTTGGCAAGCATTGCTGGCTGGTCGTTTTTCGATCGAAAATCTGAAATCTAAAATTTATCTCTTGCTCAAATAATATCGCAAAAGGTTGTAGTCCCTCATGTTGCGTCGTGGTGTTTTTGTCTCCTTTCTGTTGGGAATTTTAATTATTTTGCCGCTGGTGCTGCTGGCACCTCAACCTGTCTTGGCTGCTGCTACGGATTCCTATGTGACTCGCTATTTAAAAGTCAGCGAACCTGTAGCACTGGACTTGGACGCCCAGGGACAGACTCGGTTATTTTCTGCTGAGGATTTTTCGGCAGGGAAGCGGTTGTTTGAGCAAAACTGTCTCAACTGTCATGTTGGGGGAGCGACTTTGCCCGATCCGACTATATCTTTGTCTTTGACTGCTCTGAAGGGGGCAACGCCTCCCCGCGACGACATCAACAGTTTGGTGGCATATCTGAGAGAACCGATGACTTATGACGGTAGTGAGGAAACTTTTTGGTGCCGCCAAGTGCCGGAAAGCTGGATGGGACAGGGTGAGATTGAAAATTTGGCTGCTTTTGTGATCCGGGCGGCTCAGAAAGCTCCGGGCTGGGGCGTGGATAATTTTGAGAGTTGAGCTGCTTCTGCGACAAAGCGATCGATATATTCGCAAAATCGCGATCGCGACTACGTGCTTACGCCTGACTAAACAGGTAAAATAACTAAAGAACCACCGTGAACGGTGTCCATTAGAGGATAACTATGTTGAAAAGACTCTTATCGATCGCCCTGTTGGCGTTTGCAATTTTTACTGTCGGCTTCGGCAGCCCTGCTATGGCTGGAGATGCTGCTAATGGAGCGAAACTCTTTAGCGCTAACTGTTCTGCTTGTCACATCGGTGGCGGCAACGTCGTTATGGCGATGAAAACCTTGAAATCTGCTGCTCTTGAAAAGTACGGCATGAATTCTCTGGAAGCTATTACCACTCAGGTAACGAAGGGCAAAAATGCGATGCCTGCTTTTGGGACTCGTTTGAAGCCCGAACAAATCGAGGATGTAGCAACCTACGTACTTGAACAATCTGCGAAAGACTGGAAGGGCTAAACTGCCTCTTTGAAGTCGGAAAAGCTGGGGTTGATTTAGTTTAAAACTTGTCCTCCCGATCGAACCCTCTCTCTCTCTTTGGCGAATAAATCTCGGTTTGCAGCGATCTTAACCTATTTGGGAAAGCGCGTCAGAAATCAGATTTTTATTTGCCCAAGGGCGGGGGGGGGACTTTTTATTTTAGATTTTCGATTTTGGATTGAAGAATTGCTGACTTTGTATAAATTGTCAAGCACCTTATATTAAGATTTATTCTGACTGCGCTTCATAAATTGAAAGTTTGTGCTAAGGTATAAGCCCTCTACTAGCAAAGCCTTGAAATCAAAATTAAAGTCGATCGGGGATTTGCAATCTACACCTGCTATGAATGTAAAAACATCAGTAAAAGTGAAAACTCAAGTTAAGACTCTCGGAGACGCTGCTGCTGGGGCGATCGAGAAATATTTCCGCAAAACTGTAGCACACGAAATAGAAGTTCTCAAAGACAAAGACGCGGAAGAACTTCATCAAATGCGTGTCGGAATGCGGCGTTTGCGATCGGCTGTGACTGGTTTTGCTCCGGTTTTAGACTTGCCAAAACAGGCGCAAGAACGCAAAATTGGTAAGGTGGGACGGATTCTGGGAACACTCAGGGATTTGGATGTGATGCTCGAAAGTCTCCAAAACCGATATTACCCGAATTTGCCGACTGATGAACAGGAAGTTTTGGATCGAGTTTTGTTAACTTTGCTCAAACAGCGGCGCCGCGCTTTGAAAGGAGTGAAGGCGGTTTTGGAACACAAAAGTTACCAATTGCTGAAAAGCTCGATCGAGGATTGGTTGGCAAAACCGCAGTTTCGGGCGATCGAACATTTGCCAATTGCTGAGGTTTTGCCCGATTTACTGTTACCTCAAATTAGTGAATTTTTCCTGCATCCGGCTTGGCTGTTGGGTACGGAATATGAGGATGGCGAAGTTAAAGTTGCTGATGATTTGAATGCTGAAGCTGTGGAAGAGAAGTTAGCAGCGGAGGGAACTATTCTCCACGATTTGCGGAAGCAAGCTAAGCGAGTTCGATATTTGATGAATCTGTTTGGGGATTTTTACGGCGAGAGTTACGAAGTTTATCTAAAAGATGTGACAAGTGTTCAAGAATGTTTGGGTGATATCCAAGACAGTGAAGTTTTAGGGGAATTCTTGACAGATTTTGTGGAGGGCGATCTGAAAAAAGAGCTACCGATATTGGCTGGTATTTTAGCAGAAAATCGCTATGCAGCTTGGGGAAAATGGCAGATTGTGCAGGGTAAATATTTGAACTCGGAAACTCGTCAAGGTTTGCGATCGACTTTAATTCATCCTGTGGTTGAAGATGCTGCTAAGGTAAAATCGTCGCAGAAATCTTAATACCCAGAACCCCGACTTGTTTGAGAAGTCGGGATTCTCAAGGGCGATCGCTTTTTTCTAGTCAATATTCCGAAAGCTTAAATTAGGAAAATAACGATTAATAAAATTTGTTGGAGTCAGAATCGCTATGTGTTCAACTTCGCCGAGAGTCAGTAAATCTAAATCGCCAGTTACAATAGCTTCTGCATCAGCACCTAAAGCTGTTTCTATAATTTTGGCATCTTTAGGATCTCGCAGTTCAGGAACATCAATAAAAGTTGTCGAAGAAGAAGTGGAAAATCCTTTGACTACAGACATCAGATATTCAACTGTATAATCTCGCTGTTGCAATTGTGGCTGAAATTTAGCACGGTTTAAGTAAGTAGGCGTAAATAATTCAAGGTTTGTAGTAAGGGCTTCAGCCCTCAAAACAGGGCTTCAGCCCTCACTACGAGGGAATCGAGCGTAATTTTTAAATTACTTAACATACTTTGTTTTATTACCGCCTACTTACTTAGTGTGGTTTCGAGTTCCAACAATAAGGGTTCGGAAGTAAATATAGTGATTTGTTGATTTCGGGCTAGCCGTAGCATTCGACCTGGAATTCCGCCCCATAGTAGAGCTGAAATCCAAACATTTACATCTAATACAACTCTCATTAGTTAGACCATAGCTCTTGTCGAACTTCTTTAACAATTTCGCTAATTTCTTGCAGAGTAGGTTGATTGGGATTTGGTTCTAATTCTTCTAGATTGTCAAGGAATTCATCCAAGTCTGTTTGCGACAGGGGAATTTTTGTTAAGACAATCTCAGTTTCGGTTAAAGAAAATTGATATCGATCGCCTGGACGTAGTTGAGCTAAAATTTCAGGCGGGAATTGCAGTTTGTGTTCTACTGTCACAGTGGCAATCTGAGTGGCAATCTGAGTGGCAATCTGACTTGCATCCATGCTGGAAACTCCTATATCTGACTTACGGGAGGCTATGACTAATTATAGCACGCTCCATTTCGTTGAAGCCCTGAGAAATTAATGGCGATCGCTCTTGCGGATGAAGTAAAACAAAGGCGATCGCTTTTCTCCCCATAACTTCTCAAGACTGCAACCACTTCATAAACTTATTTGTCGCAGTACCAATAGACTCTCCAACTTGTTTCTTCAACCGCCATCTTTGAAAGGATTGTTCGTAATCTTCCCCTTCAGTTTGATAAACATTCCAAGCATTTAGCGACAATCCCAAACCCCACGTTAGTAGAATAAAAAGCGACCAAGAAAGCTCGTGCGATCCTGCTAGATTAAACAAAACTAAAAAACTATTGATAATCCCGTACTTTGTCACATTTTTCTGCAATTTGCGACGGCGGTAAGTGTTAAAAACCAGCTTTTCTTGAAATTCTCCTCTAGTTGCTAACCATTGCTGTTCCGCCGCCACAATATCCTGTTCGGAAATCCCTAATTCGGTGGCAATCTCGAACAACTGGACTCGCGAAAGTTCCCCTTCATCCTCTCGACGGGCGATCGCAATTTGCAGAATACCTTGAGCATCCTCTGAACCGTAAATTTGACTTATTTGACTGTCATTAGTTGCCATAACGAGTTTCCGATAATTTCCGACATTATTTATATCATACATACAACCGCAGTTAAACAGCAGGTAGGAATAGGTGGCGGATTTCAACACCCTTTTAAGAACAGGCAAGATGCCTGTTCCACAATAAGTCAATTCTCTTGTGGAACAGGCATCTTGCCTGTTCAGGGAATGTGCAAAAATCAATCTTAACCTAAAGTATACATCCAGCCATCCCTTGCACAAATCCTCACAATTCCATCCCAAACTACAGGTGTCGCCTCAAAGGATAAACCCGGTTTAAATCTTCCTGATTCTTTTACTTTCAAAGTGTAAAACTCGCCCCTAGCATTTTTCAAAGCATTCTTATCTCCAGGCTTCGCTCGTTTCCAAATTAAATCGAACAAATAAACACCATTATATCCCGCCGATATCAACTTATTGCCATCGGTAAATATGGGAGTTGAAATTGAAGAACCAATCTCTTTTTTAAACGCGATTACCGGAGTATCATAGGACTGATTTCGCCAAGGTACAAAATTCTTTTTACCTGTAATCATACCTTGAGAACCGATGTACAAATTACCGTCGATCGCATTTGTCGCAAAAAGAGTCGGAAACCCCTCTGCATTATACTCATCATTCAGCGCCACTGAACCGATGATGCCACCTTCCCAGCCAGAAAGCCGGCGATTTCCCGTCGGCAAAAACCATTCAACACTAGCACTAGAACCTGCATCCTTGTTAGGATTGAGCTTCAGCACTCCACCATTGCCTTGAATGTACTGTTTCTCGATCGCACAAAACAACTTTCCCGATTTAGAAATCACCACACTACCATCCAAATCAGAACCAGTATAAAAATCCCAGACTCTCTTTTTAGTTTTAATATTAATGCCATAAATATGACCAGAACCAGCAGCGATAAAGATCCGATCCTTGAACCTTGATGGTGATGCTTCGGCTACCAGATTTCCGCCATGCTTGCCGATATCTGCTGCTGCATAAAGTCGTACTTCTGACAAGATATTTGGCTGTTTTATTCCTTGTTTAACTTTGGCTTTGCTGGCAGAACTATCAAGAAAATAGCCGATCGCATTTTCGCCCACATTGAACAACACCCCATCGCCGAGATACAGCAGTTCCTGCTGTTATGAAGTACAGTAGCAACAATTAGCAAACCAATTTCTTAAATGTTGAGGATTCATTAAGTTCAGG
>ENA-OBIO01000291-OBIO01000291.1-metagenomes-genome-assembly--contig:-NODE-291-length-29370-cov-44.7441_pt1 | contig 29370 bp, 30 predicted proteins | sample MGYA00153383_OBIO01 | MGnify analysis MGYA00153383 | reverse complement strand
ATTATATAATCCGAGCATTCCCTCATTTTCCCATCGATTTAACCAGTTATACATAGTCTTATAACTAAATTTAAAGATTTTTATCAGATTTTCATTTTTGACATTTTGTGAAACCAAAATCAAAAAATGTGCTCTTTGGCGCACTTGATGATGTCTGCTTTTGCGATAAATTCGGTTTAGCAATTTCAACGAAAGTGGATTGATATCTCGAAGTAAAAACATATAAAACCTATTTAAATACAACTTAATATTTTTAGTATATCATATTAGTTGTTTTGTGTAATTAATTTTGTTTGACTACTTATCGTTTCCGCTAGCATCGGAATGATAAAGTCGAGTCACGTTACCACCAAACATAAGCGCAATTTTCTGTTTTGCGACTCCCAGTCAAAAGTCAACAGTCAACATCACCTGACGGTGCAACCGGAATTGATATCAAAACCAAAGAAACCGGGTTTTTTACCAAATTTGCGTGTCGTTACCAAGAATTTCGCAAAAACCCGTTTCTGACTACCCGCGAACAGTCAATTGTCAACTGTCAACACAAAAAAAAGATGCTGCCCTCAAGTGAGGGCAGCTATTCAATCAAGTAAAGCATTTTAAAGTCTCTCAAAACTTCTGGATTAACCTTCAGTATTTCCCGATTTGTTCGGCAATTGCAAGTCATCAGGATCTACATAATGACAAACTGCTTTGTCCATGCAAATCAAGGCCCAACCGGATTTATCAATGCTCATCAGCTTGTAGGATGCTGGTTGAATGAAGAAACCTTTGTGATTGCGAGTCGCTGGTTTGATATTAACGTGGTTTTCAGTGCTCATAGTCTTAAAACTCCTGGTATTGTGTTGTTGACTAAGCTTGTATTTGGCTGGGCTGATTGCTGAATCGTGTGACGCCCCTACACCAGTCGCCAGCGATCTGGTTTGGGTTTCAGAGTCCTGTCAAGGATATCTAGAACTTCCTTCAAGGTACTCCAATTGTTTCCCTCTACAGCATTTTAGAGTGAGGAATGCGTCTTGCCCCACTGTTCGTATTAGCTAAGTTTCCAAATACTAGCACTGCTATTCTGAGATTTCCATAAAGTTATTTATTGATTTATTACGATATCGTAATAAACCTCAAAGCCGATTTCCGCGATCCCCGCGCAAAAATCGACTGGTTTCCGTGGTTATGGCTCAAACAGCCATTGCTGGACGCGGGTGAGGCTCTTCCAGTCGGGTTTTCTGCTTAACCCTTCTTCAAAGTTCTTTTTCACTTCTTCGAGCAATTCGTCGGATGCCATCAGGAGTTGCTGAGTCACTTCTACGTGAGGCCGCACACCTTTTTCTTTGAGATCCAGGATTGCTATTGCTAGGTTGATCCGCGCTTGGGGGTCGTGAGGGTTCAATTTAACGGCGGTTTTGGCTGCTTTTTGAGCGGATGAGGGCTTATCTTCCAATAGGTAAAGCCACGCGAGGCTAGCCCAAGCATTGCCATTTTTCGGCGCTTTCTCGCACACTTCTTTGAATACGGGAATCAAATCTTTGGGGGCTTCACCTGCTTGGTAGCGATCGAAACCGTCTTTAAACAATTCTTCAGGGGTCATTCGATTTTGGATTTTGGATGTTGGACTTTGGATTGAAAAGGGCATGGGGCAATTAACAATTGTTTGCCCGATGCCCTGTTTTCAGTTGGTAGGGTGCGTCAGAACAGAGAAACCTGTTAAATCGACATAATTCATGTCTGACGCACCTTACTTACAAATTGATTGAACTATTTTTCAGATTTTATGTAGAAAAAGAGCTGCCACAGCCGCAAGTTTGAGTAGCGTTGGGGTTGGTAAACTGAAAGCCGCCGCCGATCATGGCGTCGCTGAAGTCGAGTACCAAACCGTAGAGATAGAGGATGCTTTTGCGATCGCACACTACCTGAAAGCCTTCGTAATCGAACACTTCATCGTCTGATTGCACAGTGCTGGGGTCTGCGAAATCCATGACATAGGACATACCAGAACAGCCGCCCTGCCGCACTCCTACGCGCAAACAGAGGTCTTTGCCTTGTTTTTCTCTGAGGCCTAAAACTTGACGGACTGCGGAGTCCGTCATTTGAATGCCCCGCTTTTGTGAAGTGGCTTGAGTCATTTTCCGAACTCCTGATACTGTTCAATGCTAAGAGTTTCATCTTATTCGTTCATTGTACAGGAGTCGAGTAGCTTCGGCTCTTGAGGGGCGCTCTTGTCCCCCCGTTTCCCCATAGGGTTTATGATTGAAAAGCAGCGGTTGACCCTTTGTGGCACCGCAACCATGCTTCACCCAACGGGCTTACTCTAATGGCAGCGCTGAATCGCTCTACTCTTCGTCGGCTACAAAACTTACCTCAAATTCCCAGCGTGTGGGAGGGCGATCGCCGACCCTTGTCTAATGCTGACTCACACATGATGATAGACGAGGATGACATCCTAGAAGGTGGTGGTGAGTGTATTCTCTGGGTGGATGGCTCTGAAGGAGTCGTAAGGGCTATGGATATGGTGGCCACAGATGCGGGCCCAGAGGCGATCGTCCGCGCCTTGCTACGCGCAATGGAACATCCTCAAAGTCCGGGCCCCGCAGTCCGTCCCCAAAAAATAGTAGTCAAAAACCGAGAAATTCAATTTTATCTCCGGGGCGTACTTCAAGATTTAGGAATTGCGATCGACTATGTGCCGGAATTGCCCTTAATTGACGAAATATTTCGGGGAATGGAAGAAGTCGCAGTCAATCGGCCTCCCGAGTTGCCACCTCAGTACGCTGAAGTGTTAATGGAAAAAGCAGCTCAAATTTGGCATGACGCTCCGTGGCGGACTTTGAGCGAACACCAAATTATTTCTATTGAAATCAATCAGTGGGATGTCGCCAGCCTGTACGTGTCCGTACTCGGCCAAGGCAGAATGGATTATGGAGTTTTGCTATATCGCTCCCTAGAATCCTTGAAGCGGTTTCGAGAGCGAGTTGTCAACGATGACTGTTTTGAAGATTTAGAACAGGCTTTTTTAGGGCAAGACTGTTTGTTTCTCACCTTTGAAAGTGCTGCCGATATCGATGAAGACGACGAGGATGAAATTGATTTAGCCGATTTGCCTCCATCGGAAATTGAACCGAATTTTGGCAACCTGCATCCTTTAGAAGGATTGCGATCGATTCTTTATGAAGAAGAAGCCCTGACAATGTTAGTTGCTCTCGAAGCATTTCACCGCTTTTTCCGCAATGGTCGCCGCAAACTTTCAGGAGAAACATTTCCGACTCTCAGCAGCCGCTACCGCATCCCTGTTCCGCAGGCTGATGGAGGAACTCAGCAGGTATCCGTTAAAGTTTCGACGATGCCTGATGTGTCCGACGAATTATTGGATATGCTCGATGATGATGACGATGATGATAATGAATTTGAAATGCCGTTACTGCGGGACGATTTGGTGCCACCAAATTCATTTTTGAGTCTGGGTGCGGTACCTTGGGAAACGGTAGAGTTCCTGCGCGCAAGTGTCCAGTTTCACCAAGGTGCTGAAATGGATATTAATACCGCCGGAGATGGTTTACCCGTGGTGATGATCCAAACTTCTAATCCGAAGGCGAAAACGATGATTCAGGATTTGAAAGAAGCTGGAGGGGTAAAGGCAATTGGTTTTAATCCGGGCGAAAATCATTTTCAAGATGAGCAATATGACTTGGGTATTTTGCAAACTAAAAACGGGGATTTGTACTTATTTGGGGAGTTTAATGAGAACGATCCGGTGCATCAGGAAGCTCGCAAAAAGTGGGATCGCCGCTGTAAATCAACGAATGGTTGGTGCGGTTTGATTATTGCTAAAGGGTTGATGGGTGCTTCTCGCGGTCAGCCTCAGTTTAAGGATATGGTGGCTTTGCTTGAGGTGCGCTGGGTGTCTGCTAAAGAACTAGGAATTGGGCCCCTTCAGTTGATGCCGATGTTTTGAAGGAAGGAAGAAGGAAGAAGGAACAAGGAAGAAGGAAGAGGGAATATGTAAAAGTAATATGTAAGGTGCGCACTGCGCACCCTACTTTTTGGATTAGTAAGGAGAACGATCGTGTCAAATTCTAACAATCTAAAGCGAGAAGTATTGGTTGCTCTTGATGCCGAGTTTGCGGAAAAGATAGACGAGTTGACTGATAATTGGACGGAGGCGATCGAACAGGCTCTCCGTCTCTGGTATGCTAAGCAAATCGAAGATAAGTTGCGGCAGTTTTATCAAAACCGCAGCCAAGAAGATATTGAGGATGAAAAAGAGTGGTTTAATTTGGTAGAGGAACAGATAGAAGAAACCTGGAGCAGCGATGGACTCTAACTCAACAGCGAACACTTATCCACGGCAAGGTGAGATTTACCTTTCAAGGGCTTTGCGTCAGTTAGGAGATACCAAAAAAAGACCTGTAGTTGTGGTTTCTCCCGATATCCGCAACGAGTTTACTGATTCAGTCATTGTTGTTCCTTTCACAAGTAATCTTGCAGGAGTAGAAAATCCTACTCGTGTCTTGATTCCTGCGGGTGAGGGAGGATTGCAAGCTGATTCTCTAGCTGTATGCGAAAATGTTTCTGCTTTGCGACAGACATTCCTAGAACAAGACCCTTATGGTGAAATTAGTGCTGTGTCTTTGGCGAGAATTCAGAGGGCGGTACAAGTGTCGATCGGCATTTACGAACTTTAATCATATTTCTGATATTCTAAAATTTGTTACAATTTGTAAAATTACTGTAAAGGATAAGTAAAATGCGGGTTGCGATCGCAGGTGCGGGACTGGCTGGAATGACCACAGCCGTCGATTTAGTGGATGCTGGCCACGAAGTAGAAATTTTTGAATCTCGTCCTTTTGTAGGCGGTAAAGTGGGTAGTTGGGTAGATCCCGACGGTAATCACGTTGAAATGGGTTTGCACGTATTCTTTGGATGCTATTATAACTTATTTGCGCTGATGAAAAAAGTGGGAGCATTTGACGATTTGCTCCTCAAACAACACGTCCACACTTTTATCAATCAAGGTGGCGAAACTGGTAGTTTAGATTTCCGGTTTCCTGTCGGTGCTCCTTTGCACGGGTTGAAGGCATTTTTCACTACATCTCAGCTATCGGTACAGGACAAAATCCAAAATTCGCTCGCCTTGGGAACTAGCCCGATCGTCCGAGGTTTGATAGACTTTGATGGAGCAATGAAAACCATCCGTAATTTGGATAAAATCAGTTTTGCTGATTGGTTCCGCAGCCACGGCGGCAACCAAAACTCCCTCAAAAGGATGTGGAATCCGATCGCCTACGCACTGGGTTTTATCGACACCGAAAATATTTCAGCCCGGTGTATGTTGACAATCTTTCAATTCTTTGCTACCAAAACAGAAGCATCGATGATGCGAATGTTGGCAGGTTCTCCTAGCGAATATTTACACAAACCAATTGTGGAGTATTTGGAAAGCAAAGGTACGAAAATTCACACGCGGCGCCGAGTGCGAGAAATTCAGTTTCAAGAAGGTACAGAAACTCAGGTAACGGGTTTGGCAGTTGCTAGTGGTGAAACGGAAGAAACTATTACTGCTGATGCTTATGTTTTTGCCTTAGATGTGCCGGGAATTCAGAAAATATTGCCTCCAGCTTGGCGGAAGTGGTCGGAATTTGACAATATTTATAAGTTGGATACAGTGCCTGTAGCGACAGTCCAATTACGATTCGACGGTTGGGTGACGGAATTGAAAGATGAAGCGCAGCGCAAACAGTTGAGTCATGCTGTAGGAATCAATAATTTGCTATATTCGGCAGATGCAGATTTTTCGTGTTTTGCTGATTTGGCGCTGACAAGTCCCAAGGATTATTATAAGGAAGGGGAAGGTTCTTTGTTACAGTTGGTGTTGACTCCTGGCGATCCGTTTATCAAACAGAGCAATGAGGCGATCGCCCAACACGTACTCAAGCAAGTTCAAGACTTATTCCCATCAGCGCGAGAATTAAATATGACCTGGTACAGTGTAGTTAAGCTCGCTCAATCTCTGTATCGCGAAGCACCAGGTATGGATGTTTATCGCCCCGCTCAAAAAACGCCGATCGCCAATTTCTTTCTAGCAGGAAGTTATACTCAGCAAGATTATATTGATAGCATGGAAGGAGCAACTCTTTCAGGACATCAAGCGGCTAAGGCAATTCTCGAAGCTTACAGTCATTAATTATTGGTTTTATCTCGTTCCCAGGCTCTGCCTGGGAACGACGATTGGGAGGCTCTGCCTCCAATATTCGAGAGAAAAAGTGAAGCGTCTAGTTGCGGTATTAGCAGCAAAAGCGAGGCGGAGCCTCTGGATATGCGTTCACAGGCTCTGCCTGGGAACGAGCAAATAAACGAGAAACATTCCACAATCTAAAATCTAAAATAGTATGACTGATTGGTTAGAACATAGTGTACAAGTAGAAGTAGAAATTCCCATTGAATTAGCGTGGAAACTTTGGTCTGATTTAGAGCAACTGCCGCGTTGGATGAAGTGGATTGAATCAGTTCTGATTCTTGAAGATAACCCGGAATTGTCTCGCTGGAAACTCGCAACTGGTGGTTTAGAATTTAGTTGGCTTTCTCGGATTATCAAATTAGTACCGAATCAGATTATACAGTGGGAATCGGTAGACGGTTTGCCAAATCGAGGTGCAGTTCGGTTTTACGATCGCAAAAATAGCAGTATTGTTAAACTAACTGTAGCCTATGGAATTCCCGGCTGGCTGGCGAAATTGATGGACAATTCATTTGTGGGGCGCGTAGTTGAATCGACTCTTCAGGCTGACTTAGAAAGATTTAAAGAGTATGCTCTAAAAGTTAAAGCAACATCTTAAATTCTGAGGACGACTGTCCTTTGGTTTTTAATTGTAACGCGAAGGTCGATCGCCCTTCCACACCCCTATCATTAGAGATATCCTGCTGATTCCTCCCTCGGTTGGTTATGAGTTATTGCCTAAACCCCGCTTGTCAAAACCCGCAAAATGCCGATCGAACCCAATATTGCCTGAGTTGCGGCTCCAAACTGTTGCTCAGAGAGCGTTACCGCGCCATCAAACCCCTAGGCTGCGGCGGTTTTGGCCGCACTTTCTTAGCAGTAGACGAAGATAAACCATCGAAACCGCGCTGTGCTATTAAACAGTTTTTTCCCTTATCTCAAGGTACTAGCAGCGCCGAGAAAGCAGCAGAATTATTCAACCGAGAAGCGGTGCGGCTAGACGAGTTGGGGAAACACCCGCAAATTCCCGAACTACTGGCGCACTTTCAGCAGGAACGCTATCAGTATTTGGTGCAGGAATTTATAGAAGGTCAAAATTTACAGCAAGAATTGGCCGGCGCTGGGGCTTTTAGCGAAAATCAGATTCGTAGTTTGCTGAATGATTTATTGCCAGTATTACAGTTTGTACACTCGCGTAGTGTAATTCACCGAGATATTAAACCACCCAACATTATCCGCCGCCGGATTTCTCAACCTTCGATTATTTATACTTACCCCACATTAACCGGGGAATTAGTTTTAGTTGATTTTGGCGCTGCAAAACTTGTGGAGGGTTTGAGAGAAACTGGTACTGTTATCGGTTCTCCCGAATTTGTTGCGCCGGAACAAATTAGAGGTCAAGCAGTTTATGCCAGCGATTTGTATAGTTTGGGAGTAACTTGCATTTATTTGCTGACTCAAATATCTCCTTTTGATTTGTTTGATATCAATCAGGATACTTGGGTTTGGCGAGACTTTTTGAAGGTTCAAATCGATCCGAAATTGGGGATAATCCTCGACAAAATGATCGAAGCGAGTCTCAGTCGTCGGTATAAATCTGCAACAGATGCGATCGAAGATTTGCAATCACATCAGGGGGCGGGCGCGGGGGTACCGCCCCTACCAGCGCCTGTAATTCCTGTGCCCCAGAGGATTCCTGCGGTGCAGAATGCAGTGCCGCCAACAGTTGCAGGCACAATTATGCCAGTGCCGCCGATGCAGCGGGTTGTGCCCGCACGCGCGCCCACTTGGAGGTGCGTTCATACTCTGGTAGGGCATTCAAATGCTGTCACTTCGGTAGCTTTCAGTCCTGATGGTGCGACTTTAGCTAGCGGTAGCGAGGACAAGACTATTGAGATGTGGAAGTTGGAGACTGGTAAGCGGTGGTACACTCTCACGGGTCATTCTGACTGGGTGACTTGTGTGGCGTTTAGTCCTGATGGCGCGACTTTGGCTAGCGGCGGCCGTGATAAAACAATTCAAATTTGGGATTTGAATAAGGGTAAGTGGTGGTACGCTTTGACGGGTCATGCTGACAGGGTTTCTGCTGTGGCCTTTAGTCGGGATGGCCTGGTTTTGGCGACGGGGAGTCGGGACAAAACTGTGCAGTTGTGGAATTTGAATAAGGGAAGGCGGATGTTGGCTTTGAGTGGTCACGCTGGCGGGGTGGAGGCGGTGGCTTTTAGTGCTGGCGGGGAGTTTTTGGCGACGGGGAGTCGGGACAAGACTGTGCAGTTGTGGGATTGGCAAAATGGTCGATCGATTTGTACTCTGGCCCAGCACGGGGATTGGGTGCGGGCGATCGTTTTTGCGACCCCCCCCAGCCAGGGCGGGCACGGGGGCACAGCCCCTACAAGGGGGGGAGTAGGAGAAGGATCATCGATTTTGGCGACGGGGAGTCGGGATGGTACGGCGAAGCTGTGGCGGGTGGATGCACAGGGGCGAGGGACGCTGTTGCGGAGTATGAGGGACAATTCTGGGGATGTTTTGTGTGTGGCGTTCAGTCCTGACGGTCGGGTTTTAGCGACGGGGAGTCGGGATGGCACGATTTATCTGTGGGATGCTGAGGGCGGGGGTTTGCTGGAAATTCTGGCGGGCCACGCGGGGGAGGTTTTGTCGGTGGCGTTTAGTGCTGATGGGGGAAGTTTGGCTAGCGGTGGGGGCGATCGAACTGTGAAGATTTGGCGGGGAATTGGGAGTTAGAGGAAATTGAATATTTATGCTTGACAGGCGATCGAAGGTTGTGCTAAGTTACTAATTCGTGAGGACGCATAGCTCAGTTGGTTAGAGCACTACGTTGACATCGTAGGGGTCACTGGTTCGAGTCCAGTTGTGTCCATCCCTAAAACCCGCCCACGAAGCGGGTTTTGTTGTTTCTACAACCAAACTGCAAGGTTTGTCATTCTCAATTAGGGGTGACAGAATATGTCAGAGTCAGCCATTCAATGCGATAAAAGTGCGATATGCCTAAAGGCACTGTAAATGCGGTGCGCTGAGCGTAGTCGAAGCGTAGAAGTTTTCAAGGATCGACTACGATTGGCTTGGTCATGGCAAGGCGATCTATCTGATAGAGTTTGATAGGTCGAGGGTTCGCATCTTTAATGTCTGGTTAGCCTGTGATTCCGGTTTGGTGCGATCGGATAGATCAGCGTTTGGCGGGTGGTTGAGGGGGTAAGTGCGATCGGGCTTTTTAACATCCAATAACCATTGGTTGATCAATGCTAAAATGAGGCAAGTAGAGATTTATCGACCTAACCGAGAAGTTAAAATCTTAGAATATCCTAAGAGTTTGTCGGGGGAAGATGTTTTACCTGGGTTTGTTTTGGATTTGCAGCTAATTTTTGAGCGGCGTTACGTAAGTTCTCCCAAAAATAATATTATCCTAATCATCATAGCGACTGTGATAGATACTGGTATCAAACAAGGGGAGTTGTCCCGGAACTAAATTGGATTTAGGTTGTGGATTATACGGAGGCTCACAATCTAAAGGTTTCCCCTTTTGTTTCCCCTGCTTTGGATGAGTTGGTCTGACTATTCGCCCCTTGCTTACCTCAAGCAAACCAGCAAAATGAAACCAGGACAACATTTTGCTGGCGTAATCCTTTGCAGTTTCTGGCTTCAGATTTTCTCGATCAGACAACAATTTTTTAAATTCAGCAAACCACATCCATTCACCTGGTTTCCGTTGTTCATAGAATTCTTTTATCATGACATGATCCTGGATTTCTTCAGCTAATTTTTCTGCTATTTCCTCATCCTTTAAGTTGAGAAATATGTCTGATACTATTATTTTACCGCTTTCCTGGTGCTTGGTTACTTGAAAAAATTTTTGCAGATCACCAATAGCATTGTCAACTGTGCTATCTTCATACCCTGATTCGTGTACTAGGTCTGATTTTAGTTTATATGAATTAGGCATAAGCAGTCTAAAAATTTTCCAGGCAGTTGAAATTTTTGTTCTTGGTCTATAGCTTATTATCATTTTAGGTAGCTTACCATCCAACAGGAATTCACGAAATATATCGCAGTAGATTTTATAATTTTCCCCAGTTTCAATAACTAGCTTGCTTTCAACGAGGCTACTAATCACATCGTTATTAAACTGGCGACATACATCCATCTTAGAAACTGGAGAGAATTTAGCTATATAGTTTAAACACTCATCATCTCCAGTGATAATAGCTCCTTGAATATTTTTATCAAAACTTGTTTCGATATCAGACTTGGTTATCACCTTGTTCTGGTCTGGATCAAGTTGAAATTGATCAATATTTTGATTATAAAGTTCGCCACACTTTGTTTTTAAGTACCAAGGTTGATTGAACCAAGGTTGACTAGAAAGATCATCACGCAATGAACTTGCTTTTGTAATTATTTCTAATCCCTTATCTTTCTGAGTTGTTACATATTCCTTAAATCCCTCTAATAATTCTAATGATTCTGACTCGGAAAATTCAGCCAAATTAATATTTTTTAGTCGATATTGTAGCTTTTCCCATGTATCATATGCTGGATGTTCTGGGGGGATATCAATACTGGTTTTCCAGCAAAAGCCTAAAACTATATTCTTTTTTAAACAATCAATCTCATAAGCTGCTTCCTTAAACAAACCGTAAAGAGATGAAAGTGCATCTCTAGTCAAAATTTCTTCAAATTGATCGAAAAAGATTACAATCACCTTACCACTATTTTCAAGGTTTTCTATTAATAATCGAATTGATTCACTATCAAAAGGTGATTCGGAATTTAGAGATACTAGGAAATTAGGAATCTCAACAAATTTACTATCAATAGCACCTTCTAACGCTTTTGTAATAGCGGCACTTACAAATAAATCTACATTTGTTTGGTTGACGCTCGTAACATCTATATGATATATGTAAACATTTCTCTTATCTTCATTTTCTGATTTACTACCGCATTCTGATGCTAACTTAAGAACTAAAGATGATTTGCCGAACCCTGAATTTCCCGAAAAAGAAACAACTCTTAAGTCTGTGCTTTTATCCCTTACTTTTTTGACAAACTCCCAAAATTTATCTTGATGTGTCTTACGTCCAAAGAAATTTTCAGGGCGGGATGGACGATGGAAATCATCAAAACTATCAGCCTGATTAATGTTCGATACTGTTACTTTTTTTCCCGAAATCGACTGGTTTATTAATTTATTTTTATGCTCATTTACTGTTGGATTGAAAACAGTAACTTCAAGATTTTTCCACTCTTTATCACTAGCAAAATATTCTTTCCATTCTTCTGAACTCAAACATCTGTTACTCTTTTGAGTGGGGAAAATAATAATAGCACGACTTGGACTATTACTCTTTCCCATTTCTTCTGCAACCCAAAAGAAATCTTTTTCATGCGTTACTAATAATGTAATAGTTTCACAACGACCACTTATTTTACCCATATCAGGCCGTTTAAAATCATATGAACTCATAAATACTTCAGCAAGTTTATCTGAATTCCAACTCACTAGGCTAAATGGTTTATTTTGTTCCTTTTCATATTCCAAAACGACCCCTTTTGCAGTTGCATTAAGAGCATAAGTTGAGACTAAGTAAGCAAGGTCAACTTTTTTGTAAAAAGCTTGACCCATTAACTTGAATATAGTAGGAGCATCTATTTCAGCTTGCTGAGATTTACATTCAATTAATCCTGTTTTACCAGTATCTAAAGATTTGATTCGGATATCAGTTTGCATTCCACCATATCCTATATCTGGAGTTACTTCCCATCGTTGTTTACGGAATAAATCTGCTACTACATCTTCCCACAAGGTACCTTTTTCTTTATTAGTCCATTGATTTGGTACGACTACTTTGATTTTTATTTTAGGCTCATTTACAGTCATGTTTTTAGTCAGTCCGTATAGATTACTTATTACTAAATTTGCTTGGACAACCCATAATCATTAGGATTTTATCAACCTTATAATTAACGAATGGGCTACTTTTTTCCACTGACTGCTAATAATCTCGCTTGCACAGATTCTAAAATTGAATCTCGAATAAAAGCACTAGCATTAATAATCTCTATCCCAATTAATTCACCCGCTTCATTAAGTTCTACCGTAATATTAGGGCTAATTTCCACACTTCCGACTTCCCGTTCATCAGAAATCGTTAAATGAAGAATATCCTCTTTTTCAAAATACGCCATTTTGGGATTATTCATAAATTACTAATCTCCCACTTGTTAAACGAAATTTTATTTGTTGACGAGTAGTTGTATGCACAGTGACCGGAGTAATAGAATCTTCGTTTGTTTCATAAGGTATCATAACCAATTCCTGATTATGTTTACCCACAACAATTTGAGTTCCCGTTACTGTATCATCATACCTTTCTCCCGAAAATCTAATAATATTTTCCAAGATACTTAAGTCAAACCCCCTTAACTCGGCTCTATATTGCATATAGTCAGTCCAGATAATTTTAACCATACGTCTAAATATAATTACATAACCGTTTTTTCCCTTATTGCATCCACGCTTGAGCCATTTGGGACATCGGCGCTGTTCGGTTTTACCTGATGTTGAGCACTAATGGCTCTCAACGCCCAAAACTAACGATCGGCTTTTTCTTTTTGTTCAACATCGCGACAAATTAACGGTACAACAGGCTGTCCCATGCCAATAATTCTCTGAGCAGGGTGCATTGACTTCTGCGTAACCAATGACAGCATCCTTGTCTGGACACGCCATTCTGCTAAGAGGCTATTAAACTCCGCTTCCAGTTTTACCTTACTTTTAATCAAGTATTTATAAGCAGCGATGTAGTCAGGTAGTTTTATGTCAAGGCGTTGCTAATCCATAAATCTATATTACCTGACTGACCGATCGCCCGTTAGCGAAGCCCTCGAAGAGGATCGCACCCATCGACATCAACAGTGTAGATAACAACCCTGACTGACTAAAATCCAGCTAGAAAAAGGGGATTGCTACGACAACTCCCCAAACTATCAAACATCGTTGATATCAGCCATCCGCCCATAACACCAGAACGTTAAACAGGCTGGGCCACAATTGAGACACTCAGACAGCAAGCGTAACTAATGCCCACCAGCCCCTTTCGGGACACGGCACTCCCGCCGTGTCCTTACCCGCAACACTGAATGCGTCAAGGGCCAACAACCCAGATTACTTATCGGCGACAGCCTTCAGCGATCGCCCTCAATACAGCTAGCCGCACTTCTGGATGAGCTTTCTCCAGCCCGTTAGCGCGAAAAATCCAGTGCCCGCCGCCCGCGTGCTCGATCGCGATTTTCTGTCCGTCAGGCAAAACAATTTGCCACCAATTCAACACAGTGGCTTTAATCATGTGGCACTGAATTTCGTTCAACTGAGCCTCCATTAACTTCAGTTGACGCATGATTGGATTTTGGGCTGATGACTTCATGATTTTTCTCCTTAAATGAATTTGACAGTTTTTCTGCTTGGATTTCAGTTTGCTTATTTTTCAACTTAATTGCCCCTTCCGGGCTTTTAGCCTTAACTGCCCCTTCCGAACTTTTAGCCTTCACTTCTTCCCTTGTACCACCTTTATGCCCAAGTTTGACTCCAAAACCTTTAGACTTAACTTTATTAGTAACAGAAGTTGAAGTCTTTTCCGTTGCCGGCTTCTGAAATTCGGCGTCTAATTGGTCTAAAATCTCCTCTTGTTCGGGAGTGTGTTCTGCTGGTGGCTCTAAATTTCTGGGACTGTATTCATCAACCAACCTCGCCAAAAATTCCGAAATAGATTGTCCCGCTGCGGCTGCTTTTTTGGTTAAAAGAGTGTAGGTGTCGGTTTGAATCCGAATTTGTTTGAGCCGGAGGTTGGGATTGTTGTCAACAGTTTCGGCAATAGTTACTGCGGTAATCCTTTCTTTTGGTATGACATCCACAACTTCTTGCCACTTTTCCTGCAAATGACAGTCGCCGTATTGGTCGGTTACTGCGTGTTTGAACAAAGGGACAACTTGAGCCACGCAGCTAGGTAAAATTTCAAATCCGGCTTTAATTAAGCGCAGGCAAATGCCAGCAGATTTGATAATTTGCGTGCAGTAAAAATACTGCCTGCCTAATGCTTGTTCGCAGTAACTTTTAAAACTTTTGAACTTGTCTTTGTACAATCGCAGTTTTCGGATCGCGTCCAGCATGATTCCTTGTCGCACGTAGTCTAGGAATCCTCTTTTAATTTCGCCTGTCAGGTAGTCTAAATCGTGAAAGGGAGATTGATTCTGGATTTCTTCTTCAAAATCTAGCAGCGGGCCGGCAAAGTGAAAGTTGGAGGCGACATCGCCTAGGTAGATGTTGTCCATAGATTGGGCACGATCGGGAATGGTTCGAGGAATGGCACGATAGCACGGAAGTTGTGCGATCGCCAAGTACAGAGAATTCTTTGTCTAGATGTTTGATATGATGTTGAGTTGGGCTACAAGGTCGATCGACCTTTTAAATGCCACCACCTCATCGAGTGCGTCTCAATGAGTGGAAGAGTTCTCGCATTCCGGGAAACAATTCATCAGACATATCCCAAAAATATCAAAGTCACTCTGAGACTGAGTTTCAATAATGGGCGTTGCTGAATTTAGGTATGATTCACTCGCTATAGCAATCCCTGAAATTTAGAGTAGGGGCAAATCATACTCCAAATCAGCAAGGCTCAATAATGTCTGCCTCTTGGTCTAATTGCTCTGAATTTATTACAGGACTTACGCAAATTTTAAATTTTTACACTACCAATAGTGTAAGGTGCAACTTAAGCACCCTACAAATTAGATTTGAAGGAAAACAGCATTTCCAATTGAGCAATTGAGGGTTCTGGGGAAGTGGTGGCAACGCTAATTCCTCGAATAGAATTGAGGACTTCGGCAGTGGGTGGGGAAACCAAAGTCGGTGCTGCTTTGAGGAGGTATTGGTTAGCCCAAGACATGGTTTTGTCCATGTCTAAATAAAAGTAACCCCGATCGCCCGGTGAGACAGAAGTGGCGATCGCCCCAAAACTCGGACTACTGCTTAACGGCTGCGGCGGCGCAGTCGCGATCGCATCCACTAAAGGCCCGCCGAAAGCGACAAACACCGTATTTTGATTCAGCCAGCCGTGTCCGAACAAAGTCCCTTGTTGCGGTATTGTCCACTCCACAACCTCCTTTCCCTGCACTTGTCGGGGGGCGATGCTGACTGTAGGATTACTTTTGGCGATCGCATCGAGTTTTTTGAGCATCGTTTCCGCAGCGGGGCGATCGCTCGTTTCAAAAATCATCGTCGCGCCCATGCCAAACTGAGATAGAATACCTTCATTGGAGGCGATCGCCCCGATCGCAAATTCCCCATTCATCCAACCAAAAACATCTCGCTCCGCATCCAAATCCAACCGCTTAAAACTCTCCCGAACCTGCTGAATGCTGCTGTTTATTTCCGGGCTATCTTTCGCCTCAGCTTTCGCCTGTAACCAAATTTGATCGAGTCCCTTGCCGCCAACTAAAGCAATCGTTTCACCTGGAAATCTCGGCAACAATTTCGATGCAGCCTGTGGATTTTTGCCAGCTAATTTCGGGTCTAACTGAGCAATGGTTTTGACCCTCAATCCCGCACTATCCGCGCCAATTCCCGCAACCAAAGACTTAACTTGTTTGAACTGCTGCATCACTGTCGAAGGCAACTTCATATCAGGCGGCAAATTAGTTTTCAATTGCTCCATAGTCGCCTGATAGTCAGCAATAAAAATAGTAGCGATCGGATTTTCTACTCCTGCACTTTCAGAGAAAAACTTACTTGTAGTCTGCTGCGTGGCGAGAGAAGGCTGTCCTTTAAAAGTATCGATCGCCAATTCCACAGGCTTTCTGAAAGGAGCGATAACTAATTGATCGTCGAGCAAAGCTACACTGTAACCCTTGCCGCTTGGTTCTGCAATCTCAGAAATTTTGACTCCTTTATACTCACTTTCCTGAGTTTTTGCACCGGGCTGAGATTTTAATCGATTGGCAAAATTCCAAGCGCTAATTTTATCTTTGACGCTTACCACCAGCAGCAGCTTCGGCGGTTCACTCTTCGCCTCGGTGTCAGGGGGAAGCAAAGCCACCATCACGCCACCCAACCAAGGCTTTAAGTCCTTGTCATAGTCAATTTCAGTGCCAGCCAAGCTTTGTTCTTGAAAAGCCTTCAAACCCTGTCCGAACAACTTTTGAGCGCCTGGGGTGCCAAATTGCTGCAACTGAGACAACGCTTGGGGATTGGGGGAGATAAATGCAGCCATCATTGCTTTGTCGGGTACAACTTTGGCACTTTCGAGAGGGTTGGACACTTTCTGGGCCAAACCCTTGAAGTAAAAGTATACCGCGGCGCTACCCGCTGCGACGACGATCGCGGCAGCAATTAGAAGCTTTGGTTTTTTTCCAGGCATTGTTTGTGATTCTTGCATCGCCTATCAGTTTAACCAGAATTATAGAAAGCTTGTGGGAGGCGATCGAGCTGGCTCTAGTTTTTGTATAATCTAAGACAAGTTTGGACGATCGTCTAAAATACTAAAAATGTGCATTATTTGGTGAAAGATGAAAGTAGCGATCGCGGGAGCAACGGGATTTGTAGGTAGCCGTTTGGTAGAAAGGCTGCATTCGGAAGGGCATAGCGTGATGGTGTTAGCCCGCAACTCGGAGCGAGCTCGGCGAGTCTTTCCCGCTTCAGCTTATCCGAATTTGGAAATTGTCGCCTATACTCCGGCGGAGTCTGGTGAGTGGCAAAATTTGATCGCGGGCTGCGACGGTGTGGTAAATTTAGCCGGAGTGCCGATCGCCGAGGAAAGATGGACAGCGGCGAGACAGCAAGCAATTCTGGATAGTCGTAAATTAACAACCGCTAAATTGGCAGAGGCGATCGCGAATGCTAATCCTAAACCATCGGTGTTGGTGAGTGCAAGTGCGATCGGCTATTACGGAACCAGCGAAACCGCTGAATTTGACGAAAATAGCCCTGCTGGGAATGATTTTTTAGCGGCGGTTTGCAAAGACTGGGAAAGTGCGGCTCAATCCGTGAAAAATGCGGGTACACGGCTGGCAATTTTGCGACTGGGGATAGTGTTGGGAAAGGGAGGAGCACTCGCAAAAATGCTACCACCTTTTAAATTATTTGCAGGAGGGCCGATCGGGACTGGGAAACAATGGTTTTCTTGGATTCACCGGGATGATGTGGTTAATTTAATTTTGTACGCTTTGCAAAATCCGCAAATTGAAGGTGTTTTGAATGCCACAGCACCTAATCCAGTGCGGATGAATGAATTTTGCGAAACTTTAGGAGCCGTTTTGCAGCGGCCTTCTTGGTTGCCGGTGCCGGGTTTTGCTTTAGAATTGCTGTTGGGAGATGGGGCAAAAGTTGTTTTGGAAGGGCAGAAAGTGTTACCAAAACAGACTTTAGCTAGTGGTTTTCAATATCAATATCCGAATTTAAAATCTGCACTCGAAGAGATTTTATCCTAGTCCAAGAAACCGGGTTTCTGCGATAATTTACCTTCACCCAAATTAAGTGAAGAAACCCGGTTTCCTCGTTCCCAGGCTCTACCTGGTAACGCATTTCCAGAGGCTCTGCCTTGCTCATTCAAACAAACAATCAAACTCAAAAATCAATCAAATCAACTAACAACAATCCATCCCGATCCATATAATTTCGATAACTCGAATATCTCCAATAAGCCGGATCATCTACATAGCCGCGCCTAACAGGATTATTGTGAATATACTCCAATTTTTGCAACAGTATTTCCTCATCCAAAATAGCTTGCGGGTGAAACCCTTCTTGCCATAGCTGATATTTTTGGTCTTTTTTGTGTAGCTTCTTATAAAATGCGAGTTGATCCAGGATATTGGTAGCTTAATTTTTTTCAAGCAAGTCAATTATCGATCGAGCACTAAATGATTTAAAATTTCTCATTTGCGTTGACAATTCTGAAGAAGTTACGATTAAGTGCAAGTGATTTTCCATCAGCACGTAACCGTGTAAAGCTAAACGCTTCTCCCGTTGCAGAAAGCTTAAGGAATCTAAGACTATTTGTGCTATTTCTGCTTGACAGAATACTGGAATCCAGTTGATAATTGTACAGGTGACAAAGTGCGGTTGGTTTTCGGAAGATATTACTTTGTATCTGCTTCTTCCCATTGTGAAAACTTGGGGTTTGTTGGTGGGTTTGGGTGAGGCGGAGCCTCTGGATCTGAGTTATCAGGCAGAGCCTGGGAACTAGGGGGATTGTGAAAATCTGGGGTTTGTTAGTGGGTTAAGGTGAGGCGGAGCCTCTGGATCTGAGTTACCAGGCAGAGCCTAGGAACTAGGGGAACGAGGGAGTTGTTGTTTGAATTATTACATAGCAGTAATAATGGTGTCAAGAAAAGAATATTAATACTCATCTACAAACTGTTCGTGAACCCAAAGGAATTCGCGGCGTCGGTTCTGCACTCGAACCAAGCCACCAAAACCTGGATCTTTGGCTTTTAGCAGCGCGTGTAATTCTCGCAAAATTGAGCCTTTCGCCATGATTGCTGAGTCGCCCTGTTGCCAGTCAGGGGCATCTCTATCGGTAGATAAATTAGTAGCTAAATCGCTGCTTTTCAAGGTAGACTCGATGCTTTTTTGTCCTAAATCGAGTTCTTCTTCAATGCCTTTGTAGGTGGCGTCATCTAGCATGAACTTGGTTGCCGAGGCTGCGACAGGTAAGACTAGACTCAGGGTTCCGGTCAAAATTTTGAGATAGGGGGCTGCTTTGGTAAACCATGCGCGCGATACTTCCAATTCATAAACTCCCTTCTGCTTGTCGTGAGGATTTAAGGCGGGAAGGGGTTGACGAGAGTGTTCGCACCAGAGGGTAATTTGCAATTTTGTACTGATCCATTTTGGGCGATCGAAAAACTTAGGATCTATGGGCTTAAAACTGAACAGGCGCGGGCCATCTTTGGCTTCATCGGTGAGCATTTGCATCAGTGACGCAAATTCTTCATCGACTTTGCTGAGAATGATCCGCTGTTCCTGAGATAATGACTGATATCGTTCTTGATTTCGACTATCGAAAATTACTAAATCTTCGCGGATGATTTTTAGCTCGTCTTTGAACATATTTTGGAATTGCTGAATGCCGATTTCTTGGGATGGGGGTTGAGTCGTCGGTGCATTATTCAGCAGACAATCGATGTTTTGCCATTCACCGCAGCCTGAAATCGGACATGGATATTCATCACGACTCTTCTTTTTGCTATCAATTAGTTTCTCTACTTCAAATAGCGCATTTCCAGGCAAATTTTTACCGCAAGGCGCAATGCACGGAACCATCACATTACATCGCAATCCTTCCCAGAAATTCTCGACTAGCCATTTAATCTCTGCCGTGAGATAAGACAAAAACCGTTCTGGATAAGCAGCCCGCACGGTGATTTTGACATCAGTATCAATATATTCCAGCAATGCCCGACCGTTGTAGTCGTCGTCAAGCATCAAACCGCGTTGCCAATGGATACTTTTTTCGTAATTGCAGCGCCCTAGTGAGTATTTGTGCAAGCGCACAATCAACTGGTAAAACAATCCTTCTGCTACTGCAAGTTGTCCTCGATCGTCCACAATGCGGCAAATTTGCACTTGTTGTCTGTCTCCGGCTTCCGGTTGCTGTCCCCAATTGGACAATTCCGGGCGTGTATCGGGTACAAGTTGAGCAATCAAACTGGTATTGCTGGGTTTAGTTGGGTCGAGCACTACTTGGTAGGACAAATCGAAGCGTTCCATCAGCTTCAGAAAGATGGAATGCAGTTCTTTCGGATAGCCATTCTCGCCTGGAAACGGGGGATTGCTCCATAATTCACTGATATGCTCAAAGTCTACTAAACCGTTGCGGCGGCGTGTTAATTCATCATCGAGTACGAAACTAATTGCCTTGGCCAACCAGTCGGGTTTGAGGATGACAATATCCCGCAGTATTGGATCGTAATCGTAATGGGTCAAATACCCCAACCTATCGGAAATGCGAAGGAAAAGTTCTGCTTGTTCCTTATCGATTCCGTGCTGAGTGCAGATGGCAATAACTTCATCGTAGGGCAGATAGGCTTTGTCGTTTGTCTGCAAGATTTCCCGCACTCGCTGCCATTTGGCGGGAACCGAACGTCCCATTTCGGGAAGAGAGGCGGCGACATTAGCGATCGCCTTTTTTAATTCTGCCACGCCGTTGCAGGAGTTCTGAGCGTCTGGTTTGCTGTTGACATGGAAGAAGCCAAGCACCGTATCGCTGCCGAATCGATCGCAAATTTCCTGTCTGTCAATGTCGGGTTGTCGCTGTCCGGGGCCGCCGTGGGTGGCGACTACTAGCACCTTGGCATCGGGTTCGCGATGTTTGATCAGGGTAATCCATTCTTTGACAAAGCCTTGCTGGGGGCCTTCCCGCGGCTTCCACACCACCAGATACACGGCTGGAGCACTGAAAAACAACTGATGTGTGGGTCGATAAACCGGTTGACCCCCAAAATCCCAACCATTGAGGGATATCTCTGTGTCGCTGTCGGGATGGGTGACAATCACTGGCTTAATTTCAATGCCGTGAGTGGTGGGACGACTTTCTAGCCATTCATCCTCGCGTAATGCTCCGAGGAGACAACTCTTGCCCACTTCGCCTTCACCAACCAAAATCAGTTTGGCTTCATTTAGGGTGATTTGTTCTTCTGCTTGTGCTCGCAGGTATTGCCAGAGGGCTTCAGTACCTTGTTCATAGGCCGCGGCGAGGTCAGGATTGAGAGGGTTGTTAGAGAGGTCAAGGTGGTACAACTGGGTGAGAGATGCGATCATCGACTCTGGCAGTTCCGTCAGTAGGTTGTTGGAGAGGTACAGCACTCGCAACTGGGTGAGGGAGGCGATCGCCTCTGGCAGTTCCGTCAGTTTGTTGTCCGAGAGGATAAGCCATTCCAACTGGGTGAGGGATGCGATCGCCTCTGGCAGTTCCGTCAGTTTCAGACCGCGAAGATCGAGTGTTCTTGCTCCCTCTTGCTGCGCCTTTTCAATGCGCTGCTGTGCTATCCGATCGCCCTCATTTTCTAACATTGCCAATTCCTTGTTTTGATTTTTGTATATAAGTGCGATCATCGCCTTTTGAGATGAAAGGGCGATCTTGAGACATGATTTGATTTTGAATATTCCTTAATCTCACTACAAAATAACACGAATATTTTGGCGATTCATGAGGTTTAAGTAAACTCGCTAATCGAGGGTTTGTTGGTGGGTTTTGGCGAGGCGGAGCCTCTGGATATGCGTTACCAGGCAGAGCCTGGGAACGAGCTAGGGCGATCTTGAGACATGATTTGATTTTGAATATTCCTTAATTTGACTACAAAATAACACGAATATTTTGTCGATGATGAGGTTTAAGTAAACTCGCTAATCGAGGGTTTGTTGGTGGGTTTTGGCGAGGCGGAGCCTCTGGATATGCGTTACCAGGCTCTGCCTGGTAACGAGGGGAACCGGGTTTTTGAGTTGGAGTGCGATCGCCCCATCATTCAAAAAACCGGGGTTTTTCAATACCAGTCCACGATCGCAAGTCCTGAAACTCTCGAAAACTCCTTGACATTGTGGGTGACAAGAGTTGCTTGAAGCGAAGCGGCTGTCCCTGCAATCAAAACATCGATCGGGCCGATGGGAGTACCTTGTTGTTCCAATTGAGCGCGAATTGTGGCAGCAGAAACCGCAGAATTGCGATCGAAAGGAACAAGATTAACTCGGCTCAAAAATTGTTGAAGTTGTTGGGTACGTTTTGCAGGGGACGTAGATTTAGCAATACCCACTTGCAATTCAAACAGGACGATCGTGGAAATGCCAATTTCTTGAGGAGATACATTCGCAAGGTTTTGGGCAACTTGTCCTTGTCCTTTGAAGTAGTAGATTAATGTATTTGTATCCAAAATGTACATCTAGAAGCTCTCCCGCAAAATGTCTTCTCCCAACTCGGCACGAATTTCTTCCAAACTAGGAAAGTCTTGTGCCCACGTTCCAGCTAGGGAATAAACCAGTTCCGCCCAAGGAGTCGAAGTATCTAATATCGCGATCGACTCCTGAGCATTCAGGTGCTGGGCACGAATAAATTCAGCGAAAGTGAGAATTTCGCTGGCTTGCTCTTGGGGAAGGTTTTTAACGATCGCGTAGAGTTGTTCAATGATAGTCATAATCTGGTTGTGATCGAGTATATTTATCGCTATTCAATCTAACTTATTTCATGTTATCATAAAATCACTTCAGAGTAGAAGGGAACGACTATGCAAACCCAAGAAAAACCAGCAATCACCAACCAACCACCAACCGAAAAACGCTACTACACGCCGGAGGAATATCTCGCATTAGAAGAAAGTGCGATCGACAAAAGTGAATACCACGATGGAGAGATTATACCAATGACAGGCGGAACAGCAAACCACAACAAAATCGCTGGGAACTTTTACAAAAAATTTCCCTCGACTGTGAATACTCAAGATTACGAGACATTTATCAATGATGTGCGCCTGTGGATACCTCTAACTCGTCGCTACGTCTATCCCGATGTCATGGTGATTCAAGGAGAAGCAGTTTATCAAGGAAGTAACAAAACAATTGTCACAAATCCTCTGGTAATCGTTGAGGTTTTATCGGATTCAACCAAAGACTACGATCGCGGTGGTAAATTTCTCGCCTATCGCTCAATTCCGGAATTTCGAGAATACATTTTAATTGACCAATATAGCTATCATATCGAACAATTTGCTAAAAACTCTAATGGGAAATGGGTATTAACAGAATATGATTCAGAAGAATCTGTATTAACCCTAGAATCTGTAGAGTTTCAAATGCCACTGACAGAGATTTATGAACGGATTAACTTTGATGTCAAAGACGAAGAAGTAAACGAGACAACAAGTGAAATTGAAGCATAAAATTCAGCTAGTCGATAATTCAAGAAACCCGGTTTCTGCGATAATTCTTGTATCCTCATCCCGATCAAGTGAAATGGCGAGGCAGATCCAGAGGCTCTGCGTTACCAGGCAGAGCCTGGGAACGAGTTAAATTCTGAGCCTGCCAACCATCTAAGAAACCCGGTTTATGAGCTTTGCCCGATCGTGCGATTTGAGCAAATTCCCCACATCGGGGCCAGCCGGGATGATGCAGCCCGGATTCAGCGGGAACAAATTGCCGTAGTAATCGCGCTTCACAGCCTCCAAATCGCAAGTACCCGCAACTCCTGGTAACTGATACAAATCGCGCAGATAAGCTCCCAAATGCTCGTAATCCTGAATGCGGCGCACATTGCACTTGAACAAGCTGTAGTAAACGGCATCAAAACGGAATAGAGTAGTAAAAAGCCGCACATCTGCTAACGTCACCCGATCGCCACAAAGATAACGACTCATCAACAGCGATCGATCAATTTCGTCCAAAACAGCAAACAATTCACTGCAAGCCGAGTCATACGCAGCCTGAGTTTGCGCGAAACCGCAGCGATAAACACCGTTATTCACCGATTGGTAAATCTTCTCATTCCAGTCGTCAATTTGCAATCGCAAATCCAGAGGATAAAGATCCATTTGAGGATTGCTAGCAAACTCATTAAACTCCGAGTTTAGCATCACAATAATTTCCGAACTCTCGTTATTGACGATCGCCTTTTTCGAGTCATCCCACAACACAGGCACCGTACATCGCCCCTGATAACCCGGTAAAGCCAACTGGTAAAGTTCCCGCATCGTATTGCAGCCAAAAGTCTCCGACTCCATCACCCAAAGTCCGCCTTCGGAAGGATAGACAATCGACACCGCGATCGCATCTTCAAGGCCTTTGAGCGCCATTGTCACGAGAGTGCGGTGCGCCCAAGGACATCCTTTACCCACAAACAGGCGATATCGTGCCGTGGCGGGCTGGTGAGGGTTGTCTGGTGCTGTCGAGACAAAATTGCGGAAACTGCTGCTGGGGCGAATGTATGCTCCCGTGCGATCGGGCGGCGCTAGTTTTGACATCATCAACTGCCACATTGATGTCCAAACAAATTTGCCGAGTTTGACTGTTACTGATGAAGGAAGTGATTTGTTTTTCACAATGCGATTAAAAGTAGTTTGCTAAACATAATCTGCTTATTTTAACTTACACCAAAATAGATGCAAATAACCATTACACAACTAGAGCCAGTTTTGCATTACTCCGATCTTTTCTCTCTTCTCTAACCAAATTAAGTTTAATTATCCAAACTAACTGAAATCGCGCAGATATGTTAAAATAACTAGCGTCAAATAGAAAAAAATAAAATATGACTGCTACTGTTAATACAAATCCAGGATTAGCATCGCGCTTAGTAAACGGCGTACTCTCCATCAAACCTTTGGCCGATTTAGCCAAGCACCAAGCGCGGGAAATGATGATTAAAAGAGCCGAAAGAATCGGCGTGCATTGGCGGCAAGATGCCCAAGCACTTTTAGCCCGGAATTGGGATGCAGAATTGTTCAGCGTCCAAAATCCCGATCTGGTTTACCCTAAATATTATCTAACTTCATTTCACGCCTACGAAAAGGGTAATATGAGTTGGGAAGCTGCTACAGAAGTTGAAGTTGCCGCCCGTGCAGTTCACGCTGGAATTTGGCCGGAAGCAGGCGCAGAAGGGGATGCTAAACTCCGAGAAAGTTATCACGAAATTGTCAAATCTCAAATTGCCAAAGCACCGCAAGATATTGTAGATTTAGGATGCAGCGTGGGCATGAGTACCTTTGCCATTCAGGATATTTACCCCCAAGCAAAGATTGTCGGCGTTGATTTGTCGCCTTATTTTTTAGCCGTTGCTCAATACCGTTCTCAGCAAAAACAAGCTGAATTGTCAACCCGAAAATCTCCCACTTGGGTTCATGCTGCTGCTGAATCTACTGGTTTGCCTGGGAATTCTTTCGATTTAGTTTCTATCTTTCTAGTTTGTCACGAATTGCCGCAGAAGGCAACGATGGAAATATTCCGAGAAGCAAGACGTTTACTGCGCCCTGGTGGACATTTGGCAATTATGGATATGAATCCACAATCGGAAATTTATGCCAAAATGCCTCCTTATATTTTGACTTTGCTCAAGAGTACGGAGCCTTATTTGGATGAGTATTTTGGGTTAGATATTGAGCAAGCTTTGCTAGATTCTGGCTTTGCTGCGCCGACTATTACTTGCAATACTCCCAGACATCGGACTGTTGTTGCTGAGGCGATAAATAGTCAGGTTTGAGGTTGGAAAAAATGTTTGCCATCGATGATGCTTGACAAGTGTCATCGACTACTTCTTAGTCCGCAGAGGCGGACGAAAGTTTGTATAGTCGCAGTTTCAACCGCCGGATGAGCGAGGGATAACTCACCATGATTTAATATAAGATATGATAGAGACAAAGCCTAGAAGGTTATAGGTATGACTCCGGTATCCGACAAACAAGTGACTATTATCCGTACAGAGCGAGGACTGACGATTTCAGGCACTCGACTGACTCTATATGATGTTATGGATTTTCTGAAAGCTGAGTATTCACCGAAATTGATTCGTAATAAATTTAACCTGACAGACGATCAAATTAACGCTGCTCTGTCTTACATTGAAGCAAATCGCGATCGCCTCGAAACTGAGTATCAACAGGTATTACAAACAAGAGTAGAAATTCGCTCCTATTGGGAAGAGCGCAATCGCGAACGATTGGCTCGTATTGCAATGACGCCACACAAGCTCGGACAAGAAGCTCTCTGGGCAAAACTTGAGGAGCAAAAAGCAAGACGTATTGCACAGAAATGATGACTTTTCTAGTTGACTTTAATCTTGACGGCTATGCTCTTCTTTTGCTGGGAATCTTGACCAAACTCGGTTGGCTTGAACTCGTATCGATTCGGTTTGTCACTTTTAGGGAAGCTGGACTATCGATGGATGCTAGCGCCTGGTTTGGCATTATGCTCAAGAAAATCAAATGATGATACTCACAGCAAACCGAAATATGAAGGGTGAGGATTCACTTGAACAGGTGATGCGTGAGGAAAATACAGCAGATTCGTTTCCTGTGTTGACAATTGCAGATATCGATCGCCTTGACGAATTTGACTACCGAGATCGATGTGTTGAGCGTCTTGTTGAGATTGTTCTAGATGTTGACAATTATATGGGAGTTGGTCGGTTATTCATTCCGTGATATCGACATCAATTTACAAAATGCGATCGCACTAGCGGTACAATTAACACAATCAGACTGCTGTCTGAGCTACAACATTTTGATAAAACCCTAAATTAAGCACACATCATGAACCCGACAGCCCCTCCTCAAAATGCGATCGACTGTTTGCAAGTTATTTTGGATGCGACTGCATCGAAAAATTACGAGCTTTTTACCACAGTCGGCGATGCAGCCTACAAAGCTGGGATTACACAAGAAATGTTTGATGATGTTAGCGATCACCTCGGTTCACGCCTGCAAAACGGATATTCAATTACTTATTTTGGCGATCTAAAACAAGGTGACGATCTGATTTATTTGTGGAAGCTGAGTTTTGCAGATGGTGGAGATGAATTTGTGGCACGCATGGCCATGAATGGAGACAAAGTTGCTGGGATTTTTATCGTATAATGTCAAATTAAGGTTGGTAGTGATATCAATTCCGGCTGCGCCGGAATGACATAGAGGAGACGGCAGTGCCGTGTCCCTACAATTTATCGCAGTAGGGACACGGCACTGCCGTCTCCTCCGTCTCCTCTGAAGTCCTCACTACGAACCTGTTTTATGCGGACTGAAGTCCTGACTATGAACCTATTTAATTGTGGTTGTTTCAGGATACTTGATATTAGACGATCGATCGCCCACAACGCTCAATCGAAACCTGTCCGGCGGTACAAAGGTGATTCCCCGGCGGGTTGGACGAATTGCCCGATCGAGATTTGAGACAAATTCACGGTTCGTCAACACCGTTGCTAACACCAGCTTCATTTCAAACATCGATAACGCCATCCCGATGCAGCTTCGACTACCGCCTCCAAATGGTAAAAATTCTGAGGCGGAAAACTTGCGATCTAAAAAGCGATCGGGATTGAATTGAGTCGGATTTTCGTAGGTTTCAGGGCGACGGTGCGCCAAATAGACACAGGGGATTAAAATGGTTCCCGGTTGATAGGTATAGCCTTCAAGTTCGATCGTCCGTTTTACCCTGCGCGGCTGCGAAATTAAGGCGATCGGATAAACCCGCAGCGCTTCCTTGCAGACTGCTGTTAAATAGGGAGATTGCGAAAGTGCGATCGGATCGGGATTTTCGCCCAATTCATCCAATTCTTGGCGCAATTTAGCGAGACATTCGGGCATCTGATGCAGCCAGTAAAACGCCCAAGTCAAAGCCGAACCAGTGGTTTCGTGTCCCAACAACAACAGTGTCATCAACTGATCGCGCAATTCTTGATCGCCGATCGACTCGCCCATGTCGTCGCGGGCCATCATCAACACCGACAGAATATCCGTGCGAGAAGCATCGAGGGAATGCGATCGCCGATCGGCAATTTCCGCATAAATCAGCGAGTCAATCTGCGCCATTTGCTCCAAAAATTGCCCCCACGGACTCCAAGAACCGAAGTTTTGCTGTAATGGGCTAAAGAAAAATTGGATCGAGTACAGTTCTGAGGTTATCGCTTCTAAAAGCTTGCTGAGCAGTTGTTTCAGCCGTTCGTAGCGCTCTCCCGGCACCAATCCAAACACGACTTGTAAGATTACTTGTAGCGAAATTTCTGACATTTCTTGGCGGACTGCGATCGCATCTGGAGCTTTCCAGTCGATCGTCTGCTTTTTCGTCAAATCAACAATCAAATGCCCTTGACTGTGCAACTGTTCCCGATGCAGTGCAGGCATTAATAGCTGTCGTTGTCGCAGATGTCGCGGCCCTTCGTTCATAATTAGCGACTCATTTCCCACTAACGGGCGAAATACGTTTGTCACTTTGCCAAACTCAAAGGCATCAGCTAAGGTCGTAAATACCGCCTGTATGGCTTCTGGATTGCCGAGAAACACCACGGGGGGCGAAGCGGGCCCCAACACGCGGGCGGTAAATGTATCGCCGTATTTGGCAGAATTGCGATCGAAAAATGCGATCGGGTCAGCTACCAGCGAAAGCGTTTGGAACAAAGCAGGAGAACGAGATCCGGTAGGCAATGTCATTGCAAAACTTTCTTTCGATACAGACTATTTATAATGTATTTTGACATACTTGCGAACTCTTCGATCGACCTTCAGCACCCTGAAATTTATCTGCGGTCGATCGACTGTAGGCGAGATCCTCGGTTTTTGAGCGTAAGTTTTAACTTACTGAGTGCAAGACAGTTGATCGAGCTTTTATATTAATTCCGGTTGTATCGGAGTTGATCTTACCCGAAATCAGGACACGGCAGTGCCGTGTCCCTACAATCGATCACGGTAGGGAAACGGCACTGCCGTGTCCTCTACATCATTCTGGCGCAGCCAGAATTGATATTACTCGTCGATCGCCCGTAACTCTCGCCTTCACCCGCCGCGCAACTGCTGAACCAAGTGAACTAATTCCGGTAAAATTAGCTTTTCTACAGCTAGTCTGACACCATTGCTAGAGCCGGGAAGAGAAAAGACTAACTTGCCTTGATACACGCCTGCAACCGCCCGAGAGGCGATCGCCCTCGAACCAATTTCTTGATAGCTCAAAAACCGAAATATCTCCCCAAAACCCGGTAAAATCCTGTCGAGCAAACTCTCCATCACATCGTAAGTCGTATCTCGGGGAGCAATGCCAGTCCCGCCATTAAAAATGATTGCATCCACATCTTCACGCTGGGAAAACGCCTGCATTTGCAATACTATTTTTGCCGCATCATCTTTAACAACAGTGTAAGCTACCACAGAGTGACCAGCCTCTTTTAGTAGCTTCTTAGTTAACAAACCGCTACTGTCTGTTTCCGCCGAGCGCGTGTCGCTAACAGTAATGATAGCACAATTTACAGTTATTTTAGATAAGTCTGGGTGAGGAATTTGCGTCATAAAGCAGATATTGAAGAAAGACGGAAGAAGAAAGAAGAAAGAAGGAAGAAGGAAGAAGGAAGAGGGAAGAAGGAAGAAGGAAGAAGGAAGAAGGAAGAAGGAAGAAGGAAGAAGGAAGA